>Ga0105854_1000828_pt1 | contig 13211 bp, 14 predicted proteins | sample OrgsoiDNA_201058_FD_89679 | JGI IMG/M metagenome (GOLD analysis project Ga0105854, IMG submission 89679) | Permafrost soil microbial communities from the Arctic, to analyse light accelerated degradation of dissolved organic matter (DOM) -... | ecosystem: Environmental > Terrestrial > Soil >... | reverse complement strand
AGGGGTAGGAGCCCGAGGGCGGCCACGGGGGCGAGCAGCGGGCCGGCCGCGAGCAGCAGGCCGGCGCGGGCGTCTTTCCAGGTGAGCGCCGTCCAGCCCGCGGCGAGCGCCGCGTAGACGATCGCGAGGCCGAGCGAGATGTTCGCGAGTGGGAAGAACGCGACGGCGAGCGCGAAGAGCAGTCCGGCGCGCGGCGCGGCGAAGCCGAGGGCAACGCCGGCGGCGGCGAGGCCGAGGGGCCAGTGGGCGGGGTAGAAGGAGAGTCTCGTCGCGATCCACCCGGAGGCGACACCGGCGAGCATGCCAGGGAGCAGGCGCCCGGTGGCAACAGCGGTGATGGTGGTGAAGGCGGGAGTCCGCGGCTTGGAGCCGCCCGGCTTCTTGCGGCGGAGGCGCTTCGGCAGTGAGCGCAGGTCCTGCGCCAGCTGCTCGGCACTCGGCCGCCGCTGCGGGTTCACGAGCAGCGTGCTCGCGATGGTCTCGAGCAGGTGCCCGGGCAGGTCCGGTCGCCGCGACTCGAGCGGCGGCGCTCCGCGCTCGATGCGCCGTGAGGTCTCGGCCATGTCGCCGCACCAGAACGGGTGCTCCCCGGCGAGCGCTTCCCAGAGCAGGACGCCGAGGCCCCAGATGTCGGCGGCGCTCGTTGCGGTCAGCCCGTGCAGCCGCTCGGGCGAGATGTAGGCGAGTGTCCCGGGGATGTCGCCGAGGGCGGTGAGTGTGTCGAACTCCGCCATCTGGGCGAGGCCGAAGTCGAGCAGCCGCACGTCGATTTTCGGGGACTCGGCCAGCAGGACGTTCGAAGGCTTCACGTCCCGGTGGACGATGCCTTTGCCGTGGGCGTGTGCGAGAGCCTCGGCGATCTGTGCCGCCGCCTCGATTGCGCCGCCGTCGTCGAGCTCGCCCGCACGCAACGCCTCGCGCAGGGTGCGGCCGGGGACGTACTCGTAGGCGATATAGACGTGCGACTTGTCGCGGGCGAGGGAGACGATCCGCTGGCAGTGCTCGTGGCGCAGCGCCGCCGCCGCGCGCGCCTCCCGCTCGGCTCTATGACCGGACTTTCCCTCGCGGGCGACGATCTTCAGCGCGACGTCGAGGCCGCTCCGCTCGTCGCGCGCAAGCCATACATGGCCCATGCCCCCGGAGCCGAGAGGGCGCAGCGGCCGGTACCGGCCGAGGAAGAGGTCGTGCGCGGGCGCGGCCGAGGACACTGAGCGCTTGTACGTTGCCGCCAGGACAATCCCTGCTCGGCACGAATGAACGCGGTAGATTCGATCCGTCATGGACTCGCGCGACGACGACATCCAGTTCGACTTTTTCGAGGACGAGCCGGCGACTGCCGAGGCCCAGTCCACGTCGCGCGTCCGCATGCCCCGCCGCGGGGGGCGCAGCACCGGCCCGCGCCGCCCGGCGGGCCCGGTGCAGGGCCTGACGCCGCTGCTGCGGCTGCTCGCGTTGATCGCGATCATCGTGGCCGTCCTCGTCTTCTTCGGCCTGCTGATCCAGTCGTGCGCGTCGACCTCGAAGCACGACGAGTACAAGCACTACATGGACAAGGTTGCGACGATCGCACACAGTTCGGAGGACAACGGCGCGGCAGTTGCAAATGCCCTGACGACTCCGGGCGTGAAGGTGTCCGATCTCCAGGGCAACCTCGCGGGCATCGCCGAGCAGGAGCGCCAGAATGTCACCGCTGCTCAGCACCTGACGCCGCCCGGGCCACTTCGCGACGAGAACCAACACGTGATCGAGGCGCTCCAGTTGCGGGTCAGCGGCGTCCAGGGTCTCTCCGAGACCTTCGGCGCGACCGCGGCCACGAAGGCCTCCGGCGACGCTGCGCTCCTCGCGACGCAGGCCGACCGCATGCTCGCCTCGGACGTCGTCTGGGACGACCTCTTCCTCGGGCCCGCCAAGGATGAGTTGAAGAAGCAGAGCGTGAGCGGCGTCGCCCCGCCCGAGTCCCACTTCGTCGCAAACCACGACCTGATCACCGAACGCTCGATGTCGCTCGTGCTCCAACGGCTGCGTGGTGCGTCGACCGGCGGCACGCCGACCGGCCTCCACGGCACGAACCTCGGCGAGGTGAAGGTGCTGCCCGGCGGGCAGGTGCTGTCGCCGACGACGGAGAACACGGTCACGGCGAGCACCAACCTCGCGTTCGTCGTCACCGTCGACGACTCCGGCAACTCGCAGGAGGTCGGCATCGAGGTGACGTTGACCATCCAGAAGCCCACGGGCGCGATCGTGAAGACGAAGACGATCGATGTGATCAACCCTGGCAAGCAGAAGTCCGTCACGTTCTCGGATCTCGGCCAGGTGCCGTTCGCGCAAAAGACGCAGGTGAACGTCGACGTCAAGCCGGTGCCGGGCGAGCGCAAGATCGACAACAACAAGGCAAGCTTCCCGGCGATCTTCTCGCTGCCGTAGAGGATCGATGGTTGTGTGACGGCTACAGTCGCCTTCGTCGTCGCGGTCGCGGCTGTAGCGGTCGGCGCGAGTGGCCTCGGTCTCGCGTGGTGGGCGTCGGTCAGGGTGCGGCGCGTGCGCGAGGCGCAGCGCGTGTTGCTCGGCGGCGGCCGCAAGGACATCGTCGAATTCTCGGTCTCGCTCCAGGCTCGCATCGACGACCTGCACCGTGCAGTCGACGAGGTGGCGGCCGGCCTCGCACGGGTCGACCGCCGTGTCGACGGGACGGTGATGAACACGTCGATCGTCCGCTACGACGCCTACGAGAACACGGGCGGCCACCAGTCTGCGTCGCTCGCCCTGCTAGACGCCGTCCGCACCGGGATCGTGGTCACCGCGATCCAGGGCCGCGACTACGCCCGGATCTACATGAAGGAGCTCGACCGCGGCCGCGCCTCGGTCGCTCTCTCCCCCGAAGAGCTCGAGGCGGTTGAGAGGGCAATGGGGCGGTAGGCATCCGGGGCCGGCGAGGCACGTGAAACTCACGAACCCGGTGCAAAGGACGGACCAGGTTCGGATCCAATCTTTCCGGCCTCGCCGTGGGGTACATTCCCCCCAGGGTGCAGCAGGTTCTCGTCCTGAACGCGAGTTACGAGCCGCTCAATGTGTGCTCGCTGCGCCGCGCGCACGTCCTCGTCTACAAGGGCAAGGCCGAGATGGTCGAGGAGCTCGACCGACCACTTCGCTCGGCCACCGACACATTCCGGTGGCCACACGTGATCCGGCTCGTGCACTACGTCCGGGTGCCGCGGCTCGTGCAACGGAAGATCTCCCGGCGCGCTCTCTTCGCCCGTGACGACTGGCAGTGCGTCTATTGCGGCAACGCTGGTGGGCGCCTGACGCTCGACCACGTGATTCCGCGCTCCCGCGGTGGCGATTCGAGCTGGGAGAACGTCGTCACCTCGTGCGCGCCGTGCAACCTGCGCAAGGGGGATCGCCTGCCGCACGAGATCCAGATGCAGCCGACCGTGCGCCCGCGCCCGCCCGCGCCCGTGCTCTTCATCCGCCTCGCGACTCCGAAGATCCCGGCGCGCTGGGAGCGCTACCTGGCGCCGTACGCGACCTCGACGAAGGCCGCCTGACCCGAACCTGGTTCCATCTCAGGAGCGGTCACCCGCGCTCGACCGGGAGCTCCGGAACCTGCTCCCACTCCGACCAGGAGCCGGGGTAGAGGCGGCCCTCACGGCCGGCGAGGTGCAGCCGGTGCAGGACCACGCACGCGGTGATGCCTGAGCCGCAGTAGGCGACGACCTCCCCTTCCGGGAGCGCCGGAAGCGGCGCATTCCAGGGCGCGCTCACCGCGCCGGGAATCCGTCCGGGGACGCGATCGACCGGATTCGCCTCGCCGCGCCAGCGCGGCGCAAGTCGCGCGTCGACGACCACCAGGTCGTTGTGCGACACCGCAAGCTCGTCGCGTCCGATCGTGTCGTCCGCCTGCTCGCGCGGCTGGAAGTCCGCGGGCTCGATCGTTTCGTCCGCGGCGCGCAGGGGCCCCTGCCAGGCGCCGAAGTCGACCACCGCGCATGCGTCGTGGCCGAAGTGGCGCAGAAGCCACCAGAGCCGCTCGGCGCCGCCGAACGAGCCTGAGGCGACCACGAAGGTGCACGCCCCGATCCCGGCGCGCGACGCGGCGGCGGCGAATTGCTCAGCGCTCGGCAGCGGATGCCGACCGCCTGGGCCCGGCGGCGCCGCGAGGTCGCGCTCGACGTCAAGGAACGCGGCACCGGGGATGTGCCCCTCGAGGTAGGCCCTGCGGCCGAAGTCCGGATCGTCCAGTGACCACCGACAGTCCACAAACGCGTAGTGCACCTGTGACAGGAAACCAGGTCGGCGGCGTAGGAAGTGCATGAGACATTCATTTCCACTCGTGCTCGCCGCCGCGTTCGCGGTGTTCCTGATCGTCGCCTTTGCCGGCATCGGCCGGCCCGAGGCCGCTCACGGCGACACGGCGCCGGCAGACTCGGTCACCGTGCTCGGCCACGGCGCGATCACCGCGGTTCCCGATGAGGCGACTGTGACCGCCGGTGTCCACACGCAGGCGGCGTCGGCCTCCGGCGCACTCGCGCAGAACGCGAAGCTCATGAACGCGGTCGTCGCCGCGCTGAAGGGTGCCGACGGCGAGAAGCTTCAGACCCAGCAGGTCTCGCTCTTCCCGCAGACCGACCCGCAGGGCCAGGTCAACGCGTACGCCGCCTACAACTCCGTGTCGGCGACCGTGAAGATCGCGGGCGCCGGTGCGTTAATCGACGCCGCCGTCGGGGCAGGCGCCAACACCGTGAGCGGCCCGACGCTCGATGTCTCGGGCCGCGCCGGGCTCTACCGCGACGCGCTGAAGAAAGCGGTCGACGATGCGCGCGCGAAGGCGATCGCCCTCGGAGAGGCCGGCGGGTTCGGCGTCGGGCCGGTGTCGTCCGTCACCGAGCAGGGATCTGCTCCGCAGCCCGTGTTCGCCCAGGCGTCGCTCACCGCGAAGCCGGATGCGACGCCGGTCGAGCCGGGCACTCAGGATGTCACGGCCGACGTCACCGTCACCTTCGGAATCCGGTGACGCCGGCCGAGTGAGGGGCTCTCTAGAACGACAGCCGGATGGGGCGGCCGCAGCGCGCACACGTGCTGCTGGCCGCCCCTTTCCGTGTGGCTTTCACCACGACGATCGGATCGGCGCAGGTGCACCGCTCCGGATCGAGGGGTGCGTTCGTCATGCGGGCTCCGGTGCGGCAGCGTGCGCCGCGATGGCGCCGCCTGCGGGGGGATGGCTATGTGTCCCGAGGTGTCCGTGTGATTCGGTGCCGTAGCCGCCGGGGACGGGGATGTAGAACTCGGGGTAGCCCCACATCCCGTGCTCGTGCACGTCCAGCCCGCCTGTTTCGACGTGTTCGTCGACGCGGATGCCCCAGAGCTTGTGCATGACGAACAGGGCGCCGAAGCTGGTGCTGAAGGTGAAGACGCCGACGGCAACCAGGCCGAGTGCCTGGATCTTCAGTTGATGGAAGGAGCCGGTATAGACGAGCCCGCCCGTACCGGTGGCGAGGTTTTTCGCCAGGAGCGGGACGGCGAAGATGCCCGTTGCAAGGGTGCCCCAGATGCCCGAGAAGCCGTGGACGGCGACGGCGCCGATCGGGTCGTCGATCCCGATTCGCTCGACGAAGATGACCCCGAAGACGGCGATGAAGCCGGAGCCGATGCCGATCAGGATCGCCGCCCAGGGGGCGACGAAGCCGGAGGCGGCAGTGATCGCGACGAGGGCGCCCAGAGCGCCGTTGAGCATCATCGAGATGTCGGGCTTGCCGAGCTTGACCCAGGCGACACACATGCCGGTGACAGCACCGGCGGCGGCCGCGACGTTCGTCGTCAACGCGACGTAGGCGAAGTAGCCGAAGCCGCCGAAGTCGACCGACAACGTCGAGCCCGGGTTGAAGCCGAACCAGCCAAACCACAAGATCAAGGTGCCGAGGACGGCGTAGGGGATGTTGTGGCCGGGGATCGGGTTGGCGCGGCCGTCGGTGCCGAACTTGCCGATCCTCGGACCCAGAATCAGCGCCCCGGCGAGTGCTGCGAGGGCTCCCTGGTAGTGGACGACGGTTGAGCCGGCGAAGTCCTGCATGCCGTGCTTGAACAACCAGCCGTGCGGCGACCAGATCCAGTGCGACACCACCGAGTAGGTGAGTGTGAACCAGACACCGAAGACGAAATAGACCCAGAGCTTCGCGCGCTCGGCCATCGCCCCCCAGACAATCGCCAACGAGACGCCGGCGAAGACGACCTCGAACAGATAGCCGGCCGCACCCGGGATTTCCGAGAACCAGTCGAACGGCGCCTTCCCGACCGCCGTCAATGCGACAACCGAGGGGAAAAAACCGGCTGTGCCGAAGAGGGCGTTTCCGTCGCCGAAGGCGAGACCGAACCCGACCGCCCAGTAGACGATCGAGCAAATCCCGAAAATCAGGACGTTCTTCCCCGCGATATGGCCCGCGTTCTTCATTCGCGTCAACCCGGCCTCCAAGAACGCAAAGCCGGCTTGCATGAACATCACCAACACCGCTGTGATCACAACCCAAATCGTCGAGGCCGCGATCAACAAATCGTGGTTCGTCAAAGCCGCAAACAACACGTTGGGGCCCTCAGGCATCGATCTCGACCTCCTCCAGGCTTGCGCCGGTCCGGTTGTGCATGACGTGCGAGACCGGCGTTGCCCAGCAAAGGCCGTCACCTGACTCGTTGCCGCTCCGCGCCGCATCGACGATCGCTCCGATCACGTCCTCGACGTGGTCGTCGGCGACGACGAAGACCAACATCGACTTCGGCAGAAACCGCGACTCGAACACGCGGCCGCGGTACTCGTGCGTTACACCGCGTTCGCGTCCATGACCGATTGCTTCGATCACCGTGACACCCACGTGCCCGGTGGCGTGCTCGACGGCGTCGATCACCGTCTCGACGCGCTCGCGGATCACGACTGCTTCGATCTTGTGCATCGCTATGCCGCCACGGCCGTGGGCACGTCCGTCGACGTGTCCAGGGCGTCCGTCGGAACCGTCTCGATCGTCTGCAGGATCCGACCGGCGATCCGGTACGGGTCGCCGAGCGAGTTCGGACGGCGGTCTTCGAGGTAGCCCCTGAAGCCGCTGCCCACAAAGCTGTGCGGGATACGGATCGACGCGCCGCGGTTTGCGACGCCGTAGTTGAACTTGTCGATCGCCTGCGTCTCGTGGAGACCCGTCAGTCGCATGTGATTGTCGGGCCCGTACACGGCGATGTGCTCGTGCTTGTGCTCGTCGAACGCGACCATGAGCGCTTCGAAGTACTCCTCGCCGCCGACCTCGCGCAGGTGCCTGGTCGAGAAGTTCGTGTGCAACCCCGACCCGTTCCAGTCGTGCTCGATGCCGAGCGGCTTCGGGTGGAAGTTCACATCCACGCCGTAGCGCTCGCAGAGGCGCAGGAGCAGGTACCGGGCGATCCACACCTCGTCCGCGGCTCGCTTCGAGCCCTTTCCGAAGATCTGGAACTCCCACTGGCCCTTCGCCACCTCGGCATTGATGCCTTCGAGGTTGACTCCGGCCTCGAGGCACAGGACGATGTGCGCGTCGACGATCTCGCGTGCGACATCTCCGACGTTCTTGAAGCCGACGCCCGTGTAGTACTCGCCCTGGGGCGCCGGAAACCCCTCGCGCGGGAAGCCCAGCGGGGCGCCGTCCCGGTAGAGGAAGTACTCCTGCTCGAAACCGAACCACGTGTCGGGATCGTCCGGGATCGTGGCGCGGCTGTTCGATGGATGCGGTGCCCCGCCGGGGAGGCGCACTTCGCACATCACGAGCATGCCGCCGGCCCGGGCCGGATCGGCGAAGAGAGCGACCGGCTGCAGCACGCAGTCCGAGTTGCTTCCTTCAGCCTGCCGCGTCGAACTGCCGTCGAAGTTCCAGACGGGCAGATCCTCGAGCGTCGGCTCGCCGGCGAGCTCCACGACTTTCGTCTTGCTGCGGAGATTCGGGACGGGCTCGTAGCCGTCCAGCCAGATGTATTCGAGTTTGTATTTGGTCACTCCAGGTTCCTCCTGTTATCGACTTCGCCAACCAAAAAAGGGCCCCACGACTCGAAAGTCGTGAGGCCCCATTGCCTCCGCACGCGCCGTCATCGGTGCTGCGCGTGCCTTCAACTTAGCGGTTTCGCCCGACGAACGTCAACCCCTGTCCACCCTCGCGCTCGGGCGGCGCGGTACCGGCCCAGGGCGGCCGCACGGCGATCGCGGCCCGTCAGGGTCAGCGCTTCTTCCACGAGCCGATCTCGAGCAGCCGGTCGCTCGTGTGCTCGACCTGGAGCGTCGTGTGGTCGACCCCGAACCGCTCGTGCATGACACCTTCGAGCTCACGGCGGATCGCGTGGCAGTCCTCCCCTTGCCCGACGAGCACGTGCGCCGAGAGCGCGGGGAAGCCGGAGCTGATTTCCCAGACGTGCAGATCGTGCACGTCCGTGACGCCTGCATGCGAGCGCACGGTCGCGGCGATCTCCTCGGGCGACAGTCCTTCGGGCGCCGCCTCGAGCAGGATGCGACCGCTCGCCCGGAGCAGTGGCCAGCCCGCGACGAGCATCGACGCCGCGACGAAGAGTGAGGCGACCGGGTCGGCTCGATCGAAGCCTGTGGTCAGGATCACGAGGCCGGCGACGCCGGTGCCGCCGAAGGCGTAGAGGTCGGTGAGCAGGTGCCGGTAGCTTCCCTCGACGTTCAGGTTGGCGCGGTTCGCGCGAGCGACCTGCCACAGCGCGAGCACGTTGACGACCGCGCCGGCCGCAGCGGTCGCGAGCACCAGGCCGCCGTGAACGTGCGGCGGCGAGACGAGCCGGTGCACGCCTTCGACGAGGATGACGACGCCCAGGGCGAGCAGCGTGATCCCGTTGGCCTGCGCGGAGAGGATCTCCGCGCGGCGGAAGCCGAAGGTCATGCGGCCACCGGGCGGCCGCCGCGCCAGCCGCGCCGCCCAGACGGAGAGGCCGAGCGCGCCGGCGTCGACGAGCATGTGGGCGGCGTCCGAGAGCAGCGCGAGCGAGTGGGCGGCGACTGCGAGGACGACCTCGGCCGCCATGAAGGCGACGATCAGCGTGAGCGCGATAGCGAGCGGCCGGACCTCGGTGTCGGCATCCGTGCCGTGTCCATGCCCGTGTCCGTGGTGGTGGCTCACGCCTCTATCCAGTCGTCGCTAACGGATCCGTGCGAGTTGCCGCTCGAGTGCCTGCACGCGCGCGCGGTTGCGCCGCCAGCGGGCGCACGCAATCGCGGTGCTCACTGCGGCTATTCCGCCGATCAGCAGCACCGGCACGAGCAGGGCCCACGCGCCGAGGCGACGCGACCCGCCGGCAACTCCGGACGCGTCTGCCGGGCCGAGATCGGCCGGCCCGACGACGGCCTGCGTCTTCCCCGGAGGCGCGTACGTGGCGACCGGATACCACGTTGTGATCTTCCAGCGGCCACCGAGCTTCTGCGCCTCGGCTCGGAAGGACTCGGCGCCCAGGGACGGCCTCGTCGGCTGAAGGAGGATGTCGAAGCCGACGTCGCCCGGGTAGGTGTACGTGACGACGAAGCCGTGGAAGCGCGTGCCTTTTGCCGGATAGCGCTCGATCGAGGTGTTGCCTCGGAGCCACTCCCGCCGGGAGGTCGAGCGGGCGACACCGCCGGTCAGGTCCCACCCGGCCTTCAGGTTCTTCTGTGCGACCACATCGGGGATGAATTCGTCGAGGAGCGCACCGATCGCCCCGCGGTCGGGCTTCATCTGGCTCGGATCTGCGCTCGCGGCGGCGGGCACGGCGAGCGCGAGCAGGGCGACGACGAGCAGGCGGATCGGCACAGGCTCACACAATGCCGCACCCTCGACCCTTCGCGCGTCCTGATCGCAGTGATTACTGCATCTGATTTGCGGGTGTGCCGCGCTTTCCGTATCCTTGCGCGAGCCATGTCCGGGATCACCAACGCAGACGTCCGCCGCTACCGCTTCTAGCGGTAGCAGTGCGTCTTCGTTCGGTCTTCTTTTCACGATCCCAAGGAGCATGGTGTGTTGTCGCAACAAGCAGTCGTCGTACGTGACCTCTCGAAGGTCTTCACCCGCCGCAAGGGCCTTTTCCACCGGCGGCGCCGCTCTGCGCTGAAGGGCGTCTCGTTCACGATGGACCGCGGCGAGTGCGTCGCGATCCTCGGGCAGAACGGTTCGGGCAAGTCGACGCTCGTCCGCCTGCTCTCAACCCTTCTGCTCCCGGACGGCGGGACTGCACATGTCTTCGGCCACGACGTCTTCAAGGATGCGCGCGCCGTGCGCCGGCTCGTCAACCGTGTCTCGGTCGAGGCGAGCTTCTTCAAGAAGATGAGCGCGGCCGAGAACCTCGCCTACGCGGCGCGGTTCTACGGGATGGGGCCGCGGGAGACGCACACGAAGATCCCTGTGATCCTGGAGCGCGTCGGCTTCCCCGCTTCGCGCCGCAACGAGTCGATGGAGAACCTCTCGCGCGGCATGCAGCAGAAGGTCGCGCTTGCACGCGCGCTGCTCACCTCGCCGGTCCTCCTGCTGCTCGACGAACCGACGACGGGGCTCGACCCGCGCTCGAAGCAGGAGGTGCAGAACTTCATCCGCGAGATCCGTGTCCGTCACGACTCGACGATCCTGCTCTGCACGCACGACATGAACGAGGCCGAAGACCTCGCCGACCGCATCGGCCTCTTGGACCGCGGCGAGCTGCTCTTTCTCGAGCCCGTGCAGGAAGTGAAGGACCGCTACGGCGTCGAGACGCTCGAGGAGGCGTTCTTCGCCGCCACGGGCCGCACGTTCGAGGACGAGAAATCCGAAGAGGACGAGGAGAGGGAGGTGTTCGCGTAATGGCCACCGTCGACACGACGTTCAGCCGCAGGCGCGTGCTCCGCAACGAGCTGATCGGGCTCTACGGCGTCGTCGAACGCAACCTGTACCTGACGAAGCGCTACTTCCTCTGGGACGTCGCGTTTCTGCTCTGGACGATCGCGAACACGCTGACGATCGTCTTCATCTCCCGCGGCGTCGACCTGGCTCCGGCCGCACGGAACGAGCTCGCCACGAAGCTCCTCGTCGGCGGCGTCATCTGGGCATTTCTCGGGATCATTTTCGAGATCGTCACCGAGACGGTCGCGTGGGAGCGCTGGGAAGGGACGATCGAGTACACGTTCATGGCGCCGGTCTCGCGACCGGTGCACCTGATCGGCATGGGCGTCTACGCGGTGCTCTACGGGCTCGTGCGCGCCGCCTTGATCTTCGTCGCCGTGGTCGCGTTCATCGGCATCCATCTGCCGCACGCCAACTACGGCGCCGCGATCGCGCTGCTCGCAATTGCGTCGATTTCGTTCATCGGGGTCGGGATGATGACCGCGGTCCTCCCGCTGATCTCGCCCGAGAAAGGCACACAACTCGGCTTCGTCGCGCAGGGCTTGATGCTCGTCGTCTCGGGCGTCTACTACCCGGTGAGCGTGCTGCCGTCGTGGATGCAGTGGATCGCAAAGATCTCGCCGGCCACGTACGCGCTGCGCGGGAACCGCGACCAGATCCTCCTGGGCGCCGGCCTGCGCTTCTCGGACGTGTGGCCGTTGCTCGTGATCGGTGTCTTGTCGATCCCGATCGGGCTTCTCGTGTTTCGTGCGGGCGAGCGCTACGCGAAGCAGCACGGGAAGCTGAAGCGCTCGGGATGATCGAGCTCCGGATGGTGGAGGGCGACACGGATGTCGCCGCGTGGGCGGGGCTCAAGAGCACCGTCGTCCCCAACGAGCCGGTGACGGCCGAGCAGGTGCGCGCGAGCGACGAGCCCGGGCGCCTGCTGCTGCTCGCGGAGCTCGACGGGGTGCTCGCGGGCTGCGGGATCGGCGCGCCGTCGCACTTCGAAGGGCTCGCCTTCCTCGCCGCGCGCGTCCTGCCGGCGCATCGCCGCAACGGCGTCGGGACGGCGCTCGTCCGCGCGCTCGTCGAGCACGCGCGGACGCTCGGCCGCGACGGCGTGAACGCGTTCGTCTACGCGGACGAGCCGCACTCGATCGCGTTCGTGGAGAGGCTCGGATTGCGCGCGGCCGACTACCAGCTCGAGCAGGTGCGCCGCGTCGGGGACGAGCCGCCGCCGGCCGTTCCAAGCGGGATCGAGCTTCTCTCCCTCGACGGGCGCCGCGAGGAGCTGCTGAACGCAGTGTGGCCCGTGGCGCTCGAGGGCTACGCCGACCTGCCGGTGCCCGGCGAGGTGACCTACGTGCTCGAGGAGTGGCTCCGTGAGGAGGCCACGCGGCCGGACGGCTCCTTCGCCGCGCTCGCCGGCGGCCTTCCCGTCGGGTACGCCGGCCTGATCGAGCACGCGAACGGCAGCGCGACCGCCGAGCACGGTCTGACCGTCGTGAGCCGCGACCGCCGCGGGCATGGGATCGGTCGGGCGCTGAAGCAGGCGCAGCTGCACTGGGCGTCCCAGAGCGGTGTCGTCGAGCTCGTCACGTGGACGCAGAGGGGCAACGAGGCGATGCAGTCCTTGAACCGCAGCCTCGGGTATGCCGACACGAGCAAGGTGATCACCTACCAGGGGCCGCTGCCCTGAGGCGCCTCTCTGCGACGACGGTCAACTACGGGCTGAACATCGGGTTCTCGTTCTCTCCGTGGATCGTGCTCGCGGTCTACTTCGTGCGCGTGGTGCACATGTCGCCGCTTCAGCTCCTCCTCGTCGGGACGGTGATGGAAGCAACGGTGTTCCTGTTCGAGATCCCGACTGGGGCGTTCGCGGACACCTTCGGCCGCCGCCGGTCGCTGGTGGTCGCGTTTCTCGTGCAAGGGCTCGCGATCGTGATCGTCGGTGCGGTTCCGATCTTCTGGGTGATTGCCGCAGCCTGGGGGCTCTGGGGCTTCGGGTGGACGTTCGAGAGTGGAACCTGGGATGCGTGGCTCGCCGACGAGATCGGCGTCGACCGCCTGCCCGGCGTGCTGATGCGGGCGGCACGGCTCGGGTACGCCTCCGGGATCGTCGGGCTCGTGGTCGGCGTCGGCATCGCCACGTGGAACATCCAGGCCGCCGTGATCTTTGGGGGAGTCGTCACGATCGCCATGGGAATCGCCTGCATGTTCCTGATGCCCGAGACCGGCTGGGCACGCAAGCCTGTCGAGGAGCGATCGTCCGCGCCGCGCGAGCTTGCTGCGACAATTTCCGCGGCCTCGACGTTCGTCCGCGCGCAACCCGTGCTGCTCTTCCTGCTCGGCGCGACGTTTTTCGCCGGT
>Ga0105854_1000827_pt1 | contig 13214 bp, 10 predicted proteins | sample OrgsoiDNA_201058_FD_89679 | JGI IMG/M metagenome (GOLD analysis project Ga0105854, IMG submission 89679) | Permafrost soil microbial communities from the Arctic, to analyse light accelerated degradation of dissolved organic matter (DOM) -... | ecosystem: Environmental > Terrestrial > Soil >... | reverse complement strand
GTCGAGAACCAGTGCGGCTCGAGCGACATCATCCAGTCGAACGACGCGAACGTGATCGTGAAGCCGTACGCGAGGAGCCCGCCGCCGCTCAGCATCTGCATGCGCCGCGCGAGCTTTTCCTCGGCGGTCTGGTCCTGCCGCAGCGACCAGCTGTTCAGGAAGTACGACAGCGCGTTCCAGACGAGGAAATAGAGCGCCGCGCGCGCGAGGAAGAACGGCGGATTCAGATAGACGTGCTTGTGCTGCAGCACCTCGTCGTGCGCGACGAGATCCGCGTTTGTCCAGATGTAGAGATGGCTCATCCCGAGCGCGATCGGCAGGAACAGGACCGTCATCACCGGCAGCGTGCGCGTCGCTGCGCCGATCGGCCGGCGGATCACCACGCCCCAGGCGCCGCCCGAGAGCTGGTGCACCATGCCGAGCGCCAGGCAGCCGAGCGTGACGCCCAGACACAGCATGTACGCCATCAGGTACGACTGCATGAACTGCCGGATGTCGAGGAAAACGCCGGCGAGCGAGATCGCCGCGCCGATCACTCCGGCGACGATCAGCCGCCGCTGCAGGCCCGCGAGCTCGGGAATCGCGACGTCGGCCGTTTGCGTCAGCGGCGTCACTGGATCCGGCTCCGATCGGACGAGGGCACGTCAGCCAGCGTCGCGTGCTCGCTCAACTGCAGCGCGCGGACGTAGGCGACGATCGCCCAGCGATCCTCCGCCGTGATCTGCGCGGCGTAGTCGGGCATCGCGCCGAAGCCGTTGGTCATCACGTCGAAGAAATGTCCCACCGGCGCGTTCCGCAGCCGGTCCTGGTGGAACGACGGCGGCCGCCGGTAGCCGCGGAGCACCACCATGCCGTCGCCGAGGCCGGCACGGCCGTGGCACGGCGAGCAGTGGATGTCGAAGCGCTGCTGGCCGCGCGCCATCACCGCGGCGTCCACGCGCATCGGGAACAGCGTGGCGTCCTCGCCCTTGACCTTCCCCGTGTACATCAGCTCATCGTCGTGCAGATGGCCGCGCGCGACGGTGCCCTCGACCAGCGGCCGCGCCGAACGCGCGTCGTTGAAGAACGACGACTCGCGCAGAGGGATGTACTTGGGCTGGTCATGCATGTCCTGACGGCACGCCGAACCCGACAAGCCAGCGATCAGCCACGAAAACGCGAAAACACGAAACCAGATCTTTTTCGTGCTTTCGTGCTTTCGTGGCGATCCGATGACACGCGGGTCAGTCTGCAACGGTCGAGACCTCCCGCGGGTTGAGCGTTTCCAAAAAGCGGCGCGTCGCTTCGACGTCGAACTTCGGGTCCTTCGACTCGATGCAGAGGAAGAACCTGTTACGGCTGGCCAGCGCGAACCGCGGCAGGTTGAAGACCGGGTGATACGGCATCGGCAGGCCGTTGAGCGCGAGCATGCCGAGGACGCACGACAGCGCGGCCGCGAGAATCGTGCACTCGAAGGTGACCGGGATGAACGCCGGCCAGCTGTGCAGCGGCTTGCCGCCGATGTTGAGCGGGTACGCGATGACCGACGACCAGTACTCCAGCGCGTAGCCGCCGATGCAGCCGACCAGGCCGCCAATCAGCACGATGAGCGGCAGACGCGTGTGGTGCGCGCCGAGCGCGTGGTGCAGTTCCTCGATCGGGAACGGCGAGTACGCGTCCATGCACCGGTAGCCTTCCTTGTGCGCGCGCTCCGTCGCGTCCACCAGCGACGTGGGATCCTCGAACTCGGCCATCAGGCCGTAGACCACGGACGACTTCATTCCTCACCCACCTTGGCGCCGGGCAGGATCGTCCGCATCTCGAAGATCGAGATCATCGGCAGGAAGCGCAGGAACAGGAACAGCAGCGACAGGAACAGGCCGATCGTGCCGAGGAACGTCGACCAGTCCCAGAACGTCGGCGCGTACCGGCCCCACGACGAAGGCAGGAAGTCGCGGTGCAAGCTGAGCACGATGATCACGAACCGCTCGAGCCACATGCCGACGTTCACGACGAGCGCGATGATGAACAGGCTCGGAATGCTCGTGCGGATCTGCTTGAACCACAGCAGCTGCGGGATGACGACGTTGCAGAGGATCAGCGCCCAGTAGTACACGGCGTACGGCCCGAACATCCGGTTCATCGGGACGAAGCCTTCGTACTTGTCGCCGCTGTACCACGCGATGAACGCCTCGGTGATGTAGCCGTAGGCGACGATCAGCCCGGTGACGAGCATCACCTTCGCCATGTTCTGCAGGTGGCGCATCGTGATGAAGTCCTCGAGGTCGTAGATCGCGCGGATCGGAATCGCGAGCGTCAGCACCATCGCGAAGCCGGAGTAGATCGCGCCGGCGACGAAGTACGGCGGGAAGATCGTCGTGTGCCAGCCGGGGACGATCGACACGGCGAAGTCGAAGCTGACGACCGTGTGCACCGAGACGACAAGCGGCGTCGCCAGGCCCGCGAGCAGCAGATACGCGGTCTCGTACCGGTGCCAGTGATGCGCCGAGCCGCGCCAGCCCATCGCCAGCATGCCGTAGATGAAGCGCCCCACCGGCGACTGCGATCGATCGCGCAGCGTCGCGAGATCGGGAATCAGCCCGACGAACCAGAACAGCAGCGACACGGTCGCGTACGTCGACACCGCGAACACGTCCCAGATCAGCGGGCTGCGGAACTGCGGCCAGAGCCCCATCGTGTTCGGGTACGGAAACAGCCAGTACGCGAGCCACGGGCGGCCGGTGTGGAACAGCGGGAAGATGCCGGCGCACGAGACGGCGAACAGCGTCATCGCCTCGGCGAAGCGGTTGATCGACGTGCGCCACGTCTGCTTCAGCAGCAGCAGGATCGCCGAGATCAGCGTGCCGGCGTGGCCGATGCCGATCCACCAGACGAAGTTCGTGATGTCGAACGCCCAGCCGACCGGGATGTTGTTGCCCCAGATGCCGATGCCCTTCGTCACGAGATACGTGAGCGACACTAGCAGCAGACCGGTGAACATCATCGCGGTGCCGAAGCCGGCCCACCAGCCGATCGGCGTCTTCCGCGTCAGCACGATCGCGCTGATCTTGTCGGTGACGGTCCCGAACGTGTGCCCGGGCGCGATCACCGGCGGCATCCCGCTGCCGACGATCGCCCGGTTGGGATCCTCGATTGGCTGGAGACTGTCGCTCACTCTCCCAACTCCGGGTTCACGTTGCGCACCGCCGCCAGATACGTCGTCCGCGGCCGCGTGTTGAGCTCGGCGAGCAGCGCGTAGTTGCGCACCTCGCCCTGCAGCTTCGCGACGCGGCTGTTGGGATCGTTCAGGTTGCCGAAGACGATCGCGTCGGCGGGGCACGCCTGCTCGCAGGCGGTCTTGATCTCGCCGTCGCGGACCGGGCGGTCACTTTTCTCCGAATCAATTTTGGCCGCGTTGATCCGCTGCACGCAGTACGTGCACTTTTCCATCACGCCGCGGCTGCGGACGCTGACGTCGGGATTGCGTCCGAGCTTGAGCGCCGGCGTCTCGAAATCCTGGTACAGCAGGAAATTGAAGCGGCGGACCTTGTAGGGGCAGTTGTCCGAGCAGTAGCGCGTGCCGACACAGCGGTTGTACACCATGTCGTTCAGCCCTTCATGGCTGTGCGTCGTCGCACCGACGGGGCAGACGACCTCGCATGGCGCGTTCTCGCACTGCATGCACGGCACCGGCTGGAAGTAGGTCTCGGGATTCTCCGCCGATCCGCGGTAGTACGTGTCGACGCGCAGCCAGTGCATCTCGCGGCCGCGCAGCACCTGATCCTTGCCGACGACGGGGATGTTGTTCTCCGACTGGCAGCCGACGACGCAGGCGTTGCAGCCGATGCAGGAGTTGACGTCGATCGCCATGCCCCACTTGTAGCCGTCGTACTTCACGTCCGGGTACATCGTGAGCATCTTCGGCGGCGGCGGCTCCATGCCGGGGCCTTCGTGCACCGACTTCGGATCCTTGACGTACTCGTCGCGCGTGACCGCGCGCACGAGGCCGCGGCCGTCCATCAGATGGTGATACTGCGTGCAGGCGAGGGAGAACTTCTCGCCGGTGAGCGCGATCTCGACGCCGGCGCCGAACGAGAGCGCGTCGGAGGTGCGGATCGCGTTGGCGTTGAAGCCTGCGCCGGCGGCGATGCGGCCGCCGCGCGAGCGGCCGTAGCCCAGATGGACCGTGACGCAGTCGTCGGGGTGGCCGGCGACGACGAAGAGCGCGCCGCGCACCGAGCGTCCGCGGAACTTCAGCTCGACGACATCCGTGATGATCTGTCCGTGCTCGCCGCCGGTGAACGCCGGGTTCTCGGTCGCCAGCAGCTTCGCGGCGGTCGCGGGGCTCGCGAGGACCGCGTTGTCCCACGTCAGGCGCGTGATGGGCTTGGGCAGTTCCTGCAGCCAGCCGTTGTTCGCGAAGCGGCCGTCGAGGATCGCGGGGTCGTTGCGGAACGAAATCTCGAAACCGGCCGCCGCCGCCGACTGAAGACTGACGACTGAAGACTGCGTGAGCGTCACCGTTTTGGCCGCGAACGCCGTGTTCGGCATGACGCCGTCGTGCAGCCAGCGCCGCCACGTCGCATCGTCTTTCTCGACTTTCCACTGCTCGCGGATGGTGTCGTGCGCGGATCGTTCGGGCCGATCGCTCATCGACGCCAGCACTTCGTGCGCCGACTTGCCGCCGTAGAGCGGCGCGATCAGCGGCTGGACGATCGACACGGTACCGTCGTACCCGCGCGCGTCGCTCCACGCCTCGAGGAAGTGCGCTTCCGGAATCTGCCACTGGCACAGCGCCGACGTCTCATCGTCGTAGAGACTGAGGTGGACGCGGGTCTGGACCTTGCTCATCGCGTCGGCGAATTTCAGATCGACCGGCGCGGAATAGACCGGGTTGCCGCCGATGATCACGAGCAGGTCGACTTTGCCGGCGCTCATGTCGGCGGCGAGGTCGCGCAGCGACTCGAGCTGATTGACCGGCTCGGCCTCCGCCGTCTGCGTGTAGACGACGGTCTTGCCGACGTTGCCGAGGGCCTGATTCATCGCGTGGGCGAGCGCGTGCACGGCGGGCGGCTGGGTGTCGCCCGCGATGACGAGGCTCTTGCCGCGATGCGCCTGCAGATCCCTCGCGACGGCATCCACGAATTTTTGCTGCGCCGCAGGTAGGCCGGGTCCTTTTGGAACCGGCGTGCCGCTGGCGTCCGCGATGGCGCGCGCGATCGCGCCAATCTCACTGGGCCTTGCCGGCAGCCGATGGTCCGCGCGTGCTCCCGTCGATGTGGGCATCGTCTCGATCGCATAGAGCCGGTTCATGCGCTCGGCGTTCTCGGGACGCCTGCGCGCGGAGAAGTCGCGCGCGTAGCGCAGCGCGCCCGGGCCGCCGCCGAGGAAGTCGGCGTCGAGCGAGAGGATGACGTCGGCCTGCTCGAAGCGGTACTGCGTGTCGACGAACATGCCGAACGCGGTCTTCGAGCCGACGCGCGCGTTGTCGCGGCTCGCCGGATCCCACTGGTGCCACTTCGCTGACGGATATCGCGCGAGCAGATCGCGGATCTGCGCGGCGAGCGTGGGCGAGCTGACCGACTCGGTGAGGATGCGGAGTCCGGCGCCCTTGAGCGGCTTCTGCGCCGTCAACGCCGCGTTCATCGCGCCGAGGAACGACGACCACGGGCGGATCTCGCCGAGGCTCGTCAGCGTCTGCGAGCGATCCGGATCGTAGAGGCCCAGGATCGCCGCCTGCGCGAAGACGTCGCTCGCGCCGAGGCTGCCCGGGTGCAGCGTGTTGCCTTCGATCTTCGTCGGGCGCCCCTCGTGGCTCTCGACGAGCAGCCCCGTCGCGACGCCGCCCAGCGACATGGCGGTCGCGTAGAAGAGCGGCTTGCCCGGGATCAGCTCTTCCGGCTGCCTGACGTACGGAACGATCTTTTCCGCCGGCTGCTTCGTGCACGCCGTAACGCCCGCGAGCGCGAGCGACGCGCCCATCAGCTTCAGGAACGTCCGCCGCGCCACCGGATCGGTGATCGCTTCGATCTGCGACGGGAACTCGTTGTAGAGATGCTCCTGGAACGCGGGGTCGTCTGCCCGCTCCTCCAGCGTCCGCCAGAATTCGCGATTCATCGATGACACGTGGAGCAGCTCGTGAGTTTCTGAATTTGATACTCGGCGACGAGCTGGCGGCCCAGCTCGAGTTGATTCGCGGGCGCCTGGTAGTCCACGCGGAAGACGGCCGCGCGCGGGCGCACGTAGCGCTCGGGGTTGCGATGGCAGTCGAGGCACCATTCCATCTGCAGCGACTTGTCCTGCCACATGAGCGGCATGCGATCGACCTGTCCGTGGCAGGTCGTGCAGCCGACGCCCTTGTTCACGTGGATGCTGTGGTTGAAGTACACGAAGTCGGGCAGATCGTGGACGCGCGTCCACTCGATCGACTTGCCGGTCCGGAAGCTGTCGCGCACCGGCTCGAGGAACGGGCTGTTCGCGAAGATCTGCGAATGGCAGTTCATGCAGGTCTTCGTCGGCGGGATGCCGGCGAACGAGGAGTCTTCAACGGACGTGTGGCAGTAGCGGCAGTCGATGCCGTTGCCGGCGACGTGGCGCTCGTGGCTGAACTGGATCGGCTGCTCGCGCGCGACGCGGGCGTCGGTCATCCACGGGGAGCGGTTGACCTCGGCGAACAGGCCCAGCAGGCCGGCGATAAAAAACACGGCGCCGAAGATGCTGACCCGAGCAATCGTGTTGGCGCTGCGATGAAAGATCTGAGACATCGATCGCGGCAGACTATTTTGTGAAAGCTTTCACGTAGTTGTCAAATTGCTAAGAGGACGGGGCTTTTTCCCAGACGTAAGCTCGGCCGTTCAGGTACTTCTCGAACCACTCGAGCTCCGTGTTGGCCTTGAACAGGAGGTGCCGCTGCTCGCCCCAGTTATGCGGCTCGCGCGGCGCGACATAGAGGTGCGTGGGGATGCCGTTGCTCTTGAGCCCGCGGTACATCTCCAGCGACTGCGCCAGCGGCACGCGCGTGTCCGCCTCGCCGCCGAAGAACAACGTCGGCGTCTTCACATTCGCCACGTCCTTGATCGGCGAACTCGCCCAGAATGCGTCGAACCCCGGCGTCTTGCCCCACGGCATGCCGCCGAACCACGTACGGCGGAACGACGTGTTGTCCGACTGCGCGAACAGCGAGATCCAGTTGGAAATTCCAGCGCCGACCGACGCCACCTTGAATCGATCCGTCTGCGTGATCAGCTTGTTCACGAGCGTCGCGCCGGCGCTCCATCCCATCACCGCGAGACGATTCGGATCGACGACGCCCTGCTGGACGAGCGCGTCGATGCCCAGCATTACGTCCGGCGCCATGTTGTGGAAGTAGCCGTTGACGACGTCGCGGAGGAACGCGCTGCCGTAGCCGTTGCTGCCGCGAAAGTTCGGTCTGAGGACGGCGTAGCCCTTGGCCGCGAGCACCGGGACGTAGCTCTGAAGCAGTCCGGGTCCCGCGCCGAACTTGTCCGACTCCTGCGGTCCGCCGTGCAACTGCACGACGAGCGGATAGCGCTGTCCTTGCCGATAGTCGAGCGGATAGATAAGCACGCCTTCCACGTTGACACCGTCGGCGCCCTTCCACACGACTTTCTGCTGCCGCGGCAGCGCGAAGTCGCGCTCGAGCGCGTCGAACGCGCCGGTGATCCGCACCGCTTTCGTCGCCGTGCCGGCCGACAGCGGGAGCGTCCACACGTCGCCGAACCGCGTCGGCTCGTCCACCTGGAACACGACGGCGCCCGTGCCCGCGTGCATCGACCAGCCAGGCGGAATGTAGTGCTCGCCGTCGGTCATCTGCCGCGCGCGCCGCGCGACGACGTCGACCTGGAAGAACTCGCTGTGCACGCCCATGTTCGCGGTGAGGTAGATCGAGCGGCCGTCGGGCGACCATGTCGCCCACTCGATCGAGTAGTCGAAGTCCGGCAGCACCGCGCGCGGCGTGCCGCCGGCCGCCGGCACCACCCACAGGTTCGTGTTGTACGTCGGCTCGAACTGATCGCCGGCGTCGCCCCGGAACAGGATCTGCGAGTTGTCGGGCGACAGCTCGAGGCCGAACTCCTCGATCGCGTTGCTCGTGAGGACGCGCGCGTTCTCGCCGTTGGCGTCCATCACCCACACTTCGCCGCGGTACGCGTCGCCGGACAGCGGCGCCGGCGCGCGCTGCATCGCCATGCGCGTGCCGTCCGCCGACAGGCGGTACTCCATCACCGTGAAATCGCCGGATGTCAGCTGCGTTTCGGCGCCGGTGGACACGACGATCTTCCACAGCCGGCGCTGCTTGTAGTCCTCCTCGAAGCCGCGCACATCGTCTCGCAGACGGGTGCGTTAGCGCTCGTCCGGCGTCTGCGGATCGGAGGCGAGGAAGTACACCGTGGCGCCGTCGGGCGTCCAGGCGGGTTGGCTGACGTTGGTCGCGTGTTTCGTGAGCGCGCGCGGCTCGCCGCCGTCGGCCGGCAGCAGCCAGATCTGTCCGTCGCGCATGAACAGCAGCGTCTTGCCGTCAGGAGACCATCTGACGCCGGCCGGAATGTCGCCGGTCTCCGTGAACGTGAGCTGCGTGGGCGCGCCGCCGCCGACGTTCTGTTTCCACAGGTGGTAGATGGACCGGCCGGTTTTCCAGTCGGTCGTGCTCAACATGTAGACGAGCGTGCGGCCGTCGGGCGAGAGCTGGGTGGTGCCGACGCCGATGCGGCGCAGCTCGGCGAGGTCCATCAGCGTCATCGGCCGCTTCGTCGCCTGCGGCTGCGGCTGCGCAGAGGCCGGCAGCGCTGACACAACGCTCAGCAGTACGGTAACGATGGTCGTGCGGAGCAGCCTGCTGAGCTTCGCCATTTACTATTCCAGCTGATCTGTTGTCGTCTTCGACTCTTTCTTCTCGTCCCCTGGCGCCCGCTCGGGGGTGAATGGCCGTTTTGTGGCGTATTTCTCGAACCACTCGATTTCGGCGTTGAGTTTTGAGAGCTGGTGGCGCAGCTCACCCCAGCCGTGAGGCTCGCGCGGCGCCACGTAGAGATGCGTCGGCACGCCGTTGTTCTTCAGCGCGCGATACATCTCGATCGACTGCGGCATCGGCACGCGCGGATCCTTCTCGCCGACGAAAAACAACGTCGGCGTCTTCACGTTCGCGACATCTTTCAGCGGTGAGTTGTTCCAGTAGGCGTCGATCGGCGCATTCTTCTGCCACGGCGTGCCGCCGAACCAGGGCGTGCGGTAGGAGCGGATGTCGCTCTGCGCGTACATCGACATCCATTGCGCGACGCCGGCGCCCGTCGACGCCGCCTTGAAGCGATCGGTGATCGTGATGATCTTGTTCGTCATGTGACCGCCGGCGCTCCATCCCATCTTCACCATGCGATCGGGATCGGCGATGCCGCGGCGAATCAGTTCGTCGACGCCCGCCATGACGTCGAGGTGCGCGTTCTGAAAATAGTGGCCGACCATGTCGCGCAGGAACGCGTCGCCGTAGCCGGTGCTGCCGCGGTAGTTCGGCTGCAGGCTGACGTAGCCCTTGCCGGCGAGCACCTGGATCTCGTACGCCATCGACCCGATGCTGTACTTGTCCGCCGCCTGCGGTCCGCCGTGCGTCATCACCGCGAGCGGGTACTTCTCGCCCGCCTTGTAGCCCACCGGGTAGGTGACGATGCCCTCGATCGTGACGCCGTCGGCGCCCTTCCACGTGATGGCCTCCTGCGTGCCGAGCGCGACGTCGCGCCCGAGATAGTCGAACACGTGCGTCACCTGCGTCGGCGCCGTGTCGGTCGGCGCCATCGTCCACACCTCGCCGCCGCTGTGGGAATTCGCGGCGACGAACGTGAACCGGTCGCCCGTCAGCGACCAGCCGCTGAGGCTGTGCTTCCCGTTCGTGATCTGATGCGGTGTGCCGCCCGACGCCGCCACGACGAAGAGCTCCTCGTGCACGCCGAGGTTGGCGACGAAGTAGATCGACTTCCCGTCGCTCGACCAGATCGCGCGATCGACGGCCATCGGCTCGCGCTCGCCGATCACCACGTGCGCCGGTCCGCCGCCGGCCGGCGCGACGAACAGCCGGCCGTTGTAGTACGTCTCGAAGCGCGCGTTCGATCCGGAGATGAACAGCACGTTCGCGTCATCCGGCGAGATCGCGACGTCGGTCTCCTGGACGGTATTCTTCGTCACCTGCACCGCGTTCGTGCCGTCGGCGTTGGCGGTCCACACGTCGCTCTGATCGCCGTCGCCGAGCAGCGGCGTCGGCGCGCGGAGGAACGCGATCTTCCGGCCGTGTTCCGACAGGTCGTACTCGGTGACCGAAAAATCGCCAGCGGTGATCCGCGTCTCGGCCTTCGACGCCACGTCCACCTTCCAGATATGCGTCTGCTTGTAGTTCTCGTCGTACTCGTACACGTCGTCTCGCGCCTTCTCGCGCGCTTTCTCGTCCGCCGTCTTCGGTTCCGCCGCCTTGAAATAGAGGGCGGTGCCGTCGGGCGACCACGTCAACTCCGACACACCGCTGGCATGCTTCGTCAGTTGACGCGCTTCCCCCCCGTCGAGCGGTAGCAGGTAGATCTGCGCGAACTCGTCGTCGCCGCGCTTGGCGGTGAAGGCGATCGTCCTGCCGTCAGGCGACCAGCGCGGCCCGCTCTCGCCGTCCGCGCCGCTCGTCAGCTGCACCGGCTGGCCGCCGTCGATCGGCGAGCGCCAGATGTGCGAGACGCGCCGGCCGACTTTCCAGTCGGCGTCGGCGCGCGTGTAGACGACGTCCTTCCCGCCGGGCGACAGCTGCGGATCGCTCAGCCGGGGAACATTCAGCAGATCGACGATGCTCATCGGCCGGGGCGATTGGGTGCGGACGCCCGCGGTGGCTCCGAGCATGAGGACGGCGGCGGCAAGCGAGAGGCGCCATTTCATGGCGTGAGAATAGCACTGAGGGTCTATGATTTGGGCGTCAGGAGGCGGGAATGAGGGGTGTGCGCACGGCCGTCTTCGTCTGTTTGGCCCTGTTTGTGACCGTTCCGGTGCTGGTGGCGGCCGACTTTCCCGCGCCGGTCGATGGCGATTACGTCGCCCGCGATTTCAAGTTCGGCTCCGGCGAAACGCTGCCGTCGCTCAAACTGCACTACCGGACGATCGGCACGCCACAGCGCGACGCGTCAGGCGTCGTGCGCAACGCGGTGATGATCCTCCACGGCACCGGCGGCACCGGCGGCGCGTTTCTCTCGCAGACCTTCGGCGGCGAGCTGTTCGGCGCCGGCCAGGTCCTCGACGCGACGAGGTACTTCATCATCCTGCCCGACGGCATCGGCCACGGGAAGTCGAGCAAGCCGAGCGACGGCATGCACGCGCGGTTTCCGCAATACACGTACGACGACATGGTCCGCGCGCAGCACACGATGCTGGTCGACGGCCTGAAGGTGAACCACCTCCGCCTCGTGCTCGGCACGTCGATGGGCGCCATGCACTGCTGGGTGTGGGGCGAGATGTATCCCGACTTCGTCGACGGCCTCGTGCCGCTCGCCAGCGCGCCGACGCAGATTGCCGGACGCAACCGCCTTATGCGCACGATGATCATGGACAGCATCAGGAACGATCCGGCGTGGAAGAACGGCGACTACACCGAGCAGCCGCACGCCGGCATGGTCGGCGCCGTCAACCTCCTGATGATGATGACCAGCAGCCCGATCGGCTGGCACAAGTCGGGGCCGACGCGCGACGCGGCCGACACGTGGTACGCGGCTCAGCTGAAATCGCGCATCGCCGCCAACGACGCGAACGACATGCTCTACCAGTTCAACTCGTCGCGCGACTACGATCCGTCGCCGACGCTCGAGAAGATCACTGCGCGACTTCTTGCCATTAATTCTGCAGACGATGTGGTGAACCCGCCGGAGTTGGGGATCATGGAGAAGCTGATGCCGCGCGTGAAGCACGGCCGCTACATCCTGCTGCCCACGACCGAGCTCACCCGCGGCCACGGCACGCACTCGCTGCCGGCGATCTGGGGCAAGCATCTCGCCGAGTTCATGCGCGAGCTCACGCCCGCGATGTCACAATAGCGGTGCGGAAACCGCCCCTGCGCGGATCGGATGTAGGGCGGGGCCTTTCAGGCCCCGCCGATCACTATGAGCGATAGAAAGTACAAACAGCGCGGCTATCAGGACGAAGGCAAGCCCAAAGGCCCCCGTGGTCCGGCGGCGCCGCGTCCGCCCAAGCAGGACCGCGCGCCCGGCCGTCAACTGCAGGACGCCGCCGGTCCGAAGACACCGAACCTGATGGCGGCGCACGAGGTTTGCCGCTGCGCGCGCTGCGGCAACCTGCTCGCGCTGCCGCTGGTGGCCGACAGCCGCTGCCCGAAATGCAGCGTCGACCTGCACAGCTGCGTGCAGTGCGTGGCGTTCGACACCAGCGCGCGCTGGGAGTGCACGCACAGCGATCAGCTCCAGGCGCGCGTCGCGCCGAAAGACGCGCGCAACGACTGCGCGCTGTTCGCCCCGCGCACGACCATCGAGCGCCAGACCACGACGCCCCAGAATCGCGACGCCGGCGGGACATCGTCCGGCGGATCCAGCAACAGCGCGAAACAAGCCTTCGACGATCTCTTCAAGTAGGATCGAACGATGCCTCTGCTGTCCCCGGCCGATCAGGAAAAGCTGCGCGAATCGTTCGACGAGATGACCAGTCCTGTCCGCGTGCTGTTCTTCACGCAGACGCTCGACTGCGATCCGTGCGTGCAGACGCGCCAGATCCTCGACGAGCTGCCGCCGCTCTCCGACAAGATCGCCATCGAGGAAGTGAACTTCATTCTCGAGAAGGAGAAGGCCGCGCAGTACGGCATCGATCGCGTGCCGGCGATGGCGCTGCTCAGCACGGACGCCGCGGGCGCGACGCGCGACTCGCGCATCCGCTTCCTCGGCACGCCGGCCGGCTACGAGTTCGTGTCGCTCGTGCAGGCGCTGCTGCTCGTCGGCGGGCACGACTCGCAGCTCACACCGGAGAACCGCGCGCGCGTGGCCGCCGTCAGCACGCCGACGACGATCCAGGTGTTCTCGACCCCCACGTGACCGCACTGTCCGCGGGCGGTCAGCCTCGCACACGAAATGGCCTTCGCCAACGAGCACATCACCGCCTATGCGGTGGAAGCGACGGAATTTCCCGATCTTGCGCGCAAGTACCGCATCACGGGCGTCCCCAAGACGGTCGTCAACGATCAGATCGAGATTCTCGGC
>Ga0105854_1000821_pt1 | contig 13286 bp, 14 predicted proteins | sample OrgsoiDNA_201058_FD_89679 | JGI IMG/M metagenome (GOLD analysis project Ga0105854, IMG submission 89679) | Permafrost soil microbial communities from the Arctic, to analyse light accelerated degradation of dissolved organic matter (DOM) -... | ecosystem: Environmental > Terrestrial > Soil >... | reverse complement strand
TTGCGCCCGAAATGCGCGGGGTACCGAACCAGGTTCGGTCTGTGAACCTGGTTGATGAGTTTCGTCCTGCCGCGCCGTCCCGAGGAGCTCATGAACCTGGTTCAGAAACCAAACCAGGTTCCGTTTCCGGCCAAACGTTCTGAGAGGCCGCACTACCGCGTCCGTAGCATGCGGAGCGATGGGCGAACCGCAGCAGCTCGAGCTGGCCGCGGCCGGCGCGCTGCCTGCGGCTGATGCTCTGAGCGAGCTCGGGTCGTCCGAGGCGGGTCTCTCGAGTCTCGAGGCGCGGCGGCGTCTCGCCTCGGTCGGGCCGAACGTCCTACTGTCTCACGGCGTCAGCGCCCTGTCGGTTCTCGTCCGGCAGCTGCGGAGCTACCTGTTGTTGTTGTTGCTCGTAGCGGCTGTCGTCTCGGCCGTCCTTTTTCAAGCCGCAAGGTGGGCGCTCGCTCGCACGTGCCCTCGGCCGCCACGAGCGACACGTCGGCCGCAGAGCCTCACGCTGGAACGTCTGGCAACACGGCAGCACACCGCCGAGCGGGTAGCGCGACCAACCTCGCCGCAGGACGAGCACATGCCTACTGCGCCTTTCGGCGTCGGTCAGGATCGCTCGATGATCTCGACTCTGTAGGAATCAGGATCGCGCACAAAACAGAGGCGTGAGCCGCCTTCGCGAATGCTGTAGGGCGGACGCTCCGGCTCGATCCCCTGCTCGGCCAGTTGGGCGAGGGTCGCGTCGAGGTCGTCGACGCCGATCGCGATGTGGCCGTAGCCGGTGCCGAGCTCGTAGGTGCTGCCGTCGTGGTTGAACGTCAGCTCCAGTTCTTCCTCCTGGCCGAGGTAGCCGAAGAAGTAGTTCGTTGCCTCGCGCTCGCCGTTCCGGACAATGTCCATCTCACGGCGGAACTCCATCCCGAGCGCCTCGTAGAACGCCCGGCTCTTTGCCGGATCGGTGATCCGAACCATCGTGTGCAGGTAGCGGCTCATGGCGGGGATCGTACGGCTCGGCACGTCACCGGTGCGGCGCAACCGGCGCCCGGGCATTTCCGTCGCGACTCGCGAGTCGCCCCGGCCGTATGACGTGCCGTTGCGGTACGGCTACCGTTGCCTCCGTGAGCCGTTTGCGGGCAGCGGATGGACCTCGATCACATCGACGAACTCGCTCATGACCACCGTCACTGAGGACTGACGGTGAGGGTCGGACTTCTGTGGCGAGCCGAGTGGGATCCGCCGCAGCCAGAGGCGTTGGTCGTCGAGACCTGCAGGATTCAGGGCATGTTTGCTGCGTTTGCGGCGCTCGGTGTCGCCGCAGAACCGATCGTCTACTCGGACGAGAGGGCGGAGACCGTGCGCGAGCAGCTGCTGGAATTGGACGGTGTCCTTGTCTGGGTGAACCCGATCGAGCAAGGTCTCGACCGCTCGACGCTCGACCCGCTCCTGCGCGAGGTGGCCGCCGCCGGCGTGTGGGTGAGCGCGCACCCCGATGTGATCCTGACGATGGCGACGAAGAAGGTGCTCGTGGAAACGAGGGAGATGAGCTGTGGCACGGATACCCGGCTCTACCGGTCCGCCTCTGAGCTCCGTGATCGGTTCCCCGCGCGACTCGCAGAACGGGACGCGCTCGTGTTGAAGCAGCAGTGTGGGATGGGAGGCGACGGAGTCTGGAAGGTCGAACTGAACGCCGCCGGCGGCGCCTCAACCGACGACCCGTGGGTGTGGGCCCAGCACGCCGCCCGCGACAGCAACCCTGAGCGGCTGCTGCTGAGCGAGTTCCTGCTGCGCTGCGAGCGGTACTTCTCCGGTGGCGGGCTGATGGTCGAGCAGCCGTTCCTCGAGCGCATCAGCGAGGGGATGATCCGCGTCTACCTGACCCACAACGAGGTCGTCGGCTTCGCGCACCAGTTTCCGAGAGGCCTCGTTTCGCCGACCCAGAGCGAGGCTCCGTCCGGCAAGGTGTTCGAGTTTCCAACTGCGGCGGTCTATAGCCCCCTCCGCTCGCTCATGGAGTCGAAGTGGGTGCCGGAGATGCAGCAGATCCTCGACCTCGAGACGCGCTCGCTGCCGGTGATCTGGGACGCTGACTTCGTCTACGGGCAAAAGACCCCCTCGGGCGACGACACCTATCTCCTCTGCGAGATCAACGCGAGCTCCACCTTCGCCTTCCCTGAGCATGCGATGCCCGCCGTCGCGCAAGCCGCCATCACCCGGATCTGCCTGGTGCACTCTGCGAACGCTGCACGCCTTCAGCGGCAGTGACGGGTCACATTGCATCCACTCGGTCGAGGAACAGTGGACGCAAACATCGGCTTGCGGTCGCAGTTGACCTTCGGCGATGGTGCTGTCGGGCCGAGAGCTAGCTATTCCGGCTGGAACAGCGCGAGTGTATTTGCGTCCGGATCTTTGAACCACGCCGACTTGCCGATGCCGGGAGTCGTCGCGACGTGGTTCACCGTCTTCAGCGTTGCGAAGTCGTAGTCCTCGAAGGTAACTCCTCGCTCCGCGAGTTCGCGGACGTCGCGCTCCACGTCGTCTGTCCAGAAGCGAACCTGTGTGTGGTCGGCGTTGTTCGGTGCTGGACGGCCGTAGACGAGGAGCGTTGTCCCGTCGTCACACTCGAAGATCAGATGGTTCGGAATGGTCTCGGCCGAGAGGGTAAGGCCGAGCTTCTGCTCGTAGAACTGTCGGCTTCGGTCGAGGTCGCTCGAACAGAGAACGGCGGATAGTCTCTTCGCTGGCATCGGTGGCTCCGTTCGTCGTCGGGTCGATCCTCTGCGGACTATCGCAGAGCGACACATGCGAGGCAGCCCACGCGCCCGAGCGATCCGGGCCCAGTACATCGGCCCGAGCGAGCGTCCTGTCACTTGAAGATCTCGATGCCATCCCCCGACGGCTACCGGATCGAGATCATCGGCCGCTCGGGCGGTTAGTCCGGCAGCAAGCCGTCGCGGTAGTGCCTCGGTTGCGACGGCGGGAAGCGCGCGTACGCGATGTCACCGTCCTGCGTCTCCTCCTCCGGGCAGGCGTCGTGGCGGCGCGCCGCGTCATCCACCGTGTACTTGCCCCAGGGCCCGCTCGCCTGGAACTGCCGCGACGACGCCGCGAGGATCACGCAAGGCCCATCACCTGCGCCGACGAACACATGCCGGGTCTCTGGCGGGCAATGCACGAAGTCCCACCGGCGCAGTGGCCGCTCCTCCCCTTCGACGATCAGCAACGCCTCGCCGGAGAGCACGAGGAAGTCCTCCTGCTCCGTTTCCCAGTGGTACATCGAGTTCGGCTCGCCGGGTGAGAGGACCTGCAGCGACATCCCGAGCATCGGGAAGTACGTCTCGGCCTCGAACTCGTCGGAACCGGTCAACGGCAAGCTGTCGCCGCGTCCGGGTCGATCGAACCACCGCGCGTCGTGCGCGTTCATGACGAACCATCCGGTGCTCGCCGGCACGAGCCCTGCCTCGGTCTCGGTGAGACCCGCTTCGGGAACCACGGTCGGATGATACGGAGGCGACCGAGCCGCGCGCGGTCGACTCAGCTCAACAGGCGGCGGCAGCGAGCAGCACGGCAAATGCGCCGGGTTGCAGAGTGCGTGGAGATGCGGTTGAGCTGTGCGGGCTACGTCGACGTTGCCTGCGCCGACGGCTGAGTAGCTCATTTGTCGTCGTTTCTTCAAATCGGTATTCTGCGATTTGAATGAGCGGGACGCCGGCCTCGATCGATTGCTGCGCACCTCTGGCGGCGCCGGTGCTGAGCGAGGGCGAGGCGTCGGCGACCGCGGCGCTCTATGCGGCACTCGGCAACCCGGCCAGGGTTCGCCTCGTGAACGTGCTTGCCTCGAGCGGCGAACCGGTCTGCCTCTGCAACCTGGTCGAGCCGCTCGGTCTCGCCCAAGCCACCGTCTCCCAGCACCTGAAGCGCCTCGTGGAGGTGGGACTCGTGCGTCGGGAGGAGCGGGGCAAGTGGAGCTACTTCTCGTTGGACTCAGAGGCGTTCGAGCGGGTCGCCGCTCTCGCCGACCTACGGAAGGAGCGGGCTGCTGATGACAACGACGGCTGATGAGCTCCGTGACGACGCGCGATCGTCAAGGCAGTCAAGGCAGTCATGGCGTCCAGCGCGAAGCCTCCGCCTCGAGAAAGCCGCATGAACACCGCGCTCGCCCGAGCGTTCGTCGCAGAGCTGATCGGCACCTTCGCGCTCGTCTTCGCCGGCGCCGGCGCGGTCATGGTCGACGTGCGCACGCACGCGCTCGGGCACGTGGGCGTGGCGATCAGCTTCGGCCTCGTGATCATGATCATGATCTACGCGGTCGGGCACATCTCAGGCGCGCACTTCAACCCAGCGGTCTCGTTTGCGTTCGCGCTCACACGCCATTTCCCGTGGCCGCGCGCCTTCGCCTACTGGACAGCCCAGGCGGCGGGCGCGCTGATCGCCGCGGCGATTCTGCGTGCCTCGCTCGGGAACGTCGCGCACGTCGGAGCGACGCTCCCGGCGGGATCGCAGGGACAGTCTTTCCTGTGGGAGGTCGTGCTGACCTTCTTCCTGATGTTCGTGATCATGGCGGTCGCAACCGACACGCGCGCGGTCGGCGAGGCAGCGGCGATCGCGATCGGCGGCACGGTTGGCCTGGACGCGATGTTCGGCGGCCCGATCAGCGGCGCGTCGATGAACCCGGCGCGCTCGCTCGGCCCTGCGCTCGTCTCGGGCGACCTGCACGCGTTGTGGCTCTATGTCGTTGCGCCGCTTCTCGGTGCGGCGCTTGGAGCGCTCGCCTACCAGTTCGTGCGCGGCGAGCAACCACTCCAGGCTGTCGGCCACACGGAGGAAGCCGCATGACCAACGTGCTGTTCGTCTGCGTCGCGAACGGCGGCAGGTCGGTGATGGCCGAGCGGCTGTTCCGCGAGGCCGCGGGCGGCCGTCACGAGGCACGCTCAGCCGGAAGCGCGCCGGGCCTGGCGCCACATCCGCAGGTAGTCGAGGCTTTGAGTGAGATCGGGATCGATGCACGCGACCACGTCCCGCGCAGGCTCGACACCGAGGCGCTCGAATGGGCGGACGTGGCGGTGTCGACGTGCAGCGAAGAGGCGTGTCCGGTGACGCCCGGCGTTCGCCGGATCAGCTGGGAGCTGCCTGACCCCAAGCACTTGCCGCTCGAGCAGGTCAGGCCGATTCGCGACGAGCTGAAGAGCCGCGTCGCCGAGCTCGTCGAGCAGCTCGACGGAGCGGCGACCGCTGCATAATCATCCGCGGGTGAGCGTCGTCGGAGAGCGCGTCCGGGCCGAGGCTGCGGGCAAAACTCGTTGCCTGGTCAGCCGGTCCACGCGGGCAGTTCGAGCGCTCGCTCGTAGGCGGCGCGGTCGTGCACCGGCTCGCCGTGCGAGACGATCACGTGCTCGAACGGCAACTCGAGCAGCGCCCGCAGCGCGGGCAAGGCACGCTCCTCGTGCCAGGGCGTGCCCCAGACGCGGAGCTCGCCCGCCCGCTCGGTCAGAGCGTCGGCAAAAATGAGCGCACGCTGCTCGGGGAGCCAGAGCGGCGTCTCGTTGCGTCCACGGCCGTCGTAGAGCGTCACGAGGCCGCCGGGTAGCTCGCTGCCGGGCTCGATCTCCTCGAGATTCGTCTCCGGGATGTTGTGCCGCCAGAAGAGATAAGGGCCGTACGCTCGTGCCCCGTATCGGAGCACGAAGAGGTCGACGTCGCGGACGTGATCCGGCTTCAGAATGACGACGAGTGTCGGCGGGTTGGCGTCCAGCCGCTCCCAGATCTCGGTCGCCACTCTCGGCGGCGCAAGCGGGTCGATCACCACGACCTCGCCGCCGGTTTCGACGCACGTCGAGGCGACAAGACGTTCCCAGCCGGCGTCGGGGTGCCAGTCCGGATACTCGACGCGCCAAACCCATAGGCCCGGACACACGTCGTGAAGCTCCCAGGTCATCGCGCCGATTCTGTCAGTCGGCGGGTCGGGATCCGCCGCTCGTGCTGAGGACGAGCTCGGCGGGCGGCTACCGTGGGCGCCGTGAAGCGGATCCTCCTCGCCGCGGGCATTCTGGTCCTCCTCCTCGCTGGGATCCTCGGCGCGGTCGCCTTCGTCAAGCTCCGGCAGCCGCCCGACGTGCGCGGCTCCTCGACCGCCGAGTTCGTGACAACGGCTGTGGCGGTCGCCCCGCAGAAGCCTGCAGAGCAGGGGATCCTCTGGCCGATGTACGGCTACTCCCCGAACCGCCTCCGGGTCGGCCCGGGAAAGGAACGGCCGCCGTTCCACCGTCTGTGGCTCTTCCGCGCCGGCCAGCTGCTCGAGTTCCCGCCGGCGATCGCCTATGGGCGGCTCTTCTTCGCCAACGCTCGCGGCACCGTCTTCGCGATCAGCTCGAAGACCGGGAAGCGCGCCTGGAGACGCCAGACCGGACGCTGCCAGGCGTCCTCGCCGGCGATCGACCGGCACGTCGTCTTTTTCACGTTCCTGCGCAGCTGCAGTGGCAAGGCGCGGAGTGACGACGGCTTGCTGATCGCCTACGCAGTCGGGACCGGCAAGGTCCGATGGCAGCGACGGATCGGACAGAGCGAGTCGTCGCCGATCGTCTACCGAGGTCACGTCTACGTCGGCGATTGGACGGGGACGGTTTCTTCCTTCGTCGCCCGCACCGGGAAGCTCGCCTGGACGTTCAGGAGCGAGGGCAAGGTGAAGTCCGCTGTCGCCATTTCCGGCAACAAGCTCTTCTTCGGCTCCTACGATCACCACGTCTACGCGCTGAACCTCGCAACCGGAAAGCTCGTCTGGCGCGCGGACGCACAGAACCGCGGCTTTCTCAGCCGCGGCACGTTCTACGGGGGCCCCGCCGTCGCGTACGGCCGCGTCTACATCGGTTCGACGGACGGCAAGGTCTACTCGTTCGGTGCAGCCAGCGGCCAGGTGCGCTGGGTGACGGGCACCGGCAACTGGGTCTACTCCTCACCCGCTGTTTGGGAGCAACGGGTCTACGCGGGGTCGTACGACGGGTCGCTCTACTGCTTCGACGCTGCGACCGGGGAGGTCAAGTGGCGATTCAAGGCAAACGGCAAGATCTCGGGCTCGCCCACGATCGTGAACGGGATTGTCTACTTCGCGACGCTCGCGAGGCGAACGTACGGCGTCGACGCGACGACCGGCAAGCAGGTCTGGACCTTTCCCGACGGCGAGTACACGCCCGTCGTCTCCGATGCCGATCGGCTCTACCTGATCGGCCAAGCGCGCATCTACGCCCTCAGGGGCAAGGTCAATGTCGAAGCGCAGCGCGGTCGACGGAAGCGATCACCCTCGGCCACCGGTCGGCCGGCGTCCGCAGCCCCCACGCGGTCCTGACGATCAGCGACTGGCGCACCAGCATGGTCGCGGACGCCGGCTCGCGCGAGCGCACGATCGCGAGCTCCGAAGAGATCCGCCGGGTTTCGAACGACGCCGCCAGCCGCCGCAGTGCTGCATCGACACGTCGCGGGCGGCCGCGGAAGATCCACAGGCCGCGCGCCGGTGCCGGGCTGCTGCGAAGAAATGCATCGACGCGCGCTCGGCCCTTCTGCACCAGGTCGGATTCGAAGCGCGGGTCGATCGCCGGCAACTCCTCGACGCGGATCGCGGGTGGAGAACGAAGCGCGACGTAATCGTCGAGGAGCTCCGGTGGACGGTCAGTACGTGGCGAGCCCGTGGAAGAGAAGAGGACGTCACTCCGCTCTGCCGCGGCCGCCAGCTCGGGCAGGTCGAGGCGGTGCAGTATCCGCAGCCGGTCGACATCGTCATGGCCCTCGATCGCGACGACCGCGAGCATCAGCGCCGCGGCGACGACGACCGGGGCCCGCGCGAACCGGGCGAGCGCAAAGCAGCCGGTGAGCACGAGCAGCAGGAACGGAGGCAGCGCCGGGACGAGGTAGCGGCCGAAGAAGCGCGTCTGCGCTGGGACGAGCGTGAAGAAGCCGATGGGTACGACCAGCCACGCCGCAAGCGCAACAGCGACCGGCAGCCGGGCTCGCGCGATCCAGACGAGCCCCGTGAGCGCGAGCGCGGTGAAGACCAACAGGCCGACCGACCCACCCGCCGTGAGCGAGTGCAGGCTCTCGAGCGGAACCGAGCGCCCTGCGGTTGTGCGCACGCGAGGCGCTTCGCCGACGCGGTAGCGAGACCGCAGCACCGCGAGGGCGTAGGCGTACGGGCTCGCGACGACCACGGCGGCGACCAGTGCCGGGCGCAACTCGCGGAGGCTGGGGCGCCACGAGGGCCGGGTCGCGAGTCCGGTCAGCAGCGCGAGCGGCGCGTACAACGGCGCGATCGGATGCACGTAGACGAGCAATCCGGCTGCCGCTCCCGCGGTGCGCCACGAGAACGGATCGCCCCGCTCGGCCGCACGTTGGCCGAGCCAGGTCGCGCAGAGAACGGCGAGCAGGAACAGCGCATACATTCGCGCGAATGTCGCAAGCCCGACGGCGAGCGGCGCGAGCGCCAGGAGAAACGGCAGCGCGAGGGCCGCGCCTTCGTCGAGCATGCGCCGCGCGACGGCCGCCGCCATCGGGAGGGAGAGGATGAAAAAGAGCAGGGAAGGCACCCGGAGCCCCGCGATCCCGCCCGGCCACGCGAGCGTCGCATGCTCGACGAAGAACTGTGCCGGCGCGCCCCCACGATCGATGAAGACGTCCTTCACGATCGAGGGCAGCGAGTCACGCGAGAACTGGAGCATGATCGCCTCGTCGAAGTGGAGCGGCTCCCACGTCACTGCGGGCACCGTGGCCGCGGCAGCCAGCCCCGCCGCGACGACCACGGCGAGGGTGCGCGGCATGCGTCCGTGCCTCAGCGTTCCGTCCAGTAGAAGTCGGCGCCCGCAGCGATCGGCTTCGCGACTCGGCTGAGCGCGGCGCGTGCGCTCCTCAGATCGAGCTGCGCGACGAGCGCGACCTCGGCCGTTGCGAGCGGCTCGCCGGCCCAGGCGAGCAACTCCTCGACACGCTCGGGCCGTCGCCGGCGAATCAGCTCCGGAGCGAGGCTTGCGATCGCCGTCTCGTACGCCTCGACCGGGTTGAAGCCGGCAACGGCGACCGGAGCAGCAGCGCCGTCGGCTCGCGCGATCTCGTAGCTCGGCGCGGTGTACCGCCTGCGCTCTTTCGACCCGCCGAGCTTGTGGTCGAGCGCGCGCGCGGCACGAGACGGGTTGCGCGCGGCGTCGATGTCGGCTTGCAATGCCGCCTCCACGTCGTCGCGCGCACACCACTCGTCGAGCTGCGCCGGTTCGAGGCCGACGTCGTCGGCGGCGGCGGCGATCAGCTCTGGGTCGTCGAGCAGACCACCGAGCATGACGCGAACGCGCAGGCGTCTGAGGAGCCGCTCCTCGGTTTCGGGTGCGTGCAAGCGTGCGGCGACGACGGCGCGGCACGCGGGCTCCGACGACGCCGGCCGCGGGTATGGGGCGGGATCGATCGGCATCTCGTAGCGACGCTGCAGCCCGGGTGCGCCCTCGGCGAGCTTCTCGGCCTCGCCGGGCTCCAGCGTCAACACGATCATCCGGAGTCGCCAGACGAGCTGGTCGCCGTAGTGCCAGGCGAGCCGCCTGCGCACGGGCTCTGCCGAAAAGGCAAACGGGCAGGCGGGGTCGGTGAAGTGCGTGATCTCGAGCGGCACGCTGCCGAGCCTAACGACGCTGATCGCTTGCAAAGAGAGGCGTGGCCCGAGAAGGTCCCGATCGTGGCGACGTGGACGAACTGGGTCGGGAACCAGACATGCCTGCCCGCGGAGCGAGCCGCCCCGGCGAGCGAGGACGAGGTCGCGGCGCTCGTCGTTCGGGCGGCGCGGCGAGGAATGGGGATTCGCGCCGCAGGTGCCGGACATTCCTTCACCCCGGTCGTCGTGACCGACGGGCTGCTGCTCGACCTCGGCGGCCTCGGCGGGATCCGCTCGATCGACGCCGACCGCTGCCGCGTCGTCGTCGGACCGGCGACGACGATCGGCGAGTTCGGCGAGCCGCTCTGTGCCGCGGGGCTCGCACTCGCAAACCAGGGTGACATCGTCGCCCAGCAGATTGCCGGCGCCGTGTCGACCGCCACGCACGGCTCCGGACTCCGCCTCGGGAGCTTCTCGTCCTCGGTGCGCCGCATGCGCATCGTGACCGCGCAGGGAGAGACGCTCGAAGTCGGCGAGGGCGAGCCGGACCTGCTGAGTGCGGCGCAGGTCGCCGTCGGCATGCTCGGCGTGATCACGGAGCTCGAGCTTCAGGTGGCACCCGCCTACCGGCTGCGCGAACGGGTCGAGCGCTGGAGCTGGGACGAGGCCTGGGGCTCGTTCGACGAGCTGGCGCGCGAACACCGTCACTTCTCGTTCTTCTGGATGCCGTCGGAGGACTCCGCTGAGCTCTACGGCCTCGCGGCTCCGGGTGTGCGCATGACCGATCGGTGTCTCGTGAAGATCTACGACGAGGTGGACGACTCGACGCCGGACTCGGACGAGCCGCATCGGCGGGTCGGCCCGGCCCACCGGATCTATCCCATGGTCTACGAGCCGAACTTCCACGAGCTCGAATACTTCGTCCCCTTCGAGCAGGGTCGGGACGCTCTCGCGGCGATGCGAGAGCTCATGCTCGCGACCCTCCCGGCGTCGGTCTTCCCGATGGAGGTGCGCACCGTCGGACGCGATGACGCGTTCCTCTCACACAGCTACGGCCGAGACACCGTCGTCATCTCCGTCTCGGGGACGCCCGGGACCGACTACGAGCCGTACTTGCGCGACGCCGACCGGCTGCTCGGCGAGTTCGACGCACGCGTCCACTGGGGCAAGCTGCACTTCCTGACGCACGAGCAGTTGCTCGGCCGCTATCCGAGGGCCGGCGCCTTCATCGAGACGCGTCGAGCGCTCGACCCCGACGGCGTCTTTCTGAACGCGCACCTGCGCCCTCTCTTTGCTTAGCGGCCGATGGCGAAGTCCGACGACCTCGTTCGACTACCGCCGGCTCTTCGACTGCCTGCTGCCGGCGCTGCGAGACGGAATCGACGGCGAGCTCGTCACAGACGTCTCCGACTGGAAGCGCGACGCGTGGCGCCGCGAGACGTTGCACCTCGACCGCGACGTGCCACAGCAGCGAGCGCTCATCCTCTTCGGCCGGACTGACATGGTGTTGGTGTGAAACGACAGGTAGTCCTGCTGCGCGGCATCAACGTCGGCGGTCATCGCCGCGTTCCGATGGCCGACCTCCGTGCGCTTCTCGCCGGTCTCGGCTACGAGCGGGTGCGCACGCACCTCCAGAGCGGCAACGTCGTCGAGAGCGAGGCCTCGCCCGAGCAGCTCCGGCGCGCGATCGAGCACGGGATCTCGGACGAGCTCGGGGTGGAGGTCGAAGTCTTTGTGCGGTCGCGTGACGAGCTCGCGGATGTGATCGCACGCGACCCCCTCGGCGACGTTGCAGACGACCCGTCGCGGTACCTCGTCAGCTTCCTCTCCGCCGAGCCGGATCCGGCGCGCGTCCGCGAGGCGGCCGCCATCGACGTCGGGAACGAGCGGTTCGTCGTCAGCGGCCGGGAGATCTACGCGTGGCATCCCGACGGCGTGCACATGTCGAAGCTCGCGAAGGTGCTCTCCGAGCGCCGCCTTGGCGTGACCGCAACCGCCCGCAACTGGAACACGGTCACGAAGCTGCTCGCGCTCGCGGATGACGCGACGTAGCGCGAAAAGGTGTGGCTAACCGTATTGGTGTCGCGGCAGCGAGCTGTCACGATGCGCCTGCCATGACCGTGCTGATCGTCGACGATCACCCAAGCTTCCGCGCCAGTGCGCGGCTCCTGCTCGAGGCCGAGGGCTACGACGTCGTCGGCGAGGCCACTGACGGCTCAGCGGCGCTTCACGCGGCGACCGACCTTCAGCCCGAGCTCGTGCTGCTCGACGTTCAGCTGCCGGATATGGACGGCTTCGAGGTCGCCCGGCGCCTCACAGGAGGGGGCGGCGGTCCCGTCGTCATCCTCGTCTCGAGCCGGGACGGGTCGGACTTCGGCCCGCTCGTTGCCGAGAGCGGCGCCCGCGGCTTCATCGCAAAAGGCGATCTCTGTGGAGCCGCGCTGACCGCGCTGCTCGGATGACGGGCGCCTCGAGGCTTCGGTTCTGGATCGGGTACGGCAGCGCGGCCGTCGCGGCGAGCGTGCTCGTGGTCGCCGTCGTCGCGACGAGCAACCACATGGGATCGATCGGAAGCGCCGTGCTCGAGGCGGTCATCGGGCTCGCGTTCATCGGCTGCGGGCTCCTCGCCCGGGCGCGCCGGCCAGACAACAACACCGGCCGTTTGCTCGTCGCGACGGGGTTGGCCTGGGATGCGGAGACGCTTCAGGCGGCAAACGGCGCCTTCCTCTACACGGTCGGGAGCCTCCTCGCCGCGGTCGTCCTGGCCGTGTTCGTCCACCTGCTGCTCGCCTACCCGTCCGGCAGGCTCCGCAGCCGGTTCGAGCGACGGCTCGTGGCTGCCGGCTACACCCTCGCCGTTCTCGCCAATGCGGTCGGCCTGCTCTTCGACCCTCATCCGCAGTGCGATCAGTGCCCGACGAGCCTGCTGCTCGTGACGGCGAGCCCGCGAACGGCGGGGATCGTCACGGCACTCACCGACATTGTCGCCCTCCTCCTGCTCGGCGCGGTGGCCGTTCTCATGGTCCGGCACTGGCGCACGGCGAGCATTGCCGCGAGGCGCGGGCTCGGCTCGATCCTCGCCGTCGGCGGCGGGATCGTGCTGCTGCTCGCGGTCTCGTTCGCGGTCGATCCGCTCTCGCATCGGCTGCAAAATGGGGTCGCCAGCGTGGCGGGCCTGCTGTTCGCGACCGTCCCGTTTTTATTCGTCGCCGAGCTGCTGCGCAGCCGGCTCGCGCGGGGGGGTATCGCCGCGTTTCTCGTCGACGCTGCCGGGTCGTCGTCGGTCGGCGTGGCAGAGGCGCGGCTGCGGCGCGTGCTCGGCGATCCGAGCCTGCGGCTCGGTGTTTGGTTCCTCGAGCGCCGGATGTTCGTCGGCGCCGACGGCGAGTCGTTCGATGCCGACGGGATCACGGAGAGTCGTGTCTCCATCGGGCTCGAGGACGAGCTCGGCAGGCCGCTTGCGCTGCTCGAGCACGACGAGGCGTTGCTCGACGAGCGTGAGCTCCTGGAGGGCGCGCTCGCGGGCGCGCGGCTGGCCCTGCAGCGCGACCGGCTGCAATGGGAGCTCAAGAAACAGCTCCAGGAGCTGAAACGGTCGCGAGTTCGCCTCGTCGAGGCTGCGGACACCGAGCGCAGCGGCGACTGCTTCGATGCGTCCCGTCTCTCGCATCACGCAGACGCC
>Ga0105854_1000807_pt1 | contig 13435 bp, 17 predicted proteins | sample OrgsoiDNA_201058_FD_89679 | JGI IMG/M metagenome (GOLD analysis project Ga0105854, IMG submission 89679) | Permafrost soil microbial communities from the Arctic, to analyse light accelerated degradation of dissolved organic matter (DOM) -... | ecosystem: Environmental > Terrestrial > Soil >... | reverse complement strand
TGGCACGACGATGCGACAGGTCAACAGGATTTCCCGCATCGGGCTTTCCGCCTTCTGAACGTTGGCATGCCATAAACACCAGCAAAGTTTTTTATCCGGGCGACTAATGTGGATTTCGCCGCCTTCTCCGTCTCAGTGACTGCACGCGTGCCCGCGACAATCTGTTCGAGATATCTCACGCGCATGGAAATGTGGAACCAGTCGAGAACCGTGGCCCGAGTAGCGCGGGCGATCGACCGGAGCGGTTGGTCTGCCACCCCGGCGCATGCGATTTGTGGATTCGATCGGTTAACGAACCGATGGCTGTCCAAATGAAGCGAAGCCGGCCGACATTACCATGACACGACGCCCTATTAACGACAGGAGAAACAGAGATGCGATACATGTTGATGCTCTACGCCGACGAAAAAGCTGGTGCAAATATCCCAGCCGACGAAATGCGCGGCTTCATGGACCAGATGTTTGCCTACCGGGCGGCCTTGATCAAGGCCCAGGCGTTCGTCGAGACTAACCCGTTGGCCGGCACCGACACGGCTTGCACGGTCCGTGTCGAACGGGGGCGAGACGAAGGTGCACGATGGGCCCTACGCCGAGACGCGTGAGCAGTTAGGCGGCTATTTCATCATCGAGGCACCGGATATGGACGCGGCGCGGATCTGGGCGGCCCGTTGCCCGGCCGCCACCTGGGGCACGATCGAAATCCGGCAGATTCGGGACCTAGTAGCCGCTTGATCATTGCAACCGAAACATCTGGCTGCAAGCACAGCCTAGCCAAAGGAGATGTTGAAAATGGGCAAGATCATTGTCATCACGAACCTGACACTGGACGGCGTCATGCAGGCGCCCGGGAGCACAGACGAGGATCCGCCCGGCGGCTTCGAGCACGGCGGATGGGCCGCGCCCTTCGCCGCTATGCAGCAACCCGAGGCCGTCACGGCGTTCGCCAACATGGGAGCGTTGCTGTTTGGTCGAGTTACCTATGACCGCTTCTATTCGTTCTGGCCCAACCAGACCAACAACCCGTTCACGACGCTGCTGAACAACATCCCCAAGTACGTCGTCTCGTTGACCCTACAGGCGCCGCTACCGTGGAGCAACTCCGTCCTCGTCAACGACGGCATCGTCGACACGCTCAAGGCGTTGAAGGCAGATCACGAGAAGGACTTCGTCGTCTTCGGCAGCGGAGTGTTGGTTCAGTCGCTGACGGAGTGGAAACTGGTGGACGAGTTCGTGCTCCTGATCCACCCGCTTGTCTTGGGCACTGGCCGCCGCCTGTTTGTCGAAAAGGGCATTCGCCCGAACCTTAAACTGAGAAGTGTCAAGGCGACAGCAAACGGCGTCATGGCAGCTACCTACGAGACAGACAATTCCGGAAATGTCCCCTGAACCAAGTGATACGGCGTGGCGTGCCGCCGAGCACGCGGCACGCGAGAGCTACGGCCGCCTCGTTGCGATCCTCGGCGCGCACGCGCGATCTTGCCGCCGCACAGGACGCGCTAGCGGAGGCCTTCGCGTCGGCGTTGACCCAGTGGCCAAGCCTCGGGGTTCCGTCCAATCCGGAGGCGTGGCTGCTGACCGTTGCGCGGCGGCGCCAGATCGACGCCCTGCGCCGCGAACGTTCCGCGGAAGTCGGTGCCGTTCAGTTGATGATCCTGGCTGGCGAGGTCGCGGAGGAGCCCGACGAGATTCCCGACCGGCGGCTGGCCCTGATGTTCGCCTGTGCCGATCCCGACATCGAGTGTGGAGCCCGGGCGCCGCTGATGCTTCAAACGGTATTGGGCCTGACGGGCAAGGAGATTGCGTCGGCGTTTTTGGTTCCGCCAGAGACCATGAGCAAGCGGCTCGTCCGGGCCAAGGCAAGGATACAAAGCGCCGGCTTGGCCTTTCGCATCCCCGACGGCGAGGAGTTGACGACGCGCCTAGATGCCGTGCTCGAGGCCGTCTATGCCGCCTACACCAAAGGTTGGGTCGAGGACGGCGAGAATTTCAGGGCGTCCCTGACCGACGAGGCGATATGGCTCGCCCGCGTTGTCGCAAGCCTTCTGCCGGACCAGCCGGAAGCACGGGGCCTGCTTGCCCTGTTGCTGTTCATCCACGCGCGTCGCGATGCGCGCCGAGATGAACGAGGTGCCTACGTGTCACTCGATGAACAGGACACCGCTCTCTGGGACAAGGCCCAGATCGAGGCTGCCGAGCAAATGCTCTTCGCAGCCAGTGCGAGCGGCCCGCGTGATGCAGCGGCTTCACGGAGTGGCGAATGGCGGCGACATTCTCGCCCTTTACGATCTTCTCTACGCGTTGAGCCCGTCGCCGGTCGTCGCGCTCAATCGCGCAATGGCCAGCGTGACAGTGGCCGGACCTGCGGCTGCCTTTGCAGCCTTGGAGGTACTGGCACAGGATCACCGCATGCGGGACTTCCAGCCGTATTGGGCCGCCCGCGGTCATCTGTGCGCAGAACTTGAAATGCGGGACGAGGCGCGCGAGGCGTTCGTGCTCGCAATGGGGCTGTCTTCTGACGCGGCCGTTCGCCGGTATCTCCAGGATCGTCTAGTCCAGCACATTCCGTCGTGTCACGCCCCTACGGATATCGTCGCAGACAGCGCGGTCATTCGCACGAAAATGGACTACGCCGTCGGGTGGCAACGATTCGAGCCTTAGCATCAGCTTGCGGATTAGGTCCATGTCGTGCTTCATTTTTTACCTCGTGTCCGTTGGCCGCGGGAGTCGTCCACGATCGAGGTTGCAGGTGGCACTGACGCGCTGATGGTACCGAGAGCCTGACAGCAGTGAGCGCAGTAATAGTCTTGGCGTTGGTTACAACCATATTGCTCAGTGACATCCACCCGGTTGCGCTTACCGCAGGTTGGACATCTCGCGTGGAAGGTGCCCGCGGCATACGGGCTGAGCAACGGTGCAGCATTGCATAGGATCGCCGTCGCGGTTAATGCAAAGTCCGCGTGCCGCGATTCGTGCTGGCGGCCTCGACCTGCTGCAGGATGTTGGCGCGGCACTCCGCTTTGATTTGATCGGCCGCTTCCCGGACCAACGCGTTTCCGCGAAAGCGAGCGACTTTCGCATCGATCGTGTCTTCGACGTACTGGATGGCGGCCTGAACGCTCGCCGGGTCGTCCGGATCGAACCCGGCCTCGATGACTTCTTCCTGCAATGCTGTGAGCCCTTCGCCGGCTTCTGCCAGCGTTCGGGCTAATTCATCAGACAGCTTGCCCACGGCACGCTCCTTTATGTGTGGTAATGGACATTATCAGACATAAATCGATACCCTAGCACCTCTATATTTGCCTTGATATTTTGGGAACCAAGTGCCGCATCACTTCCGGTTGCCGGAAGTCTCGCTACCCAACCAACGGCAGCATTAGAGATGTACCACTGTCCGCGCCGGATCGCGAACGGTCTCAGGAAGGCAACGAGTGGCGCGGGCTACGATACGTGAACCGGTAAAGATGGACGGTCAATTGCGATCAGTCATTGAATTACTCATAAGTCAGAAATATAGGAGACAGACGGATGCTTGAAGAACGAGCGCACGAGTTTTGGGTTGCGTCCAATCTGCGCGAGTTGCTCGTGAATCCGTGGCTGCAGCTTTTCTCCTTTTTGCAGGGGGCGCCGTGCGACGCCGGTACGCTTGACGTGACTCCACACCAATTCATCCGGATTGAGATCCGGCGCGTAACCCGGCAGGAAATGCAAAGTCAATTTGCCTTGGGTACTGGCGACGTATTGCTTAACGACGGCTTTCTTATGCGCAGGCAATCCGTCGACGACCAGATGAACCGCCTTTCGGCGATTGAACATCAACTTCTTGAGCAGCGTCACGAACAACTCACCGCTGAGCGCGCCTTCGTACGTTGCAAACCAGAAGGCACCCTTCGAGTTGACCGCAGACGCTGCGCTCATGCTTTGCCGTTCACCCGGGCGCTCAACCACGGGTGTTTCACCGCACGGCGCCCAGGTCCTGCCATGCACCGAGTCAGCCCGAAAACCCGATTCGTCCCAGAAAAAGATCTCGGCGTTTTCCTGACGAGCCTGTCTGGCAATGGCTGGATACGTGTCGTGCTGCCAGCGTTCAATGGCTTCCGGGTTGCGCTGATAAGCGCGCTGCAACGGCTTTTGCGGCGTCAAGTTCAATCGCGCCAGCATCGCGCCGATCGACGCCAGACTCAGCGTGACACCGAACTCCCGCAGCACCAGCTCTCGGACCAGTTTGCGCGTCCACAGTCCGAAGTCAAACCCATATTGCGTCGGATTCTTTCCATTGATCCAGCGCAGCACTTGCTGCTCCTGCACCCGCGTAAGCTTGCGCGGTCGGCCCGTGCCTTTGCTCGAGCGCAGTGCCCGAACGCCATGGCCGCGACCGCGCGCCTGAGCTCGGACCTTGTATGCCCACGAACGATGCATCCCAAACGATGCCGCAACATCATTCGGATGTTCGCCCTCGGCCATACGTCGAACCGCCAGGATGCGCATCTCTTCAAGCGTGTTATGAGCCAACCCTCTGCCGTCTCTTTTCATGAATCCACCGTCTCTTTCATGAAGACCATTTGACAGATCACGAACATTCAAGTTCAAATTTAAGTCTGCTAAATTTCTGACTTATGAGTAACAGGAATGGAGCCGGCCTGCGAACTCGGTTTGACGGGAGAGTTACGAAGTCAACAAGTCATCGACAACGCGGCGCCCTACGCTGTAGCCGCTTATGAGCACATCGTTTTCGCTGGTAAATGGCTTGCCTTGTGATTCGCCAAAGCGCAGTGAGGAGAAGACGGCGACTGCGGCTCTGATCCTGCTGATTGTCACTATCGCCACGTTCCCACGCTAACCGGCACACCGTTCGCGTCCTTCTGACTGAGGTCGCCCTTAGCGGCGACCGCAATGTCAAATCCCTGATACTGATAAGTTTGATTCATTGGGCTACCAGGTCCACGTGCTGGAATGGCTGCCGTACGTCGTCAGGTCTCAGAGCGCCAATGTGCTTGACGAAAAGCTCCACAATTCCGCGAGTCGGGACACTGGCGGAAAGCGTCGTTATTTTGACGGGAGCGAACCACTTGCACTTCGCAATTTCGTTGCTGGGCTGTGGGGTCGTGTGTCGTGCAACGTCCGCGAAGAAGACGTTGTGCAGCGTGTTGAAGCCGCTAAACTGGAACAGATACATTAGCTCGTTAGCGACGAGCATGGTTTCTTTTTCCAATTCACGCAACGCGGCTTCATGGGGCGCTTCCCCCCGACGAATTCTTCCACCTGGTAGTGCCCATCGCGACCTTTCCCTGGCGACCACGAGAATGCGGTTGTCTCGAACACACAGAACGGTGGCTCTGTCCTTCATCGTCGCCCCCGGCAGTTAGTCGATGGAGCTTCGTGCAGACCGACGTTGATGCAACGCCAACTGCCGACAAGGGGCTCATTGTAAGTCGTGTGAGGTTGACCCGGTTCGACGGGCAAGAGGCAGTTCGCCACAGCGGTGCGATTAGTGTGAATCAACTCGAACTATGGCTTCGCCATCATCTCGATGAGGGGAAGCGCTGGTGCCTGAAGACGCAACGTGACGAGTCAATTGTGCTCGCCGACATTCGTGCAATTTATACTCGCTATGCCTCGCACACCCGGTTGCGGCCGGTTGACTTTGCTTCGTATAGGGCCCAGTCAGCCATCTTCACCAGAACCGCACCATCATGGAGCGCCCGCCCTTGGGACGTCACCACGCCGATGCTCGCGGTTACACAGCCATATCGGCTTTGGACGTGTTCAATATTGAGATCAAATACGGCGCGCCGGATGGTCTCCGCGACGTTCGTGGCACCAGCCGCGTCGGTATCTGGAAGGGTCACCACGAACTCTTCGCCGCCATACCGGGCCACGTGATCGGCCGGGCGGCGTACGTAAAGGGCCACGCATTGAGCAACGACTCTTAGCACCTCGTCGCCCGCCTGATGACCATAGTAGTCGTTGTACGCCTTGAACTGATCGATGTCGACGAACAGCAACGAGAGCGGACGGCCGGTGCGATTGGCCTGTTGCCATTCCTTCTGCAGCGTTTCGTCAAAGGTCCCTCGGTTGCTCAGCCCCGTGAGGGCATCCGTACGCGCCAAATGCTGTAGTTTCGATTCCGCAAGCTGTCGCCGCTGTAGTTCTCGCGACAACAGCAACGAGCCGGCGACAATGATCGCGCTGAACACCGCCATCACGATCCCGAGTCGCCTGGCTCGCCGTTGCCATTCAGCGTAAATGTCGCTCTCCGCAGGTGCCACGTCGACGATGATCGGAAGCCCGGGTAAGTGCTTGTACACGTAGAGCCTGCGGATTCCGTCGATTGAGGCAGTGCCAGCGAACGCACCTTCGTTCGTCGACATCGCCTGGATGAACACGGGGGCACTCTGGATGTTGCGCCCAACTACCTTCGGGTCGTAAGGCAATCGTGTGATCATGGCTCCGTTAGTCTCGATCACCGCCGCCGTACCGCGTTCGCCCACAGACAGGCCGTCCAGTAAGGCGCGAAAATAGTCGATGCTCAGCGTTCCGACCACGACACCACCGAAGGAGCCGTCCGCCCGCGTAATCCGCCGACTCAGAGCAATCGTGAGCGCCCCATCTCGCAGCCGTGACGCGTAGGGTTTGCTGATGTAGAGGCCGGAGTTGCTGCTGTCGCGGTGAAAGGTGAAATAGTCACGGTCAGCGAAGTTTCCCGCGCGCGCCGGTATGAATCGGGAGTCCACGATGATGTCACCGCGCTCATTCATCACGTAGATGGAGCCGAGGTACTTGCCCGAAGCGGCGCGGTCGAACAACACCTAGCTTCGGATCTTCGGTGGGAGTGCCATTACCTGCGGATCCGCCACCCCGTCCACTACCGCTTGCAGAGAAAGATCGTAGAGTTCAACGTTGCGAGCGATGTCCCGCTCGATGACCAGCACCAGGTTCCGTGCGTTTTCCTCGGCGTGGTTGTAGGCATCGTTACGTGACTCGACAAGCACCCACGCGCAAAGGCTGCATGTGAACAGCATCAGCAGAACACCACAAACGATCACACCAGATGGCGACAACACCCGCGAGGCGGTCGACGAAACAGATCGACGCACAGAAAGCGACAATGACGGACGCATGAAGCCTCTTGAGATGATTTTATACGCACGGTCTGAACAAACGTCGCCGCGCGCTGGGGGCAGCCCGTGAGGTAGTACCTGGCCATAAATGGTCGGCTACCTCGCGCACCAGAAGGGCCATTCTCAGGGAGATAACGCCACATGAAACTGATGTAGTACCTATGCGCTGTCGGCCGTCAACGCGCCCAACCTGCAAAGCGAGCTTAAGACTGGTCGGCGCAAGCAGCAACCTAAGCCTTCGAAGTGGGGGACGCAGGCGGCCGAGTCGTTCATTTTTTCATCACCGCATGCCGCGGAAGGCTAATCGTGAACACGCAACCGACGCCCGGAAAGTCACGCACACCGAGAACGCCGTCGTTTAGTTCGACGCTGCGATGCGCAATCGACAGGCCTAGTCCGAGCCCGGATTTATCCGCTCCGAACTGCGTGAACGGCAGAAACATCTGCTCCGCCTTGTCCGCAGGAAGACCGCCGCATTGGTCTTTTACTTCGATGAGAATTCTGTCGGCGACGGCATAAGCGTTCAGTATGACATTGGTACTTGGTTGAGTGAACTTGAAGGCGTTTTGCAAAAGGTTGCCGAGCGCCGAATAAAGAAGGTCGCGGTCGCCGCTGACAGCGAGTTGCGGATCCACCGGGGATACTACAAAGCCGCAGCCACGAAGCTGTGCCGCAAGGCTTGCCGCGTGCTTTGTTTCGTTGATGAAGTCTGATAGGGAGAAAAGCTTCCACTTCGCGCCATCGTCAGAGGTCGTCTGCGCGTCTTCAATTGAATGATCGATGAGCTTTCCCAAGCCCATTAGGCTGCGCTCCAGCACGGCGCCAGTAGCGCCAAACAACGGCAAATTTCCTGCTTTTGCGGCGAAGAATGCGAGATTCGCCGTATGCAAGAAATTGCGAAGCTCGTGGGTGAAGGTCCCCATGCGCTCGCCTTCTTCCAAAGCGTGCTGACTCGCCATCCTGAAATCTCGTTGATAGCTGAACTCAGTGACTGCATCGGCGATCGCGTTATCTAAGCAGCGGTTTAAGGTACGAAATTCATCGATCGAGAAAGGTGCGTCGCGTTCATTTGCCAAGTCGGTGATGGCCTGAGATAGATCCCCGTAATCATGGACAACCTGGTCGACTGTGTAGCCCAAACGTAGCAGCTCATGGCCGTGATGCGCTGCCGCCTCGCCGATCTCAGATCGGGCAGCATTGCCTCCCGCGGGACCGGGGACATTCATGCTGTCTGCAGGACGGTCTGTTTGATCAATGTGCAACGTGTTAATGAGTTGTTCGAGAAACAGCGGAACACCGTTTTCGATTTGCTGAACAGACGCGTCGCGTGCCGGCCGCTGTGCCACCTTATTTCTGCATCGCGATACAAGCTCATCGCGGTTATTGGCGAGAAATGTGTGAAGCATTGGTGCCTCCTGAACTGGAGCACGGAGCCCGCGGAACTAGAGTAGTTGGTGCGAGACTTTAAATTCCTGAAGTTGCCACGTGTCGCCGTGGTTATCCACTAGTCCGCCGTCCGCACAAAAACGGTCATGCGCCAAGGGTCAGGAAGATCTGCCGGCTCATCCGAAGATTGTGTTCGCGACGCGGGCGGAGAGCGAACATAGCGTCACCCACAGACATTAAAATACCACGGCCAAGTCAAGGGTTGATACGTGATGCGGACCGACAGAATCCGGAGCGAATGCGACGTTCGCGAGCAGTTGCAACGAGGTCGATCGCTACCGTTCAACCTGACCGACACCTAGTATCCGGGCGAGAAAAACCGCACACTGAATATCGTCAACTACCATGTCCGATCTTGTTGTCTCAAGAAGGAATGTTACCCCCGTTGCCTCACGTAGTTTGCTTCCCGTCGGATTGTCCGGCGGGAGCAGCACAGCGTGACAAGGCAAATCAGCATGACGGCACGCAAGGAGTTGGTCGCAGCGTTGCAGGTTCGGTATTGGAGCTCGGGGTTCGGTGAGCGGATCAAGATTCTCGACGAGTTCGTGACTCTGACCGGGTATCTCCGATGCTGTTTGCGTTCATTTAATCGACGCATTCGTAAATATCGGGCGCGATGCGGGCGGCGCTAATCGTAAGCCAACGGCGAGTATTAGTGTCCGGGTCGCTGACAGAACCAGCACAGGTTGGGGCAAAACAGCGGATTAGCCGGTAAAGTCGCGTGTTTTCGTGCGATGAATAAGCAGTGTTCATTGATACGCTTCAGTCCTACACCCGAGAGCGGCGCGATTTACCGCTCCTGGGCCGATTCATGACAGAACTCGCGAAAGCAACAATCGGACGGCGTGCAATGGTTTTACAAGCTTTCTTAGCCGCGACGCAAAATTCATGACCCAGCGGCCAAATGCGGTGATAGGCGCCAGCGTGGTCATTGCCGGCGCGATTCTGGCCATCGCCACATGGGTGCTGGTCGAAATGCGGCAGGATGCGCTCACGCGGGCGCAGGAAGCCGCGACCAACGTATCGCTCCTGGTGGAGTGAGATACCGCGCGCAACCTTGAGGTCTACGATCTGTCGCTGTAGGCGGTTATTGAGGGCCTTGAGCATCCCGGCGTCCGTGACTTGCCGCCCGACCTTCGCCGGATGGTGCTGTTTGATCGTTCGGCGACGGCTAAAGACATGGGCTCGTTGCTGGTTCTCGATGAGGCGGGGAACGTGGCGATCGATTCCAAGTCGGAGTCACCGCGCCGTATCAACCTGGCCGATCGCGATTATTTCAAGGTCCACCGCGACTTGCCGACCGTCGGACTGTACGTCAGTCAGCCATTCGAGCCGCGGTTGAGCGGCGGTGGCATCAGTATTGCCTTGAGCCGGCGACTGTCGCACCCGGACGGCAGCTTTGCCGGGGTGGTGGCGGGAACCTTGCGCCTGAACTATTTCCGAAACTTGTTTGCCGGCGTGCATTTGGGCGCCGGTGGCTCGATGGCGCTGATGCTGGCAGACGGTACGATGCTGATGCGCCGGCCGTACGACGCGAAGGTCATTGGCCGAAGCCTGATGGGTACCGCCAACTACACGCGTTTCACTCAGGCGCCCAGTGGTGGCTTTTTCGGTACAGCCGCGATCGACGGTGTACAGCGGTGGTATGCGTTCCGGCACATCGGCAATTTTCCGCTGGTCTTCGATGTTGCCCTTGCTACCCAGGACATTTACGCGGAGTGGCATCGCCGGGCGTGGATCATCGGCTCGCTGATCGGTGCGGTCGATGCACTAATCCTCACGCTGGCCGCGCTGTTCGCGCAGCAACTCAAACACCGCCTGGCCATGGAAATCGAACTTCGATCGCTCGCGAGAACCGACGGGCTCACGAAACTCTGCAACCGCCGGGCCTTTGACGAAATCATCCAGGCGGAATGGCATCGTGCGCAGCGCAACGATGCGCCACTGTCGCTGCTGATGATCGACGTCGATCATTTCAAAAGCTTCAACGACCTATACGGGCACTCAGCGGGCGACGATGCACTCGCAGCAGTGGCCCGATGCATTGGCGAGAACATCCGGCGCCCGAGCGACAGCGCCGCGCGCTATGGCGGCGAAGAATTCGCCGTGGTGCTGCCCAATACCGGCCGCGAGGGCGCGATTCAGGTTGCGGAGAGCATTCGGGCGGCAGTGCAGGGGCTCCGCCGCACTCATATGGCCAGCATGCATCAGGTCGTGACGGTCAGTATCGGAATCGCGTGCACGACCGAACGCCGCTTCGCCGCTCTACGCGTGTTTGTCAATGCTGCGGACGGGGCACTCTATGACGCCAAAGGCGGGGGCCGCAACCGGGTCGTCTGCGAGTCCAATCTCGCAGAAGCTCAGGTCGCTGCTCCAGTAACCACCGCAGACCTTGTCAGGTCATGACGTTGGTAAGAGAACCGATGCTCGTTCCCGCAAAAAATGCGACGGGGTTGAAGCGAGGGTTTTCCTGCGTGCACGAGCACTTTCAGATCAATCCCAAGCGCTCCATGCTGCGCTAGCGCGGTTGCGTTAGATGCAGCACAAACATCGATAATGATAGAACGCTGCAGTCAGGAAAGTCGTTTATCAAGCTTTTACGTCTTCCATTTAGTTGCTCGTGCCAACGGCACGTCAGAAACGACAAGCTCGAGCTTGGCCAACACCAAAGATCCCTCGATGGTATCCGCGAATATCGTCTGATAGAAGGTTCGGAAACTACTCAGGCGCGGCCATCGCACCTGCAATCTCGCGAAGGCTTTGCGAAGTTCCATTGCCCGCGAAATCTCTGGCAAGAGACTGCTTCAAGCGCTGATGTCGTGGAGGACCGTTCGACTGCGGCCGCACGCTGGTTGCGTGTGGCTACGCGTGTTTGATCTCGCGCTGCGCAAGCCAGATGCCGGGCAACATCGGCAGCCAGAAGGTCAGTGCGCGCAGCAGGAGCGTCCCGGCCAGCGCCGCTTCGACCGACACGCCGAGGAGGCTGAGCATGCCGACGGATGCGGCTTCGAATGTCCCCAGGCCGACGGGAATGGGTCCAATTGTCGCTACCATCGAGGCGATGGCGAAGCTGGCGAATACTGCCCAGAGCGGCGGTACCTCGCCGATCGCGTTGAACGCAAACCAAAGCGTGAACGCGTCGAGCACGAAGATGCAAAACTGGAGTCCGACAGTCTGCAGGAGCAGGCGAGGGCTGTGCAAGAGATCTGTTGGCGCATCAGTCAGTTCCCGAAGCAGCGTTGTGACGCCAAGGCATTTGCTGACCCACGCGATCGGCCGGCGTTTGCCCCATTTCTTCAGCCCCAGGACAGCCGCGGGGACGGTTACCGTCACAACCACGAAAATAGTGACCCCGATCGATAGCGGCAGGTTTAGCCGGTGCTGCAGCCATAGCATGCCGGCGCTGACGAGCACGACGATCAGGTAGGCAATATCGTAAGACACGAGGCCGATCAGCATCGCTGCCATCGCGACCTCCGGGGGAACGTGTCGTCTGATCAGACCACGTACCACCAGCATCGTGCCGCTGATGCCACCGCTGGGCAGGACTTGGTCAGTGAAGACCTTCGCGATGCCAAGCGGCACGAGGGTTCGCAGCGGCAATGGATGTCCCGCGAGATGCAACGCCTGACGCCACACGAAGGCGGCGCTGACGTAGGTTCCTGCCTGCACGAAGAGTGCCGCGATTAGCCAAGCTGGACGTGCCGATCGCACAAGCCGGAGCATCTTTTCGAGCGAACCGAAGTGCAGGGCGACGAGAATGACAGCGAGAAAGCCAAGCAGCCCTACCACCCAAAACATCAGCGAGCGCCACCGTGACGCTTTACCGAGCAGTCCCGGTGCAACCCTGACAATCCCTGTCTCGGTCGAAGGGAGAGGCGTGTCCACCGGCGGCAGGGTGTCGCCCTTAAGATCGTGAGGCGCGCGGACGATGCGGGTGTGCGGAGTGGTCATCGGGTGACCGGTAGGGAGGCGGGAAAGGGAGCCGCTGTTCGGTATTGCCTGGGCGTTGGCGCTGGTCTGGACAGCGTAGTTGGGTCCGTCCAAGGCGCTGCGTTCGACACCTTGGACTCAACGCACGCGTACAGTTTATGCCAGTGCGGCGCTTACATGTGACCGCTTACGCCTCGCGCGGCACTAGCCGACCCCGCCAGACGTGGAAAATTGCAACAGACCCTGGCTTATCGCAATTCGTAATTCAAAACTCGCAGCCGCGATCCTGTGATCGCTACGTGATGAGCTGATAACGAACAAGAGAGCACTGAAGTTCTGCCTTTACCTCTAGCGATGCTTATGATTCTGACCGGAGAAAAACGATCCGCCGTGTGACAGCAACCTGTTCTGGGATTTCCAAGAGGGGGCAGCTCGTTAGCCTCGCGACGGGCAGAAGAAGGTTTGTCTGTGCGCGGTTGTTGCGGGCGCTGCCGCGGATTTCAGAGCAGTATGGCGGCCCGTGCCCTCAATCCAGGGCGCTCACAATCTACGCAGTTTTACGACGGCCGCGCGTGCTGCTCGCGCTTTGCGTTTTGTAGGTGACACCGTGCTCCTCAAGGTAGTCACGGATCAGTTGCCGGACCACTTGCGACGGCGTCAGATCCTGAGCCGAGCACAGTTTTTCAAACGCTTCCTTTTTCACCGGGTCGATCAGAATTGTCAGTCGAGCGCTTTTCGTTTCCATGGCAGCAAGCAAAAGTAGATATGGTAATCAAATTATAATGCATCGTGGCGTGCAATGCACTTTCAATCATCCTGTGCATACCGGTTGACGTTCACCCTGTCGCGGCCCCGCTTCTTTATTCGCTTACGTCAATCAGGAAAGGGCTCGACGCAACGCGTGCGTACGAAGGAATTGTTGACCCGCAGTGGTGATT
>Ga0105854_1000805_pt1 | contig 13445 bp, 11 predicted proteins | sample OrgsoiDNA_201058_FD_89679 | JGI IMG/M metagenome (GOLD analysis project Ga0105854, IMG submission 89679) | Permafrost soil microbial communities from the Arctic, to analyse light accelerated degradation of dissolved organic matter (DOM) -... | ecosystem: Environmental > Terrestrial > Soil >... | reverse complement strand
TTATTCACGCGCAACATATGCAGAGAACCAAAAGTCTGATGATCCGGCTGTATGCCGAACATTGCGGCAGAACCCTTGAAGAAGTGGAACGCGCGCTCGATCGTGATAATTTTATGAGTGCTGAAGAAGCGGTCGAATGGGGACTTATTGACCGCATTCTGCATAACCGGCCGTTGTCTGAAAATAACCGCTGAATACATTGCTGCACCCTCAGTCGAGCGAAACAGGCAAAGATACATGACCGGCCCGCCATTCGATTCACTCTTGCTGACAATAGAATCTTCCTAGTTCCCGGCTCACGCATTCATCTCCTCGGCCAGATCGGGTATATTGCTACGCAGATCACAAAATCCCACTGAGGAAGATGCCGTATTATGAGTCCACGTTTTACCCTCGCCGCCATTGCGGCTCTTATTGCGCTGACGGGTTGCGCGAAAAACACCACGGCCAAGCAGGAACCTGACTTCACGTCGGGTCCCACGCGCGTCACCGTGACGCACATTCCCACCAAAACGGACGATGGCACCAAAGTGTTTGTTACCGTTGATGGCAGCGATGCTGGCGTTCTCGCGACCGGGCAAAGTATCGAAGTGCATCTTCCGGCAGGCAAACACCAGGTCGGTGGTTATGCCCGTTCACTGATTGGCCGCGTGACCATTCCGCCGGTCGAAGTGACAACCTCGCCTGATAGCGAAAAATACGTGGGTTACACCGTGGCGAAACTCAAACCCGCGTTCTCTGAGCTCAATGAAGCGCCGAGCAAAGCGGCCAACGCCGACGCCAAACCGCAGGCGCCACAAGAACCGAAAATTACTGAAGTCCCACAAGATCCCCAAGCCTAAAGGGTTTTGTGACTTCCGCCATGAGCCTGAGGATTATTATTAGGCGCATGAATTCCTGCTGTTATCGCCCTATTCTCCATAACGTCCTCCCCCTTCCTCTCATCATGCTTCGCAACCTCCCGTCGGTCATGTATAGTCCGCGTTTTACGGAGGAACCATGCTGACTAACCCATCTATTCGTCTTAACAAATACATTAGCGAGAGCGGCATTTGTTCTCGTCGCGATGCCGACCGTTACATCGAACAGGGAAACGTTTTTATTAACGGGAAACGAGCCGCCGTTGGCGCTCCGGTATTTGCTGGAGACGTTGTGAAAGTGAACGGTCAGCTTATCGAGCCGCGTGATGAAGAAGATTTAGTGCTTATCGCGTTGAATAAACCGGTGGGCATCATCACCACCATGGAAGAAGGCGAGCGCGATAACATCAGTGATTTTGTGAATCACAGTAAACGCGTGTTTCCTATCGGCCGTCTGGATAAAGATTCACAGGGGCTGATTTTTCTGACCAATCACGGTGACTTAGTCAATAAGATCCTGCGCGCCGGAAACAATCACGAAAAAGAGTATGTCGTCACCGTCAATAAACCGATCACCGACGAGTTTATTCTGGGCATGGGCGCAGGCGTACCGATGCTCGGTACCCTGACCAAAAAATGCAAAGTGATTAAAGAAGCGCCCTTTGTGTTTCGTATCACGCTGGTACAAGGCCTCAACCGCCAAATACGCCGCATGTGCAAACACTTTGGCTTTGAAGTCACCAAGCTCGAACGCACGCGTATTATGAACGTTAACCTGAAAGGATTGCCGCTAGGTGAATGGCGAGACTTAACCGACGACGAGCTGATTGCGCTGTTTAAGCTGATCGAAAACTCCTCGTCGGAAGATAAACCGGCCAAGAAACCGCAGGTGAAACAGGCCGGCGCAGCGAAAAAACCGTCGCAGAACGGGCAGAAAAAAGTCGAAAAAACCGATGACAACGCCACATCGCGTAAACGCTTCGCCCAGGCTGGCCGGAAAAAGAAGGGGCGTTAAGTCGCCGAAGAACTCACTGGCCCGCCCCTCCTGCGGGCCAATAAATCAAAACACGCGACAACGACAAACCCATCGAAATAACGCGATAAGTGAAACGTTTTTTCCATCCTGAAATTCCCTCTTTATCAACTCAATTATTCAACGTAGCTGCGCAATAACTTCGACTATACTTTTTGAAGAAAAACCGGAGTGATTTTCATTTATTTTTTGCCACTGAAACGTTGATAGTCATTGTTAAGGGAAAAAAGATGGAAAACCGCACCCTATTGGATAAGGTTCAAAAGCTTAGAAAATTCGACCTTAACTTACTCGTCGTGTTTGAAGTGGTGTATGTCTGTAAAAGTGGGGTCAAAGCGGCACAGATCCTCAACGTGACGCCGCCCGCCATTAGTCAGTCCTTGGTACGTTTACGGAATTATTTTGCTGATGCCTTATTTGTGCGTCAGGGAAGTGGCCTGACGCCGACCACCATGGCGGTGAATCTGCACCAACAGTTACAGGGGGCTTTCGAGCAATTGCTTAACAGCCTGAATTACTTCTCCGATGAAGAGACCAAAAAAAAGTTTATCATCTACTGTTCGCCCTACTCCGCCATTCGCATCCTGCCCTTTATAGTGAAACAAATTGAGTTGAATGGCATTCGTTGCGAAATAACACATATTAGTTCGGATGCCATGATCAGTTCTATTGATGATGTATTAACCTATAGGAAAGCCGATATTGTTCTCGACACTCACCCTTATTACAGTTTTGCCACCCAATCAGATCCTTATTTAACCGATCATGCTGTCGCCATTTGCCGTAAAGATCATCCCCGCCTCGGTGACACCCTGAGCAAAGAAGAGATGAAAAAAGAGAAATCAACCTTCTTAAAAATTCACTCAGACATGGTAAAGAAGAACCAAATTAATATTAATGACTTCTTTGGTGAAAGAGAGATTAACTTTAGTAGCAGCTCGGTTATCTCGGTGGCTTCCGTTGTGGAATATACCGATGGTGTGAGCTTTATTCCTGAATGGTTTGCCCATAAAATCCTGAAGAGTTTTAATATAAAGATATTAACATCAGATTTTACGCCGCAGCCCGTCACATCCTATATCACCTATAATAAGACCTCCCTGAGAGATAAAGAGTTTTCAGACCTGATCGGCTTCTTCCAACTCTATGCGGCGAATGAAAAGGCAGGTTAACATTGCTCATCCTATATACCCCTTCCCCCGCATTGACTGTAGCGTCTCCTCGCTGGCAGAGACCATTCCTGTCGTCAGTACTTCAAAGCCGATACGTTGATAGAAATCGACTTTATCTGGCACGGAGTAGATCAAAATCTTGCCGTAGGGCAGCAGTTCATCTTGTACCGCCTGCATAATTTGCCGCCCATAGCCTTTCCCCTGACAATGCGGGGCCACGGCGACGTCAGCCAGATAGCTGCTCCACGTCAGGTCGCTGATGGCTCTGGCAACGGCGATAAGCTGCCCTTGCTCATAGCCAAACCAGCAAAACGTACTGTGACGAAATGCATTCTCCAACTGCTGTACATCACGCAGATACAGACCCGAGTCAGCGAGCAGTTGCGCCACTTCCTGCCAGTTGATTTCATCGATGATTTCTTTACTCTTCAGCGTCATCATAGCGTTTCGATCGACCTCATTCTGTTTTGCATGAATAGCTTTCTCCCGCTTTGCTGGCGAGTGCCGACGCACCGCGAAGTGAACCCAATCCCAGAAGCACCATAAATACCATAGCAAATCCGGCGGTAATGGCGACGCCAAAACCTAACAGTCCACCGTAACCATCCACCACCAGACCCGTCATCGCTGCGCCGAAGGCCACGCCAATACCAATCCCGGTCGACATCCACGTCAGTCCTTCGGTTATCTGCGCCGGAGCAATAATGGCCGAACCAAGATTCATGGCGATGATCATGGTGGGTGCAAAGGACATTCCCGCCACAAAAAGCATACCTGCCATCATGTACACATTGAGAGAAAAAATGGGCAGTATTGACGTCAATGCGGTGAGAATGATGCCGAGGAAAAACTGTTTTTCGACCGCCATCCCAATGCGTAAGCCACCAAAAACCAACCCCGACGCTAACGAACCCAGCGCATAGGCGGCCAGCATAAAGCTCGCAGCCGTAGGCCACCCCTGCTCATTGGCGAAAGCCACCACCACCACATCGACAGTTCCGCCAATAACCCCCATCAGCAGCAACGCCAGAATGATGATGCCAAGACCGGGGATGCGGAGCACCGACGCACCGCTACGTTCACTGCCCGTCACCACGTCAGGCGCTGTCTGGCGTTGCAGCAGAAAACAGGTCACGCCGCAGGCCAACAGCAAAAGAGCCACCAGCGGGCCCGCTTCGGGAAACAGGCCAGAACTGAGACCAATCGCCAGCGGGCCGCCGATGATAAAAGTCAACTCAGCCAGCACCGTGTCTAAAGAGAAGGCGGTATGTAATTGCGTGGTGCCGCGAAAAAGCCGCGTCCAGCGCGCGCGGATCATCGCCGACATACTCGGCATAGTACCGGCGAGCACGGCAAGGATAAATAATACGGGCGCGGGGAATCTCAGATAGGCGGCCATAATTAACGCCAGCAGCATCGCAATACTAAAAGCGGTCACAACCGGCAACACCCTGTGCTCCCCTCGTCTATCCACCAGTTTCGAGACCTGTGGCGCAATCAGCGCATTCGATAAAGTAAATATGCCTGCCACCGCACCGGCCAAACCATAATGACCGGTTTGCAGTACCAGCATCGTAATAAGCCCGATACCGATCATGGCATAGGTCAGACGGGCGATCGTTCCCGCAATGACTAATCCCCACACGCCGGGGGTGGCAAAAAATTCGCGATAATGTCTCGCCACGATATCTTCCTTTTTATCTTCGAGGTGATGGAGATTGCAGAGGCTACAAAGGCTTAATGCTTTGTTTTATTAAAGAAATAGAGTTATTCAACATGATAAAGCTGATGGCCGAGTATTTATTCGCCACAGAGGGAAGTCAATGAATATGTCACAAATCATCACTGGAACATTAAATAGATTCGCCCCTATAAGAGGGGTCATGACATTTATTTTTTCAGAATTCGTCATCCTGCGATGAATAATCTTAGGGATAACGGCAAATAACCTAAGAATATACCCAGACTCATGGGTGACCGTTTATTTATCAGATGACGTATGCTCTATTACGCCCGCGCTATCGGTATGTCGCTTAACCGCGTGGTCCACGCCGGTGACAGCATCTCGCGTTTCATTTGCCAGCTTCTCTCTATGCCCTGACCGGCAAACCACAGAGTGTCTTTGCCTTTCTGGTTAACCTTATCAAAAAGCGTCATCAAGGCGGCGCTGTTGGCGCGTGGCGAGGACTCATCAAACAGATGCAGTTGCGCCACGCCCTGACTGAAAAAGTCTCCCAGCATCACGCCCGCTTTTTGGTAGCGGTAGCCCTCCTTCCAGATGTTATCCAGACAACGGATGGCCGCAGCAATAATATCGCGGGTGTCTTGCGTCGGGGTGATGAGCCGGGTGCTGGCCAGATTGCCGTAATAAATTTCACCGTCGGCGAAAGGACTGGTTTTAACAAACACAGAAATGTCACGGCAAAACTGATGCTCTGCCCGCAGCTTTTCCGCCGCACGGCTGGCGTAATAACAAATGGCCTCGCGCATCTCTTGATAGGCGCTCACCCGCGTTCCGAAAGATCGCGAACAGATAATTTGCTGTTTAGCTGGAGCAAACTCTTCAAAGCCCAGACAGGGTTCGCCGCGCAGTTCCCGTACCGTGCGCTCCATCACCACGCTAAAGTTTTTCCTGATGAACCCAAGGTCACATTCGGCCAACTTAAGTGCCTTATTGATACCCGCATCGCGCAGCTTTTTCGACGTCCGTCGGCCAATCCCCCAGACTTCTTCCACATCAAGTAACGCCATCAGCTTGCGCTGGCGAACGGGGTCAGACAGGTCAATCACGCCGTCGGCTTGGGTCCATTTTTTCGCCGCGAAATTGGCCAGTTTCGCCAGTGTTTTGGTGGGCGCAATGCCAACCCCCACCGGCAGACGAGTATGCTGCTTCACGGTCTGTTGGATCTCTCGGCCAAAGCCTGCAAAATCCACATCGTGCGGCAACCGACTCAGGTCAAGGAAGGCTTCGTCGATGCTATACACTTCAATGTGCGGGCATATTTCCTCGAGCGTATTCATCACCCGTTGGCTCATGTCGCCATTTATGTGGAATGGAAAATCAATCTTTCAAAACGCTGCTCGGAGTAGAGGCACGGTTCGAGGGCTAGCCATGTAAAAAATCACGTTAAGGAGGTCATGCATTGTTTATGTTGCAATTTAACAATCGGGCAGTCGCCCTTGAAAATATTCTTTGGTAATGTAAACGTATAATATCCCCGTATAGTGCTATAACCACGCACCTAGAAATAAACAAATCAAGCTGGCGAATCACGCCGCGAAAATGTGGCCGGCTACGGGGGGCGTAGTGGATTTAAGCAACAATCTTTCCACGGTAAAAAAATAAAATTATCAGGCGATTATCGGGTTTCCCATCAGGGCTAACATGGTTGTAATACGCGTAATTTATTTCACGTATTTAAGGCAACAAAATGTCACTCTGTGTCGGAAAGGGTTTTCTCACTGCGCATATCAGTACCGAAAGGCTGCACGCTATTCGGCATAATGACCGTCCGCCGGAAATGAGCACCTGGGAGAAAATCAAAGAGTTCTTCTGTTCTACTCATCAGAAAGAGGCCGAGCGGTGCCTCCGTGTGCTTTACCATCATCAGGCGTTCGGCCTGCAGCCAGAGAACATTCGGGAGACGTTTGCCCGGCTCCGGGAGCTGGCCTCTCCCGGCTGGAAAGAGAATTTTAGTATCGATAGTCAGGGCGCTCTGGATAAGTACATCATTATAGCGAAAGAGGGGGAGGTGCTTCTGTCTATTGAGCTTTCTCTTTCTATAACGACAACCCCGCCGCCGGGGGAAACACACGATGAAGCCATCCTGTCGGCGTGGGTACGGGATGCCCAGCTAGATGAGAGAGAAGGCCGTGATATCGCGGCGCAAAGAATACGCGAGTGTCTGAGCAATAAAGTCCGCGAACTTTCCTTGAGCAGGCTCAATCTCAGCACCCTGCCGGCATGTCTCCCCGGCCATATTAAGGTACTGAAAGTGGGCCATAACCGGCTGACCCACCTGCCAGTGCTGCCGCCCCGGCTAAATGCCCTGTTAGTCGATGATAACCAGCTGCTAGAACTGCCGTCGCTGCCGTTAGGGCTGTTGGAACTGTCTGCCTGCAATAACCAGCTAACCCACCTGCCAGTGCTGCCGCCCCGGCTAGGTGCCCTGTTAGTTGATGATAACCAGCTGCTAGAACTGCCGTCGCTGCCGCCAACGCTGACCTTGACAAGAGCCTGCAATAACCAACTGACCGGCCTGCCTGTCTCTGTGCTGGCCCTGCGGCGGCCCCCATGTGATTTTGTTACTGTTGAAAACAATCCCTTTTCACCAGCTACCCTCCAGAACATGTTGGAAACGATAGGTGTTCCCGGCTACCGCGGCCCCCGGATATATTTTTCTATGTCAAGGGCCGCCGCCCTCTGGGAAACCCGGCCTCTGCACGAGTCCGTCGCCGCCTGGCTGGCGCCCGAGCAAAAAGGCGGCATAGCCGATACGTGGCGGGCGCTTGCACAGGAAGGCGGCGCCGCCGAGTTCAGTGATTTCCTGGGCTATCTTGGACAGACTCAGGACGCCATCAAGCACCCGGCATTTAAGACGGCGGTGGCGGCCTGGCTCACCCGGCTGGGTGAGGATAGCGCGCTGAGGGAAACGACCTTTGCCGTGGCGATTGACGCCACGGCAAGCTGTGAAGACCGGGTCACCCTGGCGTACAATCAGATGCAACTCGCCGCACTCGTCCACGATGTTAAAAACGGCGCCTTCGACAACGCGCTGCCGGAGCTGATTGCGGCGGGCCGCGTAGCGTTCCGGCATGAGCACATTACGCAGATTGCCAGGGAGAAGGTAAAAACGCTCGCCTTTGTTGATGAGATCGAGGTGTACCTGGGGTTCATCAACCAACTGCGCGGGCCTCTGAAGTTAACCACGGCGACGGAGGAGATGCGCTTCTTCGGGGTGTCGGGCATTGCTCAGGATGACCTGCAGGCGGCGGAAATCAGAGTGAAAACGGCAGAAAACGGCCAGTTTAGGGCGTGGGTAGCGCAGTGGGAACCCTGGCACAGAACGCTGGAGCGCATCGCGCCGGAAGCTTGGGCGAAAGCCGGTGACGAAAAAATGCGGCTTTATGACACCACCTACGATAAGCGGGTGAGCACCGGACTGGCAGCCAGGGGCCTGACCGGTAATGCCGATGCCGAGCGGCAGATTGGGGTAAATATTATGGACGATATTAACAAGACGGTTTTTGAGGCCATGACCGACAGCGTACTGGCCAACAATCATCTCACGTCTCTCTTGGATGAGCGCTGGAAATGGGGGACTAAGCCGGAGCCGTCTGTTGAGACTGGCTCAAGAATCGCTGCAAAACCGGCGACCGGTCTCACCTTATTGTGGCCGCGCGGCGGTTTGAACAACCGATAGGCGTTAGCCGTGCGTAACCTATAGCTGCATTTATCGCCTACATGCGCAATCGAATAAAAGTAACCTTTTTATAAACAATCATTTAAATGTAATATCGATGTATAATCGAGCACGTCGAAGGTTTCGTCATGGCGACAAATAGATAACGTCAGGAAGAAGTAATAAGCATGAATACCGAATCACTGACCAATAAATCGGGCCATCTCGCTTGGTGCGCCATGGTTGCCTTACATCTGGCAAAGTGTGAGGGGCAGATCAGTTCTGAAACTCAGGAGAATCTCTTTCTGACACGCTGGCTGGCCACCGCACTGAAGCAGCATCGTTTTCCCAGAGAAACAGCGCCCAATATTGAATAGCTACTGAAGCAGGGGCGTACGCTAGGGCCAAGAGCAAAGATGCTTCATAAGCTCGACTACCTTTGACGTTCCTGTACGGGTGAACTGTCATCACAGAATGATTTGTTCAGGCTTACTTACGCACTCGAAACGGCAAAGGAGATGCACTGGATATATCGGCTGCTCACTGACAGGGAATGGATGGGGCGAAATGCGGTGCCCATGAATGTCAATGTGGACGCGGTATACCTGTCACGTTCCTCTCTTGATGCTGCTTTTGATAATGATGGAAAGCAAATACTCCCACTAATGGCCAGAGTTACTGGCAAAGTGGCGGGGCTTGAGAAATTGCTCGATCGCTGCGGTTGGAAAGTAGAGTCCTGCATGGATGAGGCTCGGCTTTTCCAGTTGATGGTTTCTGCAGCCTGTCAGGTTTAGCGACCTAAATTTACCCCAGATTAATGGCAAATGAAAAGGGTTACCGGCTGACATTAGCTGAAAGCGAACACGCATTTATCCGGCTCTGACGCTCAGTGGCGAGAAAACTCACGTTACTCAATATTGTCATCCTCTGATGCCCCGTTGAATAGCCTTGGCTGGCCCTTTGTCACCCGTTCTACAAGCGTAAGGGAATAATGGCCGAGCATATTTACATGTTCGTGGCAGAGGAGAAAGACGTTCGGTATCTTCATTATTCAGCATTTCGCCCCGTGCCATTGGTGATCCAGAGGTCAGTTTGGATAGGGGAAAATATTGTACTCTAAGGGCCGATATCCAGGCTGCCCTCGGTATAGCACTTCGGTGATTTAAAAACCGTCTAGGGGCGTTAGCCCTGTCGCAGGTCGCCGTAGCCATCCTCTGCCGCCATTTTCCCCGCTGGCGGGTTCCTGACGACCGCGAGAATTTACTTAGAATGCGCGTTCACTTTTTCTTCTTCACGGATAAATCAGGCCCCGCGGGGTATATTTTTCCATCGAGCGCCGGCTGGTTTCCTATTTTCTTGACAAAAGTGTCCAGCTTTTCAAGGTCACCTTCTACGATTGTTTTTTCATCTGACGTCAGGGGGATCTCCTCTAAAAACCGTTTGACTGACGCTTTACTTTCCATCGCCTGCGCATAGGCGCTACGTTTGGGAAGGTTAAAATCGCAACCGACGCAGGCCATGCGGTGCGGGCAACTGCTCCAGAACGGGTTCGTGCAGTATGAATTGCCCAAGTCATAATACATGGCGGGCCCGCTCTCACCGATAGCCAATACGTCAAGATCGATTAATACGCTGACCATATGGGATAGCCTGTCTGCTTTTACAAAGGACGCCGCAAGCCGGGTGGGGCGAATGCGTACGTAATGCAGGGTAGACTGCGGGGAAGAATGCCCTGACCACTGCATCAGCTCAAACAGCGTCATTCCCTGCGAAACGCTGGCCAACGCGGTTAATGCCGAGGCCCGCCCCCGGTGGCTGGTGATGGTGCCTTTACTGTCCTCACGCGGCACATTTGCTCTGCCACACAGCATGGGGATAATGGTGGCGTTGATAAAATCCTTGCCTATCTTTTTTCCACGAAACTGAAACAGATAATGCACTTTTTCTCCGCTTCGCTCATCCAGCAGGGACGCTTGTTCAGCGGGGCGCTCCTGCAACCAGGCATCAATGTAATTTTTGACCACCGCTGCAACGGGTTTCACAAAGGCTTTCGATGTTTTACCCACGGGGACTTCAAGGTAGCACAGGGTCTTAGGCGGAATAACAGTGCCGTCATCCTGAATAATTTCGTCTGACTGTTCCCGGGCACATCCGAGAGTTAGCCGGCTAATTTCATTGCTTCTCAGGCCTGCATGCGTCCATATCACCGCAATGGCCTGTAGCATAGCAAGCCGGTAGTGAATGTCAGTGAACATATCTTCCCGGCGCAAGTTCAGGCTTGCCCATATCAGTTTCAGCCATACGGGATCGTCAATCACCCGCGGATTAACGCCGCTCTTAAACGTGGGCGTATTGGGGGTCGATAAATGCCGGTAAGGGCTTAATTTCAAACGCCCCCACCCCCAGAGTTCGTAATCGATGAAGAAGCGCCGCAGCGCATATAAAAAGCCGTGGCGTGAATTACTCTTCATCGGCAGTCCGGCGCGCCGGCAACGCCTTTTTTTACCTTCAGGCTCGAGAGAAAGCTCGTTGACATTAAGCCGCCCTAGGGCGGCGATAAAGCTGGCGCAGGTGCTTATCGTCCATGCACCGGGTTCCCGGATATGCGGACAATCGCGGGACAGCCACAGTCCAATGCGCAGTATGAAGCTGTAGGTTGTTTCCCGGGTTCTGGGAAGAAGCACCGACGTCTCGCGCCATTTTTTACACCACGTTACCCATTCAGGAGCAATGCCCACCGTCGATTTCTCTCGCCAACCCACATACCCGCGCATGCGTATAGGGCGCTGCAATATTCCCATCGCCGCCAGGCCGTGGGACACTTTCCCCACGGCTCTGGCAATCCCCTCGGCGCGGTTCATCTGCCCTCGCTTAAGCAGCGCTTCGGTAAAGGTTTCCAGGCGCGGATCGCCGTTTTCTAGCATCAGCGCGCCCAGCACGGCGGACAAAAACATGCCCTGATGGCAGGAGGAGTAGCCCAATGACACTAAGATCTCCAGTAAGCGCGCCAGCTCATACTGGAAATATTCACGACCAAAAATGGCGCTGGCATACAAGGCAGGCTGTCGGAAACGCTTAAGTTTCTGGGGATGCTGAAGGGGGCCAAGGTGGTAGGCAAAAGCAGCAAGCAAAGGGCCGCTAAGGCGATATTGTTCAAAAAGGTGCATCCACACGTCTTCCGACCATTGCCAGCAGGGCACATTCTGTAAAGCCGTTTCCGCCAATACGGCCTGAATGGTGCTTTGGGCCAGCCGTGGGGAGATCCCGCTGCGTTTTGCAATATCGATGAGAGGGTGTAAAAGGCGAGGAACTGGGTTCGTCTGTTGTTGATATTGTGTTCGCCCGCGCGCTAGGCGGAGCGCTGTGCGCTCCTCGTCAGAAAGCGTGTCGGCAAGCTGATATTTTTCCCGTTCAAAGGGAATATAAATGGCTATCGTTGCTGGCTGGGTTTTCATAAATTTTACCTATCAATGAAAGACAATGTTGGCGATTTTGCTGTCAATTTCAGCTATCGCTCCCGTCATCTTTGCCGCAAGATGGGCACCGGAGAGGTGCAAATAGAGCTGAGTTGTTCTGGGGTCTCGATGGCCGGCATAAGCGGCAAGTTCATGCAGTTTCCAGCCCGCCCTGGCTAAATGTGTGAGGCGCAGATGACGAAATGTGTGGGTAGAAAGGCCGGGAAGCGGGAGCTGGCTGGCCCAGTGGCGGACTATTTTACTCCAGGTCCAGTAAGTGAGGGGCTGACCGAGGTTGCGATCGGAGGCTGACCGAAAAAGCGCACCGCCGGTATAGCCCGCCTGGCGTAGCGTGGTCAGGTGAGCGGCAAGAACGGGGGCGATCGCGGGGCTGTAGCAAACGATGCGTTCACGGCGGTTTTTGGTCGTTTCTGCCCGGATATGTATCAGCCGGTGGCCGACGTCGAGATCTTCAATACATAATGCACTCACTTCGGCCCGCCGCAGCGCACCATAGTAAGCGAAAGCGAGCATCAGACGATCGCGGACAGCCGCGTTAGCCACCAGAGACAACAAGTCAAACCACGCCCTGTCATCAGGTATGCGGGGAATTTTCACTATGCGTGGGATCAGGCCGCGCCCGGCATAAACCGGGCTAAATGACATTGCTCGCAGGACGGGATTATTGTCACACATGTCGTAATACGTCAGAAAATCATACCAAAGGCGAATGGCTGAGATACGTAACTGAAGCGTCGCGTTAGCGACGGAATGTGGCATGCCTGGTAACTGGGGCCGAACGTACGCGGAGATATCTTCAAAATGTGCGGAGTGAGGCGTGATGCCCTGCTGGGCACAATAACGAAGATAGTGATGAAGCGCTCCGCGATAGGCTTTGATTGTGGCCGCGGTGCGCCCGATATCGGAAAGAAGACCGAGCCATTTTTCAACCTGCAGTATGCTGAACATAATGTGTGGATTATCAGTCATCGTGCGAACCTCCCTGAGTCGATACCTACAGTTTAGGCGACGAAATGTTGCATTCCACTTAACTTACTAAAGCTCATAGTTGCTGCTGAAAACCACCACGTTATGTTGTTGAAAAAGCGCCCTTTGCTTGAAGTAGGGTGCGCCTATTTTGATCTTGAGCTTTTTCGCTTGTGCTGACATGGCAATCACGCAGCCGTCGTTGTTGGACAGCACCACAACAGCCCTCCCCGCCAGATCAGGCCTGAAGATAGTCTCGCACGAGGCGTAAAAGCTGTTGACGTCAACCAGCGCGTACATTGCGATGTACCTTGCTGATCACCGTGGTTACCACGCCGACAATCTCGACTTGCTGATCCTCATACAGAGGAATGGGAGCATAAGCCGGATTCTCGGCTTGCAGATGAGGCCGCGGGTACAGAACCAACCTTTTGACGGTGAACTCCCCCTCCAGACTGGCGACCACAATGTCGTTATGTGCAGGTTTCAGGCTGAAATCCACCAGCAGCAGGGAGCCATCGATGATCGCCGCGTCG
>Ga0105854_1000802_pt1 | contig 13459 bp, 13 predicted proteins | sample OrgsoiDNA_201058_FD_89679 | JGI IMG/M metagenome (GOLD analysis project Ga0105854, IMG submission 89679) | Permafrost soil microbial communities from the Arctic, to analyse light accelerated degradation of dissolved organic matter (DOM) -... | ecosystem: Environmental > Terrestrial > Soil >... | reverse complement strand
ATGCTGCCAGCGCCCTGCGCTCGGCCGCTAGCAGGGCTGTGTCCTTGTAATCGCTTATGTCCTCTTTTTCGTATTTGTTCAGCGCCTCAATGACTGCGGCGTGCCCCGCATCAATCCTCTGTCCAATTGCATCCTTTTTTACGCGGTCGTTCGTGGCCAGTTGGTGCAAGGTCTGCACACGTATCATTGCAAGCGCCTTGAACGCACTATCGAGTGTAAGAATGCTAGGGACCGTGTTTATGTTGGCATAGTTGGCTGCAAGATAGACCTTCTCGATCTGAACGAGTCCAAGCCCGGTCAAGCCGAACAGTCCAACAATGGCACAGAAAATCAGCAAATACAAACGTTGTGCGACGGTCATTTTGGATTTCCCTCGTTATTTAATGATTTGTTTCTATGCCAGCGGTATTCAACCGTTCTGCCCTCGATGCAGGGCATCGGCATGCCGATCACGACCAAAATCGGCATTCGTAGTTGGGCTTGTTGATTTACTTAGATGGCTCCGACACGGCTTTTGTTGCACAAATAAATTAAGAGCGTAATACCCTTAACACTAAGTGGACTGGGGCGTGGCCACTGAAGTCGGTGTGCCCACCTCGTTATACACAAATCCAGCGGCGCGAACTTGGGTGCCTGAATTCCCGTTTACATTCAATTTGTTAGCAGTGCCCTTGTAAGCTCTGGCGAAATACTTTTGATTACCCACTATTTTCACGTCCCAGACAGTATCCGATTTGGATGTCGACAAGCCGACGTGTGCCGCGCCAGATAACCTTATTGCCAGAGGGAGGATCGCTGGAGCGTGCAAGACATGCCCCCCTGCGCCGCGCTTGAATGAGGTACTGCGCATGGTCGCGCGCGTTGGCGGATTCCTCGCCCGCAAAAGTGATGGCGCCCCTCGCCACTGCCCATTCGGCGTATTCATAGCTGTGTTTCGGCAGCGCGCGCAGGCCGGACGGTCCATCTCGGCGAAGGCGCTGGCACGGCTGCCAGGTAACTTCTTGAAGAGGCGCTGATTCAGGTCAGCCAACAGGGTGCGCAGCGCCCTGTTATGCTCATTGAGGCTGAAGAAGCGCTGGAGCCGCATACGCATGTGGCCTCTGCAAGCTGTGCATCGCTTCAGTCCGGCACCGCCACTAGGGCAGCGTCACTGACCGACGGCTCCGCCACCATCCCCGTCATCATGATGTCGACCGCCCGGTCCGCTACCGCCATCACCGTCGCGTTGGTGTTGGAACTGATGATCGAAGGCATCATCGATGCGTCGAAAACGCGCAAGCCTCGCACCCCCTTGACAGCGAGATCCGGGGTCAGGACTGACATGGCATCATCGGCGCGCCCCATGCGACACGTCCCCACCGGATGGTAGTTGGAGTCGGTGGTTTGCCGCAGATAGTCCAGCAACTCGGCATCCGAGTTTGCCGGCGCCCCCGGCCGTACCTCATCTTTCACGATCTCAGCCAGCGGCCCGCTCGCAGCGATCCGGCGAAGGTATCGGATCGCCTCGACCAGCCTTTCGCGATCCGCTACGTCGGTCAGCCAGTTCGGGCTCACCACCGCGTCATCGGCGGGGTCGCTCGAACGCAGCTGGACCGTGCCGCGCGAGAGCGGCTTGACCAGGTTGGCCATCAGCGTGACCCCATAAGTCGGCTGGGGACCGTTAGGATCGGGCCACATGACGCCGACGCAGTACAGCTGGAAATCCGGATCGGCCGCAGGGTCGCGCAGGTTAACGAAGGCCATTGTTTCCGCGCCGTTCGACGTGATCGGGCCACTGCCAAACGCCACATACTGCAAGGCGTTGCGCAACGCCCTGAGCCCTTGGTCCTCGCCGAAATACCCATGCTGCCCGTGGGTCGTCATCGAGACCACGGCAACGTTGTGATCCTGCAGGTTTTCGCCCACGCCTGGCGAATCGACTCTGACTTTGATGCCATGCTGGCTTAACTGTGCGGCCGGCCCGATACCGGACAGCATCAACAGCTTTGGCGTAGCGAACGCGCCGGCACAAAGAATGACCTCGCGGGATGCCGTGGCCTGCGACAGCTCGCCATTGATCCGATACTCCACGCCGGTTGCACGATCTCCCTCAAACAACACCCGCGCCACCTGCGCGCCCGTTATCAAGGTTAATCGGGGATCCTTCTCCAGAGGAGTGAGGAACGCATCGGCGGCGCTGCACCGCTGTCCTCGATTGGTCGTGGTCTGCATGTAGCCGACGCCATGCAGGTCACCCGCATTGAAATCCGGGGTGAACGGCACCCCGAGGCGTTGCATGGTTCGAACGAAACGATGCGCGGCGTCGACCGAATAGAGCGGATCCGACACCTTGAGCGGACCATCCCCGCCATGCGATGCGTTGTCATACCGCAGATTGCCTTCCTGCTTCTTGAAATATGGCAGCAACCCATCCCAGCTCCAGCCGGTATCGCCGGTCGCGGCGGCCCACCGTTCGTAGTCCAGGCGCGAACCCCGGGTATAGGCCATCGCGTTCACCGAGCTGCCGCCGCCCACCACGTGGCCCTGAGGCACGCTCACCGCCCGGCCGCCGAGCGAGGATTGCGGCGGCGAGACATAGCGCTTGATAAACGGGCTACCGCCGAACAGCATTTTGAAGGTACCCGCCGGCATGCGTATCAGTGAACCTTTCGCCTGCGGTCCCTGTTCAATCAGCAGCACGCGCGCGCCCCATTCTGTTACCAGGCGGTTGGCGGTCACGCATCCGGCGCTGCCCGCACCCACCACAATGTAATCGTAGTTCATGGCCGGCTCCCCTTTGCCGGGACCGGCATGTAGATCGCCTGGTCCTCAAGGAAGGCGCTCAATCCCTCAGGCCCGCCTTCCCTGCCGATACCCGACTGTTTGAAACCGCCGAACGGAACATTCGGCGACATCTCCAGGCCGTTGATCGTGACGTTGCCGGTCCGGATGCGGCGCGCCACATCATAGCCGCGCTCCACGTCGCCGCTGAACACGGTGCCACTGAGCCCGAAGTCAGTATCGTTGGCGATCGCGACGGCGTGATCGATGCCGTCATAAGCGATCACTGCCGCGACCGGGCCAAAGATTTCCTCTCTCGCGATCGTCATCTGAGCGTTGACGCCGGCGAAGACGGTCGGCTCGACGAAATAGCCTCTGTCGTGCAGCCGGCTTCTGCCGCCACCAGTCGTGATCCTGGCCCCCTGCGCCCGTCCCGCTTCGATGTACCCCAGCACACGGTCAAATTGACGGCGGCTGGCAAGGGGGCCGATCTGGGTCGTCGCCAGCCACGGATCATCAACCTGCAGACTGCCGATCACCGCGCTGTAGGCATCGACAAACTCCTTTTCCCGTTGCCGCGGGACCAGAATGCGGGTTTGCGCGAAGCAGATCTGCCCGGAAAACGGCATCGTGAATGGCGCCAGGGCGGCCAGCGTCGACTCCAGCGGCGCATCATCGAGAATGATGGCCGCCGATTTCCCCCCGAGCTCAAGCGTGCACCGCGCGAACCGGTCGGCGCACACCTTGGCGATCTGCTTGCCGGTCGCCGTGCTGCCGGTAAAACTCACCTTATCGATCCCCGGCGACGCCACCAGGTACGCGCCGGCCTCGGCGTCCGCCGTGATGACATTCAGCACGCCCTCCGGCAAACCGGCCTCCTCGGCGCATTCAGCCAGCACCAGGGCGTCAAACGGTGTCTCGGGCGGCGATTTGACCACCACCGTACAACCGGCCGCCAACGCCGCACCCAGCTTGTAGGAAAGTATCGGCAGCTGCGCGTTCCACGGGGCAATCAGCGCCGCCACGCCGACAGGCTGGCGGATGATTCTGGCGTGGCCGCCGCGCGTGGGCCGCGACTCTTCGAATTGCCACGACTGCGCCAGCCCCGCGTAGTATTCAAGCATCGCTGGGCTGGTCGGCGTAAACATGGCAGCGAACCAGCACGGCGCGCCCACTTGTGCCGTCCACAGCCGCGACAACAGTTGCATGCGCGATGCCAGTGCCTCGCTCATACGGCGCAGGCACTGCGATCGCTGCTCGGCACTCATGCGTGGCCAGGGACCGGCGTCAAACGCTTTACGGGCCGCGGCCACGGCACGCTCAACGTCGGTGGTGTCGGCCAGGGGCGCGTCGAGGAACGGCTGCTCGGTCGCCGGGGTCACCAGTGTCACCGTGCGTGCCGAATGCGGTCGCAGCCAGGCGCCGCCGATGTAGAAACGCGACCGGACGCGCTCCGAGATTTCGCTGTATGGATCAAAGGCTGAATTCATGATGCTGACTCCTGAAAGAAAGTGGATACGGGGTGGCCGTTAAGACGATGTGGCGGCCGGTGACTGCAGATATCGCTCGGCGCAGCGCAGGCTAGAACCGCTGCCCGTATCCCACACCAAATACTTTGGTGGTGGTGCGGTCGTTGAAGCCGATGCTCGTGCCCTCGCCCGTCACCGTTACCGGGAATCCATATTCGAACATCGCACTGATTTCATCGTGGTCATTCAGGCGATAGGTCGCGCCGGCCGAGACGGAGGTCGACACCGGCATCGCCGACAGCAGGTTGCGCGCGACGACCGCCGGTCCGTATGGATGGTTTCCGTCCGAAAAGCCGGTTCGCAACGTCCACCGGTCGCTCAGGTCCCAAGCGGCGCCGATGCGGAAGATGTCTTGATCCTCCCACGCAAATCCCTGCGGCGAGCCGATGACGGTGTGGGAAAATTGCAGATGCAACCAGTCGGCCGCCAACGTCACGGCCGGCGTCGCGCGGTACGCCACACCGAGCCCATACTGGGCGCCGACGTCGATACGCCCGCCGCCAGCGGCCAGCAGATCGCTGTCGTAGCCTTTCAGCGCGCCCATCCGGATGCGGCTCGCATAGTTCGCACCGAAGCTGAGCGTCGGCGACGGTTGCCAGATATACCCGATGCGTGCGCCATAGCCGAAGGCGCTGGCGATGCCGTGGGACGGCAGCGGCGCAAGCGTGCCTTGCGCCGTCGGCACGATCGCTCCGCTGGCGGAGAATCGCTGATAGGCGAGCGCCAGGCTCGCACCGATGATGCCGTGCTCCGTGACCCGGTAAGTCACCGTGGGCGCGGCGATCACGGTCTGCAGGCTGGATTTGGCAACGCCGGCGCCCGTGATCGGCAATGCCGGTCGGCCATAGCTGGTCCCTACGCCGACGCCGAACAGCGATACGCCGAAGCTGGTCTTCGGATCGATCTGCCAGTTGATCCCGCCATCCGGCACAGGGTACATTTTTCCGGTGTGCAACGTGTTGGACGGGGCGCCGTATTGATAATCGGTCACCGGCTCCAGCACCTGCAAACCGAAATCGGTACGCGAACCAATCAGCCCCATGCTGGCGGGATTGTCGGCCGCAGCGGAACTATCCTGCGGCAAGGCGATGGAAGTTCCCGCCATCCCCGCCGATTTGACGCCGGTCCCGCTCAAGGCGATGCCGTCCACCGCCATCACCTCGCCTGCGTGCAGCATGGTGACGACAACCGCCGCCGCGCAGGAATACCTGCGTGCATCCAGTGATTTCATCATTTTTTGTCTCCGAATATTTTTATATAGAATCAGTGAGCTCATTGAGCCGCCCGATTTCTTGTTACAGATCCAACACCAGCAACTTCGACTTACAACGAGAAATACACACCGCCATACAATCCCCCTGCGCCCGCTCCCGGGAGGAGAGGAAGCTATCGTGGTGCTCGGGCGTCCCCTCCAGCACCGCCGTGACACAGGTGCCGCACACGCCTTGCTCACATGACGTCTCGATCTCCACGCCCTGCTCGCGCAACACATCGACGATGGTCCGGTCCGCCGGCACGGTGAGCGTCATGCCAGAGCGCGCCAGCCGCACATCGAACGAGGACTGCGCGCCTTGATCGACCGGCTCGCTTGCCGCGAAATATTCAAGATGCACGGCGTCCTCGGGCCAGCCATGGCGGCTTGCGACGCCGCGCACGGTTTCCATGAATGGCTGCGGGCCGCACAGGTAGAGATGACCGTGTTCGGGCCGTATGGACAGCAGCTCCTCCAGCGCTTGCACGACCGCTTCCCGCTGTAATCCGTCGAAAAAGCGGGCGGCATGCCGCAGCGAACCCGCTGCAAGTTCGGGCCTGAACGCGGCGTGGTCGACCGAGCGTGAAAAATAAGCGAGCTCAAACGCGGCGCCCTGGGCGTGCAATGCCCGTGCCATGCTGATCATCGGCGTGATGCCGATGCCGCCCGCCAGGAGCAGGCTGTGTCCCGCGTCCGCGGCCATCGGAAAGTGATTCCGCGGCGTGGAAATCGCCAGCACAGATCCTGCTTCCAGCGACTCGTGCACAAACTTTGATCCGCCCCGGGACTGCGGTTCCAGTTTGACCGCCACCTGGTAGAGTGCCGGATCGTCAAGCGGCCCACACAGGGAATACTGCCTGATGCAATTGGGACCAAGATGGAGGTCGACGTGCGAGCCGGGCGTCCAGGCCGGCAAGGCCGATCCATCGACAGCCGCCAGCGTCAGTAAGCGAATGCCTGCGGCGGCAGTCTCGGTGGAAACAACACGAACGGTGATAGTCTTCATGATGGAAACAGGGCTCGCCTAGGTTGAAGAATTCTTCTGCGGCACAAATAGCTCGGGATTTTCCATCTGCTGTAAACAGTAGGACTCCTTCGACTGCCCAGGCCCAATTTCTCCGGTAATCACGACCATGTCCTTGAAGTCGTTGTCAGCCACGCTGCGTACCACGCCGGCGGGATCCTGCCCGGCGGCCACCGCGCTGGTAGCCTCATCCAGCATCCGGCGCGCGCGGACGATCGCGATATCGGATGAGGACAGATGCTCGCCGCTCTGCTCGTGGACCACGCCTTGCGACTGGGTGATCGCGATGTCATGCACTGAGAAGCACTCGCCCAGGCCCAGATAAGCCTTGCCCTTCATCGAATCGCGGTCCTGCGAGTAGAGGTTTTCCTTGTCGCGCCACATGCGGTCGCCGTCGAGCTTTTCCGACTCGTACTGCTTGTCCAGTGCCGCTTTGTCGAGTTTTCCGCTGCGATGGAAAATGAACTCCCAACGCCAGTGATGCTCGTCATCGATGGGGACGTCCCACAGCATCGTCACGCCGCCGTCGCCCAGATAGCCCTCAAATCCGCCCACCGCGCAAGCGTTGGGCATCACGAAGTTGGTGATGCGGATCGAGGTGCGATCGGTGCCGTCGATTTTTCGCGCGGTGTAGAGCCGCACCCCAAAACGCGTGTCCTCCACCGACAATTCGGGCCGCGCCTGATTCGAGAACACGCCCCAGCGCGCTTGCATTTCGGCATTCGACAATTCCAGCTGATGCAGGTAGGAGGTGTGAACCGGATCGATGTTGCCTTCGCTCGCCTGCATCCAGTTGCACTCACCGCGCCAGCGCGTCGTATAGCGGTGTTCCTCATCGCCGGCCAGCGCCGGATAATTCGGAAACAGTGGCGGCTCGCCCGGCCCCATGTAGGTCCAGAACGCCCCCGCCGCCTCGTGAATGGGATAGGACTTCATGCGGATGCGGTCCTTGGCCGTCGCCGATACTTCGGCGGGCTGGTCCAGACAGCGCCCGTTTACATCGAACAGCCAGCCGTGGTAGGGGCAACGAATGCCACCGGCTTCGATACGGCCCAGCGCAAGGTCGGTGCAACGGTGAGCGCATTTGCGGTCGATCAACCCTACCTGGCCATGGTCATCCCGAAACAACACCAGGTCCTCGCCCATGATGCGCACCGGTTGCGGCGCCGCGCCCGGCGGCAGCGAGTCGGCTAGGGCGATTGGCTGCCAATAGCGCCTCAACAATTCGCCCGCTGGCATGCCGGCGTTGGTTTGCGCAAGGTATTGATAGCGGCCGGCGCCGCGCGCTTTGGGCTTGAACACCATAGGTTGAGTGGAAGCGTCCATTAAATCTCCTGTATTTGAAATGCTGCGAGTCGGCGCCGCGCCTGTGGCAGCGAACGACCCATGCAGAGTGGGCAATGTTCACAGTGCCTGTCTTGGCGGGCTTTTTCTGCTCTCAGTCGAAATACTTTATATTAATAACCGAAACTATGAAACACTGTTTTTGACATATCTAATATACTATGCAAGAATTCCAGCGGCCGCAGTACGGCTTGTATTTCCAGAAGGGAGGAGTCGGGCCGAGCAGCGGGATGCGGCCCGAGGGGATGAGCGAGATCACAAAAAAAACCGCCTAAAGAGGCGGTGGCCGAACCGGACTTGGATATGGTGGGGCGCCGGGACAGCGCTCAGGCAGGCGTTGCGGCGTTCTCCAGCACCAGCAGCCCATATGCGGTGTTCGATGCGGGCACGTGATAGAAACGATACACCTCGTGCACCGCCTCATCGAGTGCGCCGCGCATTACCAGCCACATGATAATTTCAAGGCCTTCCGATCCAGCCTCCCGCAACAACTCTGTATGACCGATGGTGGCGAGCGATCGCGGATCATGGGCCATACAGTCCAGCCATTGGCGGTCATAGGCGGGATTGATCAATCCCGCACGCTCGCCTTGCAATTGATGAGACATTCCACCGGTTCCCAGCACTGCTACTTTTATGTCGGATCCGTATGAATCAATTGCTCGGCGAATCGCCTGTCCCAGCTTGAAGCAGCGCTGCGCGGTCGGCTGCGGATACTGGATGACGTTGACACACAACGGAATCACCCGGCAAGGCCAGCTTTCCGGCTGCCCGAACAACAGAGACAGCGGCACCGTCAGACCGTGGTCCACCGACATCTCGCTAACCATCGCAACGTCGAACTCGTCCTTGAGCACCAGTGATTCGACCAGGTGCCATGCCAACGCCGGATCGCCCTGGCATGAGGGAATGGCACGGGGTCCATACCCTTCGTCGTGCGGCGCGAACAGGTCACCCACGCCGATCGCGAATGTGGGTGTCATATCGAGCCCGAAGCGTGAAGCGTGGTCGTTGTAAATCACGATGACCACGTCTGGCTTGGCCGCTTCGATCCAATCCCGGGCCGGCTTCACACCGTCGAATAACGGCTTCCAGTACGGGTCCTGCGTCTTGCCATGATCGATCGCGGCGCCGATCGACGGCACGTGCGATGTTGCAATACCACCAATAAAATTAGCCACGGCGACGCTCCTCTACGCTACGGTTACCCTCGATCGGGCGGCCGCCCGAACCCATCATTGCGCGGAAATCATCAACCGTCATCCTATCGGCCGACATCGCCGCCCCAACGTGCTGCATCGTCAGGCCATCAAAGATCGCCAGCTTGAAGGTGTAGTAAATATTGCCCCCCAGGCGCAGCATCCCCAGCCAATCACGCTCAAGCACTGCACGGCGCTGTTCAACGCTGAGCTTGAACCGGTCCAGATAGCCGGTGGGATCGCCGCGGAAGACCTCACGGTTGCCCGCCACATCCAGCGACTTGCAAAACGTGTTCAACGCGTATCCTTTTTGACAATGCGCGCCGTCGAATACGTAGGTGCCTGGAATGTCACGGTAGTCTCTTTCTGTTGCGATAGTATTCATTCTTCCTTCCAGTACAGATGCATGGGGTTATCAACTAGCAGCTTTCGTTGCAGTTCCGCCGTAGTGGCGATATGCGGGATGAAGTCCAGCAGCAGGCCGTCGTCGGGCATGTGGTCCTTCAGGTTCGGATGCGGCCAGTCGGTGCCCCACAACACCCGGTCTGGAAAGGTCTCGACCAGGCGCCTGGCGAACGGCACCACGTCACGATAGGAATCGTGTTCGCCGTTCAGGGCCGGTGGTCCGGATAGCGATAGCCGCTCTGGACAACTGACCTTGGACCAGACGTGCGGGTGCTCGTGCATGAACCTCACGAACAACTCGAACTCGTCGCCGTCGACCGGTTTGGATAAGTCGGGCCGTCCCATGTGGTCAACCACGATGGTGGTCTGCAAGCAGGTAAAGAAGCTCCAGAGTTCCGGAAGGTCTACCGCCTCGAAGTAGACCACAATGTGCCAACCAAGGCTGGCGATGCGATGCGCGATCTCGACCAAGTCCTCCTTAGGCGTGAAGTCGACCAAGCGCTTGACGAAATTGAATCGCACGCCGCGGATGCCGGCCCCGTGCAACGCCTGTAATTCATCGTCGGTCACGCCGCGACCGACAGTGGCGACGCCGCGAGCCTTGCCGCCTGAATTGACACAAGCGTCCACCAGCGCCCGGTTGTCTGTGCCGTGACAGGTGGCTTGCACGATCACGTTTCGCGTAAAGCCAAGGTGGTCGCGTAGCGCGAACAACTGTTCCTTGCTGGCGTCGCAGGGCGTGTATTTGCGCTCGGCCGCGTAAGGAAACCGCCGGCCCGGGCCAAACACATGGCAGTGGGCATCCACCGCGCCGGCCGGCAGTTGAAATCGTGGCACGGAGGGTTCGGCATACCAGTCTAGCCAACCGCGCGTTTTTTCGAATTGCATAGTCATCGTCTCTCTTTCTGTCAGTCGATATGTCTGATAAGCTCACTCCATTATTTTTCATTATCTGATATTCTGCAACGTCATATCTAGTATAGTAGGTATGTCATCAGTGCATTTTACAAAGGCCATTATGGAACTCCGCCAGCTTGAATATTTCGTCCAGGTTGCCGAATTGGGAAGCTTCACTCGCGCATCGAACTTTTTATCGATCGCTCAGCCGGTGCTCAGCCGCCAGGTACGAGCGCTTGAGGTGGAGCTTCGCCAGACCCTCTTGGAACGCAACGGTAGGGGGGTAACGCTCACCGAAGCCGGCCAGCGCCTGCTTAAACACGGACGAAGTGTTCTCGCACAAATCCAAAGCGCGCAGCTCGACATGGAAGAAGGAAGGGGGACGAGTTCAGGGCGCCTGGTTGTCGCCTTGCCGGCAAGCGTAGGCCTGACGTTGACCGCGCCGCTGGTACGCGCGTTCCGTGAGCGTTTTCCCAACGCAACCCTATGCGTGCTGGAGGGTCTCTCCACATATGTGCTCGAATGGCTGACAATCGGACGCGTCGATTGCGCAGTGGTCTACACGGTTCCCACTTCTTCCGCCGTGGAGCTGGTACCGGTGCTTAACGAGCAGCTGTATCTGGTGTCGAGCCGGGCAACGGCCAAGCCGTCGCCCGATGAGCTGATCGGCGACGAAATCACGTTGGCGGATGTGGCCAAGCGACATCTCGTCATGCCGAGCCGGCCACACTCGATTCGCATGCTGCTGGAAGGAGCCATGGCACAATCGTCGTTAAAATCACAAATAACGCTCGAAATCGAAAGCATCCCGGCCATCCTTACACTGGTTCGAGAGGAAGGCATGGATGCGGTGCTGTCGCTGAAAGCGGTCCGCTCCAGCGGCCGCGAGGATGACTTCAGTGTACGTCCCATCCGGGAGCCGACGCTGGAAACCACGCTGTGGATCGCGACTTCGGCACAGCGCCCGTGCGGGCCGCTACTCAGCCAGGCCATGCCGCTATTGCAAACCTTGTTGCGCGACCACTGGGCGACACCAGGGCGCGAGACCGGCTAGGTCGTACGAATTCGTGGATGAACCAGGGCGGCCCGAACTTGGCTTTAATATCTTCTGCAGCGATATATTCTTGTATGCATAGCTGGTATGCAGTCGGTGTATCATTAGGACTATGGAAATCAAACAACTTCAACACTTTTCTCGCATCGCCGAGATCGGCAATCTGACACGGGCTGCCAGCGTGCTCGGCCTGACGCAGGCAGCCTTGAGCCGACAGGTCGCGCAGCTCGAAGCCGAACTCGGCACGGAGTTATTTCGCCGCAACGGCCGTGGACTGGTCCTGACCGATGCGGGACGGCGATTGCTGGATCAGGTGCCGATGGTGCTGCGCCAGATCGCGCTGGCTGAACGCGCGGTCAAGGGCACCGATGGACCGGTCCAGGGCACGCTCGCACTGGGACTGCCGCCTAGCCTCGCGCGCACCGTGGTCGTTCCGTTGATCGCGGCATTCCAACAGCAGTTGCCTGAAGTCACACTGCGCACCGTCGATGGTCTGTCATCCAATTTGGTTGAACTGGTCGGTCTCGGAAAACTCGACTGCGCCGTGGTCTACAACTCCGCACCCAGCGATGTCGCGGAGCTAAGGCCGTTGGCCGACGAAGATTTGTATCTGGTTTCCGGTCTGCTTGGCGACCGTAAGAGCAAGGCACCGCCGCGGTCGCTCGCGCTGGCTGACGTGGCCTCACTACCACTTATCACTGCGGGCAACACCAATGCGGTCCATGCGGCCCTTGCGACCGCGCTGGCGGCGCTCGGCCTGACTCCGCAGGTTGTCTATCAGATCGGCAACCTTACCGCCATCCTTGACCTGGTTCGACAAGGCTACGGTTATTCGGTGATACCGCTGAGCGGCATTCATTCGTGCACCGGTGACCGCGAGTTGCGGCTGCATCGTATTCGCAAACCGGTACTCCGCTGCGGCCTTTCGATTGCGACGCCGGCAAGCGCACCCGGTGACGTTCTTATAGAGCGCAGTACGTCATTGCTGCGCGAGGTCGTCCGGCAGCAGCTAAAGCAGTTTCATATCGACGTCGAGAAGGCCATCGACGCGTAAATCTCCTGCGTCATGGGCGTACGCGACTATGCCTTGCTCCTTTTCATATACCACAGCTCGTGCCGACGAGGTCACGAAGCTGACTGTCGGACGTTTGCGACTCGGAGAACCCGCATCGGTTCGCATACTTGGCAAGGGAAACAAGACACGTATGTGCCCGCTGTGGCCAACGGCTCGTCCGTCCTGACGCGACTCGTGGCCAGGCGCTGCGCAAACGATACCGTATTTTTTGATCGTACAAGTCAGCCGATGACACGGTTCAGTATACATCGCATGGTCACCCAATATGGCAGCGCCTGATGACAAGAGCCGAGAGCGCTAAAGCGTCATGCGGCTTCATCTGCTGCTCGAGCCGGTGCAGCACTGCGTAGCAAGGCAGCACTTGCGCCACGCTGGCTTCAAGTTCGCGGCACCTGCCGATGGTGGCGAAGAATACGCGATCCTGCAGCTCGATACCGTTTATCGACACGTCCACCTGCGACACGTCTATGGAATGAGCGCTCGGCCGTATGGGTAAAGTGAGTGACCGGATACGAAAAGGATTTACCGGAAGGTGGCTGTTTCGCCGAGCGCTTTCCAAGCTTTGTCCACTGTAGCGCCATGCTCGCAGCATGCGCGCCGTACATGACCGCATCCGAACCAGCAAGAATACGAACTTGGAGGGTTCTCAAGCTGCGCCACCGCCAGCACCAAGGCGGCGTGGCCCGCCAGATCACCGAAATAGGCGCTGTTCTCGGGGGATTGCATCATCGTCATCGTTGCGCCCACCGTTTGGCGTTGTTGCATAAATCCTGCGTCAACCAAGGCTGACGTTTACACGCAACAGCTGGTGCCGCAGGGCTGTTAACTTTGGACGAACTTGCGTAGATTCTGGTCTTTTGCCTGAAACGATGCGCAAGGACGAACAACAGCGGCAAGAACCCAAGTACAAGTACCGGGTT
>Ga0105854_1000797_pt1 | contig 13497 bp, 11 predicted proteins | sample OrgsoiDNA_201058_FD_89679 | JGI IMG/M metagenome (GOLD analysis project Ga0105854, IMG submission 89679) | Permafrost soil microbial communities from the Arctic, to analyse light accelerated degradation of dissolved organic matter (DOM) -... | ecosystem: Environmental > Terrestrial > Soil >... | reverse complement strand
GCCGAAGCCGGCATGAACGTCATCGCCGCGCAGTTGGCCAGGCAATACCCGGACACGAACACCGGCCAGCACATCAGGCTGGTTACGTTGAAAGAGGAAATTGTGGGGCGCGCGCGTCTCACGCTGATGGTGCTGCTGGGAGCGGTTGGATGTGTGCTGTTGATCGCCTGCGTCAACGTGGCCAACCTGTTGCTGGCCCGCGCCACTGGACGCCAGCGCGAAATTGCGCTGCGGTGCGCGCTGGGCGCAGCACGCGGGCGGCTGGTGCGGCAGTTGCTTACCGAAAGCCTGGTGGTGGCCGCGCTCGGGGGCATGCTGGGACTGGCGCTCGGCGCCGTTGGCATGAAGGCGCTGGTGAGTCTGGGCGCTCAAAAACTGCCGCGCCTTCAGGCTGTTCAGATGGATGCCGGGATACTGGTCTTCACCGCCGCGGTGGCCCTCTGCACCGGCCTTTTGTTCGGTCTGGCGCCGATAGCGGCGGCCTTCAAGATCGATCTGAATACGGCGTTGAAGGAGGGCAGCCGAACCACTTCCGGCGGCATTGGCCAGGGCCTTCGCGGTGTCCTGGTAAGCGCCGAAATCGCGGGCGCCCTGGTTCTGCTGGCGGGCGCCGGCCTGCTGATGCGCAGCTTCCTCAACCTGCAACGCATGGACCCGGGCTTCCATCCGGATCGCGTGATCACCATGGAGATCCACCTGCCCCACAAACGTTACGCGGACGAGAAAGCCATAGCGCGTCTCTTCGACAATCTGGTGGGGCGCGTGCAATCGCTCACCACCGTGCAGTCTGCCGGCCTCAGCACCGACGTGCCCTGGACCGGCTACGATGAGAACTCCAACTTCGATATCGTGGGGCGTCCCTCGCCGCCGCACGATGGGCCTATGGGCCGCTATCACGCTGTCTCGCCGGATTACTTCCGGACGATAGGGACGCCCCTCATCGGCGGCCGTTTCCTGACCCCGCGCGATAATGCCGATGCGCCCAAGGTGGTGCTGGTCAACTCGGCGCTGGCTCAAAAGTACTTCCCTGGCGAGGAGGCGGTTGGCAAGCGGCTGGACCTGTGGGACGCAATACGGACGATTGCCGGGGTGGTGGGCGACGTAAAGGATACGCCGGGGGCGAAACAGGCGGTGCCGGCATATTACTTTCCCCTTGCCGAGAAACCGTTCCAGGATGTGGCGCTAGCCGTTCGTACGTCGGGCGATCCGGCCTCCGTGGTGGAAGCGGTGCGCCGCGCAGTGGCCGCGCTCGATAAAGATCTCCCGCTCACGCAGATTCAGACTCTCGATGAGATCGCGTCGTCTGCCGTCGCCGGCCCGCGTATGACGCTGCTGCTGGTGGCCGTCTTCGCGGCGCTCGCGATCGTGCTGGCGGCGGTCGGGATCTACGGCGTAATGGCCTATATGGTCGGCCAGCGAGTGCAGGAGATCGGGATTCGCATGGCTCTGGGAGCCCAGAGGGGCGATGTGCTGCGTATGATCCTGGCGCAGGGCGCGCGTCTGGCGATCGCGGGCCTGATCGCCGGAATGGCCGGCGCGTTCGCCCTTACCCGCCTGCTGGCGAAGTTGCTCTACGGCGTGACCCCGACCGACCCTGCAACCTTCGCGGCGGTCGCCTGCCTCGGTCTTGCAGTTGCGCTCGCCGCCTGTTACATCCCGGCGCGGCGGGCGGTGGCGGTGGACCCTACGGTCGCGTTGCGCTATGAATAGAGCCCTACGAATGGCCATCTTACCCGAGGAGTTATACTTGAAGTCGATGGCAACTGTGACCGAGATTGGCAGCCTGATCTCTCGACGCCCCGATATTCGCGGCGGGCGGCCGTGTATTGCCGGAACGGGCGTCTCAGTTCGCCGCATCGCACAGTGGCACAACATGGGCCTGATTCCGGAAGAGATCGTGCGGAAGGCCGGCCACCTGTCGCTGGCGCAGGTTCATGCGGCCCTTGCCTACTATCACGCCAACCAGGCGGAGATCGACGCGGACCTGGAAGCCGAGACGCGAGAGACAGAGGCCCTCGAACAACAGCACAAGCGCTGACCATCGTTTGTGAGCCAGATCAAAATCTACATCGACGAAGACGCCATGGACAGCGATCTTGTCGGGGCTCTTCGTTCTCGCGGTGTCACCGTGATTACCGCTTGGGACGCCGGTCTCGCCGAGAAGCCTGACGAGGAACAGTTGGCCTTCGCAACGGCACGCGAGTGTGTTCTATACACGTTTAACGTCTCCGATTTCTATCGGCTTCATACGCAATGGATCGGCGCCGGACGAGAACATGCCGGCATGATTCTGGCGCAGCAACAACGGTTCTCGGTTGGCGAGCAGATGCGCCGCATCTTGCGTCTTCGCGCGACCGCGACGCTGGCCGGTATGCGGAACCAGGTCGAGTTCCTCGGCAATTGGGGTTGATGACAAGGCGTATTATCGCTAAGTCGCCGCAGATCAACCACCGCTATCTTGGCCCTCAGCAAGCTGCTACCATCCCCGAAGGTAGCTACATGCCACAACCCGAAAACACCCAGCTCCTGGACTTCATCAACGCCGGAAAAACCAAGGGCGCATCCGACGAATTTCTGGCCGCGCTGCTGCTGCGCCGCGGCTGGCCCGCCGACGATGTCTACGCCGCGCTCGGACAGTACTGGGAAAATGCGACCGGCCTTGTCATTCCCGAACGCAGCGCCGCCGGCGAATCCGCGAAAGACGCCTTTCTCTACCTGCTTTCGTTCTCCACGCTCGCCGCCTGGACGGGCGCGTTCGGCTCCATGCTTTTCCAGTTCATCGACTATTCGGTTCCCGACGCGGTTTCGCCGCACACCGTTTACAGCCTGCGCTCCACGGTCACCTGGCAGATGGCCTCTATCGCCGTCGCCTTCCCCATCTATCTGCTGGTCATGAAGCTCATTTTCGGTGAGGCCGCAAACCATCCGGAACGGCTGCAGTCCGGCGTCCGAAAGTGGCTCACATATATTGCGCTGCTGGGAACGGCCGGCGCCGTGATCTGCGATCTGATCTGGTTCCTCGACTATTTCCTGACGGGCGAACTCACCCTGCGCTTTGTGCTGAAAGCCGCCACCGTTATGCTGATCTGCGGTTCCATCTTTGCCTACTACCTTGGCTCGCTTCGCTGGAACCGGTCTACCGATGTGTCGCGCGAAAAGAGGCGCAACCTCGCGTTCGGAGCCGCCGCCACGGCCGTGGTTATTGTGGCCTTCTGCGTCGGCCTCGGAGTTGCAGGAACACCATCCGTTCAGCGGCGCATCGAAGGCGACCGCAAACGCGAGCAGGATCTCCGCAACATCGCCATTGCGGTCAACCTCTGGCGCGACCAGCCCTCGCACGACCAGCCCTCGCACGACCAAGGCCAGCGGACCAATTCCGATGCCGGCATTCCCGCTACGCTGGCGGAGATGTCTACGCGGCCGCGCGGCCTGCGCATGGCCGACCCGGAAACCAATGCCGCGTACGAATACCATCCGAAATCGGTCACGGCCTACGAACTCTGCGCCAACTTCGTTGCGGAGGAAACCGGCGACCGCTTCGGCAACCCCAACCCCAACTTCTGGAACCACGGCAAAGGCAGAACCTGTTTCGCGCTTGACGCCTCCAAGCCCGTGCCCTGGTAGCAGCCCTATTGCCTTACGTTCCTTGAGCCCTTTCCAACTCCACCGCCCACACACCTTCAAAATCCACGAAATACGCTTCCACCTCAACCTCCGGTATGGCCTTTCGCAGATTCTCCGCCGCTCGCCGCAACTCGGCTAGATGATGTTCCGCCTCCGCGCGCGCATCGCCGCCGAAGGCCTCAGCCAGCCCGCCATAAGCGCCGCAGTCGGAATGCAGCTTCAGGATCACACGCCGCGTTCCGTGCAGCCGCATAGACAGGCGGATCTGTTCCAGCACGAATTCGCGGTCGCTCTCACGGTCGGGCGAGGCCAGGCACTTGGCGCCGCCGGCAATCTTGATGGGATCGGAGTTAACCACGCCGACCCGCTTGAGAAACTTCCGGAACCCCAGTTCAAACCGGTTATCGAAGCACCAGATGATGGCCGCATCGCAGTGATACTTTTCGCGTGGGGCATCGAAGTGGAACACTTTTTTCATGGCGCGCCGTCCTCCCCTACATTATCGCCGCCGACTCCGCTACATTCAAATCAGTGCGCAATTTCCTGATGTTGCTGGCTGCCACGCTGCCGATCCCCGCTGCGGCATCGCCCGAAGACGCGTTTGCCGCCCGATGGCAGCAGTCGCGGGCCAAACAGCCTGACGCTGCGGAGCTGGCCGTCTCGGCGCCGAAAACCTGGTACTTTCTAGGCGAGACGATCCCGCTGCAACTCATGTTTACGTCTACCCAACCGAAGAGTTTCCGCGCTGACACGCGGCAGTACGACCGTGTGGGCCGCATGAACTTCGTAGAGCAGTTCATCGTCGATCCCGCGAGTTTCGCCGAAGACCCATTGCGCGGGTTGCCCGGGGAGGATGGTGGCATGGGAGGTCTCTCCGGTATGCCCTTGCCCCTGTCGGAGAAGCCATTCTCGTTCGAGCGCATCCTGAATGAGTGGGTCCGGTTCCGCAAGCCAGGCACGTATCGCGTGTATGTCTTGAGCCATCGCGTGAGCCAAAGCGATGAAGGCGCGCGCGGAACGCCAATCGAACTGGCTTCGAACATCCTGACAATCGACGTGCGGACCGCGCCGGCACTCTGGGTGAAAGACCAGATCGCCGCCGCTACCGGCATCCTCGACGCGCCGGCCGCGAGCGGTGACGATACAACGAAGGAGCGAGTCCGGGCCGGCCGGCTTCTGCGCTTCCTCGATACTCCGGAAGCTGCCGCCGCACTCGCGAAACATCTGGGCGCGGGGCAGGATGTCGATTCTTACGCGCTCCATATGGGCGTGCTGGGCTCGCCATACCGGAGTCAACTCCTGCCGCTGCTGGAACAGCGCCTGGTGGCTCCGGATCAGCCGGTCTGGGGCCGCTATCTGGATACGCTGGCGAGTCTGGCGGAGTTGGTGGAGTCGGGAGGGCCGACGCGGCGCACAGACCTGTTTGAGCGGCGCACGGACCTGTTTGAAAAGAAGCGCAACGAATACGCGTCCCGGGTAATTGCATCCCTGGGTTCGAAGCAACCGCAAGCCCGGGCAATCTCCATGAAAGCGCTTCTGGATTCCGCCTCAGTTACGGGCTCGAAGCCGCCCTGGCTGGCTGGTATCTCGGCGTCGTTGATCGCCGATTTCCGAAATCTGCCCGTCACGATTCAGAGAGATCTTCTTGAGGACCGCTGGAGCACGATCCAAAGCCCCGCGATGATCCCCATTCTTCGCGACCTGTATGCGAATCCACCGTCACCGCGCATCGATCCGCCGATTGAGGACATAGCGCTGCGCCGCTTGTATAACCTCGCGCCCGATGAGGCCCGCCAGATCCTGCTGGCCGAAATCCGTCATCCCACGAAAAATCTTCAATGGTCTACTCTGGCGATGTTGCCAGATGGCCCGCTTCCCGAGTTGAACGATCGGCTTGCCGCGCGCGCTGAAGCGCACGACCCGGACGAAAGGCTGATCCTGCGGTACGCCACCGGCGACATCGTGGAACGCGTGAAGAGAGGGTACCTGCAACGCAACGCGGATCTCGACCGGCAGAAGCTTCAACACTGCATGTCCCCGCTGGTTTTCTATTTCCTCCGGTACGATCCGGCTTTCGGGGAGCGCGAACTCCGAAGTAGCCTTTCCGCGGCGGGCGGCTGGCCCGCGTGCTATGACATCGGATTACAGTTTGAGGGACTGGGCCGCTACGCCATGAGTCCGGCGCTCGAACGGCTGGCGATCGAGTATCTGGCAAGCCCCGCCGCCGTCCTCATCAAACGAGGCGCCGCCGAGGTGCTGGGCAAGTATGGATCCGCCGCCGCGAAAGAGCCGCTGTGGAAGACGATGGAGTCTTTCCGAGCGTGGTGGAAAGGGCGTGAGCAGCAATTGTCGACGGATTCTGCCGGCCAGGAAAACATGCAACTGGAACGTGCGCTGCGAATCGCGCTGGCGCAGGCCGATGCATGGGTGCTGACGGAAGCGGAACTGTATCGCTTGCTCGGCCTGTGCAGCAGCGAATGGTGCAGGCAGGAGGTCGCGGGATGGCAGCAGAGCCGCTAGCATATGCACTTGCCCGTGGGGCAGCCAATCCTGGCTGCAGCCGGCTTTCAGCCGGCGCTTGCGTGGACCGAAGCCGCCTGAAAGGCGGCTTGCAGGCAAGACTGCCTGCCCCACAAAACAAAAGGAGTCACTAAATGTTTCGTCTTCTAAGCATCGCGTTCCTGATCGGCCTGATGACTGGCGCAGGTCCGGCCATGGCCCAAGCTCCGGCCGCGCCTGTACGCCCACCGCGCCCGACGCCGCCGACCCGCGATCCCAACACGCCCGGTTATGTCACGGCGAAAGACTTGCCCGACGGTGCCAACGCTCCGGCAAAGGCCGACGGAAACTTCATCCTCGGCCCCACGCATAACCCGGCGCCGGAGATGACCGCGCAGGAAGGCGTGCCGCAGGGAGCGGTCTTCAACTTCACCATGGAATCGGCCGACAGCAAGATCTATCCCGGCATCGCGCGCGAGGCCAACACCTTTGGCAAGGCAGACCCCACCGACCCCGCCAAGATGGTAGTCACTACCAGCCACACCGCGCCCTACACTCGCCGGGTGGCTGTGTATGTCCCCAAGCAATACGTCCCCGGCACGGCCGCGCCGTTCATCGTCGGGGCGGACGGACCCGACCTGGCGTTGTTCACGGCCCTGGACAATCTGATCGCCCAGCACCGGCTGCCCGTGATGATTGCCATCTCCATAGGCAACGGAAGCGGCGACGCCCAGGGAAGCGAACGCGGCCTGGAATACGACACGATGTCGGGCCTCTACGCGGAGTTCGTCGAGAAGGAATTGCTGCCTCTGGTGGAGAAGCAATACAACGTCAAACTGACCAAAGATCCAGAGGGCCGGGCGACGATGGGCGGCAGCTCCGGCGGCTCCTGCGCCTTGATCATGGCGTGGTATCACCCGGAGCTATACCACCGCGTTCTCACCTACTCAGGCACGTACGTGAACCAGCAGTGGCCGTCGAATCCCCAGACTCCCCACGGCGCATGGGAGTTCCACGAACACCTCATCCCCAACACACCGGCCAAGCCGCTGCGCATCTGGATGGAAGTGGGCGACAGGGACAATCTCAATTCGAATGTCATGACCGACAACATGCATGACTGGGTGGTGGCCAATGAGAACATGGCCAGAGCGCTGGCCGCCAAGGGCTACCATTATCAGTTTGTATTTGCGCGCAATGCCGCGCACACCGACCGCACCGTGAAACAACAAACCCTGCCCGAGGCTCTGGAATATGTATGGCAGGGGTACCCTGTTGCGGGGCCGGGGAAGTGATTGAGCAGTGCGCAATCTCCACACCAACCGCCTGCCGCCCGATGTCACCTCCATCCTCCTGGTGGAAAGCGGAACGCGCGGCCTGATCGAAGGCATGATCGGCGGCCTGCGCGAGCAATGGGGCGACCGGATTTTCATCGATCTGGTCACCTGTTACGCCACGCTTCCCAAAGGCTTCCAGGCGGAGAACACGCGCATTTACAGCGTCGCCGATTACCGCGGACGCCCGGCCCGCGCGCGCCTCTATCGCGAACTGGCGCAGAACCGCTACTCCCTGATGGGCATCGTCTGCTCCGCGGAGCCCGTGATGACCAAGTGGAAATGGGCCATCGCCCTGCGCGTCCCCGCCAAGATTTTCATCATCAACGAGAATGGCGATTACTTCTGGCTCGACCGCAAACATCTTGGCCAGCTTCGCCGATTTGTACTGTATCGCTCAGGCCTGACCGGCGCCGGCGCGGTTCGCTCCCTGGTGCGCCTGATTTCTTTTCCGTTCACTTTGCTGTATCTGTTACTCTATGCAACGGCCGTGCATGCCCGGCGCGCCCTTCGCGGAGGTTGATTCATGAAAGCCATCCAGGTAAGAGAACCAGGCGGCCCCGAGAAAATGGAACTGGTGGATATTCCCACGCCGCAACCCGGTCCGCGGCAGGCCCTGGTGCGCATCGCCGCCAGCGGCGTCAACTTCATCGACGTCTATTTCCGCACCGGCCTGTATAAGGCCGATGTCCCAATTTCCCTCGGCAGCGAGGGTGCCGGAACCGTGGAATCGACCGGCCCGGATGTCACGGAAGTCACGCCCGGCGATCGCGTGGCCTACACCATGGCGCGCGGTTCCTATGCCGAATATGCCGTGGTCCCGTCGGCGCAACTGGTCCGCATTCCCGACTCCATCGGCTTCCCCACCGCCGCTGCCGCCATGCTTCAGGGCATGACGGCCCACTACCTCACGCACTCCACCTTCCCGCTCAAGAAAGGCGACACCTGCCTGGTGCATGCGGCAGCTGGCGGCGCCGGCGGCCTGATTGTCCAGATGGCCAAAATGCTGGGCGCGCGCGTCTTCGGTACCGTATCCACCGAAGCCAAAGCCCAGGTGGCGCGCGATTCAGGCGTGGACGAAGCCATCCTTTATACCCAGCAGGATTTCGAGGCTGAAGTGAAGCGCCTCACTCAGGGCACGCCCTCCGGACCCGGCGTTCACGTGGTCTACGATTCCGTCGGCAACACCACCTTCTACAAGAGTCTGAACTGCCTGCGCCCGCGCGGAACGCTGGTGCTCTTCGGCCAATCGAGCGGCCCGGTTGCCCCGTTCGACCCCAACATTCTCAACGGCAAAGGTTCCCTCTTCCTCACGCGTCCCAGCCTGGCGCATTATCTGCTCACGCGCGAAGAACTGCTCTGGCGCGCGGGCGAGGTGCTCAACTGGATTGCCGCCGGCGACCTCAAAGTGCGGGTTGACCGCACGTACCCGCTGGCCGAAGCCGCCGCCGCACACCGCGCGCTCGAAGGCCGCCAAACGGCTGGCAAATTGCTGCTCACCGTGTCGTAATCCATGACCCTCAAGGCCAAGCTGACGCTCGGCTCCGTCCTGCTGGCGACCTCAATCGTCGGGCTCATCTCGGCCGTGGACCTTGGCAACATCATGCAGATCGAGTTCGATTCCACGCTGGACCGCGCCGACCTGGTGAAAAGCCAGGCCACCGAGGCCGTCAAAGAGGCCGTCAATCGCCAGCGGAACATTCCCATGCACGAGGCCCTCCGCGATTCCGCCCTGACCGAAAAACTTCGCCGGCTGGTGACCGCTTCCAAAGCCGTGCTGGAAATTGCCCTGGTGGAGCCGGACACCAACCGGATCCTCGGCGATACGCTCGACCATCGACTGGACAACATCGCCATCCCCCAAAACCCCGACTTCCGCCAACTGGTGAAAGGGACCGGCTGGCTTGCCAAGGTGCGCGTCCTGATGCGCAGGGACGTCCAGTATTATCAACTCCAGAATTCGTTGGGCGCTACCCCGGACAAGCCCCTGCTCTACGTGCGCGTCATCGTGGTTCCCTCGCTGATCCGCAACGAAATGATCCCCACCTTGAAACAGAACGCCGATATCGCGATCATTTCGGTGATCGGGGCGGTCTTCCTCACGCTTCTGTTTTCCACTCTGGCGTTCCGCCCGCTGGGACACATCGGCCACATGCTGGACATGGTGGCTCGCGGCGAATTCGAGTCCGAAAATCTGGCGTCCGATAAAACCGCCACCGACGAACTCTCGGTCATGGCCTCCAAGGTCAGCCTGCTGGGCCAGCGCCTGCGCGGCGCGCAATACGAAGTGTCCGACCTCCGCGGCAACATCGATCGCCTCCTGCAGGATCTGGAAGACGCCGTCTTCATCTTCAACCGCGAGCGCCGCCTGGTGTTCGCCTCCGGGTCGGTTGAAAAATTCCGCGGTAAGGATCGCGCCGACCTCCCCGGCCTTACCATCTCCGACGTCTTCCCGCCCTCCACCACTCTCGGCCTCCTGATCGGCCAGGCATCGCAGACCAGCCGCACGGTTCGCAATCGGCGCGTTCCGTTGGGCGTGCCCGGCGAAAACCCGGCAGGGCCGGCCGTGGTGCTGCTTTCCGTGGATATCCTGGAGAGCCTTCCCGGCGCCACCGGGCCCGGTTCCGGCCTGCTGGTGCGGCTGCGCGACCCTGAAGCCCAGCGCAAGATCGGCCGGGAACTCCAGACGGCCGATCGCCTGTCCGCCATCAGCCGGGTCTCCGGAGGCGTGGCCCATGAGGTCAAGAATCCGCTCAACGCCATCCTGCTGCACGTGGAGGTGGCGCGCGCCAAACTTGCGCGCGGTGACACTGACGTCGCCCCGCAGATGGAAATTATCTCCCGCGAAATCCTGCGCCTGGATCGCGTGGTGAAGACTTTCCTCGATTTCACCCGCCCCGTGGAACTCAATCTTCGCAATGTGCCCGCCCAGGAATTGGTGAGCGAAATCGTGGACCTGGCTCGCCCCCAGGCCGACGCCGCCCGAATTCAGATCGACGTCCAACAGGAAGCCGAGGGCGTGGAAATCCGGGTGGATCGCGACCTGTTGAAACAGGCCGTTCTCAACGTGGTGGTCAACGCCATGCAGGCCATGCCCGATGGCGGCAAGCTGCGATTCGAATCTTCCGCCACCGAAGAAACCGCGGAGATTCGAGTGTCCGATACCGGCCCGGGAATCCCCCAGGAATTGCGCGAAAAAATCTTCAGCTTATACTTCACCACACGAAAGGAGGGGTCGGGAATCGGTCTCGCCATGACATTTCGGATTGTCCAGTTGCACGATGGTACAATCGACTTCACCAGCGAACCGGGGAAGGGTACTACCTTCCTGATCCGCTTGCCGATTGCCGTTTAATGAAGGCGCCCAGATGAAACGTAGCGCCCAGATAAGGGCCACCGAAGCAATCCTGGTTGCCTGGATGGCGATATCGCTCACGGGGTGCGTGTTGCGCGGCACTCCAAAAACCGCCGCCGTGCCCGCGGCCCCGAAGCCCGTGGCCAGTGCGCCGCCCGCCCCGCCGCCGCCGCCGCTGTCCATTCCGCAGACGAATGTGGAATTGCCGAAACCCCAGCCGGTAGACCCCGAAGCCCTGATCATGGCGCCCCAGCCCGAACCGGTTCCGGAAACATCCACGGCCACCCGATCCACGCGACGGTCAAACACCGCCAGCCAGGGCGCCGCGTCCAACTCCCCGCCGCGGACCGAGACGCCGCCCGCGCCTCCGCAACCGGAGCCCGAGCGTCCTCCGATCCAGGAAATCGTGCCGGCCGCCGAACAGAAGCGCCTCCATGATTCGGTCCAGAGCCGCAAGGCCGATATCAACCGGATACTCGACCAAACCAAGGACCGCCAGCTTGGGAAGTTGCAACTCGGCGTGGTCCGCACCATCCGGTCATTCGTGGACCTGGCCGACGATGCCGAAAAGCACGGCGACTTCCGCCAGGCCGACGCCCTGGCCGAGCGGGCTCAAGTCCTGGCCAGGGAATTACAGAGCGGCAAGTGACCCGGCCCCATTACCGTTGACCGCGGCCCAGCCGAACCCGCACGAATAACTGCACTCCAAACGGATTGGCCCCATAGATCGGCGCAAGCGCCGGAGGCGCATGAAAAACAGTGAACTGGCCGCCGATACCCGTGCTCAACACACGCAGCGCGGCGGGCAATTCGCGCTCATACCCTGCGGTGTACGCCTGTACCCTTGCCAGCCGCTGTTCATCCACCAGCAGAACAAACGCTGTCTCCGGGTACAACAAGGTGGAGTCCTTGTCCGCGCTTTCGGCCCGCCCCCACAGCCAGTTGCGCCCGGCCCGCAGGGTGGATTCGGCGAGGAAGGAATTGTAGATCTGATTCGGAATCCTGGTGGGAACGCTCACGATGTGCCGCGGCTGAACGGGTGATTCGAACGCGGGAGCAACCGGGACATTGGGAGTTTGGGTGTACTCCAGGTCATTATTGCGGCCCCAGATTAAGGACGTAGCCCAGTGTCCGCGGGCGAGAGGGCGCACATACATGACCGATGCCGTGGTGCGCAGCGAGGGCCGCAAAGGATGCGTGGCCTCGCGCTGATTGATTCTGCCGATCGAGAACTGGCCCGTCCATCGGGACGTCGGCGTGAGGGTCAATCGCGTCGAGAGCGAATCGATCGCGCCGGGTTCAATGCCCCACCGTTTCTCATCCGGCTCACGTCCGTGGAAGCCCGAGACTTCCCACGTGGCGAGGCCATAGTTGATCCCCACGGTGGCGACGTTGGTCGAAATGTGGGTGGAATCCTGCAGATGGTGCGAGATCACGGCCACCGGATCTTCCGAGGATGACGGGCGATGCGGGTACGCCGGCGGCCCCAGCGCGGGCTCCCCTCGCGGGCCGCCGTAAATGTGAATCGAGGCTCGCTCACCCAGGCGGATGTTGTACAGGGCGGCCAGTTCCATGAAGAAATCGTGCGGATGCTGGCCGTTGATGATGGGGATCCCATGGGCGGTTTCGCCGGTCGCGAAGAGCAGCGGATAGCGCTCCGAGGTGATGGTGGCCGGTTCCAGGCTGAGCATGGAGCGGAACGTCAGCGTTCCGGGACCGGCGCGATGCGAGGCCATGAACATCGCCCAGTTGGTTGAGAATATTTTGTCGCGCCCGCGCGGTCCGGTCTGGTCGGTGTAGATGCCGAACAGCTCGCCGTTGGCCATCAGGGTCCATCCGCCCAGCAGGCGGCTGAGCATCTCCATGGGAAAGCTGAAGGGCACCTGGCTGGTGCCGGAAGAATACCAGCCGCCCGCCTGATTACCGCCGGCACGCATGGAATCCATGTCGGCTTCGGCCGGCGCCAGACCTACCTCAGCGGGATCGATGCCGGCAAATGCGCCTTGCCCGGAGCGCCAGCCGTCCAGGCACTGCCCGCAGACGCCTTTATGTTTGGCAGCCAGATCGCCGCCGCACGGACAGTTGGCATCGTGGGCGCATTGCGAGCAGCCGCCCCGGATGCAGCATGCGAACCGTTTCTCGCTCACCAGCGTGCGCTTGGCGCGCAGCAGCGATTCGGCCGCTTCGCGAAGCTCGGCCGTGGGCGCTTGCGCGGGGTTCGCCGGCCTGGGGCACGCCTGGTGCTCCGCGGGGAAGAGCGAAACCGATTTCGGATCGATCCCTCTGACTGAACCGCGCCCCGCTTTCCAGCCGGCGTAACACTCGCCACACCCGCCTTTACCTTCCTTCACGTTTTGCGCGCAGTTGCAGGAGCCGTTCACGCGCGCGCACAGGTCGCACGATGGCTTCATGCAGCACCCGTACCGGCCTTGCGCCGCCAGCTTCCGCTTGGCCGCGGAGAGCGCCGCCCGGGACCGATCCAGATCGCGCTGCGCCTTAGTCGGCTTGGCGTCTTTTGGGCGGTCGTGCGCCAGACAGAGAATCGCGCCAAGAAGACAGGCGAGCAGGCTTCTATTCACTCGACACCAGCTTGCAACAGAATGTCCGCGGTGAGCACCTGGCCGGCGCGCCGGATTTGCAGCCAGCCCCGATAGAGGCCGGGTTTGGGAAAACGCGCCAGGAATC
>Ga0105854_1000795_pt1 | contig 13508 bp, 12 predicted proteins | sample OrgsoiDNA_201058_FD_89679 | JGI IMG/M metagenome (GOLD analysis project Ga0105854, IMG submission 89679) | Permafrost soil microbial communities from the Arctic, to analyse light accelerated degradation of dissolved organic matter (DOM) -... | ecosystem: Environmental > Terrestrial > Soil >... | reverse complement strand
CGGTTCTTTGAGCAAGGAATGAAGGCGCCGGAGTCCGGCCGCGTGCTCGAGCTCGACGAGGTACGGCTGCGTGCGCCGATCATCCCGAAGAAGTTCTTCCTCACCGCCGGCAACTTCCGGGAGCACGAGGAGGAGTCGAAGAACGTCGACTGGTCGCACGCGATCGCTGCCTGGATCAACTTCTTCCAGAACGTCGACGCGATCGTCGGGCCCGTTGAGCCGGTCATCTATCCCGAACACCTCACGGAAGAGCTCGACTACGAGCTCGAGCTCGCCGTCGTCCTGAAGAAGTCGGGCAAGTGGTTCTCAGCCGAAGAGGCGGCCGACTACATCGGCGGTTACGTGATCTTCAACGACATCACCGCGCGCGACATCCAGCGCGGCGAGATGCGCTCGGGGGTCTTCAGCTTCTGCAAGGCGATCGACACGTTCTGCCCGCTCGGCCCGTGGATCGTCACGCCGGACGAGATCCCCGATCCGCGCGACCTCCGGATGGAGCTGCGCGTGAACGGCGAGACGCGCCAGGAGTCGCACTCGGGGAAGATGAGCGTGACGATTCCCGAGATACTCTCGAACTTCTCGGGCCTCGGGTACTCGGCCGGCGACGTTCTCTCCACGGGCACGGTCGCCGGTGTCGCGGGCTTCAAGTCGCCCGAGGAGCGGGCGTTGCTCTACCTCAGGCCGGGCGACGTGATCGAGGCGGAGATCGAGCGGATCGGCGTGCTGCGCAACCCCGTGATCTCGTGGCAGGAGGGTCACCACGGCGAGCCGGCTCCACCGCGGATTCGCCCCTGGGGCGAGGGCTAGGAAGAACGATGGCCTGGAAGCGTGACGAGCTGAAACTCGAGCGCGTTCGCGCGCTGATGGCCGAGCAGGAACTCGACGCGCTCGTCGTCCGCACGCCCGACAACGTCTTCTACCTGACGAACTTCTGGGGGATGAAGGGCTACGACGCCTGCGTCTTCCCGCGCGAGGGCGAGCCGGTGCTGATCTGCCTCGAGGCCTCGGCCGACGACGCCGACCGGGCGGCCTGGACGAGCGAGGTGCACTTCATCCGCGGCTATCACGAGACCGACCCGCGTCCGGTGCCTGCGCGCACGCTCGAGGCGGCGCTCGCGGCGTCCGGCGACTACGGCCGCGTCGGCCTCGAGCTCTCGCTCGGCACGCAGGCTTCCGACCGCATGGTCGGCGAGCCGACGACGTTCACGAGTGCCTGGTTCGACGCGTGGCCCGAGGCGGCCGACGCAGCCCCGCTGCTCGCGCAGGCCCGCGCGATCAAGACAGCGCAGGAGGTCGAGCGGATGCAGCTCGCGAACGACATCGCCGCGGGCGCGATGGAGTATGTGCGCGAGCACCTGCGGCCGGGGATCAAGGAGAGTGAGGCGGCGGCGCTCTGGCTCGCCTTCGTGCACGGCGAGGGCACCGGCTGGCAGGGCAAGGTCGACCTCGCGCTCGGCTTCTCGCTCGTCTGGTCGGGCGAAGGCATCCGTACCTTCACCGCGACCGGCGACCGCCCCGTGCAGGCCGACCAGCCGACGCTCTTCGAGATCTGGGTCTGCGCGGACGGCTACTGGGCCGACCACACGAAGCTCCTCTGCCCCGGCGAGCTGCGCGCCGACTATCGCGAGCTCGAGCAGGGGCTGCTCGACGTCTACAACCGCGCGATCGACCACTGCAGGCCGGGCGCGAGCCTGCCTGAGCTCGACCGGCTGGTGCGCGACGGCATCGCCGCGATGGGCTACGCCGGCCAGCCGACGCATCCGATCGCGCACGGCATCGGCGCGCGCGCGCACGAGCCGCCGTATCCGCACCAGGCGGGCGGCGGCGAGGTCGCCGAGGGCATGGTGCTCGCGATCGAGCCCGGTTGTTACTGGGAGGGTGGAGGCGGGCTTCGGGTCGAGGACAATTTCCTGATCACCGCCGGAGGAGCGAGGAAGCTCTCGGCGTTCCCGGACGGGGTGGTGACACAGTGAAGGACGAGCGCATCTGGACCGGCGAGTTGAACGACGCGTACGAGATCGGCGGCCGCGTCGGGCTCTACGACACGACACTGCGAGACGGTGAGCAGACGGTCGGCGTCGTGTTCGACCCCGACCAGAAGGTCGAGATCGCCCGCCTCCTCGACGACCTCGGCGTCGAGCGGATCGAGGCGGGATTCCCGCGCGTCTCGCAGGACGACTGGGAGGCCGTCAAGGCCGTCGCAGCCGCCGGGCTTCAGGCTGAGGTGTGGGGCTTCTCGCGCGCTGTTCCCGCCGACCTCGAGGCGCTCGCCGAGCTCGGTGTCGGCTTCTCGGTGATCGAGTCGCCGATCTCCGACCTGAAGCTCGAGGCGATCGGCGTCTCGCGCGAGAAGATGCTCGACCGGATCACGAGCGCGATGCGCTTCGCTGCCGAGCACGGCATCCATGCTGCGTTCTTCGGAGTCGACTCGACCCGTGCGCACCGCGACTTCTATGACCGCGTCTACTCCGCGGCCGTCGACGCCGGCGCGCGCGAGGTGGTCGTCGTCGACACGCTCGGGATCGCCTCGCCGGAGGCGGTCGGCGAGCTGGTCGCCCATACAGTCGAGCTCGTCGGCCCGGACGTACCCGTGCACTTTCACGGGCACAACGACTTCGGCGTCGCCACCGCCAGCGCGGCCGCCGCCGTGCGGGCGGGCGCCCGCTGGATCCACGGGACGATCAACGGGATGGGTGAGCGCGCCGGCAACGCGAACCTCGGCGAGGTGGCGCTGTCGCTTCGCGCGCTGTACGGCATCGAGACGAACCTACGCCTCGACCGCGTGCGCGCCGTGTCCGAGCGCGTGCGCGCCCTCGCCGGCTACGAGCTCGAGCCCTGGAAGCCCGTGACGGGCATCACGCTCTACCGCCGTGAGAGCGGCGCGGTCGCGAGCCAGTTCCACGACCCGCCTTCGATCGAGCCGTACTCGTCGGAGCTCGTCGCGACCGAGCGCTCGATCGTGCTCGGCAAGAAGAGCGGCATCGACTCGATCCGCATCAAGGCCGAAGAGCTCGGGCTCGACGTTCCCGAGGAGCGCCGGGCCGAGGTGCTCGCCGCCGTGAAGAAGCTCGGGGCCAGGGAGCGGCGTCTCGTGACCGACGAGGAGTTCAGGGCTCTCGTTGGCTGACGGTGCTTCTTCAAAGCATGACGCGATCGTCGTCGGCAGCGGGATCAACGGGCTCGCCTGCGCAGCGCTGCTCGCGAAGGGCGGCTGGAACGTGTGCGTGCTGGAGCGCAACGACTGGTTCGGGGGCGCCATCAGGACGGCCGAGATCACGGCGCCCGGGTTCAAGCACGATGTCTTCAGCGCGTGGCATCCGTTGTGGGTCGGCGGCGCCGCGCACGCCCAGCTCGGCGACGACCTCGCCCGGCACGGGCTCGAATACCTGAACACGGAGCTGCCGACGGCCACGGCGTTCCCGGACGGCGAGAGCGCGTTCCTGCTGCGCACGGCCGACGGCAATGCCGCCGAGCTCGGGGAGGAGTGGAACGGAATGCTCGCATCCTTCTTCCCGAATGCGGATCTTGCTTTCGGCATTCTCGGCACGGAGCTGTGGTCGCGGCACGGCGCAGGCCTCGCAGTGAAGGCGGCGCGGCGTCTCGGACGCGCGGGCGCGCGCGACTTCGCGGGGCAGCTGCTCGTCTCGGCCCGCGACTGGCTCGAGGAGACCTTCGTATCGCCACGGGCTCACGGTGTCCTCGCGCCCTGGGTGCTGCACACGGGGCTCGGCCCGGACGCGGCGGCGTCGGGCTACATGGCGCAGGTGATCGCCGTCGCGGTGCAGGAGGGCGGCATGCCGATTCCGCGCGGCGGCGGCGCGCGCCTCGCGGACGCCCTGGTCGCGCTGATCCGGTCGAACGGCGGCACCTGCGAGACCGGCGTCGACGTCGCGCGCGTGACTGCCGGCGGCGTGCGCACTTCGACCGGCACGCAGTTGACAGCCGAGCGAGCGGTGATCTGCAACGTCACGCCGACGCAGCTCTACGGCGAGCTGCTCGACGGCTACGCGCAAAAGGCGGGAGGCTTTCGCTACGGCCGGTCGGAGATGCAGATCCACTTCGCGCTCTCCGAGCCTCCCCGGTGGATCGGGGACGAACGGCTTGCCGGAACGGCGATCGTCCATCTGACGCCGGGTCTCGATGGTGTCTCGCGTGCGGTGAACGAGGCCGACCGCGGCCTTCTGCCCGCCGAGGCGACGGTCGTCGTCGGCCAGCCGCTGACGATGGACGACTCGCGCGCCCCCGGCGGCAAGGGCCTGCTGTGGATCCAGCTACAAGAGCTCCCGTGGCGGGTGAAGGGCGACGCGGCCGGTGAGCTCGACGTGGGTGACGGAACGTGGACCGAGTCGCTGCGCGAGCGCTACGCCGATCGGATCCAGGCGCGGATCGCGAAGCACATCCCGAACCTCGAGTCGTCGATCATCGGCCGCACGACGCTTTCACCCGCCGACCTGCAGGCCGCGAATGTGAACCTGCGCCACGGCGACCCCTACGGCGGCTCGCTGTCGCTCGACCAGAACTTCCTCTGGCGTGCACAGCACAAGACGCCCGTCGCGAACGTGTGGCACGTCGGCGCGTCGACCCACCCGGGCCCCGGCCTCGGCGGGGGCAGCGGCGCCCTCGTCGCCCAGCAGCTCCTCGAGCCCCCACTCGCGAAGCGCCTCGTCGACCGCTTCCGTGCGTGATTTGAGCAGGTCTCCGACACCAGTCGGACACCTGCGCCTCTCGCACCGCTCGGCACGCGCAAACGAGCTGCGCCACGCGCGGAACGCCGTCCCCGCGCGCACGACGATCCGCTCTCACCGCGAGCAGGTGAAGCGGCTCGATCGGATGAGGCGGTTCAGCTGTCGCTGTCGGGCGCCTGACCGATGATGTCGATCGTGTCGCGCGACCTTCCGACTGGGACCGTCACTCTTCTCTTCACGGACATCGAGGGGTCGACGAGGTTACTGCGCGAACACGGCGATCGCTATGCCGACCTCCTCGCCGAACACCGTTTGGCGCTGCGGGCTGCGTTTTCGGCGCATAGCGGCGTCGAGGTGGATACACAGGGCGACGCATTCTTTGTCGCGTTCGGCTCCGCCGTCGACGCGGTGTCTGCCGCCGCTGCGGCCCAGCGATCTCTTGCGATGTCGCCCGTCCGCGTCCGGATCGGAATCCACACGGGCGAGCCCGTCGTGACGGACGAGGGGTACGTCGGCCTCGCGGTGCACGAGGCTGCGCGGATCGCGGCGGCCGGTCACGGCGGCCAAACGGTGCTTTCACTCGAGACACGAGCTCATCTCCAGCGCGAATTCGAGCTGCTCGACCTGGGAGAACATCGCGTGAAGGACTTCGACGGTCCCGTTGGCCTGTTTCAGCTCGGAACGGAGGCGTTCCCGCCGCTCCGCACGATCTCGAACACGAACCTCCCACGGCCCGCCAGCTCGTTCGTGGGCAGGCAGCCGGAAGTGCGCGAGATCGCTCGGCTGATCGGAGGCGAGTCGAGGCTCGTAACGCTGACCGGTCCGGGCGGATCCGGGAAGACACGGCTCGCGATCGAGGCGGCCACGGAGCTCGTCGGCAGCTTCCGGGCGGGTGTCTTCTGGGTCCTCTTGGCGACGGTGCAGGATCCCCGGCTCGTGACCGAGACGATCGCGCGGGCGCTTGGAGCGAGGCGTGAGCTTGCCGCAGAGATCGGAGAACGTGAATTGCTGCTCGTGCTCGACAACCTCGAGCAGGTGATCGATGCCGCGCCCGCGCTCGCCGACTTGCTCGAGGCGTGTCCGAACCTACGCTTGCTCGTCACGAGCCGCGAGCTGCTTCGTGTCCGAGGCGAGGTCGAGTACCGGACTTCCCCGCTCCTCGAGCACGAGGCCGTCGAGCTGTTCTGTACGCGTGCACGGCTCGCTCCCGACCTCGCGATCGAGGAGCTCTGCCGCGCGCTCGACAACCTCCCCCTGGCGGTCGAGCTGGCCGCAGCGCGCGCGTGGGTGCTCTCACCGGCGCAGATCCTGGAGCGAATCATGCAGCGGCTCGATCTCTTCAAAGGTGGGCGCGACGTCCATCCTCGCCACCGAACGTTGCGGGCGACGATCGAGTGGAGCCATGACCTGCTCGAGCCAGAGGAGCGGGAGTTGTTTGCCCGGCTCTCCGTGTTCGCCGGCGGATGCACGCTCGAAGCGGCCGAGGCCGTCACCGAAGTCGATCTCGACGTGCTCCAGGCGCTCGTCGAGAAGAGCCTGCTGCGACAAAGCGCGGAACGCTTTTGGATGCTCGAGCTGATTCGCGGCTACGCTGCAGAGCGCCTCGAGGACGGCGGGACGGTAGAGGAGTTGCGCCGCCGTCATGCGGAACACTTCGTCGGCTTCGCCGAGCGCATTGAGCCTGAGCTCATGCGGGACCGGCAGGCGGAGTGGCTCGAATTGCTCGACAACGACCACTCGAACGCGCGATCGGCGCTGGCCTTCTTGCTGGAGCGGGGCGATTTCGAACGAACACTGCGGCTCGTAGGCGCGCTGGCAATGTTTTGGCTCAAGAAGGGATACCTGAGCGAGGGTCGACGCTGGCTCGAGGCAACTCTGCGTGCAACCGACGGTCAACGGACCGCTGCGCGAGCGAAGGCATTGGGCGGCGCGGCGCTGCTCGCTTCGCTACAAGGTGACTGGCCGGAGACGGCCCGGTGGGGGACGGAAGGCCGCCGGCTCAGCCTCGAGCTCGGTGAACCACGATACGCCAGTACGGCGATGCTGACGCTCGGCCGGGCGCTGCTCGCGACCGGTGAACGCGAAGGCGCGATTGCACAGTTCGAGGAGGCCGCCGCCTCAGCGGTCGAGGCCGGCAATTCCGACGCGATTGCGATGGCCGCGTTCAACCTCGGTTATGCGGCGCTCGACGATGGGGACCTGGAGCGGGCGAGACGCGAGTTCGGCCGGGTCGTCGAGCAGTCCGGGGCGGATCGGTATGTCGTCGCCCGCGCGCATGCTGCACTCGGATCCGTCGCACTGCACGAGCACCGCGTGTCGGACGCTGCCGGGCTTCTGAGGCGCAGCCTCCGAATCTCGCACGAACTGCGAGCGAGGGACGACACCGTCGCGTGGGCACTCGAGCTTCTCGGCGTCACCGTTTGCGAGTCGCGGCCCGAATGGGCGGCTCGACTGCTGGGGAGTGCCGAAGCACTCCGCGCGGAGCTCGGAGGACGCACCGAGGGGATCGAATCCGACCTGCACGAACGTGCCCTCGCAACACTCCGGTCCAGGCTCGACGCAGCAGAGCTCAGCGAAGCCTGGAATACCGGGCGACGCGCATCTCTCGAGCAGACGCTCGGCGAGGTTCTCGCGAGAGCGGTGTAGGAGCAGACGCCTTCCCGAACCGCCGCTTGCTCTCGGCGAATCCGCGGCGACTACAGCGCGATACCGTAGAGGCCGGGCGGACCGAAGTGGCCGCCGTCCCACGTCGCGGTCACGTGCTCGCGCGGAAGATGATGGAACTCGACCTTCCACCAGTCGGGCCCATCGATCGTGGTGTCCTGATGGAACGCGAAGCCGTCGGCTTCGAGCGAGGCGAATTCGATCTCAGCCTCCGGACGCTCGGTGGAGGCATGGTCGAAGCCGGAATCGTCAGACCAGACGTAGACGTTCCCGCCGTTCTCGGCGATGAATTCCTTCGCTCTTGCCGACGCCTCGATCTTCACCTGGCAGCAAGCATAAAGACCGGGGCTTCCGGCGCGGGCAAGCGCGGTCAATCCGCCACGCCCGGCCCCGACCGCGTGTGCCTCGTTGTTTGAGTGCCGGGTCGTCGTAGGCGGAGAAGAAGACGTCAGCCTCCGGCGAGCTTGACCTGGTAGCCCTGCGTCGTGAGGCGTGCGGCGGCCTTCTCGCGGTGGTCGCCCTGGATCTCTACGGCGCCACCCTTCACCGAGCCGCCGGAGCCGCAGTGGCGCTTCAGGTCGCTCGCGACTGTGGCAAGGTCGCCGTCCGGCAGCCCGCGCACGACGGTGACTGTCTTCCCGCCCCGGCCGCCCTTCTCTCGGGACACACGTACGACGCCGTCGCGCGGCAGTTCTGGCACGCGCGCCTTCGCGGCGTGCTCCCTGCCGCGGCGCTGGCCGCCGTCGTCCGTCGAGTAGACGAGCCGGCTCCGTGTCATCTGCTCAGGCGCTGGGAGTCGGGCTTCAGGTCGATGCCGGCGCTCGCGAGCGTGCGCAGGACGAGTGGCCGCTTGTCGCCGGTGTAGGGGTCGTCGCGGCCGGTCCCGTCCGCGTGGCGGGCCTTCCAGGCTGCGTACTCCTCGACGAGGGCCGGGTCGGCGAGTAGCGCGTCGCGGAACGCGAGCCGCTCGCGCCAGAGGTCGCTGCCCGGCTCGGTCAAATGGACGCCGTAGCCTTCTCTGTGGAACAGGTGTGCCTCGGGCCGGTGGCGGCGATAGACGTAACCGAGCGACGCCAGGGGCTCGAACGCAGCTCGGGCCTCCTCGAGCTCGCGGACGCCGGCCATCATGTCGATCAGGGGCTTCCCGGCGAGCCCGGGGACCGCGGTCGAGCCGATGTGGTGGACGCCGCCTTTGAGCCACGGGGCGAGCACGCCCTCGAGGATCGCTCTCTCCGCCTCGAAGCGGACCGCCCACTCGGGGTCGTAGGAAACGACGACCGGCATGGACCGTTTTACCTGTCGAACATGCCGCGTTCGCCGAGCTCGGGCGCGTAGAAGCGGCCGGCGAGGTCGAGGTGCTCGTAGAGCGTCGCGGACGCCGCCTCGGGGTCGTGCGCTGCGCACGCTTCGAGCAGCCGCCCGTCCAGCTCGCGGTGCTGGTCCTGAAGCTCGCCCGCCGCCGAGAAGAGGGCAGGGCGGAATCGCTCGGAGCGGTCCCAGGCAGGCCGGATCATCTGCGGCAGCCACGCGGCCCCGCAGGCGTCGTAGAGTGAGAAGTGGAAGTCGGTGTGTGCCCGCATCGCCGCGAGGACGTCGGCCACCTCACGGGCGGCGTCGAGGTGCGCCAAGTGCTTGCGCGCGACCTCGACCTCCTCCTCGCCGATCCGGACCGCTGCGCGGCGGACCGCCAGAGCCTCGAGCACGAGGCGCACCTCGAACAGATCGCGCAGGTCGTCGATGTCGAACGGCAGCACCCGCGCTCCCTGGTGAGGCACGTGCTTCGCGAGGCCGAGCGCCTCGAGCTGCCGGACGGCTTCGCGGATCGGCGAAATGCTCATGCCGAGCGACCGTGCAAGCTCGTCGAGGCGGAGGGGCGTTCCGGGCTTCAGCTCGCCGAGGATGATCGCCTCACGCAGCTCCTCGAGGGCGAACTCGGCCATCGTCCGGTGCCGGATCCGGCCGGCGTCGGTTGCGCGCGAACGAGGCATCCCGGGCAGGACCGTCCCACGCGCTTGATCAGATGTCAAACGCTGTGCGAGGATCAGGCTGTGGCCCCTTCGAACCCGCGCGTCTCCGTCTCGCAGATCTCGACGTCGCCCCTCGACTTCGCCGATGACGTGGGCGCATATGCCGCGGCCGGGCTCGACGGGATCGGTGTCTGGGAGTCGAGGCTACCCGAGGGCGGCGACGCCCAGGCGCTCGAGCTGCTCGAAGCCTCCGGGCTCGAGTCGGCGGCCGCCGTGCCCGCGCTCCCGTCGATCCTGCCGCTGCCGCTCCTCGGCGGGTCGGCCGATCCGGCCGAGCGGATCGAGGCGCTCTGCGCGTCGCTGCACCGGCTCGCCCCGTTCCGCCCGAGCGGGGTCGTCTGCCTGACGGGCACCGGCGCCGGGCTCGACCCTGACGATGCCCTGGCGACGGTCGTCGACGGCCTGCGCACCGTCGGGCGTGAGGCCGAGAGCCTCGGCCTGAAGATCGGGATCGAGCCCTACCAGCGCGACGGCGGCGAGCAGTGGACGATCGCCTCGTCGATCCCGGAGGCCGTGGCGCTGATCGAGGAGGCCGGATCGGCCGGCCTCGGCATCCAGTTCGACGTCTGGCATCTGTGGAACACGCCGACGCTCGAGGAAGACATCGCGCGCGAGGTCGACCGCTTCGTCGGCGTGCACGTGTGCGACTGGCGCGAGCCCACGCGTGGCTGGGCCGACCGTGTCCTCCCCGGCGACGGCGTCGCCGACGTCGTGCGCATCCTCGCCCTGCTGGCTGCCGCCGGGTGGGAAGGCCTCTACGACATCGAGATCTTCTCCGACAACGGCGCCTTTGGCGCCGCGTATCCCGACTCGCTGTGGGACGTCCCTCCGGACGTTTTCCTGCCCCGGGCCCGCGCCGCCTTCGACCGCGTTTGGGAGACCGAACGTGTTGCTTGACCTGCAAAGCCTGATCCCCCAGTGTCCCATTCCCCCCGTCGCCGCTTCGCGGCGGCACACCATGAAGGAGTCGAGATGAGACGACTGAGTTCCCGTGCGGGGCTCATCCTGCTCGTTGTCGCGACGGCGCTCGTTGCCCTTGCTGCGACAGCGGCGGCGCGGACGACCGCACCGGCCGCGAGCCCGATCACGATCGGGTGGGCGTTCGACAGCAAGGGCGCGATGGCGCCGTTCGACGGTCCGGCGCTCGCCGCGGCCAACCTGCGTGTCAAGCAGTGGAATGCGAAAGGCGGCATCAACGGTCGCCAGCTCCAGATCAAGACGTGCGACACGCAGGGCAACAAGCCTGCGATCGCGAAGGCCTGCGCGCTGAAGCTGCTCGGCCAGGGTGCGAACATCATCTTCACGACCTGCGATGTCGACTTCGCCGCCCCGGTCGTGCAGGAGACGATCAATCGCGGCGTGCTCGCCGTGGCGCCGTGCATCGGCACCGACCAGATGGGGCCGAAGCGGTTCGGCCCCAAGGGCAAGCTCGCCTTCAGCTTCGGGAACATGGCGCAGGACGAAGGCTCGGCCATGGCCCAGTACGCGTTCGCGAAGGGCTGGCGCACTGCGGCGCTCGCCACCGATTCGGTCATCGTCTACTTCAAGAACATCGTGCAGGCGTTCAAGGCCCGCTGGACGCAACTCGGCGGCAAGGTCGTCGACCAGGAGACATACCAGGATCCGACCTTCGGCGGCAACAACGTCCAGAATGCCGTCAGCCGTCTGAACGGAGTCAAGGCCGATGTGATCGTCACCTCGACCGCCGGTGCATACGGCGCGCTCTCGCCGCTGATCTCGGGGCTGCGTACTCTCGGGAACAACACTCCGATCATCAACTCGTGGGCGGGCGACGGGACCTACTGGCTGCCGAAGAGCCCGCAGGTGACGAACTACTGGTTCGTCACGTTCGCGTCGATCTTCGGCGACGATCCGAACCCGGCCATCAACAAGCTGGCGAAGCAGGTGCATGCGGGCACGGGCGGCTTCGTGACCGGGTCGGCTGCCATCGACGGCGTCGTCACCGCGATCAAGCGGGCCGGCGGCTCTACGAACGGGGCCGCACTGGCCGCGCAGCTCGAGAAGTTCAAGAAGGTGCCCACGCTCTCCGGGCTCGTGAGCTTCTCCGCGAAGTACCACACGGTGTTCGGCCGGCAGTACCGCGTCATCAAGATCCAGAACAACAAGGCGCGGGTCGTGGCAACCGTCACCGCCAAGGTCGTCCCCAAGATCTAGTTGGGAGGCTTGACGGCAGCGCAAGCAGTGGAACGCGAGTTGCAGGGGAGGCCCGAAGGAACCCTTCGGGCCTCCTCTGTGTCGCGGTCCTTCGACGGGTTGAAGGCGCTCGACGGCGTGACGCTCGAGCTACAGCGCGGTGAGGTGGTCGGCCTGATCGGCCCGAACGGGGCCGGCAAGTCGACGCTCGTCAACGTCTTGAGTGGCTTCGACCGGCCCGACGAGGGCACGGTCTCACTGGCGGGCCGCGACGTGACGGGCTGGTCGCCGCACCGGCGCGGGCGCCACGGCCTCGCCCGCACCTTTCAGGCAAGCCACGGCTTCCGCGCGCTCTCGGTTCGCGAGAACGTCGAGGTGGCGGCCCTCGGCGTCGGAGTCGGCCCCCGCCTCGCCGCGCGGCGCGCCGAAGATTTGCTCGAGCGGCTCGCGCTCGTCCGCTACGCCGACGCGCCCGCGGCTTCCCTCGCGCACGGCGACGAGCGGCGGCTCGGTGTCGCACGCGCCCTAGCGATGGAGCCGGCGTTCGTTCTGCTCGACGAGCCCGCGGCAGGGCTTCCCGAGGCGGAAGTCCCCGATTTCGCAGCCCTCGTCCGCTCGGTCAGCGAGGCACACGGCGCAGGCGTACTGCTGATCGACCACAACATGGCACTGATCATGGAGACCTGCGACCGGATCGTGGTGCTCGACCAGGGCCGGACACTGGCCGAGGGCACGCCCGGCGAGATCCGTGCGAACATCGACGTCGCCGCGGCTTACCTCGGCGAGACGCCGGTGCCCGAGAAATGAGCGGTGCGCTCGTCATCGAAGGGTTGGACGTCCGCTACGGGGGCGTTCAGGCCGTGCGCGGCCTCTCGTTCGAGGTCCAGCCGGGCGAGATCGTCGGCCTGATCGGAGCGAACGGCGCCGGCAAGAGCTCGACGCTGCACGCGATCATGGGCGTCGCCCCGGCGACCGGCGAGATCCGGCTCGGCGACGTGTCGCTGCGTGGCCGCCCGCCCGAGGAGATCGCGCGCAGCGGTGTCGCGCTCGTGCCCGAGGGCCGCCGCATCTTCGCCGAGTTGACTGTCGAGGAAAACCTGAGGCTCGGGTTCGCCGCGCGGCGCACGCGAGGTGATGCAGCTTCGGTGCTGCGGCGCGTCTATTCCCTGTTCCCGATCGTCGAGGAGTTCCGCCGCCGCCACGCGGGCGCGCTTTCGGGCGGCCAGCAGCAGCAGCTCGCAATCGCGCGCGCGCTCGTGGCCGAGCCCGACGTGCTGCTGCTCGACGAGCCGTCGCTCGGCCTCGCGCCGACCATCGTCGACATCGTCTTCGAAGCGCTCGCCGCAATCCGTGACAGCGGCCTCGCCGTGCTGCTCGTCGAGCAGCGCGCGCAGCGCACGGTCGCCCTCGCCAATCGCTCTCACGTGCTCGCGAACGGTGAGCTGCGCCTCACGCTCGGTCCCGAGAACGCAGACGACACCCAGGCGATGGTGGAGGCGTACTTCTCATGATGCCCATCGCAGTTCTGAACATCGACTGGCAGACGTTCACGGACGGGATCGCGCTCGGGGCGATCTACGCACTGATGGCCGTCGGGATCGGCCTTGTCTTCGGCGTCCTGCGGCTCGTGAATTTCGCGTACGGCCAGCTCGTGATGGCGGGCGCATTCACGCTCGCGCTCGCGTCTCAGTGGGGCTGGCCTGTCTGGGCGGGCATCGTCCTCTGCTTCGTCGTCGTGCTCGTGCTTTCGCTCTTGATGGACCGGCTCGTCTTCCGGCCGCTGCGCACGCACTCGCCCGCGGTGATGCTCGTCGCGACCTTTGCCGTCGCCTTCCTGCTGCAGAGCGTGGCGCTGCTCTGGTTCGCCGCTCGGGAAGATCGCGAGCTCGCTCGCCTACCTGAACCGGCCTGTGACGATTTCGAATGTCGACATCCGCAAGATCACGATCGTCGCCGTCGTGGTCGCGGCGCTCTGTCT
>Ga0105854_1000794_pt1 | contig 13531 bp, 13 predicted proteins | sample OrgsoiDNA_201058_FD_89679 | JGI IMG/M metagenome (GOLD analysis project Ga0105854, IMG submission 89679) | Permafrost soil microbial communities from the Arctic, to analyse light accelerated degradation of dissolved organic matter (DOM) -... | ecosystem: Environmental > Terrestrial > Soil >... | reverse complement strand
CGGAGCGGCGCGAGATCAGCTCGAACACCTGCTTCAGCGGCGCGTCGTGGAACTCGATCGTGATCGGCTGCTTGAACACTTTCGCCAGGCCCGCATCGACCGTGGGCGTTGTGGTCTTTTCCACCACGTCGCGCAGCATCGTGCGCGCTTGCTCGTTGTCGGGACGCTCGGTCAGCAAAGCGTTCAGGTCCTGCCTGGCCTGCTCGTATTCCTTCTTGTCGACATGGGCCGCCGCGCTGGCCAACAGCCTGGCCTGGCGCGCGCCCTGCTCCATCGCCCGCAGGTCGGCGCGCGCGCGTTCGTTGGACGGATCTATAGCCAGCACGCGACGCAAGCCATCCACCGCCAGCTCGGTTTTACCATCGGCCAGTTCGCGCTCGCTCTGTTCCAGATAGCGCGTGGTGGCGCGTTCGCGCACCGTCAGATACGCCGACCGGTATTCCGCGTTGCCCGGATCGGCGGCGGCGGCCTCCTGCAATTTCAGCAGGCCCGCTTCGACCTTGTCCTGCGCGACCAGGTCGCGGCCATCGCGGAACGCCATTTGCGCGGCGCAGCCACTCAGCGCCAGCGCGGCCGCCGGCAAAGCCAGCGTGCGCGCCCAATGGTGCAGCCAGCGGCGGCCACGGATATGCGATGGATGACGGGACATCAGTCGAGAACTCCAATATTAAGCTGTTGGACCTGATTCAAAGGCAGGTAAGTGAGGGACATGAACGGCGGCGCGATGCTGTCGACGCGGTAGGCGCCATCGATCACCATCTTGGCGCGCACCACATAGGTTTTGTCGCCGCGCGCCAGGAACACTTCCCACGCGCCGTCCGACGCGGCCTTGCCGATGAAGGTGAACGGCATCGGCGGCGCCATCGGCGGAGGTGGCGCCGCAGCGGCTGCGGCAGCGGCTGCGGATATTTTTGGTGGCGGCGGATTCCAGTTCTGGCCGAGGAACACGCCCTCACCGCCCGCAAACGTGGCTTCGCCGGCCGCGCCGATCAACTCTTCGCGCGGCAGCAGGCGGGCGATCATGACATCGGCTGCGGCCTTGTCATTTTTGTCGGCGCGCGCGCGTGGCGCCAGCGCCGGCGTGGATGCTGACGAGGAGCCTGCGGCACCGCCGCGCATCACCGCCTCCGCCACGTCCGACGACGGCGTGCGGTCGCCGAACAAAACCAATCCGGCCGCGCCGGCCAACGCCAGCGCCATCGCGATCTGATATGGCTTCATGGCTGCACCGCCGGTTCCGCATCCTTCAGATACAGCGTGAAGCGCACACGCGCCTCAAGCGACGGGTCGGCGATTGCATCGCGCCGGAAGCTCACTTCATCGAGCGCCGCGAACGGCATCGCGCGCAGGGCCAGCAAACTGAATTGCCAGATCGATTGATACGGCCCCTTAACCGGCAGATTGATTTGATAGGAGCTGACACGGCTCGCTTTGTCGTAAGCGAATTTGTACTCGCCCTGATTGAGCGTCAAGCCGGTTTTCGCCGCGAGGTCGAACAGCACTTTCACCTGCTGCTCGGCGCAGCGCTTCTCGCCCAGCACCTCGTAGAAGCTTTGCAGGTTCTGGTTAGCCGACGGTGGCGGCGGCGCGCTTACCAGCTGCGTCGGCGCCGGCAAGGGCTGCGCCATCAAACGCACCTGCGCCGCGCGCTGCGGCAGCAGCCACACCCACGCTGCTACGCCGATCACGCACAGCGCCACCGCAATGCACACCGCCAGGCCGACGCGCTCCAGCGCCAGCCGCGAGCGCAGCAGCCAAACGGACAACTGCAATTCATTCATCGCGCCACCCACACGGCTTCAATCTCGAAACGCAGCGGACGATTCGGGTCCTGTTCATTGACCTCGTGCCGCGTCAACGCCACGCTGCTGAATAATTCCTGCTCGTTCAGCTGTTCGATATAGCCGACCATGTCGTCGCTGTTACGCGTCTCGGCGGTCAGCTTCAGCGTGTGTTTGCGCGCGTCCGGCTCCAGCGCCAGCAAGGCGACGTTCGACGGCGTGGCGGCGGCGATCGCATCCTGTAAATCGCGCCACGGCAAATTGAGCTGCATGACAGCCGCGTTCACGAACGTGGCCTGTTCCGCCGGGATTTGCACTTTCGGCGTCGCCACCTGCGCTTTGCTGCGCACGGCCAGACGTTCCTGCTGATGACGCAATTGATGTTCACGCTCGCGCTGCTGTTGCAGCAGCTGCCAGCCGCCGAAGGCCGCACCGATGCACAGCATTAGCCCGACCGCACCGGCCGCGATCACCAAGGGATGCAGGTGGAATAAGGTGCGCCGCCAGGTGCGTTCGGCGAAATCGATGTTCATGCTTTTCATACGGCGCTCCCGCGCGCGAGGCTGGCGGCGCTCGACCACTCCGTACCAGCGGGCGGTTGGTCAAACGCGGCGCAAGCGATATGCGATGCGTTCAGCACCGGCTTGGCCCATGCGGCCGGCGGCGTGCCGCACACCTGCAACAGCTGCGGTACGTCGAGATCGAGCAGCAGCGCTTCGCGCGTCAGCGTTTGCGTAATCCAGTAGTGATCGGCGCCGTGCGGTATCGGCAGCGCGCGCACTGCGCGCAGCTGCTTGCCCTGCACCGCGCCCACAGCCAGCAAATTGATCTGGGTACCGGCGCCACCCACGGTATTTCGGTAATGGCTGTTGTCGTCGGTGTCGACGTAAATATTCTTCAAGCCGTTGGGACCGTTCACCTGGCCGGGAAGTTGATTCAAAACGCGTTGCACCGGCGCAGAGCCCACCATGCCACCGTCAATAGCGTTGGACAGCAAGGCCACTTTGAGCTGCAGCGCTTGAGAAGGGCCACACAAACCGTCGACATGCTGGCCTGCTTTTCCTGCCGCGCGCTCCCCTACCAATACGTTGCGTGCATCGTGGCCACTCTTGAATTGCATGGCTTTCAGGCCCATCATGTCGGCCTCTTTTTCCAGTGAAGGATCATCGTTGACCGCGCCCGCTTTCATCTGCAAAGTAGGCCGAACCCGCCCCTGAGCTTGCTGTACCACATGCCAAGCCTCGTGCGGCAAATGCTTTTCTTGCCCCGCTCCGAGGTGAATCTCGCTACCTTGGGCATAAGCATGCGCCAGCAACTGCGCTGGTTTTTTCGAGTTATAGTAAACCTTGACATGCCCCATGCTCATGCCCGAGAGCGACTCTATTCCCGACCTCAGCGTTGCCGGCAGGCCGCCCTCGCTTCGCTCGCCCTTTCCCGCATCGGTCGGCCGCTTTGCCGTCAGGTCGGCGCGCTGCGCGACCGCCGCCGGACTGCGACCTACGCCCTGCCGCAAAGCGAGCTGCGCCGTGACCTGCGGACTGCCCGTCACCATCTGCGACAGCTTGCGCTGACTGACCGTCTCAGGCCGCATGTCGGCGAACACCGGCGACGTTGCGCTACGCGGTGTGTTCGACTCATGCGGGGTGACGTGATCATTACTTTTTGCGTGCGCCTGGGTAGTATTCATGGTGATGACCTTGTCTCAAAATGTTCGACAAACGGCTAGTCTGTTGGCGCCGGCCGCGTCGCCCCGCTCCAGAAGAAATTGCGGTCCGCGTCCTGGTACCACAGCGTGTTGCCGTTGATCGCCTGGCCGTTGTCGACGCTGGCCACGTACGCCAGCCGCGTGCCCGGCGCGGCCGTGGCGTGGATTTCGGCGCGGCAGTTGGGCTGGCCGCGACGAATGTTCAGCGCTACCGTGGTGACCACCACCACCGGCACCGGCTCCCGCTTCGGCTCGGCCGCGTGCGGATCCGGCTGGCCCAGGCACTCGTGATATTCGCTGACGACGTCGCGCAGCAATTGATCGTAGCTGCGGCGGCTGTGCATCAGGCCGCTGACAGGATCGGTCTTGCGCTGCGGGTCGAGCAGGAAGTGCCCGACCACCGCCCGCGCCGGATCCAGCCCATAGCGATGGCAGGCGTAGGCGATCAGCCACACGTAGCGCGCGTAGGCCTGGTCGGCGTCGATGGCGCCGCCGTAACAGTATTCGATGCCGATCGCGGCGTCGTTGGCCTTGTGCCCGTACAGATGCGCGTCTATCACCGTGTTGTACAGCACGTGCCAGGCCTTCTCGGGCGGCCCGGTCAGCGCCGGCACGCATTCGATGATTTCCTCGCCGTCGACGAACAGGTGGGCCGAGGCGCTGAGGTTCGGCTGGTTGGTGAAGTACGCCACGTTCTGCCGCGCGGTGGTGCCGGGATTGCCGGTGTCGTGGGCGACGATGTAGCGCACGCCAGGCGACATCAGCAGCCCCCGGCGCCGGTCGCTCGGGCACGGCAGGTAGCGCTTGATGATCTCGTACTTGAGCTTGAAATCCATGCCCTACCCCATGGCGGGCGGCGGCGGTGGCGCCTTGGCGGCGCCCGGCAGCCGCTTGGTGACGATCGATTCAATGAAGTCGCTGCCCGAATAGCCGGCGGCGATGATCGTGATCAGCCCGTTGCGGTCCATGCCGCCGACGTCGGCCGTCGATCCGGTCGCCAGTATCGCGAGCACCCCGGCGCCGAAGCCGAGGAGCAGGCTCATGCCCAACTGGCTGGCGTCGAAGATGTCGCCGAATGATTGGCCGGTGCTGCTGGCGGTGTCGTGGATTTTCTTCATGCCGGCGGCCGAGCGCAGGATTTGCCCGACTACGCCGAGTATGCCGCCGAGCAGCAGCTGCAGGATCAGCTCTTGTGTGTTCATGATGTTCATGGCGATTATTTCTTGAGCTTCTTGTCTTTTTTCGCCGCCAGCTGGGTGGGGCCGAAGGCGCCTTCAAGCTGCTTGCGCTGGGCCAGCATGCGCGGGCTGTCGCCCAGCGCGAGCGAGGCTTCGCTGCTCTTGCGTTGCGCCGCTGGCGCTGCGCCGCTGCGTGGGGCGGATGACGGACTGACTTTTTTCATGGCTCTCTCCTGTGGGACTATAAATAGACATAGATATCGGAATACTGCCGCGCCAGCACCTTGCCCTGCGCGTAGGGCAGGCGCAGGCTGCGGCCCTGCCCCATGCCGGCATCGCCGGTCTGCAGCGTGAAGCGCATGCTGTCGCCAGGGAATTCGCTCAGCGGCAGCGGCTGCAGCGAGGTGTAGCGCACCGCCTTGCGGCCATCGACCAGCAGCGGCTCGCCCTCTCCGCTGAACGCGATCGGCTCGGCGGCGGCACCGGCGGCACGCCGTTCGCCGCGCACCGTGCATTGCCGGTAGTCCGGATCGGCGCCGGGGGAGATCAGCGTGTAGCGCCAGTGGATTTCCCGTCCGCGCAGCGCGATTGCGTAACGCTGCGGAGGGATCGCGCCGCCGGCATACAGCGCGCAGACGCCCCACAGCCGGGTGGCGGGCGCGTCGCACAGATAGAAGTCCAGCGCGGCCTGGCCGTTGAGCAGCAGCGTGTAGCGGCCCTCTTCCAAGGCCGACAAATCCAGCGTGATCAGGGGCTGCGGCTGCTGCGCGGACGGCGTGGCCTCCAGCGCCGTCCCGCCCAGCGCATCGAGCAAGGCCAGCGTATTGACGGTGACCGGCTGCTCCGGCGCCCATTGGAAGCGGCGGCCCATCAACGGCAGGCGCTCCGGCACGGAATAGCCATCCTCCGGATGGAGCAAGCCTTGCTGCGCGCGCACGTTGTCGAGATACCAGACCGACGGCAGCCGCTCCGGCCCTTGCGGCCATGCGCCGCCGGTGTAGTTCATCAGATGCGGATCCTCGTTGACCAGCAATATCGTCAGCGGACCGCGCGCGTCGTAGCCGGCCGGCGCGTCGGCGGGAGCGTGGATTTCACCGCCGCCCGGCAATTGCCGCCACAGCATGCGGTGGCGCGCCAGCTGCGCCAGGCATGCGGCGCTCGGGTGGGCGCGCAGCGGCCGGCACACGCCGTCGCTGAAATAGGCATGGCGGCATTGCAGTGCCAGCATCAGGGTCCAGCCGCCCGGCCTCACGACGCCACCTCGCCCGAGGTCCGGTTGATGGACGGTAGCGGCTCGTTCATCCAGCCTTCCTGCACGCTGAGCATGCGGACCTTGTACACCGCCGATGGCATGTACTTGGCGCCGAGGATGGCCCAGAGATTGTTCATTTCGGCCAGCGACATGGCGACCAGTTCCAGGTTCAGCTTTTCCAGCTCGCGCGGCAGCGCCGAACAATTCTGCGGCGTGAAGCTGGGCCGGCCCTGGAAGAAGCCGAGCACGTGGCTGAGCAGAGTCAGCGCCTGGCCGTAGTTGCCGCCGAACGAGGCGGCGACCAGCACGTACAGGTTCAGGTGCAGCGCCGGGCCGACCCGCAGGTAGCCGCCCTCCGCGCGCACGGCAACGCCGGCGGTCGGCGCCGCGCTTTCGCGTTCCAGGTTGACCAGCGAGAGCACGATCTTGTTCTCGATACGCTGCGTCACCGAGCCGTCGGGATTGCACATGGCCGACAGCACCACGTGCTGCTCGTTGCGCGGGAAGCGGTTGCAGAGGAAGTCGTTCAGTTCGCCGACCAGGAATTGCAGGGTCTTGTCTATCATGGCTACGCCCTTGTAATGAATACGCATGCCCGCGACGGCCCGCGCGGTGCAGGGGCGCCAGGCGAACCGTCGCGTGCGCGACGACGATCAGGCTGCTGCCGCCGCTTCAGCATCCGGCTGGGAGCTCGTTTTTGGGGTGCTCGCAGCCGGCAAGATTTTCAAGATGCACCATGGCCCCTTAACCAGATCGGTGCAATAAGCCACCACATCGCCTGTGCCTAGCAGCGCTACAACGCCATCCTTGGCGTTGCCGGACATCGCGCTGATCTTGAAGTTAGGGCGCAGCAGTTTGGCCCAAACTCCCTTGGCGTCGAGCGAATATAGCTGACCTTCGCCGTAGGCGACGAAGCCTGCAGTCGCGTTGCCCGTGATGATATCGACTTGGATCGGCGATTTTGGCGTTACCGGACTCCAGCTGCAGCAATCGGCGCTGGCGCGCACAATTTGGTCTTTGTTGACTGCGCCTACCGCCAGTAGGCCATTCTTGTCGCCGGCGATCAAACCGGGCAGTTCAGCGTCGAACGGCTTAGAAAGCAATTTCCACTCGGCCTTACTGTCGTTGATGGGCAGTTGGTAGACGTCGCCCTTGGCGCTGATGGCCGTCAGGCCGTTGACGTTGTCTCCTGTGATGGCCTTGATGGTGTCCCCGGCCAGTGGCTTGGCGCCAGTGCGCCAATTTGCCTCCGGATTGCCGAGCGTACCCAAGCAGGCGAGCGCACTAGCCTTGGCCACCGCAACGCCGTTGACGTTGTCGCCGCAGATCAGATCGGCACCGGCAAACTTGGCGTCCAGACCCGTGGTTTCGGTGCTCCAGCGTCCAATCGGGCTGACGTTGTCCAGGTAGTAGATTGCGCCGGTCTGGTCAAAGACGCTGATGCCGATGTTGGCCGCAGGGCTGCCGATAATGCGTTTGAATTCAGTCATGGTGTGGTTCTCCGTTAATCAATGGGTTGGTGTGCGCGGACGGCGCCGCGCTGACGTGCTCCCGGCGGCTTTCAGGCCGGGTATTAGTTGTGGATGGCTTTCTCCTTTCCTGTTGATCCGCTGACATAAAAAATCCCTGGGCCCGGCCTACACGACCTTGCCGTCCTTCCATAATTCGCGCTTGATGCCGTGCCGGATGTCCTGGCCGCTGACGCGCTGCTCGCCGCGCCGCAGGCACATCAGCGAGGCGTAGCGCAGCACGTTGACGATAGCGCCGCCGGCCAGCTCGAACTCGTCGGCGATGCGTCCCAAATCCACGCCCGGATCGATCCGGTCCGCCCGCGCGAACGCCTTGCGCCACAGATGCAGCCGCTCCTTCGGCGTCGGCATCGGAAAATAAATCATCGACTGGAAACGGCGCGCGAAGGCCTCGTCGATATTGCTTTTCAAGTTGGTGGCGAGGATCACCACGCCGGGAAAATCCTCCAGCCGCTGCAGCAGGTAGGCCACTTCCTGGTTGGCGTAGCGGTCGTTGGAGCTGGACGTCTGCGTGCGCTTGCCGAACAGCGCGTCCGCCTCATCGAAGAACAGGATCCAGCGCTGGCGCTCGGCCTGCTCGAATACGCCGGCTAGGTTCTTCTCGGTCTCGCCGATGTATTTCGACACCACCAGCGACAGGTCGACGCGGTACACGTCCAGCCCGGTGCTCTTGCCCAGCAGGCAGGCGGTCAGCGTCTTGCCGGTGCCGGGCGGGCCGTAGAACAGGCTGCGGAAGCCGGGCTTGATCTGGCGCTCCAGCTGCCATTGCCGCATCAGCGTGTCGCCGTGCTCGATCCAGGCGCGGATTTCATCGACGTCGTGGCGGATCGCCTCGTCCAGCACCAGGTCGGTCCAGTCGAGTTCGGTGGTGATGCGGCGCGCCGGGAAGTCGCGGCCGAATTCCGGCTGGTAGGCCGCGCCGGTGGTGAGCATGGCCAGCCGCTCGCGGCCGACGTGCAGCACCTGGCCGAACAGGCTGTGGCTGCCCGCCGGGCGCTGCAGGTCGATCAGCCGCGCGCGCAGCAGCACGCCGTCCGGCTCGAACAGCGCCTGCAGCCGCAACCGCAGCGCCAGGTCGTCGCCGGCCAGGATGAAGGCGGCCGTTTCGGCGGTCGGCCAGAAGCCGCCGTGGCCGTCGACATGGGCGCCGCCGAATTCGGTGAAGCCGCGGCCGAAGTTTTCGTTCTTCATAAGGAACGGGTCCAGCGTCTGCGGCCGGACGTGGGGGACGAGGGCCAGCATCAGCACCAGACGCTGTTGCGGCGTCAGCTGGTGTTCGCGCACGGCCAGCGCGTAGCCGGACGGCGCGGCGTCGTCGGGCAGCGGCGGCGGCGCGATCTCGTCGACCGAGCTGTAACTGCACTCCTGACCGAAATACAAATGGAAGGCGGCGTCGATCATCTCGCCGACCCAGGCCAGTTCGCGTTCCAGCACCTCCGCGTGGTCTTTGAGATGGCTCATCGTTTCCACTCCACCCACAGCGCGTGGGACATCCACGGTAGTCGCACCACCGCCAAGCCCCAGGGCAGCGATTGCAGCAGCGGGTCGAAGGGGCCGCTGCTGACGTTGAGAACCCAGCCGTCGTCGCGCTGGCTGAGACGGCCTTCGCGCATGAGGAAGCTTTCGCGCAGGACGCGGATCGAGGTGTTTTTCAGCTTGGGCCAGTTTTGCGTCACGCCGGTCAGCAGTTGTTCGGACAGGCCGATGGCGGCGTCGCCGATGTTGCTGGCGTCGGCGATCGCGTCGGCTTCCAGCGCGGTGGCGCCAGGCATGCCGCACAGCAGTTTGTTCAGCAGCAGTTCGGGTTCCTGGGCGGCGGCGCTGCCGCTGGCGAGATATTGCAGCAGGTAGACCGCGCGGCTCTGTTCATGCGGCGAACGGAAAGCGCGGATGTCAAGCATGCCCAGCCCGTTGAAATATTGCTGCAGGAATGGCCACAGCAGCACCATGCCGGCATTGGCGATGTAGTACACGGCGCCGGAGGGCAGCTCCGCCGCAGGTTCGGGGAAGCGCCATGCCTGCGCGGCGGCAGCGACCGGTTCGGCTGCTGGCGCCGGGCTGTGCCGAGGCGTCGCCATGCCGCGTTCGACGTGGTCGATGTGCCGTCGCCAGCAACCGTCCTGGCGTCCGGCGAAGGCGCCGCGCAGCTGCTGCAGGGCCAGCGTGGCGGTGGTCTCCGGCAGCTCCGGGCGGCTTTGCAGCACGTCGAGCAGGAACAGGCCGGGATCGAAGCGCCGCCCGCCACGGCGATGGATCGCCGCCAGCAGGAGGGCGATCAGTTCGGCGGCGCGCCACGGGGTGTTGGGGAGTTGCAGCAGCACGTTTATGGCGCGGATGCTGTGTATGTAGGCGTCGCCCAGCAGTAGTTGCAGCGCTGCCTGCTGCAGCGCTCGCGGTGCGCGCGATGCCAGTTGGGCGCGTTGCACGGGGTTGCCGGCCGCCTGCAGCAGCATTTGCTTCAGGTCCGCCGGCTGAGCTTGAAGCGCGGCCGCGAAGTGCGCTTGCAATTGCGCCGCCTTGCCGCGCGAACGCCGTTCCATCAGCAACGTGCCGAATTGCAGGTAGGCTTGCAACGCAATCAGTTCGGTGGCGCCCTGCTCCGGCATCAACGCCAGCAAGGGCCAGGCGGCGCCCGGAACAGCGGCTGTTGTCGTCTGCTGGATGCCGTGCTCGGTCGGTACGTCGCCGGCGATGCGGCCCAGCGCCTGGGCCAGCATGGCGGCGGCTTGCGGTGCGGCGGGCCGGGTGGCCAGCGCCGACTCCCACGCCAAGCCGTAGTCGGCACGGGTGACGCCGAGGCGGCGCGCGGCCTGCGCGCCCAGCTCGGCCAGCAGTTCGGCTACCGGCAGGCGTGGCGCATGGCGGTCCAGCAGGGCTTCCAGCAGTAGTTGCCAATGCAATGCTTCGGCTTCGGTGCGGCGCAGGCCGGACCCGGCGCCGATGCCGGCCTGCGCCAGCGCGGCGCAGCCGTCGAGGAAGGCGGTCAGCATGGCGATAGCGCCTGGGTAGAGCGCCGCCAGCAGCGCCAGCAGGCGCGTGCGGGGTGCGTGAGCCAGCAGTCTGCGTATCATGTCCGGTCGCAGATCGGCGGTGCTGAGCAAGGTGACGGCGCGGCTCGGGTCGCGCAGCAGCGCGCGCAGGTCGGGCCGGCTGGCGCCGCCTTCGGAGCCGGGCAACGCGCCGTGGCGGATGTAGTACAGCGCGAGCGCCGCAGCGTCGGCATGCGCGCTGCCGGCCTTCTGGAACGGCGGCGCGTCATGGCCGACCTGATTCAGCGCGGCCGTCTTGGCGCTGGCGGCGCCCTCGCCAGGCACGTTGGCTGGCGCATTAATATCGGCGGGCGGACTGCCGGCTGGCGTGATCGTTTCCATTTCTTCAAGCAGGATGTTGCAGGCGTTGCGCCATCGCGCGCCGTGCACCGGATGCTGCGAAAGCCGCGTCAACTGCGCCCGGTATGACAAGCCGAAACGGGCACAGGCCGCCGAGAGCATGCTGCGCAGCAGCTGCACCGCGCGCGGCCTGCCCGCCGGCAGCGCGCCCTGCCCTGCCGGCTGCAGCAACGCGGCCAGCAGGTAACCGGCCACCGTGGCGCCGGTCGCCGCACCGCCGCCCACGTGCGGCGCCAGCAGCATGTGCAGAGCGCTCCGGGCGTCGCCGGCGAAGCTGCCCAGGCCCTTGCCGGCGATGGCCAGCAGCCGGGTCAACAACCGTGGCGGCAGCTTGGCGGCCGCATGTGTCCAGCAGGCGCTGTCCGATCCGATCTGGCGCAGCAGCGGCGCGACCACGGCATCGTCCATGCCGTCGAGCCGGCTGGCCAGCGCGGCCGCGCCGCTGTCGTCCAGCAGCCGCCCCAGCACCGGCGTTGTTGCCGGGGGCGTGTCTTCGGCGGGGCCGAGCCATGCCTGGTCCGACAGGCTGAGCAAGATACCAGCCAGGCTGTCCGCCCGCACCGTGGCCGACGCGCGCACCGACAAGTGCGACAGCACCGTCGCCAGCAGCTCGCTGTAGCGCATCCGGTAGCGCGCCGCCATGCCGAGCAGCAGGCTGTGCACATAACTGCGGCGGTTGAACAGCGAGCCGCGCTCCGCCAGCAGATAATCCAGCACCAGCCGCCACAACACCCGCCCGAAGCCGGCCGCGTCCTGCGGCACCAGCGGCTGGTTGGCGTGCATGCGCAGCATGCCGCGCATGTGGCTGACCATGGCGCCGGCATGCACCGGTTCCAGCAATTGCACCAGGCTGACCAGCACCGGCTCGTCCAGCTGGCCGGCCAGCCGCTGGCGCACCGCCGCGCGCGGGCCGAGTGTGCGCAACAGCAGCCGCATCGCGTCAGGTTGCTGCTGCAGCGGCTTTGTTGCACAAATCGCTGTCAGTCCCAGTTGATGCAGGGTTTCGGTAAACTGGCGGCATGAGCACACCGACCAAGAAGAAATATCGAACGACGAACTGGAAAGCCTACAACGCGGCGCTCAAGCAGCGCGGTTCACTGCTTATCTGGGTGGACCAGGACATGTGCTGGCACGGCAGTGCCAGCGGAAAGCGTGGGCGTAGTACGAAGTACAGCGAGGCCGCGATTCAATTCTGCTTGACCGTCAAGGGGCTGTTCAACCTGGCGCTACGACAACCAACTGGTCATCTGCATGCCTAGTTGCTGCACGAAGTGCTGCAGGCTGGCGGCGCCACGGTCCATGACCTGCGCCGACTGCGCCAATGAGCGGAATGAATCGACGAAAACCAAGCTCGGCTCGAAATCACGCACTTCGTCAGCGATACGGGTCAGCACCCGGTCGAAGTCATTCGCAGTTCCCCCCTATTGCGGCACTTCGATGCCGCTTGAAAAAGGGCGTCCATTCCATTAGAACCCCTGATCGCACCGAGTCGCCTGGCAAGGGTGTCGGCCATCGCGACGCCGCCGACACGAAATTATTTTCAAAAACCTCTTGCGCTCCTAGACGACCGGTCGTATAGTTCACTCATCACCAGGTGGAGAAGCCTGAAGTTGCAGCAAGTTCGGGAGCCGCTTCGCTTTTCACATTTTTATAGTTGACCGGTCTATTACAGGCCCTCACCCACTCGAAGGATACAACCATGGCCATCACCCCACTGCTCCAACCACTGCGCCTCGGCGCGCTGACCCTGCCCAACCGCATCCTGATGGCGCCACTGACGCGCATGCGCGCCGCCGCCGGTGGCGTGCCGACGGCCATGAACGCCCTCTACTACGCGCAGCGCGCCACGGCCGGCCTGATCGTCACCGAAGCGACCCACACGAGCTTCGCCGGCCAGTCCTATCCGAACCAACCCGGCATCCACTCCGCCGCGCAGGTGGCCGGTTGGCGCCAAGTCACCGCCGCCGTGCATGCGGCGGGCGGGCGCATCGTCTTGCAGCTCGTCCATGCCGGCCGCACCTCGCACACCGACTACGACGCCGCCGCGCCGGTGGGCGCCTCGGCGAAGGCACCGGCCACGGGCATGGCCTTCACGCCAGCGTTCGAACTGAAGCCGTTCGAAACGCCGCGTGCCTTGCAGACGGCCGAAGTGACGGCGATTGTGGGCGAATTCCGCCGCGCCGCCGCCAACGCCATCGCCGCCGGTTTCGACGGCGTCGAGATCCACGCCGCCAACGGCTATCTGCTCGACCAATTTATGCAGGACGGCAGCAACCAACGCGACGACGTCTACGGCGGCAGCATCGATAACCGCGCCCGCCTGCTGCTCGACGTGGTCGACGCGATGGGCGCGGAAATCGGCCTGGACCGGATCGGCGTGCGCCTGTCGCCGTTTGCCAGCTTCAACGACATGCACGACAGCGACCCGGTGGCCTTGTTCGGCCACGTGATCAACCAGCTCAGCGTGCGCGGCGTCGCCTATCTGCACCTCATCGAGGCGCGCGCCGCCTCGCTGGGACTCTCCGACGAGCTCGCCGCCGGCCTCGGCAACAATGCCGCCATCTTCCGCGCCCTGTTCGACGGTCCCGTGATCTCGGCCGGCGGCTACGACGCAGCCAGCGCTGCGACACTGGTGGCCGGCGGCGGCGCCGACGCGGTGGCCTTCGGCCGCATGTTCATCGCCAACCCCGATCTGGT
>Ga0105854_1000791_pt1 | contig 13546 bp, 9 predicted proteins | sample OrgsoiDNA_201058_FD_89679 | JGI IMG/M metagenome (GOLD analysis project Ga0105854, IMG submission 89679) | Permafrost soil microbial communities from the Arctic, to analyse light accelerated degradation of dissolved organic matter (DOM) -... | ecosystem: Environmental > Terrestrial > Soil >... | reverse complement strand
CCTTGCGCTCGAGCACGTCGAAGCGCGGCATCGGCTGGGTGAACTTCTGGATCCCGAACATGGGACTCGGCCCCGCAGCGCCGGTCGGAATGTTGGGGGCGCCGCCACCGCCGCCACCGCTAGCGCGAGCGCCGGGAGCGAATGAAGCGATTGCGCCAATGATGACCAGCGCGCCGCCCGCGGAGAGGAGGGACTTGATCCCCCGCTTCTTCGAACCCTGGGTTTCTTTACGATCCATGTTTGCCTTCAAGTTGCTCCCCATGCTATCGGGCCGTTTCTACGGTCCCGCTCAATGGAACGCCTCCCCTGGATTGCCGGCGGCAACCGAGGCGTTCAGTTTGGTCTGCACTGCGATTACCGATTACCGATTCAACGAAAATGCCTGGCCCGCGGTCGCGAGCTCACCTGGTCCGGCCGCGCCCGCCCGGTCGCGAGCGGCCTGCGCGCATGTCGCCGGTGAAGTCGAGGAAGTCGTCCACGCCGGGCGCGCCGCCTGCGGTCCCGACCACGCCCACCCGCTGCGAGCCGACCTGCACGCCGTTGGCGCTCAGCACCACGTCGAACCGGCCGGGCCCGTGCGGCGTGACCGGCACTTCGAAGACGCCGTCGTCGACTTCTTCGACCTTCAGCGCGACCGGCGGATTGGTGCCGTGAAGCAAGGCCGCGGTCATCACCGCGCTGGACTCGGGCTTGCCCGAGGCCCGGTCGCGGGCCACGAACCGGAGCTTCGTGGTCTCGTCGAAGGTGAGCCGCAAGCCCGCCTCGAACAGCGGCTGCACCTCGATCGCCGGCAGGGCCTGTACCTGCACCCGTTCGAGGATCTGGATGCCTCCTTTGTCCTCGTGAAGGATCTCCGGTGCGCGCGGAGCCGGGCGCTCGGCCTGGGTCTTGACGGGCCGCGATTGGGTGGCCACCGGCGCGCCCGAGAGCGCGTAGATCGCCCAGAGGCAGAGCAAGGCCAAGCCGGCGAGCACGGCGGTGCGAAGGCCGATCCTGCCCGCGCGTCGCTGCACGGGCCTCGCGGGATAGCGATGCACTTTCATCGGCCCTTGGGGCTCATCTTGATGCTCCGTTTGACGTCTACGTCACCCTTTTCCGGAACCTCGATCATTCCATCGGCGATACCGATGACGCCCAGGCGGATGGGCGCAATCGCGGCCGCCGGCTCACCGCGGACGGCCGCGATGACCCAGTACTGCCCGGGCGCCGCGGGGGTGAACGGCACTTCGAAGACGCCGTCGTGCAGCGCGCGGGCGGGAAGCTGCACGAGCGCGGCTTCCGCGCCGTGGCGGAGCGAGAACGAGACCTCGTCCAGGGCCAGAGGTGCGCCCGACGAGCTGTCCTTGACGCGGAAGCGGAGCTTGACCGTCTTCTTCTTCTTGAAGCGCGTGTGCGTGTCGAAGAGCGGCGCCAGCGAGATCCTTCTCGCCTGGACTGGCTCGGCGGCCGCGGATGCCCGCGGCACGGCAGCCAGCACGAGCGCGAGCCCGCAGAGCGCGACGGTGGGCCGCAAGGAGAGGAAGCTCATTGGTTCTTTCTCAGCTGCAGCGCGTAGAAGAAGGCCGCTCCACCCTGGCCATCCGCATCGGAGACGGCGAGGTCATAGTCGCCCGCGGCCGGCGCCCGGAAGGCGACTTCCACCATTTCCTCCGCCCGCTGATCCGTTTCGGCAAAGTTCGAATTGCCCAGACGGTCTGCCGAGGTGGCCGCCAAGAGGTTGCCCTGGGCGTCGTGTACCTCGAGGTTGGCCATCAACGCCGATCCCCAATCCGCGGACGGCGTGCCGGTCCCGTAGCCAGGCGCCGCCAGCAGCGACGCGCTGACGAACTGACCCGCTTCGGCGTGGACCTTGAAGTGGTCGACGTCTCCGGCGGTGGCGAGGTTGCCCGAGACCCAGCCGGTGTCGATGCGGGTTGCGGTGGCCGGGGTGTTGTTGGGCTTGACCTCGCGCGCCGAGGCAGCAAACAGTTCGAGGCGCAATCCGAACTTGCCCGTGTTCTGGCTCCGGACGCGCACGAAGTAGGTGCCGTTCGCCTGCAGGATGGTCTGCCGGATGTTGAACTTGTTCTCGTTGCCGGTGCCGGTCCCGGCGCCGGCGGAGAGAGCAGTGACGCCATCGGTGCCGAGGAGGACCGCATCCGCGCCTGCGTTGGGGTTCAGGTTGAGCGTGGCGGGCTGGAGGTTGTCGCGGCCCTCGGCCACCAGCCGGACGACATCGCCGGCCGCGCCGCCGAAGGCGAAGAAATGGTCGCCGGCCGCGGTAAAGGTTCCGCTGACTTCAGCGCCGTAGGCGATCGGCGTCGCGGTAGTGGGCGAACCGTTGCGGGCGGTCTCCACCATCGGCAGGTAGGGCGTCGAGGCGTAGGACAGCATATAGGGGCTGCTGGCGGTGTTGGACCGGTTCTCCGACCGGGCGACGCGCACGTAGTAGGTCCCGGCCTTGGTGATGACGTAGTCGATGACCGGGTCGGTCGAGTACGCGTCGTCGTTCGCCCAGAGGACCGTGCCCGAGGCATCCTGCAGCTCGAGGCGGGCGTCCCAGAGACTGTCTCCGTAGGCTGCGCCGTTGCGGGCCGCGACCAGGTCGACTCGGACCCGCGAGGGGGTCGTCACCGCGATCTTGTAGAAGTCCGAGGTGCTGGCGTTCGATGCCGGCGTGTCGAAGTGGCCGAAGAGCAGCCCCGGCGACAGCGCCTGCGCCTTGGCCGGGGAGTCATTCTGGCCGGTCGCGCCCCAGGGCTCGGTTTCGGTCTGCACCGTGCCGAGATTCGTCAGCGTCATCATGATCGCGAACTGCCCGGATTGAAATCCGCCCGGATCCGAGTCGCAGCCGAGGAAATAGTCTCCGTCGGCTGGAATGCGCAGCGCCAGGATGCCGTTGTCGATGCCGCTGGAGTTCCGGTTGGGCGCGCCGCTGCGGGTGATCTCGGTAGTGCCGTTCGCGGCGAGCAGGCGCAGCCGGAGCGAGGTGTCCCAGTTGCTCGGGTCCATCCGGTTCGCCCAGCTCATGACCGAGAGGAGCTGCCCGGTGGCCGCGTGGAAGCGGTAGTAGCGGACGTCGTCGGCAAGGCTTCCGACGACGGGCACGGCGGGGCTCAACGGCTGCGCCGCGGCGGGCGAAGTGTTCTGGCCCGTCCCCGCCGTGAACTGATCGTTCTCCGACCAGGTCACGTTGATGGTGGAGGAGGTCCCCGCGCTCGCGCCGCTCGAGGTGGCGACGAGCGTGTAGCCCTGGCCCACCTTGTCGAGCGCGAGATCGCCGAAGTGCGCGACGCCGCTCGCCGGGGTGATCGTCTTCGTCCCGGTGAGCGTCGACCCGGCGATGCTCTTGCCCAAGGCGATGGTGACGGGCTTGGCGACGTTGAGCAGGTTCCCGGTCGCGTCCCGAAAGGAGACGTCGACCGCGAACTGCGCGCCCGGAAGGACAGCGGGATAGGCGTCGATCCGCAGCGTCGGAATCGACGTCAGGGCCTGGGCATTTTCTTCCGGCGCGCGCGATCGCTCACCAGGCTGTGCGGAATTGCTGCACGCCTGGTTGGCGAGCACCGCGACGCTGGCTCCGAGTGCGAACAGCAGCTTGATTCGGTTCACGAAAGACTCCTCACGCGTGGGCTTCATGACGATTGGTCCCGGCATCAGTGCGAGTGCGGGTCGAGGTTGAGGAACGTTCCCAGCGCGGGCAGGCCTTCGGCGGCGCGGCCGCTGCTCCCGACGGGCGGGAGCCGGATCAGCTCGTTGCAGGTGCTGGCGCTGGAGTTGCCGCAGAGCACCGAGACGTAGTCTCCTGGCGACCCGTTCGGCACGAACAGCTCGGGGTGATCGAAGGGCCCCTTCTCCCAGCGAACGCGCTCGTCGGTGAGCGAGAGCAGGAAGTCGACGATGTGCTGCTTGGCGACGTCGTTCATGCCATCGAGGAGGTCGATGTCCGCGTCCAGGTTGGCGATGTTGTGCTCATGGAAGTCGCCGCCGCGGGTATAGAAGTCGACCACCTGCATCAGCGTCGCCTGGCCGCCGTTGTGGAAGTAGGGGCCGGTCAATTCCACGTTGCGCAGCGAGGGCGTCTTGAAGGTTCCGTCGACCGCGATGCGGGAGATGTAGCAGGGGGTGGTGATGCCGTCGGCGCAGAAGTTCGGCGGGTTCGGGAACGGCAGCTTGGTGCCGTTCTGGATCATCAAGGCGCGGGCAGTGAACGAGAGCGGGTACCCGTAGGGATCGCCGCCGCCGCGGCCCTTGTCCTCCTCGGTGGGGCGGACGCCGATGTTGTAATAGCCGGAGTCGTACGAGGCGCCGTTGCCGTTGTTCATGTCCATGCGCTCGATGATCTGCTCGGGCTTGTCGCCGAAGATGACCGCGCCCACGTTGCTGACGCTGGCCTTGGTGAACTCCGAACCCATGTGGCAGTTGAAGCAGCTTCCGCCGGCGAACCCGGGATCGGCGGGGGTCATGAAGAGGTTCAACCCGTCCTGCGCGGAGCGGCTCAGCGCCGAGGTGTTGCCCTCCTGGAACCGGTCGTAGGGCGAGTCGTCGGAGATCAGCGTCTGCTCGTACATCTGCACGGCGAGGCCGAAGAAGAGCGAGAAGTTCGCTTGCATCTGCGAGTACTGGTTCGCGGCCATGCGCCCGTGCCTCCGGCCCAGGTGCGCCCCGGTGCTGTCGATGGTGACCACCGTGTCGGTGACGTTCCAGTACTGGTCCAGGAAGGCGGCCTTGATCATCTTGCGGTAGGTCGTGTCCAGGCCGGGCCTTGGCGATCGCTTCGACCTGCGCGCGGTCGTTCCCAGTACGCTGTCGGAGCCGTGCACCAGCTGCTTTCCCAGCGGCCGCAAGTTGAGCAGCTTCTTGCCGATGTCCGGGAAGGTGCGGTGCGTGAGCGACATCTCGACGTCGTTGCCCGGCGGGCCCACGGCCTGCGACGCCAGGCTGGAGTTCTCCAGGTGCACGGCCACCGGCGTCAGCGTGCCAGCCCCGTCGCCTACGAAGACCCGGGCGTTCAGGTTGGAGGGGCCGAAGGGGTCGACGCCGTTGAAGACGTTGTTCGCGCGGCCGTCCCAGAAGTTGTTGTAGTTGAAGGCGGCGTTGATGACGCTGGGCGCGTTGCGGCCGGTGATGCGGCGGGTGTTGTGGCTTCCGACGTGGAAGATCGGATCGGCCACCGGGTTGCTGGCCTCTACGGCCTGGTTCTTGATGACGCCGAGGAACTCGCCGTCGAAGACGCCTTGCGAGCCCATCACGTCATTCAGATCCTGGAGCACGGTCGAGAGGCGATCGTCGCGGTTGGCGAGGCGGTGAAAGGGAAAGCTCGACGCCGCCACCGTGCCGTTGGGACCCGGGACGAGTTGGAAGGAGGTGTCGTTCGCGTTCTGTCCGGGGTTCACCGTGTTCTTGGTGCGGGAGTCGGCGCCGGCGTGGAAGTGGCAGCTGGCGCAGGCCTGCACGCCGTCGCTGCCCACCTGCATGTCCCAGAACAGCGCCTTGCCGAGGTAGATGGCGGCGTTCTTGTCCTTGACGAAGGACATCAACGCGGCCGGCTTGGGGACCGGCACGGTCTTGAGCGAAGGCGGAGCGGTGAAGTTCTGCGCGCGGGCTGCGACGCTGCCGAGCAGCATCGCCCAGAGCACCATCATCGCCTGCGCCCCGCGCCGGCCCGGGAGGGCCCGCTTCTCGTATGGCTTGGTTTGGTTAGGAGTCATCATTGGTCCCTGGATTCGAATAGGTTTGGATTCGGTGTCGAATTCCGCGGACGGCCGGGGCGTAAGGCGCGGGACTTGCGTCCCGTCGCCCATGGGGCGGGTCTGCGACAACCCGCCTCGCGCCGGCCGCTGCGGTTCTTAGCGGATGAGCACCGGAACGTTGACCGCCTCAGCGCCGCGACTCGAGTGCACGGTGATGAAGAGCGGCGAGTTCTCCGGGGGTCCGAGGCCGGGAGCATTGAGGATGTAGTTCGGCAGCCCAGTGACGGTATCGACCGACATCTGGCCCCAGCCATCGACGAACAGGGTGATGCTGCGGTCGACAAGCTCGTCGCGCGCGCCGACCTTGAGGATGCCGCCCTTGCCACCCACCCGGTGGATGGCTCCCTTGCCGTTGGCGATCTTCTGCGACCGGAACACCGCCGTCACCGTGATGGCATCGATGGTGGCCGGATTGACGACCGTGACGTTTACCAGGGACGTCCCGGTCCCGAAGTTGTCGGTCACGGTGAGCATGAACTGGAGCGCCGTGCCGATGGGGATGCGCACAGTGCTGTAAGTGGGGGTCAAGGTATCGGCGCCCGTCAGCCCTGCGTCGGGACCCGCGGTTTGCGTCCACGCGATGGTGGGCGGTCCGCCGACGGGATTCCCAAATTGATCGACAGCTGGGTCGGTCTTGACCAGGCCAAAGAACGGCTCGCTGGGGATACCGGCAGCGATGGCCCGATCGAAGCCTGCATTCGGGATCGGCGCGAAGCCGCCGAGCGCGGAACAACTGACCTGCGCGGGGGCCGGGCTTCCCGGCCAGGGAGCGAGTTGACCGACGATGCTCCCTGCGCCGTTCAGCGGTCCGGAGCCCATCGCGAGGAAGGGCAGGTCCTGGAAGTTGTTCGAGACCACCGGCTCGCCCATAACCAGGTTCTCGGGGAAGATGAAGTCGAAGTTGGGCAGCCGGTACTGGCCGGAGCCGAGGCCGTTGGCAACGCCCGCCGGGAAGTTGAGGGGTTGCAGGGGGACCGGGTCGGAAGGGGCCGTGCTCCCGTCCTCGCTGGCGACGATCATCTCGCGCGTCGGCGGCATGAACTTGCCGCCCAGCACGTGGAAGCGGAACCGGCTCTTGAGGACCTGGGTCAAGGGGTCGACGGTTCCAAGCACGCGAAGGGTCTCGATGCCGGTGCACGGATCCACGTCAACCGCATTGATGTCGACCAGGTTCAACGGATCGGTGGTGAAGCCGACGATGAAGATGCGGGTCGTGACCTCCTGGTCGATGCCGTTCAAGGGGGTGCCGTCGGCGCCGAGCAGGATCGTTTCGACCGCGACGTAGGCCGGCTTGGTGCCGGGCGAGGTGAAGATTCCCAGGTTGGCGATGATGGTGTGCGCGGAGATATACGACTGCTGGAGCAGGTCTTTGGCCACGCTGCCGGAGTAGTTGATGAAGTCGCCCACCATGAACGGAACCTGCTGGCGGGCGTCGGGGAAACTGGCCGCGGGCGCACCCAGGATCGGGTTGCCGACGGGATCCGGCGGCGGAAAGAGGCCAAGCGGATTCGGCTCCAGAGGAGGCGCCGGCATGGTGAAGATCTTCAGCGGCGCGCCGCCGGCAAGGAACGGGTCCGCCGGGAAGAGCGCCCCCATCGCGGCCTGGGCGGCCGTTGGCGCGACTCCGTTCAGCGGGCGGTTGCCAGCAGGACAGAGCGGATCGCCGCCGTCGGCCGCGCCGGCGTTCAACGCGGGATCGACCCGCGGCACGCACATGGGGTAGCCGGTCGAGGCGTGCACGGTGGTGTTTTCGGTATCGCCGCTGAAGCGCGGGTCGGGACTGTGCGCGATGCCCCAGCGCCCGATCGGATCGTTGATCTGCACGCGGACGCCGTTGGCGGGCTGGCAGCCCCGCTGTCCGGCTGGCGCGAGCACTCCTCCGACGTAGAGGAAGCTGTTGGCGTAGTCGATGCAGGTGATCTGTCCGAAGCCGGCGTTCGCGTTCTGCTGCGACACCGGCACGATCAACCCGACGATATAGACGCCATTGACGATGTTGCCGATCGCGCGAGCTTCAAAGGATGGGAACGGCCCGCCGGTCCCGTTCGCATTCGTCGCATCGCTCAACGCCAGGCCAGTCTGGCCCGCCGCCTGGCCAACGACCTGGCCATTGAGCGCCGCCGTCGAGGTGCCGACGAAGGTGGGCACCACGTTCCCGCTGTTGTCGAGCGTGGGAAAGAGCATCGCCCAGGTGATGGTGCTGGCCGGCATCTGCAGGATGGTGTTGCAAGGCACCACCATGGTGATGCCGTTGACGGTGAGGGTGCCGCCCTTGAGCAGCGCGTCCTGCACCTGCGGGCACATGCTTGGGTTCGCGCCCGCGGATTCGAGCGTGGCCGCTTGGATGAAGCCGGTCACGTCGAACTGCGGCGTCGGAATAGGAAGTTGTGCTGAGGCGCGGCCTGCGGACAGCAGGCTCGCAGCCAGCACTGCCGCGAAAATCAATCGTTGATGATCGAATCGCTTCGCTGCAACACACGGCTGCGCGCCGTCAAGGCCGTACTGACGTTTCATGTCTCGCCCCCCTTGGAAGAGCCTTGGCCGGCTCCCGTATGGACACGAGATGGTCCTGCACTCCGAATGCCACTCGTAAGTAGCTGAATTGACTCGTTTTCAGAAGTTTGAATTGTTTACTAATTGAACGAATACGGTCAGGGATGAAGGAAAACGGGCTTAATCAAGCACCCAAGCCTACGAATTTGCGCCAAAAAGAATCTGCGCAAGATCTGCGTTTGAAATTGTTTAGAATTTTCCCGCGGGCTCGAATCGGATCAGACCCGGTTTGCCGGCGCTTTGCGCGCGGAACAACCGTGCTCGATGATCACGCACGAGAGCGCGGGTGCGGTGCCCGCGCTTGTTCCTGCAGCCTTGTGTCGATCGAAATCAGTCGTGCTCGACCAGCGGCGTTCGCGGGCGCCCCGGTCCGCGGCGGGTCTTCGGCTGTTCGATGCCATAGCGCCGGATCTTGCTGTAGAGCGTGGCCTTCACCACTCCCAGAATCTGCGCGGCCTCGGCCACGTTCCAATCCGCCTTCTGCAGCGCGAGCGTGCAGGCTTCCCGCTCCGCGCTCTCCAGCGTCATCGGCCCGCACGATCCTGCAAGCGGGGTGGCCCGGCGGACGCTGCGCTCGATCACCGAAGGGATGGCGTCGATGACGTTCGTGCTCGCCGGCATGAGGCTGACCTCTCCCTCCAGCATGTTGATCAGCTCGCGGACGTTGCCCGGCCACGAATACGCCTCGAAGGCCGCCATGACGTGCGGCGCCATCTGGATGGCGCGCCTCAAGTTCTTCGAGTGCCTGCGCAGCTGATCGTTCACGAGCAAGCTGACATCGCTTCCGCGCTCCCGCAACGGCGGCAGCTCGACCTGGACGACGCGGAGGCGGTGGAGCAGGTCGAGACGGAACCGGCCAGCGGCGACCTCTACCTCCAGATCGCGGTTGGTGCTGGCGATGACCCGCGCGGTGAACGGCTTTGCACGCGAGCCGCCCAGGCGTTGCACCACCTTCTCCTGGAGGACGCGCAACAGCTTGGCTTGCATCTCGAGGGGCATTTCTCCGATCTCGTCGAGGAGCAGCGTGCCGCTCCGGGCCAACCCGAACCTGCCGGGATGGCCTTGTGCGCTGGCGCCGGTGAAGGCGCCCGGCTCGTACCCGAACAGCTCGCTCTCGAGCAGCTCGCGCGGGATGGCCGACACGTTGACGCCGACGAACGGCTCGCCCGCCCGCGCGGACGCGGTGTGGATCGCCTGCGCCAGGATCTCCTTGCCGGTGCCCGTCTCTCCAGTGATGAGGATCGGGACGTCCAGATCCGCCATCCGCTTTGCCGTCTCCCGAGCGCGCCGGATGAGCGGGGAATCGCCGAGGAGATCAGCGATGACGTGGTGCGCGCCTCCGATGACGTATTGCTCGCCGGCGCGGCGTGCAGCGCTGTCGGAGTCCGCCACCAGCGTGACCGCCAGGCCTCCATCGCAGCGGCGCAGACGCAATTTCACCCGGCCACACGCCAGCTGAATCGTCTCGGGACATCGGTCACCGGAGGAGAGCGCCAGCGCCAGCGGCGCCAGACCGGCAAGGTCCCGCAGCCGCTTCCCGATGGCGTCCTTCCCGCGCTGGCCGATGAGCATCGCCGCAGAACCGCTCAGCGAGCGAACCACCCCGTTGACGTCGAGCGCGATGACGGCGTCGTGAACCGCTCCCACAAGCGCGGTCTCGATGGATTGCGACGCCTGCAGCTCCAGGTTCAACGCGGCCCGCGCCAGCGCGGTTGCCGACATGAACGCGAAGATCTCCAGTTGACCGAGCTCGACCGGCTGCAGGTGGGCTCCTGGAACCATTTCCAGAACCAGCTGCAGCCGCAGTCCCGCTGCTCGGGGGATGGAGATGGTCACCAAAGCCCCTACCGGGACCGCCGCCGGCTCTTCCGCGGCGGCCATCAAGGGGGCCCCGTGCGTCGCGAGAATGGTTGCGATTCCGCCGGCATCGAGCTCCAGCAACTGTCCACCGCGCGCCTCGCAGATGCCTGCCCCCAAGCGCGGAATCGCTTCCAGCAGCGCCGCCGTATTCCCGGCCGTGCTCAGCTCACGGCAAGCGATGAGCAGCCCTTCGCTTCGCCGGATGAAGCTGGTCTCCGGCGGCGTGAAGAGCGGTGGGTACGTAAGATCACGCACGAGCTGGCTGCCACGCCCCGACGTCGGGTTGTCCCCGTCCAAGCTTGTTTCCGAAACTCCGGCAGACTGCCCCGGTTTGGCGTCCCCGGCGCGCGCCGTTACTACAATCATTCATTCCTCCCCCACAGAGGCCCAGCCGACACCATGGAACATACCGCAGCCGCTCCGCTCAAGTACGGTCGCGTCATGAAATATAACATTTACGTTGAAATACGTTTCACAGCGCCTGCTTGGCTTGGCGAACAGAAGAGAATTGTTCGTAGTTTCGACTGGGTCCGGTCCCGCGACACGAACAGATCGCGTAAGTCCTTGATTCCTCGATCCGACGCCGACCCTGTCCGACGCGCAGTTCGAGCGTTGATACTTGCGGCTGCTCGCCCAGACGGCGAAGGCCGCGATTGCGAAGCTCGCCAAGCACGCCCGGCAGTAGGAACTGGAACAGCTTCTCGGACTCTCGCACGGCTACCTGTCGAAGCTGCGGAACGGAAAGAAAGACCGAGCCCGGCCCCCGTCGGAGAGTTGATGATGCTGGTCGAGAATCCACAGCAGCCAGAACCACTGCCCGGCATCGCCCGGAAGCCTGGACCGAGGAAGCCTGTCCTCCCTCGTGAAATCGGCGATTCAGCGGATTCGGTTTGGACGACCCGGGAGCAGAGCTTGGCGGACGACGGGATGTGGGAGTATCCAGCGTTATCAGCGCCGCCGCTCAGTGGTGGCCGTCGCCGTCTCCGCCGCCGTGATCGTCGTCGGCGCGGGCGCGGATCGAGCGCCGGAGGTTGTCCTCGATGGCCGCCTGGTTCCCTGCGAATGCCGGGTCGAGGCGCGAGCCGTCCGGCCCGTTGAACCAATTCCTCGGATCGATGGTGAGCGTGACGTTGTGGGTCGCGCTGTCGACCGCGAACGTCATCTTGACCTCGGCCTTCTGCGTCGCGTGCAGGCTCGAAGTGAAGCTGAACGACGTGTCGAAAGTCCCTCCGTCCGACAACGGCTCGGCGATAGTGCCGTCGATGATCACCGACGCGCCCTTCATCGCCGCGACCTGATCGGATACACCGGCGTCAGCGTCGACCGGTGCGATGACGAAACGGATCTCGTTGTACGTGCCGGGCGGCACATCGGCGTCGAAGATCTGGACGAGGTCGCCGTTGATCTGCGCGCCAGTGAGGTCGATCAGGAACGGGCCCAACTTGACGTTGCCCTCGCCGCGATCGTCGTCGCCCTCGTCGTCGCTGTGATCGGATTGGCCGCTGATGCCGGGCAGCGCGAGCCCTTCCCGATGCTGCCGTTTCCACCGTCGGCAGACATGCCGCCCGCGTCCGGATGCCCTTCGAGCGATAGGCTGGCGATGACGATCCGGGCACGCGACACCTCGATGCCCTGGCCGAGATCGAGTACGCCGCCCTGGGCCGATCCGCCGTCGGCGGAGACCGTACCACCGTCATCGGAGATCGACCCGCCGTCAACGAGCGCGCTTGCGCTACCCTGGGCATTGATCGACATGTTGCCGCTGTTGCTCTTGCAGGCGCTTGCGAACAGCACGCAGAGCAAAGTCACCACCAGCTTCGTTGCACCCATGATCTCGCTCCTTTTTCGCGGCTTGCGGCGATGCTCCTCATCTCTCTCTCTCGGCCCGGCGGCTGTGAGGCGGATCACACTCGCGCGCAACTGTTCGGTCCTCGCGGGGTTTCCGTGCCGTATCGCGAGAAAAGGCCGTTGCTGGTGTGCCCACCGCCGCTGGGCCCGCTCAAGTCTTGGCGAGCCTGGCTGCCCAATGCTCTGCGTCTTCAGGCGGTGGCAGCCGGCGTTCAGATCGCGGAGCCCGCGGTAGCAGTCCTCGGTCGCTCAAACGACGGGACGCGGCTTCCCGATTTGAGCTTCACGATAGACGGTCCGTTGGCAGGCATCAACGGCTGTCGCGGCGAAGTCCGCAGCGCAAGCGCAAGGTCCACGAAGGCCTGCTTGACTTGGACTCAGTCCAATGCATCGTCAGCACCCGTGAACGCGCCCTGGCACGCTGGACCAGTTTCCGCCGTGGCGCGGCTCGCGCACCACGCGGTCTTCACCGCCAGACCGCGGTCGAGTCCTATTCTCGACGCTCCTCGGTCGGGGTGATCAAGGTCTCCCGCTTCCTTGTCTCTGGTTTTCCACATGCGCAAGACGACGCGCGCGGCCAGCCCGGAGAGGGCGGTCGCCACGACCCCGTTGGCGACGCGGAGCAGGATGGGTGCCGCGCCTTGGGCGACGCTGACTCCGACACCTGCCGCGGACAGATAGGCCGCGAGGCACAGCGGGCACTTGGGGACGAGCAGACCGGCGAGAGCCGATAGAAGTGCGGCGACCGTGAAGCGCCGCGCGGAGCGGGCCGGCGACGCGACGGGCATGGGGAGGCCGGGGTTCATGCGATTCTCCGTGGACATGCTCGATCCATAGTCCGGTCCGGTGCAGCCGGGGAGTAACAAGTGAGGCGTGATCCAGCGCTCGGAGGTAGCTTCTCGGAATGGACTCCCTGATCGCGGCGGCGGCTCGGGCGCTCTCTACCGGAGATGCGCTCGGCGCCTTGAAGCGGGTCGCGCTGCGCGACGATCCGCCGGCGCTCGCGTTGCGCGGCATCGCCATGGCACAGCTCGGCGAGCATGCGCGGGGGCGCGAGCTGCTGCAACGAGCGGCGCGCGCGTTCGGGGCGCACGAGGAAGCCACACGTGCGCGCTGCGTGGTGGCCGAAGCCGAGATCGCGCTCGCGGTGCGCGATCTGAAAGGATCGACGCAGACGCTCGAATCGGCCATTGGCACGCTCCTCTTGCGTGGTGATCGAAGCAATGCGGCGCATGCGCGGCTGATTGCGATCCGCCGGCTCCTGCTCCTCGGCCGCATCGACGACGCCGAACGCTCGCTCGCGAGGCTGGAGTTACGCGACCTGCCGCCTGCGCTCTTGGCCATCGCCGAGCTCGCCGCCGCTGACGTGGCGCTGCGTTCGATCCACACGCGTCCGTCACGCGAGGCGCTCGAGCGAGCGCACGCGGCAGCGCAGAGCGAGTTCATTCCCGCGCTGCTCGCCGAGGTGGTGCACGCGCGTGCGGCGCTCGACCAACCGGCGGCGCGCCAGGTGCGCGCCGGCGAAGAGCACGTACTCCGGATCGAAGAAATTG
>Ga0105854_1000790_pt1 | contig 13546 bp, 14 predicted proteins | sample OrgsoiDNA_201058_FD_89679 | JGI IMG/M metagenome (GOLD analysis project Ga0105854, IMG submission 89679) | Permafrost soil microbial communities from the Arctic, to analyse light accelerated degradation of dissolved organic matter (DOM) -... | ecosystem: Environmental > Terrestrial > Soil >... | reverse complement strand
TGCTGTAGGGTGGAGTCATAGCCAGTGAAGACGCCTGTGCTAGACGTACTGCACAGCCAAGTCAATGAAATCTTGGGTTTTTTTATGTGAGTAAAAAACGCCCGATCTGAGTTCAGCCCTTATAAAACGGGGCTTCCAGCCGTGAAATGCAGCTCTGTTCACAAGGTTATCCACAATTTGTGTGGATAACATTTCAGCGGGAGGAAAAGATGAAAGCACCCTGGAATTTCGCTCGATTCCTGCCACTGGCCGGTCGCTTGTTGGCCAGAGGTCGATTGCCGACCCTGCTGTTTGCCGTGGCCAGCAAAAGTGCCAGCCAGGGCGGTCGCCTGGGTAAGCTCAAGGATGACCTGCGCCTGTTGCAGGCCCTGTGCCTGGCCTACTGGCGCGGCGAGTACCGGGCCATCAGCCGCAAATCGATGCTGATCGTGGTGGCTGGCCTGATGTACTTCCTCAGCCCTTTGGACGCCATTCCGGATTTCATCCCGGTTTTCGGCATGCTCGACGACATCGCAGTGCTCGCCTGGGTCATGAAAACCCTCGACGACGAACTCAATGCCTTCCGTGCCTGGCGCGATCGTCAGCTGCCGGAGAAGCTGGCGTCGGTCGAGCGACTGCCCGATACCCCGGAGCAACTTCAGCTTCAGGGCCCCAAAGATGACTGAGTTGTTTCAGTTTCAGCCATAGTTTCATGCCCCCGCGACCTTGGCCGCTGTTAGGATTACACTTCAAGGGAAAAGTGCCGACTCGCTAAGTGTCGTTGTCCTACGGGGAAGTCATGGATATTCAGATAATCACACGCGAAGGCGAGCCCGAATATGCGGTTCTACCTTGGGCTCAGTACCAGGCTTTACTGAAAGCAGCAGGCATCGAGCAACAACCGCCAAGGGCCGCCGTAGAGCGTCCGGCAGTCGTTGCAGACCAGATCCTTCCGGGTCTGGATCAACTCCGTAAATTGCGCGAAGGGAAGGGCATCGCCATTGAGGCGCTCGCCCGCACGGTAGGCATCAGCCCGTCTTATCTGGCCTTGATCGAAAGTGGCGAGCGTCAACCCGACGCTGCGATTCGCCGCAGCCTGGCCTGGGAATTGACGGTGCCAGGGTGGAGGGATGAATCGTGAGCGTACGCATCAGTCGTCAACATTGGGACGGGTTGCTGGGTGAACTGGATCAGGCGCGCCGCCAGCGCCATCTGCTGACTTACCGAGCGCTGCTCGAGCGATTGCAGTTGCCGACGCCGGCCATGCAAACCCTGACCGCAGCCCTTGAACACCTCGCCGCACTGGACGCCAAGGCCGAGCAGCCACTGCGCAGTTCGCTGGTGATCAGCCAGGGCGCCAGTCGCCTGCCACGCACCGGCTTCTTCGAATGCGTCGAACGCCTGGGGCGTTTCTCCGGCCCGTCCGACGGCGTCGCCGCCGCGTCCTGGCATGCTTCGGAAGTGGTGCGCGTGTTCGAATACGAGTACCCAGAATCAGCGGAGGCCTGAGTGTTTTTACGCCTCAAAGCGCGGGCCGGTTACTGGCTGGCCCGCCGGTTGTTTCATTGGTCATGGTTTGTGCGACAGCCCCGAGGCTGGAAATGGCTCGAGGGCCAATTCGCCCGCATGGCCAACCTCGGCAATGTCGGCGCCCATAGCTTCTATGGCCACATCCTGACCTTTCGCGGTGTTGGGCTTGGTGCTCGTGAGGAAGGCGTGCGATTGCTGCGTTTGGCGGCGTTGGCGGGGGATGGCAAAGCGGCGTATCAGATTGGGGTGATCAGTTTGGCGGGGACGCCGAGCAAAGCGCCGGACCCGGTGGAGGCCGCGCGGTTTTGGCGGATTGCGGTGCAGGCTGGGCATCCGTTGGCGGAGATCAAGTTGAAAGGGTTGGTGAGTGGCGATACTGCGCATTAATTGATCGTTCCCACGCTCCGCGTGGGAATGCAGCCCGTGACGCTCCTCGTTACATGCCGCTGCTGATTTCGAGTATTACATCCACCTAGCCACTGCCCCGATTCACGCTTACCATACGCCCAACTCGTATTACCGCGGCTGCTGAACCCGGTACTCACGAGGACATGACCATGGAAAGAACCCGCGCCTGGAGACGCTCACAGGCCAATAAACACGGCAGTGACAGAGCGGTTCGTCCGCTGAAAATCAAGCCAGAAAAGAACTGGAAGCTGATGTACATCCGTGCCGCCAAGCTACTCAGGGCACGCCAACTCGGCATGAGCTATCCCATCCGCACCACCCGCCAACTGTTGGATCAAGAGTGACTAACCTCCTGTTCGTCTGCAGCCGTAACCAATGGCGTAGCCCCACTGCGGAAGCGATCTGGCGCCGCCGCCCCGGCTTCGATGCTCGCTCGGCGGGCACTAGCCCAAGCGCACGTAAACCCATCGGCCCGGCGGATATCCGCTGGGCCGATGTAATCTTCGTCATGGAGCGCAAACACCTGCATCGTCTTCAGGCAGGATACGCCCGGTTGCTGGAATACAAGCGGATTTACTGTCTGGATATTCCTGATGATTACCAATTCATGGATTCGGAATTGGTGGACATGCTTGAGGAAGCGGTGACGGCCTGCCTTGCTAAATAGACTTCGTGCGAAAACTACTGTCGCGGGATAGTAGCGTGTATGCCAGTTAGACGACCGCATAACAATTGCCGTAGTGGGCTGATGGCTCACTGTCGTGGAGGTCTGCTATCGGCCAGAAGCAATGGTCACTGAGATGCGCCTGGAAAACGAGTTGATTCAATGGGTATCAGAAATGACTGTGTGTGCCGATACGATGGCTGATATTTTTCCCGCGTACCAAATCGGGTCCAATCGACGCTGATCCATCAAGGAAGATAAAAACAATGAAAATATTATTCATCGCTTCGCTAGGGGTTTTATCGCTAATTCAAACATCACTATCCTTCGCGGATAATGTTAATGGAAAAAATCTCTATTTGCAGCGATGCACCATGTGCCACGGAGTAGATCTCAAAGCAACAGGACCATTGGCTAATAAAAGCAATCCTCCAACACCTGATCTAACAACATCCGCTTTCAAAAAACGATTAAATGATTATCCGGGCGTGATTGTTTCATCGATAATACTTCGTCCAAATGGAGACTTGATTCCAAAAACTTTGCGAGAGAATGGTGTAAAGCTATCGCCGTACTCATGGAGGATTAATGATCTGCGCGATTTAAACCAATACATGAATGGTGTGATTTCAAAAAATCGATGATTTTTGAATTGAGAGGTAGGCACAAAAATCTAAGAGCTATTTCAGGTTTGAGGGCTTGTGGGACAATGCCGGTGAGCCCGTCGACCTCTCGCGGGCACATCGCCATGAACAATCTCGGATTAATACAAGTTAAAAAAGTGGACGGATCTATTCTTCAGTGAAAAATAAATACACTCCCTTGTTTTTTGCACTTTTTCCTAGACCCCACAGGAAAGGTTTATTTAACCTCCGACACCAAAAGCCAAGCTCATGCCATAAGTTTTTGTTCTAATTCCGCGTATCTTGTCCACCATTATAGTTCGTGCTGCTGCGGGACGAACGGCCGTCGCTGTAGGTTGTATCCTGCCCGCCGTTATAGTTTGCGCTGCTGCGAGACGAAAGGCCGTCGCTGTAGGTTGTATCCTGCCCACCGTTATAGTTTGCGCTGCTGCGAGACGTGCGGCCATCGCTGTAGGTTGTATCCTGTCCGCCATTATAGTTCGCACTGCTGCGGGATGAACGGCCATCGCTGTAGGTTGTATCCTGTCCACCATTGTAATTCGCGCTGCTGCGAGAAGTTGTTCCATTATCGTAATGACAGTCTTGTCCGCCATTATAGTTTGCGCTGCAACTATCGGCAAAGGCTTGATGCAATGGCGAAGCAAACAGAATCGAACTCAGCAGAAAAACCTTCAGCTTCATGATAGTTCCTTAAGAGGTCTCGAGATCACTGGCGAAAATAATTAGGAAAACGATTGATGTATTTCATGCAAGAGTATTTGTGAGTGGCTTTTTGTCTAGAGCTCCTCAATCAGGCTAGGAAGAAAAGTCTGCTTTGCACAGCTGATCAAATCAAAAAATGGTGGCGGCCTGCCATTACTAATACAGACTGAGCATCCCAAACTAAGTTTCCGCCACGAGAACTTATTTTTAGTAAGCGCAGCGTGAACGGTGCATGCAGTAAGTATTCCCCGCCAGGACGAGACGCAGCCCATTCGATGACGTTCGTCTTGGGTCAAAAGCGGTCACCCAACGGGTGAAGGAATCAAACTCGGCTTCAGTAAAAGCTTTCGCCACATCTACTTTCTTTTTTTGGCGAATTTCTGGGCAAGGTCTTCGGAAATTTCCTTCAAGTCGTAGCGGTTTTGATGAACTGGTGCGCGGTGGATTCAATCGGTAGGCTTTGGTGGTCACTGCATTTTCAGTGACAGGGTGTAGGAACCCTTCCAGACCATGAGAAACGCTTTGGCGTCGATCCTGATTTGCGGCCGTTAACGTGCGCCCGTAATATCAGCAGCGGCGGCTGTGCGCGGGCACGCTTCGGTGTGGTCGAGTTCTCTGGTCTCGATATTCCTACCCCGCGTATAGCTGCCACCCAAGCCTGTAGGAAGGCTGATGGTAGCTCCACTGACTACCAGAGGTTAAAAGCATGAAAAATCTTCACCCCGACCCGCCGTACGAAAAACACATTCCCCACCCCAAAAACCGCTTCATGGCACTCACCAGCAACTGCAGTGAAATGCCCACCTTGTTCGTCGACACCCATGCGCCAGTTGATGTTCTGTATGACGCCGCCAACTACCGAATCCGCGCCGTCACCCAGGTGTTAGAGAACCTGTCCATGCGCGGTTCGATTGACTGTGAATCCTTCATCCTCAGCGACTTTGCTTTGCTCTGTGCCATTCCGCTGCGCGATGGGTGTGATGTGCTGGATGTGATTGGGCGGCGGTTGCGGGCGATGCCTTCGGAGTAGCGTCTAGCGCTGTTTTTGTGGCGAGGGCGCTTGCTCCCGTTCGGCTGCGCAGCAGCCGTCAAACCAAGCACTGTGGTGTGCCTGGAAAGTCTGGGGTGCTGGTTTTGGGGCTGCTGCGCAGCCCAGCGGGAGCAAGCTCCCTCGCCACAGGGTTTAGGGGTGCTGAGATATTTTTGGCGGCTTCGCGGGCTTGCGGGGCAGGTCCCTTGCCACCAGATCAAGATCAAAAGATCGCAGCCTTCGGCAGCTCCTACGGGATGTACATCATTGTTCTGTAGGAGCTGCCGAAGGCTGCGATCTTTTTTTGTGGCGATCACCGATGCCCGGCAACCAACGCTTCTTCGGCCATTGGCACCGCCAGGCTATCAATCACATGCACGCTATACCCCGGCACATTTTTCGCGTGGTGTTTGGCCTGTGATGCCATCTCCGCCAGCAGGCTTGCATCAAGCCCGGCACAGGCCTCAGGGTGCAAATGCACCACGCCAATCGACAACGACAACAACGGAAATTCTTGCCGTACGCCTTGGCGGTTGGGCGCGATGAAGCAGCCGGCTTCGAGGTGTTCACTGCGGTAGAAGCGCCGACATTGGCTTTGGAAGTCGTCGAGCAGTTGGTTCAGGCGTTTGCGCCAATCTTCGGGGCCGAGCACCATCAGGAAGTCGTCGCCGCCGATATGTCCGACGAAGTCGCGGGACGGGTCGACGCGGTCGTTCAGGCATTGCGCCAAACACAGTAGGACTTCATCCCCTCGACCGTAGCCGTAGATGTCGTTGAAGGGTTTGAAGCTGTCGATGTCGACGTAGCAGATCACCGATTCCCGCGCTTGTTGCAGCAGCCGCGTCAGGCATTGCTGGATCGGCACGTTGCCGGGCAGCAGGGTCAGTGGGTTGGCGTAGCGGGCTTGCTGGATTTTCAATTCGGTAATCAGTTTGAGCACGTCGATAACCCGCCCCAGTCCCAGGTAACCGCCGTTGAGGGTGATGATGAAGTCTTCTTCGATGCGTTGCCGGGCGCGGCTGGTGATCAGGCGGCTGACTTGTTGCAGCGACTGGCTCATCTCGACCGCGAGGAAGTCGTCGTTCATCAGGCGGCTGATGGGTTTGCGGGCGAACAGGTCGGTGGCAAACGGCTTGAGCAGTGCGTCAGAGAGCGAATGCCGATGAACGATGCCGCACGGCTGACCTAGCTCGTCGAGCACCGCCAGGGAGTTCAGGTTGGCTTGGCGGCGGAAGGCTTCCAGCACGGCGGCCGTCGGGGTGTCGCGGTCCACGGCGGGTTGGTCGTTGAGCAGGGCGCTGAGGTCGCTGCCTTCGTCGTTCAGCGCGACGGTGGTGCTTTCCTGTTTGGGCATCAGCGTGCGGGCATCCCGTGGCGGATGTTCCTGCGGGCGGCAGAGCAGATAGCCTTGCACCAGGTCCACACCCATCTCGGTCAGCACCGCGAGTTCTTCCGGCAGTTCGATGCCTTCGGCGATCACTTGCGCACGGGACGCCTTGGCGATTTGCAGGATCGAGCCGACGAACTCACGCTTGAGCGCGTCTTGGTGGATGCCGTCGATGAAGTGCCGATCAATCTTTACGTAGTCCGGCCGCAGTTCCGACCACAAGCGCAGACTCGAATACCCTGCGCCGAGATCATCCAGCGCGATGGAAAACCCCATCGCCCGATAGTGATGCAAGGCATTTTGCAGCAGCTGGAAATCGTCTGTCGGGGTCTGTTCGGTGAGTTCGATCACCACTTGGCTCGGCGGTATGCCGAAATCCTGCAGCAGTTGCAGGGTGCGACCGGGTTGGTGAGCGGCTTCGAGCAGTGATTCGGGAGAGACGTTGAGAAACAGTTTGCCCGGCAGTTGCTGTTCGTTGAACCGGCGACAGGCACTTTCCCGGCAAGCAATTTCCAGTTCATTGAGGCGCCCGGCCTGACGGGCCACGGCGAACAGCGCAATAGGGGAGTGCAGCGGACTGTTGGAGGGGCCACGGCTAAGGGCTTCATAGCCGACGATGCGTCGTTCAGAGAGGGAGATGATTGGCTGGAACAGACTGTGCAAACCGCTTTGAGCCAGAATTGAACTCAAGGCACTCAGCTGTTCGGTTGTGGTCATGGCGTTCTCTGGCGATAAAAAAAGGACTGGGCGCGCTCTTGGTTAAAGAGGGCGCCCAGTCCTGTATTTCACGACAGAATGATGACTATTTGATGACGCTCCGGGGAGCGTCAGCATTAAATTGCCATCATCTTAGTGCTTGGCCACCTGATTGCTCAGTTTCAAGTAATCCAGCAGCACCCGACCGGTTTCGCTCAGGTATGCATCGTCTTCCGGTTTGATCTTGTCCGGCTCGGCCGCGATCGCATCTTCGTCTTCTTTCTTCAGCTCTTTGAGCGGTTCTTCGCCCTTGGCTTTGCGACGGATGTTTTCCATGACCAGCTGCTTGGCTTCGATGTCGGTGTGTTGCGCGCGACGATCGGCTTCGTTGAGGCTGACGGTTTTTTCTTCCATCAGTTTCTGGGCCAAGGCCAACTTGTCGCGGATAAACACGAACTCTGCGTCTTTGGCCGAACGTACGTCGTGCTCGGATTTGAGCTCGGCGATGTAAGGCTTGAACGGGTCGACCGCAGGCTTGATGGCAGCCTTGATGGTGTCCCACGGCATGGCTTCCGGCAGTGCGCTCTCGCCGATTTCCTTGGTGTCGATGATCGACGGGAAATCAACGTCCGGCAGTACGCCCTGATGCTGGGTGCTCTGGCCGGAAACCCGGTAGAACTTGGCCAGGGTCAGTTTCAGTTCGCCATGGTTCAGCGGCTGAATGGTCTGCACGGTGCCTTTACCGAAGGTCTGGCCGCCGATGATCAATGCGCGGTGGTAGTCCTGCATGGCGCCGGCGAAAATCTCCGAAGCCGAGGCGGACAAGCGGTTGACCAGCAATGCCATCGGGCCTTTGTAGAACGCGCCCGGGTTCTCATCTTCCAGCACATCGACGCGGCCATCGGCGTTACGCACGAGTACGGTCGGGCCTTTGTCGATGAACAGACTGGTCAGCTCGGTGGCTTCCTGCAAGGAGCCGCCGCCGTTGTTGCGCAGGTCGATGACCACGCCGTCGACTTTGTCTTTCTGCAACTCGGTCAGCAGTTTCTTGACGTCGCGAGTGGTGCTCTTGTAGTCCGGATCGCCAGCGCGGAACGCTTTGAAGTCCAGGTAGAAGGCCGGAATCTCGATGACGCCGAGCTTGTAGTCCTTGCCGTCCTGTTTCAGGTTGAGGATCGACTTTTTAACGGCCTGATCTTCAAGCTTCACGGCTTCACGAGTGATCGACACGATCTTGCTGGTCTGGTCGCTCGGCGCATTGCTGGCCGGAATCACTTCCAGACGCACCACGGTGCCTTTTGGCCCACGGATCAGCTTGACCACTTCGTCCAGGCGCCAGCCGACCACGTCGACCATCTCTTTGTTGGCCTGGGCCACGCCGATGATCTTGTCGGCCGGTGCAACCTGCTTGGTCTTGTCGGCCGGGCCTGCCGGCACCAGACGCACGACTTTCACCTGGTCGTTATCGCTCTGCAACACGGCGCCGATGCCTTCGAGGGACAGGCTCATGTTGATGTCGAAGTTCTCCGCGTTATCCGGCGACAGATAGTTGGTGTGCGGGTCGTAGGACATGGCGAAGGTGTTGATGTACGCCTGGAAGATATCTTCCGGACGGGTCTGGTCCAGACGCGACAACTGGTTCTTGTAGCGCTTGGTCAGGGTTTCCTGGATTTGCTTGGAATCCTTGCCGGAGATCTTCATCCGCAGGACTTCGTCCTTGACGCGTTTGCGCCACAGGTCGTCCAGCTCTGCGGTGGACTTAAGCCAAGGGGCATCCTTGCGATCGATCAGCAAGTTTTCCTTGGTGGTGAAGTCGATCTTGTCGACGCCCTTGTTCAGCTCTGCAAGGGCGAAGTCCAGACGCGATTTGACTCGATCCAGGTAGCGCTTGTAGATGGTGAACCCGGCGTTCAGGTCGCCGCTTTTGAGGAAGTCGTCAAACTGGGTTTTCCACTTGTCGAATTCGGCAATGTCGCTGGCCATGAAGTAGCTGCGCGACGGATCCAGCAGCTTGAGGTAGCTGTCGTAGATGATCACCGAGCGCGCATCGTCGAGCGGCGGCTTGCTGTAGTGATTGCGCTTGAGCAACTCGACGACGTTCAGACTGGCGATTACTTCGTCACGATCAGGCTGAAGGTTGTCCCAGCTATTGGCTGCAAACGTATTGCTCGACACCGGCAAAAGGCCGATACCAATAAATAGGGCGAGGGCGGTGCTGGGGAACAGATGCTTCATGCTGATTCGACGCGGGGACAATTGATCACGCATATTAGGCCGTCTTTGAAGTCGCCGGTCCGTGAAGAGCCGGTCGCATAATGCAAGAAAGCCCGGCGCTACAGCTACGGGCTCAGTCCAGACTCACTATGGAGGCACTGTGAAAGCATTGCAAGGCGTTGAAGGTCGAGTGGAGTGGCTTGAAGAGCCGAGTCCTACGTGTGATGTAGGACAAGTTCGCATTCGAGTGGCGGCAGCGGGGCTCAATAGGGCCGATTTATTACAAAAAGCTGGCCTTTATCCACCACCGCCTGGGGCCAGCCAGGTGCTGGGTCTTGAGTGTTCCGGGGTGATCAGCGAGGTCGGTCCGGGCTCGTCCTGGCAGGTGGGAGACCGGGTCTGCGCCTTGCTGGCCGGGGGCGGGATGGCCGAAGAGGTAGTTGTCGACGGACGGCATGTGCTGCCGGTGCCTGAAGGTTTGTCGTTGGCCGAGGCGGCTGCGTTGCCGGAGGTGTACGCCACTGTTTGGTTAAATTTGTTTCATCTTGCCGGGCTCAAACCGGGTGAGAAAGTTCTGCTGCACGCCGGAGCAAGTGGAATCGGTTCAGCTGCCATTCAGTTGTGCAAGGCCTTTGGCAACCCGTGCTGGGTGAGCGTCGGTTCTAACGAACGCTTGGCTTATTGCGAAGCGCTGGGGGCGCAGGGTGGCGTTGTGCGCACCGGGGATCTGGACAGCCTGAATGATCTGGGGCCGTTCGATGTGATCCTGGATCCGGTGGGCGGCAATTACGCGGCACTGAACCTCAAGCTGACCGCGCTCGATGGTCGATGGGTGCTGATCGGTTTGATGGGTGGTCGCGAGGCGAAACTGGACTTGGCGCAGGTATTGGGCAAACGCGTGCAGTTATTGGGTTCGACGTTGCGCAGCCGTAGTGATCAGTTCAAGGCGGATTTGTTCAGTGATCTGAGCCAGCATGTGTGGCCGCTGTTTGCTGAAGGGCGGTTGAGCCCGCAGTTGGCCAAGACCTTCCCGATCAAGGATGCCGAAGCGGCGTTTGCGGAGTTGGCGAGCAATAAGGTGTCCGGGAAATTGGTGCTGGTGATCGACGACAGCCTGACCTGATCCATGTGGGAGCGGGCTTGCTCGCGAAGGCGGTGTGTCAGTCACACATGTGTTGAATGTGAATCCGCTTTCGCGAGCAAGCCCGCTCCCACAGGGGGATCCGGGTTACTTCCAGATATGGATCGGCCAGTTGGCCTTTTGCGCGTGCTCCAGTAAAACCGGGTCCGGGTTGACCACGTGCGGGAAATCCACCTTCAGCAGCAACGGCAAGTCATTGCGCGAGTCCGAGTAGAAACTCGCGCCTTCAAGGTTCTCCTCTTCAGCATCCAGCCATTCCAGCAACCGGGCGATCTTGCCTTCGCGGTAGGTCAGGGTGCCGACCGTATGGCCGCTATATACGCCATGCGCGACTTCCAGTTCGATGCCGAGAATCTCGTCGATCCCCAGGCGATCAGCAATCGGCCGGACCAAGTGCGTGCCCGAGGCCGAGATCACCAGGATCCGGTCACCGGCCTTGCGGTGGGCGGCGATGGCTTTGGTCGCATCGCTGAAGATAATCGGTTCGATGAAGTCTTCCACCCACGGGCCGACCAAGTGGTCGACCTCTTCCGGCGTGCGGCCGATCATCGGCTCCAGGCTGAAGGTCATGTAGTCCTCCATCCGCAGTTTGCCGTGGCTGTAGGCGTCCATCAGTTCGTTGTTCTGCCGCATGAACGATTCAGGATCGACCCAGCCCAGCCGGCCCATCTGTTCGCTCCAGAGGGTGGCGCAGTCGCCGTGGATCAGGGTTTCGTCCAGATCAAAAATTGCCAGGGCCATCAGTGCAGTTCTCTCTTCAACATCAGCAAAGGCATCAGGCTACCTCACACAGGGCCGTTGGATCGATGGAAAGTGCCAGGCGCTGACCATCGGGATGCAGATCGGCCGCCGAGCGGTTCAGCACATCCACCACCAATTCCACGCCACGGGCTTCAACCCGATAGCGAATCACGTTGCCCAGCAAGCTGTGGCTGCGGACCTGCGCATCGAGCTCGCCGTTGAGGCTCAGTTCGATGGCTTCCGGGCGAATCGCGATGCGCCCGCTGATCGGCCGTTGCAGCAGTTTCGTCGCGCTGTCGGCATCCAGCAGGTTGTAGTTGCCGATGAAGCCGGCGGCAAAGACATCGATTGGCGCGGTGTAAAGGGTTTCGGCATCGCCGCTTTGTACGATCTTTCCCTGATTCATCAGGAAAATCCGGTCAGACATGGTCAGGGCTTCTTCCTGGTCATGTGTGACGAAGATCGTGGTCAGGCCGAGTTCGCGCTGGATTGCGCGGATCTGTTCGCGCAAGTGCTTGCGAATCCGCGCATCCAGGGCCGACAACGGTTCATCCAGCAGCAACAGCCGCGGCCGGGTGACCAGCGAACGGGCCAGCGCAACCCGCTGGCATTGGCCGCCGGACAGTTGATGCGGATAGCGGGCGGCGAAGTCGTTCAGCTCCACCAGTTTCAGCACTTCGGTAACGCGCCTGTGACTGTCGTCAGCGTTGACCTTTTGCATGCGTAAACCGAACGCGACGTTCTGCTCCACGGTCATGTTCGGGAACAGTGCATAGCTCTGGAACACCATGCCGATCCCGCGTTTCTGCGGGCTCAATGGCACGATGTCGACGCCATCGAGCAGGATCTTGCCGCCATCCACCGAGGTCAGCCCGGCGATGCAGCGCAGCAGCGTGGACTTGCCGCAACCGGACGGGCCGAGGAGGGTGACGAATTCACCCTTCTTGATTTCGCAGTTGATGTCGCTGAACACCGTGGTGCCGGCGTAATTCTTTTGAAGGTGTTGGACGCTGACATAGCTCATTCGCTTTTGTCCTTGTTCAAGATATTGGCCGCCCAGGTCAGAACCAGCACGAAGAAGAAGTAGGAAATCACCAGTGCACTGGTGAAGTGGCCGCTGCTGTTGCGCATGTTGTTGAGGTAGACCTGCAGGGTTTCGTAGCGGGTGCCGACGAGGATGTTGGCGAACACGAACTCACCGAACAGGAACGAGAACGACAGCAGCAGCGCCACCATCAAACCTTTGCGCAGGTTCGGCAGCACCACCAGGAACGCCGCTTGCCAGGTGCTGGCACCGAGCAGTTGGGCGGCGTCCATCAGGTCGCGCAGGTTGATCGCTTGCAGGTTGTTGGTGATCGCCCGGTACATGAACGGCAGCGCCACGGTGAAGTAGCAACCGATCAGAATCCACGGCGTACCGACCATTGCAAACGGCCCGGAGCCATAGAGCTGCAGCAGCCCAACCGACGACACCACCGGCGGCACCGCAAAGGGCAGCAGGATCAGGATGTTCATCAGCGCATCCAGTTTTGGGAAGTGGTAATGGACCACAAACAGCAGCGGCAGAATCAGCACCACCGACAGGATCAGCGAGCCGACACACACCAGCAGCGACTGGCCAAACGCGTCGAGAAACCGCGGATCACTCCACAGCTGGATGTACCACTTGAAGGTAAAACCGCTGGGCAGAATGGTCGCCGACCAACTGCTGGCAATCGAGTAAATCAACGTGCCGGCCAGCGGTAGCAACAGAATGGCAAACAGCAAATACACCACGACCCGGTGATAGACACCGACCGGGCCTAATTCAGCGCGAGACATGGTAGCTCCTCTTCAACAGCAGCTGATGCACGATGGTCACCAGGGTCATCAACGCCACCAGCACCACGGCCAGGGCACTGGCCATGTTCGGGTCCAGGGAAATATCGCCGGAGACCATCGCCGCGATACGGATCGGCAGCACGTTGAAGTTGCCGGTGGTCAGGGCGTACACCGTGGCGTAGGCGCCGAGGGCGTTGGCCAGCAGGATCACGAAGGTGCCGAGCAGCGCCGGGGTCAGCACCGGCAAACCGATGTGGCGCCAGAACTGCCAGCCACTGGCGCCCAGCAGTTCGGCGGACTCACGCCAGTCTTCGCGCAATGCGTCGAAGGCCGGATAGAGCAGCAGCACACCCAGGGGAATCTGGAAGTAGGTGTAGAGAATGATCAGCCCGGTTTTCGAGTACAGGTTGAAGTCCTGAATGACCCCGGCCTGCTTCAGCATGATCGTGAAGCTGCCATTGAAGCCCAGCAGAATGATGAAGGCGAAGGCCAACGGCACGCCGGCAAAGTTGCTGGTCATGTTGGCGAAGGCGTTGACGAAGTTGCGCAGCTTCGAATCGACCCGGCGCAGCGAGTAGGCGCCGAGCAC
>Ga0105854_1000789_pt1 | contig 13550 bp, 11 predicted proteins | sample OrgsoiDNA_201058_FD_89679 | JGI IMG/M metagenome (GOLD analysis project Ga0105854, IMG submission 89679) | Permafrost soil microbial communities from the Arctic, to analyse light accelerated degradation of dissolved organic matter (DOM) -... | ecosystem: Environmental > Terrestrial > Soil >... | reverse complement strand
CTGCTTCATTACCCGCGCGTGAGGATTTGGATAACTTACGAATTTTCTCAACACGATCAAGGATATGCTCTCCCAACGTATCTTTGATCGTGTCGCCAAGCAGTTTACCTAATGTACTGACATTACTGCGCATTGCGGAATATTGTTCGTTCATATCACCTCTGACCCGTTTTCTCGTTTGATTTTTATATTCTGTAAGTAACTTTCACCCGTAAGGCTTTTCCGCCTGTCTTACCCTGCCATCTTGGCTGTTTTTTTAATTACACAACTGTTTTACCGCAAAAACCCCGAATCCTTCACTATAAAAAGGGATTTTTCGTCATTGTCGCTGAAATTTAATTACAACCGACAAGGTATCAGTTTGTCTAATCAGCATATTGTTCAGTATCAAAGGCGTCAAAAGACGCCCTTGAGGTCTGGATCGATCAGTGATGGCAGAAATGATGAACCACTTGAGCAATCAATTCCCGCGTCGGCTTGATGAACGCGGTGTCGATATATTCGTCTGGCTGGTGCGCTTGCTCAATCGAACCCGGGCCTAGTACCAGCGTTGGGCACAATTCCTGAATAAACGGCGCTTCGGTGCAGTAGTTAACGATTTCGGTTGGCACGCCCAATAACTTCTCCACCACCTGAACGAGCTGGTGGTCAGGCGGGCATTCGTAACCCGGGATCGGCGGATGCAGTTCTTCAATCGCTACGCGGCCCGGCCAACGGCTGCTCACCGGCTCCAGCGCTTCTTGCAATAAACCATCGAGATCCGACAGCGTCAGACCCGGCAGCGGGCGGATATCCATGTGCAGTTCGCAACAGGCGCAAATACGGTTGGCCGCATCGCCGCCGCTAATATGGCCGAAGTTCATGGTCGGATAAGGAATGACAAAGCCGCTGTGGTTATAGCGCTCTTTCAGCGTATTGCGCAGGCCAATCAGTTGGGTGATGGAGTCGTGCATCAGGTCGATGGCATTAACACCACGGCCCGGATCGCTCGAATGCCCCGACTGACCGGTAATGCGGATGGCGTTAGAAATGTGGCCTTTATGCGCACGAACCGGCTTCAATGACGTCGGTTCGCCGATGATCGCGCAATCTGGGCGGATCGCCGTATTCTTCGAAAAATAGCTCGCGCCGGCCATGGTCGTTTCTTCGTCGGCGGTGGCAAGAATATATAGCGGTTTAGTCAGTTTGGCGGTATCGAGATCACGCAGCGCATCGACGATAAAAGCGAAGAAACCTTTCATGTCGGCCGTGCCCAAACCGTAGAGCTTATTTTCGTGCTCGGTCAGGGTAAAAGGGTCGCGGGTCCAGCGGCCATCGTCAAAGGGAACGGTATCAGTGTGGCCCGCCAGCAATAACCCACCCGCGCCTTCGCCGATACTAGCCAACATGTTGAATTTATTGCGAGTGTTGGGCACCGGTTGGATCTCAACCTTAAAACCTAAATCACGGAACCAGCCGGCTAACAAGTTGATTAGAGTTTCATTACTTTGATCCAAAGCCGCGTCTGTGGCACTGATCGAAGGTATCGCGATTAACGCCCGATAAAGCTCAATAAAAGGAGGTAATTTCATTTTCACTGTTGACAGCCTTTAGTTAGGGTAGTATTCATATTCATGCAGTTTATGTGAATAAAAATACAATAAGCCAGTGCGTAAGGAAACCGGAAAGAACGGTCGGTTAAACGAAACGCCATTGCTGAGAATCTCGCGGGTGAACGGCGTAAGACGCGGTGAACCCTGTTACCTAAGTAGTACGCTGTATCGCAAAGCCATACAGTTAAGTTGAGAAGGTGAACAGACCCCATGTTGAATACGCTGATTGTTGGTGCCACAGGCTACGCCGGAGCTGAACTCGCTGCTTACCTGAATCGCCACCCACAGATAAACATAACCGCTTTAACGGTTTCAGCGCAAAGTGCAGATGCAGGAAAGCTTCTCTCTGATTTGCACCCGCAGTTAAAAGGCATCCTCGATCTGCCTGTTTTGCCACTGAAAAATGTGCAAGACGCCGCCAAAGACGTCGACGTGGTTTTTTTAGCCACCGCCCATGAAGTCAGCCATGACTTAGCGCCGCAGTTTTTAGCCGCCGGTTGCGTGGTGTTTGACCTGTCCGGTGCGTTCCGCGTCAGTAAGCCTGAGTTTTACTCCGAATTTTACAGCTTTGAACACCAGCATATCGACTGGCTGGACAAGGCGGTATACGGTCTGGCCGAATGGCAAGCCGACAATCTTAAAACCGCTCAGCTTATCGCGGTGCCGGGTTGCTACCCGACGGCTTCGCAATTAGCCCTGAAACCGCTGATTGAAAATGACTTACTGAATGAAAACCAGTGGCCGGTGATCAACGCCACCAGTGGCGTCAGCGGCGCAGGACGTAAAGCGTCGCTCGGCACCAGTTTCTGCGAAGTCAGCCTGCAACCTTATGGCCTGTTCAATCATCGTCATCATCCTGAAATCGTTGAACACCTTGGCATTCCGGTGATCTTCACGCCGCATCTGGGTAACTTCCCGCGCGGTATTCTGGCGACCATCACCTGCCGTCTGAAAGCGGGTGTCACGGCGCAAGACGTGGCCGAAGCCTTCCACAACGCGTATCACGACAAACCGCTGGTGCGGTTGTACACCCAAGGCGTTCCGGCGTTGAAAGACGTGGTGGGGCTGCCGTTCTGTGATATCGGTTTTGTGGTGAAAGGTGAACACCTGATCGTGGTGGCGACCGAAGACAACCTGCTCAAAGGCGCCTCGGCGCAAGCGGTGCAATGTCTGAACCTGCGCTTTGGTTTCCCGGAAACCCAATCGCTGCTTTAATTTTATCTTGTACTAAAATCAAACATTTACTTTTAAACCGGTTGAGGCGCAAACAGTTATGAATCCGTTAGTTATCAAATTAGGTGGTGTGTTGCTGGACAATGAAGAAGCGCTCGAGCGCCTGTTCATGGCGCTGGTGACTTATCGCCAGCAATATCAGCGCCCTCTGGTGATCGTTCACGGTGGGGGTTATTTGGTTGATGAGTTGATGAAGAAACTCAATCTGCCCGTGGTGAAGAAAGCGGGCCTGCGCGTGACGCCAGCCGACCAAATCGACATCATCACCGGTGCTTTAGCCGGTAGCGCCAACAAAACCCTGCTGGCTTGGGCGATTAAAAACAACATTAACGCCGTGGGCCTGTCTCTGGCCGATGGCGGCTCGGTTGGCGTCACCCAACTGAGCGAAGAATTGGGTAACGTGGGCAAAGCCGAAGTCGGCTCTCCGGCGTTGATTAACACCCTGACCGGCGCGGGTTACCTGCCGATCATCAGCTCCATCGGCATCACCGCCGAAGGTGAACTGATGAACGTGAATGCCGACCAGGCGGCCACCGCGCTGGCGGCAACGCTGGGGGCAGATTTAATCTTGCTGTCAGATGTCAGCGGTATTCTCGACGGTAAAGGCCAGCGCATTCCTGAAATGTCTGCAGAGAAAGCCGAGCAGTTAATTGAGCAGGGCATCATCACCGACGGCATGATTGTGAAAGTTCACGCCGCGCTGGATGCCGCGCGCTCCCTTGGCCGCCCAGTGGATATCGCCAGTTGGCGTCATGCCGAGCAGCTTCCGGCACTGTTTAACGGCACGCCGATCGGTACCCGAATTTCGGCATGATCGTCGTCCCTGTTCATTGAAAGACTTGTTGAATCAATAAAATTTTTTAAAGGAAATCATCATGGCAGCAACCAAAGGCATCAAGAAAATCGTTCTCGCTTATTCGGGCGGTCTGGACACTTCGGCAATCATTCCTTGGCTGAAAGAAAACTACGGCGACTGTGAAGTGGTGGCTTTTGTTGCGGATATCGGTCAGGAACGTGCCGATCTTGAAGGCATCGAGCAAAAAGCGCTGCGTACTGGTGCGTCTGAATGCCACGTGGTTGACCTGCGTGAAGAGTTCATCAAAGACTATGTGTATCCGGTACTGAAAAGTGGCGCCCTGTACGAAGGCAGCTACCTGCTGGGCACCTCGATGGCGCGTCCGTTGATTGCCAAGGCTCAAGTTGAACTGGCGCTGAAAGTCGGCGCTGATGCCCTGTGCCACGGCGCAACCGGTAAAGGTAACGATCAGGTGCGTTTCGAAACCACCTACACCGCGCTGGCACCTCAGTTGAAAGTGGTCGCGCCTTGGCGTGAGTGGAATCTGCGTTCCCGTGAAGCGCTGCTCGACTACCTGAAAGAGCGTAATATCCCGACCACCGCCTCGCTGGAAAAAATCTACAGCCGCGATGAAAACGCCTGGCACATCTCTACCGAAGGTGGCGTACTGGAAAGCCCGTGGAATGCCGCCAACAAAGATTGCTGGGCATGGACCGTGGCACCAGAAGACGCACCGGATGAAGCCGAGCTGGTCACCGTCAAAGTGGAAAAAGGTGCCGTTGTTGCGGTTAACGGCGTCGAACTGACTCCGTTCCAGTGTCTGGAAGCGCTGAACGTGCTGGGCGTGAAACACGGCGTGGGCCGTATCGACATCGTCGAGAACCGTCTGGTGGGCATTAAATCGCGTGGCTGCTACGAAACCCCAGGCGGCACCATTATCATGGCCGCGCTACGTGGCGTTGAGCAGCTGGTGCTGGACCGTGACAGCTTCAAATGGCGTGAGCAGTTGGGTCACGAAATGTCCTACGTGGTTTACGATGGTCGCTGGTTTGCTCCACTGCGTGAATCCATCCAGGCCGCTGCCGATGCACTGGCCGAAGATGTGAATGGCGAAGTGGTGATCAAGCTCTACAAAGGCACCGCAACCGCGATTCAGAAACAGTCGCCAAACAGCATGTACTCAGAAGAGTTCGCGACGTTCGGTGAAGATGAAGTGTATGATCACAGCCACGCGGGCGGCTTCATCCGTCTGTTCTCGTTATCGTCACGCATCCGTGCATTGAACGCTAAAAAGCAGTAATACGCGCGTAGCAAAAATATTTTAAGGGCGCACAGGCTGCGCCCTTTTGCATAGATTAAGGAGTACAGGTTATGGCACTTTGGGGCGGACGTTTTACTCAAGCGGCAGACCAGCGGTTTAAAGAATTAAATGATTCCCTGCGTTTTGATTACCGCCTTGCGGAGCAGGATATTGTCGGGTCGGTGGCGTGGTCAAAAGCACTGGTGACGGTTAACGTGTTGACGGCTGATGAGCAAGTGCAGCTTGAAGGTGCATTGAACGCCTTGCTGGAAGAGGTTCGTGCTAATCCGCGGGCGATTCTGGCCAGCGATGCTGAAGATATTCATAGCTGGGTCGAAGGCAAACTGATCGACAAAGTCGGCAATCTCGGTAAGAAACTGCATACCGGCCGCAGCCGTAATGATCAGGTCGCGACTGACCTCAAGCTGTGGTGCAAAGAGCAAGTCCAGAACCTGCAACAGGCGGTGAATCACCTGCAACAGGCGCTGGTGGCAACGGCAGACGCTAACCAAGACGCGGTGATGCCGGGTTACACCCACTTACAGCGCGCGCAGCCGGTGACGTTTGCTCACTGGTGTATGGCGTATGTCGAGATGCTGGCGCGTGATGAAAGCCGTTTGCAAGATACCCTGAAACGTCTGGACGTCAGCCCGCTGGGCAGTGGCGCTCTGGCCGGTACTGCCTATCCGATGGACAGAGAGCAACTGGCGGGCTGGTTAGGTTTTGCTTCCGCCACCCGTAACAGTCTGGACAGCGTGTCAGACCGCGACCACGTGATGGAATTGCTGTCGAACGCCTCCATCAGCATGATCCACTTGTCGCGTTTTGCCGAAGACCTGATCTTCTTCAACAGCGGTGAAGCCTCGTTTGTCGATTTGTCAGACCGCGTGACCTCGGGTTCTTCCCTGATGCCGCAGAAGAAAAATCCAGATGCATTAGAACTTATTCGTGGCAAATGTGGCCGCGTGCAGGGCGCACTGACCGGTATCATGATGACCATGAAAGGCCTGCCGCTGGCCTACAACAAAGACATGCAGGAAGATAAAGAGGGGCTGTTCGACGCGCTCGACACTTGGATGGACTGCCTGCAAATGGCGGTGCTGGTGTTAGACGGTATTCAGGTCAAGCGCCCGCGTTGTAAAGAGGCGGCGCAGCAGGGTTACGCTAACTCCACCGAACTGGCGGATTATCTGGTCGCCAAGGGCGTGCCGTTCCGTGAGGCGCACCATATTGTCGGTGAAGCGGTGGTCGAAGCCATTGCTCAAGGCAAAGCGCTGGAAGCCTTGCCACTGGCTGACTTGCAGAAGTTTAGCAGCGTGATTGGCGACGACGTTTACCCGATTCTTGAGCTACAATCATGTCTTGATAAGCGTGCGGCCAAAGGTGGGGTTTCCCCTGAGCAAGTGGCGCAGGCGATCAGCGATGCCAAAGCGCGTTTGGGCGAATAACGCTTAAATCGCACGTTATCACCCAATCAAAAGGCTCACCTCTGTGAGCCTTTTTTGCTTTATGCCAGACAACTTTCTTGCCATTCCCGCGGGCTTTGCGTCAGCACTTCGCGGCCGTTTTCGGTCACCAGCACATCGTCTTCAATTCTCACCCCGCCTAGCCCCGGAATATAAATCCCCGGTTCAATGGTGACGACCATTCCCGGCTGGAGAGTCTGATGATTCACCGGGCTGAGCGCTGGCGCTTCATGGACATCCAGCCCAAGGCCGTGACCGAGGTTATGACTGAAATAGTCGCCATAACCCGCTGCTTCGATGATATTTCTCGCCAGTTGATCCAATTCTTGGCAGCGAATCCCCGGTCGAACCGCATCGCGGGCGGCTTGTTGTGCACGCTGAACCGTGCGGTAGATTTTCTCCTGCTCGCTACTGACTTGGCCCAAAGCAAAGGTGCGGGTCATGTCTGAGCAGTAATGCTGGAAGACGGCACCGAAATCTATCGTCACCAGTTCGCCTGTCGCCAGCAGTTTGTCCGTCGGCCTGCCGTGCGGTAGCGCGCTGCGAACGCCGGACACCACCACCGTATCAAACGAGGTTTTACTGCCACCGGCTTGTCTCACCGCCATTTCAATCTGGTCGGCCAGCTTTTTTTCAGAGATGCCGGGTCGAATAAAGGGCAGAACGTCACGCAGCGCCTGGTCGGCGATACTCGCCGCTGTACGAATCAGCGCGATTTCATCGGGTTGTTTGATCAGGCGCAGATGGCGTGTATCCCAGTGCTGCAAGGGGAAAGCGCACTGCGTCGCCAGCGACGTCCATGCCTGACGACTCAGATGATTGCCGTCGATGCCGAGCGACGACCACGGATGTTGTGAGTGAATGTCCGCCAGATGCTGCGCCAGCCCGGCGGTGTCGGTCAGCAGGCGAATCTCAAACTCCGGGCTTTGTTCTCGACATTCGGCGATATAGCGCCCGTCGACCAGCAACGTCTGGCTGTCGGGCGTGACCAGCACATAACCGGACGCGCTGTATAAGCGGGCGAAATAGTATTTGCTAAAGCGATCGGTCAGCAAAACGGCCTGTAGCTGCTGTTCGGCCATGATCTGGCGTAAATTGCCTAAACGCAGTGCGTGACTCATGGTTTTCCCTGATAGTGACGCAGGGGGCAAACGCCCCCTGGAAGGCTGTTATGCCACCTGCAACAACCCTTTTTTGATCAGGTTGTTACGGTAATAAACGCAGGTTACCGCGATAAAGATTGAGCCACCGGCCAGACCAATCAGATAGGCCGGAATATTGCTGATCAGCGGCCATGCCCAGATGGCAGACTCTGGGAACCACTGGACTGCGCCGAGCGACACGCCAAGCACCGCACCGATCACCGCACCAATCACGTACACCGGAATAACAAAGCCCGGACGCTCCAACGCGAACGGAATCGAGCCTTCCGAAATACCCATAAAGCCGAGGAAAATAGCGGTGCGGCCAATCTGGTTAAACTGCTTATCGTAAACACGACGACCTACCAGCCACTGATCGATGACCGTTGATAACCCCAGCCCGAAGGACGGGATAACAATCGCCAGACAGCGTGCGGTGATCGGCAACACTTTCTCGGTGGTAAAGCCGAGCGCCACGAAACCGGCCGCTTTGTTCACTGGCCCACCCAGGTCAAACGCCGTCGCGGCTGCCAGTACGATAGTATAGAAATATGTCCCTGCCGCGCCTGCTGCTTGTAACGCTTCTTTAATCAGCGTGTTCAGCCAGCCACCGATTGGCGTGATGATGAAGACCATCAAAATCATCGCGAGGATGGCGGAGATCAGCGGAATGAAGAAGGTGGTTTTGAACGCCAGCCAGCTATGCGGCAGTTTGATGGTTTTATTCAACCACAGAACGAAATAGCCGACGATGAACGCGATGAGGATAGCGCCGAGGAAACCCGAGGCCACGGGGACGACTGCCGCCCATTGGCCGTCAACCAGCGTCGGAAAACCGACCGGTTTGATGGCCACATAGCCGCCAATAAAACCGGCGGCCAGTGCCGTTTTACCGCCGATGGAATTCGCGGTGAACGCAGCAAACATCGGGATCGCAAAGCCGAACAGCGTGAAGCCGAAACTTTCCATGATGCTGGCAAGCTGCAACATCCACACCGAACTGCCGGTAAATCTGCCGCTGTTCAGTGCGCCCAGAATGGATTCGTCCGGCGACATGCCAAGGAAGACGTAAGGAATGATTTGCGACAGTGCGCCAATCAATCCGCCCATAATCAGCACCGGGATCATGTACGAAATCCCGGTCATGATGTGTTTACTGAACTCTTTCCATGCGCGGCTTTCGCCTTTCCCTGCCGGACCGGTGGGTGACGCCGGGGTGTCTTGCGTCTGATTGTGACCGGTATTTATTATTTTTTTATGTATTGCCACGTAAGGTACTCCTTAGATTAAGGACGAAAGAGATTACTGTGCCTGATCTTGCTCGATCTCCTCGATCAGACTGCCGGCATCTTTCACGGCATCTTTGAGCTCCACCTCATACACCGAGTAGCCGTTGAAGCGCTCAAGATTTTGCGGCGTCACGCCGGTGGCGTGGATGATGACCGTGGCCTCGGCGATATCTGCGGCGGTCAGCTCATTTTGAATACCGTCAGCGCCTTGGGTTTCTACTTTGACGTCATAACCGCGTTTACGCGCTTCGACTTCAATCGCTTCCGCCGCCATAAAGGTGTGCGCCAGTCCCATCGGGCAGGCACACAGGGCAATCAGTTTCTTAGCAGACATGTTTATTTCCTCGTAGTGGGTGAATCATTGTGTCATCGAAGCCGAGTGAGCGTCGTCTGGCAGGTTCGCCAGTTGATACAGCGCGTCGGCGTACATGCCGATGGCGCTGACGAAGCGGCATAAACTGCCGTATTCCTCCGCGCCGTGGGTATTGCCCGACGAGCCGTCAGGAAATTCGCAGCCAAAAATCACCGCATTGCGCATCTCGCTGGCATAACTGCCCGCGCCGGTGGTGCGCGACGGGTGGCTCGTGTCGCCGGTATGACGAACATAAATATCGTGCAAAGTATGCACCAGCGGGCTGTCCGGCGGATACAAACTCGGTGATTTCACCGGTTCCAGCGTCAGGCTGCTGTTCGGCCAGTGGCCGTTCCACCGTTCCAACCGGTGGGAAATGACCTCCGCGTTCAGGTTTTCTGGATAACGCACATTGAGCGTCAGATGCATCACGCCGTCGGCGATGTTCAGCACCGTCGGAACCAGCAAAATTTTCCCGCATTCACCGGATTCATCCAGCCCGAAACGGACACCACTCTGGCCGCGTTCGGCGTCGGTGATTTCGCGCAACTGAGCGCTCCAGTCGCTGTGATAAAGCTGGTCTAGCAACATGGCGGTGGCCTCAATCGGGTTGAGGCACGGCTCAGGTTTTGACGAATGGCCGCCGCGCCCATGCAAGGCGTAGTGTTCAGGTTGTTCGGTGACCAGGGTAAAGCCTGCAGGAAGTTGCCACGGCGCGGCAGCCAGAGACAGGCCGCTGATTTGCGCGCGGTCAGGAATGGTATTGACCACGCCACCGCTGCTGACGCGTAATTGAGGCTGATTCACTGGCGTCCTGATGTGCACCAGCAGCGAGCCTTTCTCACCATAAATCACCGGGAATTTGGCATCCGGCGTAAAGGCGAACGTGGGCTGAGGCTGCGAAGCAAAATAGCGGCGGATGCAGCGAAAACCGGTTTCTTCGTTGCCGCCCACCGCCAGCCGAATGCGTCGGCGCAGCGGGACTTTCTGCTCGCGCAAAAGGGTGAGCGCCAGCCATGCCGCCAGCATCGGGCCCTTATCGTCGACCACGCCACGGCCAATCAGTTTGTCGCCAAGCCGGGTCAATTGGTACGGCGGATGCTGCCAGCCCTCACCGGCGGGAACCACATCGCAGTGGCCGAAAACATACACAATCTCCTCGCCGCTGCCGTATTCGATATGCACCGCATGATCGTCAACATTGAGCGTGCTCAGCCCGGCGCTGTCGCCGAGGTTTTTCCACCACGCCAGCGCGTCGCTGACGCCCTGGCCAAAAGGTCGGGTGTCAGTGCGGGTTTCAGCATCAAAGGCTGAAGGAATGGCAACCCATTCGCGCAACAGGCGCAGAAATTCGTCAATCCGTTGTTCAGCAAGCCCGGCAAAATCGATCATCACAATCCTGTGTGGTTATCCAAATGATGAACACAGCATTGGCTCTGGCGATAAAATGGTCAAAAGGTGAACGTCAGGAATGATAAATAAAACAGGTAAAATTTCTCGGACAAAAATTTTACCTCAGGCAAAGGGGCGTGGGGCAACCATTAAGCGGGGATCATTGGCCAATAGTGTCTCGCCGTTAAGCTGCCACAGCAGACATTCTACGGTGCGTGCGGCAAGATCGGCGACGGGCGTGGAAATTTGCGTGAGTCCCATGGTTTGAGATTCGGCGCACTCGCCAAAACCTATCAACACCACAGAACGTGAAAACAAGCGCCATTTGCTGGCTTGGTTACCGCTGTTTAATACCTGATGCGCCGCTTTTAGCACGGTGGGGTTGTCGCATAATACGGCGGAAGGACGCGGTGTATTTTTCAAAAGTTGACTCGCGGCAAAGGAGGCGGCATCGAAGCTTTCGGCGCAGGCAATGCTCAGCGCCGGGTTAAACGCCCGCCCGACTTTACCTAATGCCACACTCAAACCACCCAAACGCTCAGCCCGTACCAGCGAGTTATTTTCGCCCCCCAGATAAGCCAGCGTCTGATGATTTTCATTCAGCAGGCTGTCAGCCGCCCATTGCGCTGCTTGCGCGTTATCGGGCCGAACCGCTGGCACCGCTTCAGCCCCCAGATGGGCGGCTACGCTGATTAAGGCGATTCGCCGGGCCTGCGTCCGCAGCCGGACTTTAGTGGTGTGGCCTAACTGACCGCACAGCACCAGACCTTGCACGCCCTGTTTCAGTAAGTGGTCGCTGGCCGCCAGCAGTGCGCCATCCGTCAGATCGCTATACATCAGCATGACGGATTTCCCTGCCGCTTGAAGAGCCTGAGAGAGTGGCGGCAATAGTTCACGGGAAAACGCGCAGTGGTAAGGCTGGATAATGCCGATGATATCGGGCGAGGGATCCACGGTATTTTTTTGCTGATAACCCAACGCGTCTATCGCCTGATAAACCCGTGAAACGCTTGCGGGGGAAATGCGGCCTTTACCGCCTAATACTAATGAAACGGCGGCCACGGAAACGCCCGCCAGACGGGCGACATCCTGTTGGGTAATTTTGCGGCGTGGGGCGTTATCAGTCATTGTGCGGTGTAGGTTTCCCGAGTCATCTCTATAAGTGAGTGTCGCAGAGATGGGCCGGAAAAGAAGGCCAGAGAATGGATAAACGTGATCAATAGGCGAAAAAAAAGCGGGCACAAGGCCCGCGAATGTTCACGTAGTCATACTTCGTTTTATTATCTTAATTCCGATCTTCACGCGTCGTCTTATTGTGCGATTTCGCACACGTCTGCTTCGCTGTTCAGATACACATCCAGATCGTCGCTTCCCCCGATGTGGCGACCACCGATAAAGACTTGTGGCACAGTGGCACGGCCGGTAACCGCGCGCAGACTGACCGTAGTCGCATCTTTACCTAATACAATTTCTTCGTACTGAATACCGCGCTCTTGCAGCATTTGTTTCGCTTTAGAACAGAAAGGGCAGCCCGGTTTAGTGAACACAGAGACGGATTCCTGCACTTTATAATCAGGTGCCAGATACTTCAGCATGGTATCGGCATCGGACACTTCAAACGGGTCACCCGGCTTGTTCGGCTCGATAAACATTTTTTCGACCACGCCGTTACGTACCAGCATGGAATAGCGCCATGAACGTGGGCCGAAGCCTAAATCTGCTTTCTCAACCAGCATGTTCATGCCTTGGGTGAATTCGCCATTGCCGTCAGGAATGAAGGTGATGTTGGCGGCGCGCTGCTCAGCCTTCCACGCATTCATGACGAAAGTATCGTTGACGGACACGCACAGAATGCTGTCGACGCCGTGGCTCTTAAACACGCCCGCCAGTTCGTTGTAGCGCGGCAGGTGGCTTGAAGAACAAGTCGGGGTAAAGGCACCCGGTAGAGAAAACACGATCACAGTTTTATTTTTAAACAGCTTATCGCTGGTGAGATCCACCCACTGGTCACCCTGACGGGTATGGAACGTAACTTGGGGTACTTGCTTCCCTTCATGGTTTACAGACATCACTAACCTCTTCATTAATAAAAATAAAACTACGTCTCAACGAGTCTCGTTTCGATGTGGGACATTATTGACGATTGTTGTTGATAGTTATAATCGTTGATTGCTATCTTATCTATCGACGCGAGCTATCGTCGCGCCCCGTTATGGGAATGGAGGATTTAATGAATATTCGTGATTTGGAGTATCTGGTGGCTCTGGCTGAGTTCCGCCATTTTCGGCGTGCCGCCGATTCTTGTCATGTCAGCCAACCGACACTAAGCGGCCAGATCCGCAAGTTGGAAGATGAGCTGGGCGTGATGCTGCTGGAGAGAACCAGTCGCAAAGTGTTATTTACGCAGGCCGGTTTATTGCTGGTGGATCAAGCACGTACCGTGTTGCGCGAAGTCAAAGTGCTGAAAGAAATGGCCAGCCAACAGGGCGAGGCGATGTCCGGGCCGTTGCACATCGGGTTGATCCCAACCCTCGGCCCTTATTTGCTGCCGCAAATTATTCCTACGCTGCACAAAACCTTTCCTAAGTTGGAAATGTACCTGCATGAAGCTCAAACCCACCAGTTGCTGGCGCAGCTCGACAGCGGGAAGCTGGATTGTGCGATTTTAGCGTTGGTGAAAGAGAGCGAAGCCTTTATCGAAGTGCCGCTGTTTGATGAGCCAATGAAGCTGGCGATTTATGACGAGCATCCATGGGCCGGACGCGATCGCGTGGCGATGGCGGATTTAGCCGGTGAGAAATTGCTGATGTTGGAAGATGGGCATTGTCTGCGTGATCAAGCGATGGGCTTTTGCTTCCAGGCTGGCGCTGATGAAGACACGCATTTCCGTGCCACCAGTCTTGAAACGTTGCGTAATATGGTGGCGGCAGGTAGTGGTATTACCCTGCTTCCTGCACTGGCGGTTCCGCGTGAACGTAGCCGTGATGG
>Ga0105854_1000783_pt1 | contig 13611 bp, 16 predicted proteins | sample OrgsoiDNA_201058_FD_89679 | JGI IMG/M metagenome (GOLD analysis project Ga0105854, IMG submission 89679) | Permafrost soil microbial communities from the Arctic, to analyse light accelerated degradation of dissolved organic matter (DOM) -... | ecosystem: Environmental > Terrestrial > Soil >... | reverse complement strand
GTGGTTGCACGTTCGCCGCTCGACGCGCACGTCATGTAACCACCACGAGGTGAAGTCGTACAGATAGGTGAAGCGCTCGTGTTCGTGCAGGCCAAACGCAGCCAAGGACAGGGTCTCTGGGCCGTCGAAGAACTGCAACGCACCGTCGCGATGTCCACCGTAATGCCATCCGCGGATGACGAAGCGGTGCAGGTGTTCGTCGTGCCAGCCCATGGCGAGCTGTATCACATGATGCAGCTGCGCAATCGTGATCTGCTCGGGAAGTAGGAGTCGCCGCCAGACCGGCGGGCTAACGCCTCGCAGACTGATGCGCAACTGGAGAACGGAAGTGGCTTCGGAAGAGTCGGAGTCCATCGACCCACTATAAACACCTCCTTCGGTTATTTTTCCGGGGCCGATTCAAGCCCCTGCTTTGGCGCGGTCTCGCTTATCTGGGCATGCGGGGTATGCCGCGCGATCTCAGCGAGTTTGAACTCGCCACGTTCTTTACGTTCTCGTCCAAGGAGCGCGCGCTGATCAACGCGCGTCGTGCTCCCCTCTACCGGCTTGCTCTTGCATTGCATATCGGCTTTGTGCGCATGACTGGCGCGACACTCGATGCGTATCAGTATGTGCCTCAGATCCTTTGGAGCCATCTGGGCAAGCACCTCGGGATCGAGCCGCCAGACCTCGGTACGCTACGTGCCCTCTACGAAACGCGCGAACGCACGCTCTTCGACCATCAGGTGATCGCCTATCAGGCGCTCGGTTTTGTGCCGATGGCCGAACATCAGCGCCGCTATGTCGTGCGCTGGCTCAAGGAGCGGCTCGCGGGGCGCCCGAATCGTGCCGATCTCATGCAGGAGCTCAAGCGATGGCTCTATGAACATCGCATCCTGATCCAACAGGACCGCGCGCTCACGCCCCTGCTTGTGCAGGCCGCACGCGATGTCGAAGCGACGCTGACCGGAAGCCTTGTCCACGAGTTCGGCGAAGCAATGCTTGACCACTGGGGGAGCCTGCTGCCGCGGCCGCATGGGTCGGCTGCGAGCTTGCAGCAGTGGCTGTGGGCAGTGCCGCTGCGCAACTCGACCCGTCAGATGAGCGAACTCTTTCGCAAGATTGATCGACTGGTTGAGCTTGGCGTCCACGGTAATTGGCCAGCGACATGCAATGAAGCGAGTGTGCGGCATTTCGCGCGGCGCTGCGCACATCGCAAACCATCGGTCAGCAAGCGTATCCAGTCATCTCGCCGACTCGAGGGCGCATGCTTTATGCGCTCCGCACCGCCACCGACCAGTTGCTTTCGATGCTCGGCCGCTGGGTCCGCAAATCCCTCAACGAAGCCAACAGCAGGGTCTCTGCAGCGCGGCCAGACCTCAAGGCACAGATGCACGACTTTGCCACCGCCGTTAAGGCCGTGGCCACCGACGAAAGTCTGACGCACGATGAGCTGGTCGAGCAGCTTTGCGCGCTGGCAGATGCGGCGCTCAAACAGGAGACGCCCAGCCGCGCGAGCCTGGTTCGCTCGCAACTGATATCCAAACGGCGCGTCGCCCGCGCGATGCTCGCCAGGCTTCTGACACTGCCATTCGCAGCGCAGACCGCGCATCCGGTTATCGAGGCGCTCGCGCTGTTGGGCGACCTCTATGCGAGCAAATCGGTCGAGTTGCCGCAGAACACGACTATCCAGCTCGGTCGAGCCTGGCAACGCATGATTGATAACGAAGACCGGAACCAGGCGCTGCTCGCTTTCGAATGGGCGACGCTTTTTGCGCTACGTGTCGCCTTGCGCAACGGCTCGGTCTATGTTGAGCACAGTTTCGATTTCCGCAGTCAGGCGACGCTGCTGATCCCGGATGACGAGTGGCAGGCCAGACGCAATCATTACTACGGCCACCTGAAGCTTCCACAAGACCCGAAGGAATTTCTCAAGCCGGTCATCGAGCATCTCAAGGCCGGTCTGGAACATCTTCGCGAAGCGGTTGCGCGCGGTGAGGTGCGCGTCGATGATGCGGTCCATATCGGCCCGCTGAGCGCCCAGCCGCACGATGCCGCGCTCGAATCGCTGCGCCGGGCAATTTTTGCGCCGCGCCCGGATGGGCAACTGCCGAAGATCATTCTCGAAGTCGACAGCACCGTGCGCTTCAGTTGGATCCTGCTGGGTCGCGAACCGCGCTCACGCACGGAACTGCTGATGGTCTATGCCGCGGTTCTCGCACACGGCACGTCGATGTCTGCCGCCGATATCGCCCGCATGGTGCCGGAACTGTCGGCGACCGCGATCCGCCAGATGATGAGCCGCATCGCGGACGAACGGATGCTGCGCCAGGCCGCCGACGCGGTGCTCGAATTCATGCACCGGCATTCGATTGCGCAGCACTGGGGCCGCGCCGACCTTGCGTCATCGGACATGATGTCGCTGGAAACAACGAGAACGGTCTGGCAGGCTCGGGCCGATCCGCGACGGCGCACCTCGTCGATCGGTGTGTACAGGCATGTGCGTGATCGCTGGGGCATTTTCTACGACCAACCGATCGTACTCAACGAGCGGCAGGCGGGCGTTGCGATCGAAGGTGTGATCCGGCAAAGCAGTACCGACGACGTGGCTATGCTTGCCGTGGATACCCATGGCTTTGTTGTTACATGGACATTGTCATCGTTCCGCCACGCAAATGAGGCATACAGCAAACAACAGGATGACCGTTTGGCTGGCAGGTCCGCGCAGGGCGTAGCCCGGAGCGGACCTGCCAGCCGGGTGACGTGTTCGACAGATTCCCCGTGTTCCGGAGGTCAAGGTATCAGGCGTCGATACGCCGTCAATGGTCGGGATCCGACCGGTTTCCTGAAAGGAGACAGTCATGGCCGTTCACAACGCACGTCTGCCAGGCGGGCAGAGAAGTGTCGAGCTATTGAATGACGCTGGCGAGCCTGTCGCCGCGGTCAACACCTACTTGCGACATCTGGCGGCACGAAACTGCTCGCCGAACACGCTGGTTGCTTATGCCCACGACCTGCAGCATCTGTGGCGCTTCCTCGCACAGCAGCATCTGGATTGGCGCGAGTTCAAGGTGTGGCATACCGTCGAATTCCTTGGCTATTTGAGATCACTCAGAATTCCGCTGTCACCCCGCCGGCGGTCGATAGCCGAGGCGCTGGTCATCGACGGCCAGCCGATGGCCCAACTGGCCGCGACGACGGTCAACAGAATACTCGCCGCCGTTTCGTCGTTCTATGATTTCGCGATACTTTCCGCCCAGCTCGACGGCGGTAACCCGCTAGAGAAAACGCATGACTGGCAACAGCAGCGCGTGACCACCAGGCATCGTCCGTTCATGGATGGCGCGAGCCGCCAGCGGCCGTTGCGAAGGCGCGTTTCCGTAAAGACTGTGGACCGGCTGCCTCGCCCGATGTCGGATGAACAGGTTGATGCCCTCTTTGCTGAACTGCACTGTGCGCGCGACCGGGCTATCCTGCGCTTGATGCTCGACGGAGGGCTGAGGCCAGGGGAAGCGTTGAGCCTGCATCTCGAAGATATCCGGTACGGCCAACGTCGCCTCGTGGTGCGATATCGCAACGATCATCCGAAGGGCGTGCGCGCCAAGTCGCGCTTCGAACGTGTCGTGGATCTGTACGATCCCGCAACGCTGGAAGCAGTGAGCACCTACGTCATGACCGAAAGGCCGAACGACGGAGACAGTCCGTTTGTGTTTCTCGTCGGCGGCGCCGGCAGACGGCGACTTGAACCACCTGGCTATCCTGCGTTGTTCAAGCTCTTTACGCGCGCCTGTGAGCGGGCCGGTACCCGCGAGCCCTGGGTGACGCCGCACAGCCTTCGGCACTATGTGCCCTTCCTGACTATGTCTTGCAACTGAGAGTTGTCCCCATTTTGCAGCAGTTGCGCGAAGCAAAGTAGAGATAGTCTTGATTCCTTCCACAGCCCCCGGCGTCCGGGAAGGAGTCCATCATGAGATACGTCGTTTGTGACCGGGTCGGTCTTTCGCGCCTTCCAGAAGGTCCGCTTGCATCCTACATCGTTGCATTCGCGAACTCGATGGAGTCCCAAGGATATAGCGTGCAGTCACTCCGGCATCAGGTGCGCATTGTTGCTGGCTTTAGCCAGTGGCTCGCACGATCAAGAGTGGAATTGCATCGCGTATGCTCCGAACACGCGTCGCAGTATTTGCGATATCGAGCTCGACGTGTGCGGGCTGGCCGGGGGGACAGCGCTGCACTTCGACATCTCCTCGAGTTTCTGCACCACAGTGGCGTCGTTCGTGCTCAGCGCACAGACACCCGCCGCGGGACGGCGGCTGAACTCTATGCCCAGGCGTACGGACAGTACTTACGCGAGGTGCGTGGTCTGGCCGAAACAACGATTGCGTATTATTCGACGTTCGCCACAGATTTCCTGCAAGACCGCTTCGGCGACGGGCGAGTCAATCTGTCACGTCTGCGTGCGAGCGATGTCATTAGATTTGTACAGCTTAAGGCCCAACGTCTGCATTTGAAGCGTGCGAAGCTCATGACCACCGCTTTGCGATCCTTTCTACGCTACGCACGCTATCGTGGCGACATGGTGCCGGATCTTGCGGATTTCGTTCCGGTCGTTGCCAACTGGTCGATGCCGTCAATCCCTCGGGCGATTGCTCCAGATCAGATACGGCAACTGCTGTCCAGTATCGATCGCAGGACCGGAATGGGCCTTCGCGACTACGCGATCCTGCTGCTGCTCGCACGGTTGGGGCTACGCTCTGGGGAAGTAGTGTCGCTTGAACTTACGGATATCGACTGGAGCGCGGCACGTTTGACTGTGCGAGGTAAATGCGGCCAGCGCAACGAGCTACCTTTGCACGCCGACGTCGGCAAGGCGATCGCTGCATATTTGCGGCACGGCCGACCGCATAGTTCCTGCCGCCGGGTATTCTTGCGCACGAAGGCGCCTATCACCGGCTTTCGCGGTGCATGTGGCGTCGGTTCCATTGTTCGGCACGCGCTCCAGCGCGCTGGCATCGACGCCCCAACTACGGGGGCACATCAGTTTCGCCACGGACTGGCTGCCGACATGCTGCGCCATGGCGCATCGCTGAGCGAGATTGGGGAGATCTTAGGGCATCGTGATCCACAGACGACTATGATCTATACAAAGATCGACATCGAGGCACTGCGGACGCTGGCTGTACCGTGGCCGGGAGGTGCGCAATGAACACGCTCCGGCAGGCCGTCCACGACTATTTGAACCTCAGGCGCAACCTGGGATTCAAGTTGAAGGAACCGGGCCGAGCATTGCTCGACTTCGCCGCCTTCATGGAGCGGCACAATGCTCCCTACATTACTCAGGCGTTGGCTCTTGCCTGGGCTCAACAACCAGCCGATGTCCAACCTGCGACCCGGGCACGACGACTCGGTGTCGTGCGGGACTTTGCGCGATATCGTAGCGCGGCTGACCGGCGCACGCAGATTCCGGCCCCAGGCCTGCTGCCGTTTCAGCCGAAGCGGGCCCACCCATATCTTTACTCTGACGATGAGGTTCGCCGGTTATTGCATGCCGCCCTCGAGATGCAATACCGCTACGAACGAGGTGCATTGCGCCCGAGGGCATTTTATTGCCTGTTCGGTTTGCTAAGCGTGTCGGGCATGCGTCTTTCCGAGGCGCTCAATCTTGAGCTTCGGGATGTGGATCTGGCCGAAGGCGTATTGACGATCCGCGGTGCCAAGTTTGGCAAAGACAGACTCTTGCCATTGCACGCTTCGACCTGCAAGGTGCTCGCTGATTATATTGTGCGACGCGATCGCCACTGGGCTGGTCGGGATGTCTCGCCCTACCTGTTCGTTTCCAGCGGCGGGAGAAGACTGGATCAGGCAGACGTCCGTCGAACGTTCTATGCCTTGTCACGGGAGATTGGCTTACGCGGGACATCCGACAGTCACGGTCCGCGGTTGCATGACATGAGGCATTATTCCGAGTCACGGATTATTCCGCATACGGATCTCCGGGGCCTGCAATCCCCGGAGAATACGCGGGCTGGGGCAGCGCCAATACGGAATAATCAGAGGGTCTTCAAGAAAGCCAGCAGGCGATCATTGGGACGGAAACGCGGTGCTCGCACATCGGTGGTCGCGGCCTTCGCCAGCGCCTGTTCTTTTAGTTGCATATCCGCCTGAAAATAAATGGCAGTAGTTTCCACCGATTCGTGACCGAGCCAGAGGGCAATCACGACGCGATCTGCGCCATGGTGCAGCAAATTCATCGCCAGCGAATGTCTCAAACTGTGTGGCGTTACTTTCTTACCTATGAGTGAGGGGCAGTGAAGGCGCGCTACCGCGAGATGCTTGTCCAGCAGATATTGCAGACTGTCATGGCTTAACGCCGTACCACGCAGCGATTGAAAGATCGGGTTGGACGGTGGGTAGTGGCATTCGCGCAGCCAACTGCGCAGCACCGCCACCGTATTTTTGCGCAGCGGCGTACAGCGCTCCTTTCGGCCCTTCCCCATACAGCGTACGTACGCACCGGTGCCCAGTACAAAGTCTTGACCGCGCAGGCCGAGGAGTTCCGATGCGCGCAGCCCTGTTCGCAAGGCCAGTAGTAGCAGGGCTCTATCCCGCCGCCCGAGCCACGTCGTGAGGTCAGGCGCGGCGAGTAGCGCGTCCGCTTCATCCGGCGTCAGGTAAGCAATTGGTCGGCGCACATAGCGTTTGCTCGGCATCGCGAGAACGCATTGCGCCACGGCGCTGTACTCCGGTGCGTGCAGGGCGACATAGCGGAAGAAGGAATGAATGGCGGCCAGGCGCACATTACGGCTGCGGGCACTGTTGTCACGGTCCTGCTCAAGATGATCGAGGAACATACCGATGAACGCTGCATTCAAGTCGGGCACCGCCAGCGCTGAGGGTGATTTGCGCAGGCGCTGCTGCGCAAACTGCAGGAGCAAGCGAAAGGTATCGCGGTAACTTGCGACGGTGTGTGAACTGACCTGTCGCTGACGCAGGAGTCGATTCAGGAAGAACGACTCCAGAAGCGACGAGAAAGTGCTGACACTTTGAGTTGTGTTCATGACCGCATTCCTCGCTCGGAGCGTACTACCCGGCGCATTACGTAGTGCATTAGCTGCGGCGTCGCGGTGAGATACCAGTAGGTATCGGTAATGTGGGCATGTCCGAGATAGGTGGAAAGTTCCGGCAGATGCCGTTCGACATCGACGCCGCGGCGATGCCACCCGGTCAGTGTGTTGATGGCCAGCCGATGCCGAAAGTCCAGCAGACGAGGTCCGCGTGAATCATCCGGGCCGCGCAGGCCGAGTTGGCGAGACAATTTGACGAAAGTCCACCGTACTGCCCATTCCGTCAGGCGAGTGCCACGCTCAGAGAGGAAGAAGCTCGCACTATCAGGGTATCGACACAAACGATCCCGGCGCTTTGCATAGCGTTGCAGCGCAGATTGCGTGGTGGGATGCACCGGCACATAGCGCGACTTTCCGAATTTGCTCTCGCGAATCGTCAGCACGCCATTGACGAGATCGACATCATCGCGATCCAGATGCAAGGCTTCATTGGTCCGCAGACCGGTTGCAACATATAAGCCGAATAGCGTGGCATATGTATGCGGTCGCAGACCGGTCGCCGATGGTAGCTGCCGTGCCAGCTCAAGCAAGTGGTCGATGTCTTCGTCGCGATAAATGTAGGGTTCCGGCCGTTGTAACTGATACGGCAGCAAGTCCGGTGATGGCACGAGAGTGCGTGGATCGCTCGCGCTGCAGTATTGCGCAAACCGACGCACCATGCCTAAACGGTTCGCCCATTGCGCCGGCTGCACATCGGCAGGTTGGGTCGCCCACGCCAGAGCGAGATCGGTGGTGATGTACGTGGCGCCCGCGGCGTCGGCGAAGTCGACGAAACGTTGCAGCAAGCGTCCGGGCAACCGCAACTTGACGCCGAGGGCACGACGCAGCGCCAGATACTGATCGAGGGAAACCTGTAACGACGGGGTGACGGGTGATGTGCTCATGATGCACTCCCCGGCCACGGCGGGGCGATGCGCCGGAGCGCAGCGATATCCACCCTGGCGTAAATCTGCGTCGTCGTCGGTTGCTGATGCCGGAGCAATTGACCAATCTCATCGAGGGAGGCGCCCCGACGCAGCAGTTCGGTGGCCAGCGAATGCCGCAGCAAATGCGCCCCTTTGAACTCGGGGTTCAAGCCGGCGCGTTGCAGTGCGCGGCGCACGACATCGCAAACGGCAACAGGGCTGGCAAAGCCACGCTGCGGAGCTCTCGAGCGGATAAACACGCGACGCGTCGAGCACGTGGGACGAACGTGACGCAGATAGTGCGCCAAGGCGACGCCGACGTCCTTGGGCAGTGGCAATCGTGCCAGTCGTTGGCCCTTGCCGCGCACGAGAATCTCGCCGGCCTCCCAGTCCAGATCCTCCAAATTCATCTCGACCACTTCTCCGGCACGCAACCCCAGCCGCGCCAGGAGCAGCAAGATCGCATAATCCCGTTGGCCTGCTGGCGTATCGCGGTCGCAGGACTCAAGCAGTCGCTCCACTTGTTCGGGTGGCAGCGACTTGGGCAGGTGCGATAAGCGCGAGTGCGCAACGCCCGGCACGGCGGCGGCCAGATCCGTGTTGATAGCTCCGCGTTGGAGTAGAAAACGCAGGAACGAGCGCAGCGCCGTGACGGTCAGTTTGGCGTAAGTACGGCTGACCCGCTGGACTTGACCAAGGATGAAGTGATGGAGATCTTGCGGGCACAATTGCGCAACACGTGGCGCGTTGCAGGGGAACCGCTCAGTCAAAAAGCGTCGCACAATAGGCAGATAGTTGATCAACGTCGACGGCGAGAGGCCGCGTTCCGACCGGAGGAATAGCTCAAAATCTCGCGTGAGCTTGCCCACCGCGCTCCGATCGATCGGTGGTGACACTGCCCGAGCGCAGCCGATGTCGCGTAAGAACGTGAGCAGTTGTTGCGTCGTCGCGACGTCTCCGCGTTGCGCGACACCGCGACGGCGGCGACCCACGTGAAATTGCCGGAGCCCCTGGTCATCCAGCCTTGCCAATGGAACCTTGTGCCGCTTGAGCCAGAGACTGAGTTCCGCCACCAGCTTACATTTGACGTGAACAGTCGTCGCGGCGTAACCCTCGCTGGCGAGGAACGTCGCAAATCTATCGAGGTGGGATGTCAGCGGGCCACCACCGGAGCAACCGGGGAGTGCCGTGACGGCACCGTTGCGAGTGATCTTCATCGTGAGTCTCCCTGAATCGGGGGGAAATCCCCAGGAAGACGACACTCCAATAACGTCGAAAACTCAAGCGCCCACCGTAGCGCAGATCACTTACACAAAATCTGTATTGATTCACCATCCCGTAAAAACGCTGGCGAAGGCCGCGACCACCGATGTCCGAACACCGCGCTTCCGTCCCAATGATCGCCAGCTGACCTTCTCGAAGACCCTCTGATTATTCCGTATTGGCGTGACCCCAGCCCGCGTATTCTCCATGAATTGCAGGCCCCGGAGATCCGTATGCGGAATAATCCGTGACTCGGAATAATGCCTCTAATTCCGCATGCGGAATTAGAGGCATAGGATTGCGACTCGAACGTGGCCGCGTTCTGGCATGAACCGGGCTTGCGTTTTAGCTTGATTCAGGTCAATGCGCGGGGGCGGCGGCAGTACATCATTGTTTCAAGTGAGAGTTTTCGCTTTGCCGACGGGATATACCCACTGGCCTGAGGAAAGGTGATGACGCGAAAGATAATCGCCTTAACGATCGAAGGAGTGGTGTGATGGGTGTCGGAATGCAAATCGCTTATATGGGCTTTGTCGGATCAGCGGAAATAGAGGCCGAAGCAAGCGTGCAGCTTGTTCGAATTGATCGGTTTTCGCGTTTCGTCGCGGGCTGTCATCTCGCCATCGAATTCCTGCGTAATCTCGACGGCTCGAGGTCGTACGACGCCCGGCTCGATCTCATCACGCGCGACTACAACATGATCCCGATCGAGCATATAACCCATAGCGATCCGCAACTGGCGATCCGGGCAGCTTTCGATTCGGCGGTGCGCCTGCTCGAAAAAGAGGGCGCGTCGGTACGTGCGACAGCAGGTGCAGATCTGGGAGACGAGAAATGATCAGGATTGAACCAAGAATTACCGTTGCGATAATTTCAGTTTTTGTCGCACTGGCCGGCCTTGGGGCGGCGCTTCGTGGCTTGATCTTCGATGAGTCCAGTCTCGTGCGTTATGGCGTAGCGGTGATCATTGCAAGCGTTGCGCTGCTTGTCGTGATACTCAATCCGCCATCGTCGCCGCATGAGTGGTAAACGCGACTCCCCCGACGGCATCCCTGGGGGGCGCGCTTTTTACTCGTCGAATACCTCGTTCTCGGCTTCAATCGAGTCGGACTCGATGCATTGCACATGCCAGCGATCCAAGGGCGCTTCCAGATTCGCGTGGCCGCACCACACCACCCGTCCAAACTGGCCTTCGGTCAGGCGAGTACGGTCTTCCAGATCGAGGTCGGTCAAGGCGCACAGTGTGTCTGTTGAATCAGGGTCGCAGATCAGCGTTGTGCTGGGCGCCGTGCGCAAAAGGCCCCAGGACGGAATGTCGACGCCGCTGTGCATTTCCCGCGACCAGTGGCTCAAGTCGAGGTCTAGCCAAAGGACTGCAAACCGGTCCGGGTCTTCAGGTTGATCCAGCTTGATCGTGATACGCATGGTGTCCTCCGCAACATTAGATTAGTTACTCAATACCCATTGAACGAGCGTACGGGCGTCTTCTCGCGAAAGCGGACCACCGCGATCAGCCGCCGCCGGCATTGCCATATCGCCCCAATGTGCGGGGCCGCCGACCCGCAATTTTTCCTCAAGCATCAATGCGGCGTTCGGAACGTTGCGATAACGCGCCGCGATTTGCTGAAACGATGGTGCAAGAAAGGGTGAGTCGACGGTATGGCAGAACATGCAGTGCTGCTGATCGACAAGCGCTTCCGGCTCCGGTTCGGCGTATGACTGCATCGCTATGCACAGCAAAAGGCCGGCGATACCGGCATGACGCGATAGCTGAAGTGGTTGCATCGACAGGCTCCAATAGTGTGTTCTTCGACCGACCACGTTGCCCAAACTGAAGGAAGGTTTGATCAACTCCTCATGAGCATGCAGCGGAGCAAGCGCTGTCGACAAAACCATGCTGCCCCCTGGCTGCTACATATCGTTGATCTGAATCAAGAGCCGTGCATCGGCCGCGCATCACGACACCACATCCTGGATCGGCCGGCGCGGCGAATGGGCAGCATGCGGTCCGCGTCCCATGCGCAGCAGCAGTTGCGGTTGCGCGTGGATCCCGGTAGTTAGCCTGAGAGAGTCGCGCAATTGCTCGGTCTCTACTGGCTGGTTCAGATAGGACGCGGTGAGTCCTGACTCGACACCGGTCAGCAACACACGCTCGAGGGCTTGCCCCGCGGCGAGCCACGACTGAGGATCGTCAATGCCGGTGCCGATGCAGAAGAGGATGGGCGATGCCTGCACGAGGCTTTCGTGCGCTGCAGCAATGCCGCTTCCCAGATCGAAGGTGCGAATGGCCGAAGCGACCAGTGGCACTGCGATGTCCAGCAGCTTGCTCACACCGGGACCGTAGGCGGGCATACCGTCGTCCGTGCGCCGGGGATGAATCCAGCTCGCCAGTTCGCGTCTGAAACGAGGGTCGTGGAACTGAATGCGATCGGCCTTGGCTATCAGTTGAGCGATTTGTTCCCGCCTGTGGAGATCATCGATGCATACAGCCTGCACGCCTTCCGCCTCTGCCGCACCGAGGAGCCGCTGTTGTGTCTCCGGTGCGACGGCTTCAGCGCGAAAAGCTTCACGCGTCGTCACGCGTCGGGCAATGGCGTCAAACATCGGCGCGATGCTTGCGTCCCTGTTCCCGCTCGCGAGCACGCGCACCTTTGCGAGCACGTCCGGTTCAGCGCCCGCAGGCAGCAGTGTGATGGCATAGCCAAGTCCAAAGTGACTGAGCGCGACACGCAGGTTGAATAACGCAGCGCCACAACTGATGACTATTTTTCGGTATAATGGGTCGACCACCGAGAGGGCCCGAGTGCGGTCGGCGCAGAGCATCACCGTGTCGCCATCAACGATAAAGCGCCAAGGCTGCGAGTTATGGCTTGAAGGGGCAAGCACCGCGTAATTCAGCGCAAAACGCAGGCGCGCTTCGGCGCATGCTAGCGGCGACAAATGGCTTTCTTCGATGTCCCATGCGGTATGAGGTGCAAGCGTCGGCATTTTGTATCACCATGTCTCGATGGATTCGTGCCTTCATCGTGTCAGCATCGCGGCGACAAGTGTTGACTCAAGTCAAGCGTACCCGCGCGCCAGCAAGTGCAATAGAGTGGAGCCGGTTACCATGGCAACGGACAGCAGGAGATTCGATATGCGAGCGATGGTTTTCGACGGCAGCGGGCCGGTGCTGCGTGAAATGAACTTACCCGATCCGGTGGCAGGGCCTGGACAACTGTTGATCGATGTGCACGCGTGCGGCGTATGCCGCACGGACCTCCATCTAGTCGACGGCGAGCTTCCAGACCCGAAGCGACCGGGTTGGTGTGCCATGGCTCGGCCACACGTGCGGAGCTTGCCCGTTTTGCCGTTCGGATCGCGAAAACCTTTGCGATTGCCCGGGTTTTACCGGCTACACGCTTGATGGCGGATACGCGGAGCGCGTCGCAGTCGAAAGCGAATATTGTTTGCACTTGCCGGAGCGGTATTCGGATGTAGAAGCGGCCCCGTTGCTGTGCGCGGGACTTATCGGTTATCGCTCGCTCTTGATGGCGGGCGATGCGAAACGACTCGGTATTTACGGTTTCGGCGCAGCAGCGCGTCTTGTCGCGCAGATCGCGCGGCGTCAGGGACGCAGTGTCTATGCGTTCACGCGCGAGGGCGACGTGGCTGCTCAGGCGCTCGCCATGCGGCTCGGCGCGTGCTGGGCTGGTAGCAGCACTGAACAGCCTCCCGAGGAGCTTGACGCAGCCTTACTGTTCGCACCGGTGGGCGCACTGGTCCCCGCGGCGCTAAAGGCGGTGGCGAAGGGCGGCATTGTCGTCTGCGGGGGCATCCATATGAGCGATATTCCATCGTTTCCCTATGCATTTCTTTGGGGCGAACGCAGCGTTGTTTCGGTGGCCAACCTCACTCGCGAAGACGGACGCGCATTCATGCGCATCGCCAATGAATTCCCGCTCGAAGTCGCGACCACCGCGTACGGCCTCACGGAAGCTAACCAGGCGCTCAACGATCTGCGCGCCGGCCGTGTGCATGGCGCGGCAGTTCTCAAGGTGTCGCGGTGATCACCAGGAGGAAACGCGCGCCCGATCAAACCTCGGCCAGCTTTTCGGCATCGAGGATGGTGATCTCCTTGCCTTTGGTATCGACTACGCCTTGCTTCTGCAACTTTGAGAACATCCGGCTGACGGTCTCAAGTTTAAGTCCGAGGCAGCTGCCGATCTCATCGCGCGTCATCCGCAGATTGAACTTCGCCGCGGAATATCCGCGAGCCTTCATCCGTGTCGACAAGTTCATCAGGAACGCAGCGACGCGCTGTTCGGCGCTCATCGTTCCTAGCAACATCATGAGTCCGG
>Ga0105854_1000782_pt1 | contig 13611 bp, 16 predicted proteins | sample OrgsoiDNA_201058_FD_89679 | JGI IMG/M metagenome (GOLD analysis project Ga0105854, IMG submission 89679) | Permafrost soil microbial communities from the Arctic, to analyse light accelerated degradation of dissolved organic matter (DOM) -... | ecosystem: Environmental > Terrestrial > Soil >... | reverse complement strand
GGGAGCCTCCTCGACCGGAGCCTCTTCGGTCACCGGCGCAGGTGCCTCCTCGACCGCCGGAGCCTCCTCGACCGGAGCCTCTTCGGCCACCGGCACAGGTGCCTCCTCGACCGCCGGAGCCTCCTCGGCCGGAGCCTCTTCGGCCACCGGCACAGGTGCCTCCTCGACCGCCGGGGCCTCCTCGGCGACCGCCTCGTCGACTACGACTTCTTCGGTTGTCTCGTCGTTCTTCTTCTCGTCCGCCATGCTCAGCTCTCGACCTTCTGCTTGGAGTTCCGCTCGTGCTGCGTCGTCAGGATGCGCGCGATCTCGCGTTTTGCGAGCCTCAGGCGCGTCGAGTTCTCGAGTGCGCCGGTGGCCGCTTGGAACCGGAGGTTGAACAGCTCCTGCCGGGTGTCGGCGAGCCTGTGGTCCAGGTCGTCGTCAGTCAGGTCACGCAGGTCTCTAGCCCGCAAAGAGATCACCACTATCGTCGCGCCGCACGAATTTGGTCTTCAGCGGCAGCTTCTGGCCGGCCAGGCGCAGCGCTTCCTTGGCCAGCGGTTCCGGGATGCCTGCCAGCTCGAACATCACGCGCCCGGGCTTCACGACGGCCACCCAGCCCTCGGGCGAGCCCTTCCCTTTGCCCATGCGCGTCTCGGCGGGCTTTTTCGTGAACGGCTTGTCGGGGAAGACGTTGATCCACACCTTGCCGCCGCGCTTGATCTTGCGCGTCATCGCGATCCGGGCGGCCTCGATCTGGCGGTTGGTGATCCAACCGGCCTCGAGCGCCTTGATCCCGTACTCGCCGAAGTGCACCGTCGTCTGCCCGCGCGACTCCCCACGGCGCCGGCCGCGGTGGTGCTTCCTGAACTTGGTCTTCTTCGGCAGCAACATCAGCTATCCGCTTTCTTCGGCGCGGGCTTCTTCGCGGCGGGCTTCTCCGCGGCCGGCTCGTCCGCGGCCGGGGTCTCCGCCGCCGCCGGCACATCGACGACGGGCGCCGTCTCGGCGATCGGGGCCTCAACGGCCGGCTGCTCGCGGACCTCGGCCGAGGCGGCTGCGTCGTCCGGGCGCGCCGTCTCGACGTTCGTGTCGGGGCGCTGCGCGGGGCGGCCGCCCGTTCCGCCCTCGGGCGAGCGGGTTGCGCCGCCGCGGTTGCGCGGAGCGCCGGCGCGGTTGCCGGGCCCACCGCCACCGGGGCGCTGCTGGCCGCCGCGCTGGCCGGGACGGCCGCGGCGCACGGGGCCGAGACCCTCGCGATCCTGACTGCGGTTGCGGCCCGACTCGCGAGAGGCACCGAGACCCTCGCTGACACCACCACGGCGGCGAGCCGTGTCCTGGTCGCCCAGGCGCGTCTCCTTCTTCTCGGCCATGCCGGAGTAGCCCTGCGGCATGATCTCGCCCTTGTTGATCCAGACCTTGACGCCGATGCGGCCGGTCGGGGTCTTCGCCTCGACGAAGCCGTAGTCGATGTCGGCGCGGATCGTGTGCAGCGGTACGCGGCCCTCCGAGTACTGCTCCGAACGGCTCATCTCCGACCCGCCGAGGCGGCCCGAGCACTTCACCTTCACGCCGGCGGCGCCGGAGCGGATCGCCGACGCGAGGGAGCGCTTCATCGCCCTTCGAAATGAAACCCGGTTCTGCAACTGCTCTGCGATCGACTGGGCGACGAGCTTCGCGTCGAGCTCGGGGCGCTTGATCTCGTTGATGTTGATGTGCACGTTCTTCTGCGTCATCGCGTGCACTTCTTTGCGCAGCGCATCGACTTCGACACCTGATTTCCCGATCACGATCCCCGGACGTGCCGTGTAGATGTCGATCGTGATCCTTTGCTTGTCCTTGCGGATCAGGATGTCCGACAGTCCCGCGTGCGACAGCTTCTTCAGGATGTGCTCGCGAATCTTGATGTCCTCGATGAGCGCGCCTGCGAACTCCTTCTTGCCGACCATCCAGTTCGACTTCCAGTCGTGGATGACGCCGACCCGCAGGCCGCCCGGATGAATTTTCTGACCCACTAGCTCTCCTTCTTCTTGGTCGCACGCTTTTCGGTGGCACCGCGGGACAGCGCGCGTCTCTTCTTCGGCTTCGCCGGTGCTTGCTTGGGAGCAGGAGCGGCGGCGGCAGCCGTCTGCGCGACCTGGATCGTGATGTGGCACGTGCGCTTCTTGATGCGGGAGACGCGACCGCGCGCGCGGGCGCGCCAGCGCTTGATCGTCGGGCCCCCGTCGACGAAAACGGCAGCAACCACGAGGTCGTCGCCGCGCCACTGGAGCGACGGGTTCGACTCGGCGTTCGCGACGGCCGAGCTCAGCACCTTCTCGATCTCGACGGCCGCGGCGCGCTCGGTGAACGCGAGGATCGTGCGCGCCTCGGGCACGCTGCGTCCACGGATGTTGTCCGTGACCAGGCGCGCCTTGCGCGGTGAGATCCGCACGAACTTCGCGACGGCCTGCACCGTCTTCGGATTCGCGACCGCAGCTGCCATCAGCGCTTCTTCACCTGCGTCTTCTGGTCGCCGGCGTGGCCCCGGAAGAGCCGCGTGGGGGCGAACTCGCCGAGCTTGTGCCCGACCATCTGTTCCGAGATGAACACGGGCACGTGCTTGCGCCCGTCGTGGACTGCGATCGTGTGCCCGACCATGTCGGGGAAGACCGTGGACGTCCGCGACCAGGTGCGGATCATGTTCTTGGAGCCCGAATTGTTCATCTTCTGGATGCGCGCGAGCAGCCGCTCCTCGACGAAAGGCCCCTTCTTCGACGACCTGCTCATTAGCGCTTGTCCTTCCCGCGGCGGCGGCCGCGAACGATCAGCTTGTTGGATTCCTTGTGTTTCGAGCGGGTGCGCTTGCCGAGCGTCGGCACGCCCCACGGGGTAACCGGATGGCGGCCGCCCTTCGATTTGCCCTCGCCGCCGCCGTGCGGGTGGTCGACCGGGTTCATCGCCGAGCCGCGGACGCCGGGGCGGATGCCCTTCCAGCGGCTGCGCCCGGCCTTGCCGCCCGTGATGTTGCCGTGCTCGACATTCCCGACCTGGCCCACGGTGGCGCGGCAGGTCATCAGCACGCGGCGCATCTCGCCCGACGGGAGACGCAGCGTCGCGTAGCCGCCGTCCTTTGCGACGAGCTGGATGCCGGAGCCTGCGGAGCGCGCCATCTGGCCGCCCCTGCCGGGCTTCAGCTCGACGTTGTGCACGAGCGTCCCCGTCGGGATGTTCTCGAGCGGCAGCGCGTTGCCCGGCTTGATGTCGGCGTCTGGGCCCGACTGCACCGACGAGCCGACACGCAGGCCGGCGGGAGCGAGGATGTAGGCCTTGAAGCCGTCCGCGTAGTGCAAGAGGGCGATGCGTGCAGAGCGGTTCGGGTCGTACTCGATCGCGGCGACCTTCGCCGGCACACCGTCCTTCTGGCGCTTGAAGTCGACCAGGCGATAGCGGCGCTTGTGGCCGCCGCCCTGGTGGCGGGTCGTGATGCGGCCCGTGTTGTTGCGACCGCCCTTCTTCGTCAGCTTCTCGGTGAGCGCCTTCTCGGGTTTCGACTTCGTGATCTCGGCGAAGTCGGACACCGTCATGTGACGGCGGCCCGGAGACGTCGGCTTGAACCTGCGGACTGGCATTAGATCTGTGCTCCCGCGAAGATCTCGATCGTGTCGCCGGCGCGCAGTTGCACGATGGCCTTCTTCCAGCCCTGGCGGGTGCCGCTGATCGCTCCGCGCCGCTTCGGCTTGGGCTGCACCTTGATCACGTTGACGCGCACGACCTTGACCCCGAACATCTGCTCGACGGCCTGTCGGATCTGCGTCTTGTGTGCGTCCTGGTGCACCTTGAACGTGTACTGGCCGCGCGTCGACGCGGTGTAGCTCTTCTCGCTGACGATCGGCGCAAGGAGCACCTGGCTTGCATGCAAGCTCACTACAGAGCCCTCCCCTCGACGAGCGGCAGTGCCGACTCCGTGATGAGCAGCGAGCGCGCCCAGACGACAGCGCCGACCTCGAGCTCGCTCGGCTCGATGACGACGATGCGCTGGAGGTTGCGGAAGCTCTTGACGAGGTTCGTCTCGCCCTCGGTTGCGACGATCACGAGCGGCGTCTTCTGGCCGGAACCTTCGACAAAGAGTCTCGCCAGCTTCGTGGACGGCTCGCCGAACTCGCTCGCCGAGACGAGTGCGAGCGTCCCTGCGTTGACATGACTCGCGAGAGCCGACCGAAGCGCGGCCTTCTGCACCTTGCGGTTGACCTTCTGGATGAACTGGCGCGGCGTCTTCGCAAACGCGTGGCCACCGCCCGAGAAGTGCGGGGCGCGCGTCGTGCCCTGGCGGGCGCGGCCGGTGCCCTTCTGGCGCCACGGCTTCGCGCGGCCACCGGAGACGAGCCCGCGGCTCTTCGTCGCAGACGTGCCCGCGCGCTGCGCGTTCATCTCCGCGCGCACGGCCTCGTGCACGAGATGCGGCTTGACCTCGGCCGCGAAGATCGAACCATCGAGGGAGACGTCCTTCGACTTCTTCCCTGCCGCGTCGAGCAGAGGGGCTTGCACGGAAGCCTCGGGAGCCGTCATTGACCCCTCACCTCCACGAACCCGTTCTTCGGGCCCGGGATCGCGCCCTTCACGAGCAGCAGATTCTTCTCGGCGTCGACCTCGTGCACCGTCAGGCCGAGCTGCGTGACGCGCCTGCCGCCCATGCGGCCGGGCATCTTGCGGCCCTTCATCACGCGCGACGGCGTGGCCGAAGCACCGATCGAGCCTGGCGCGCGAATGTTGTGCGAGCCGTGCGAGCGCGGGCCGGAGCTGAAGTTGTGCCGCTTGATCGTGCCCTGGAAGCCTTTGCCGATGCCGATGCCCGCGACCTTGACCTTGTCTCCCGGCTCGAAGATCTCGACCGTGACCTGCTCACCCTCGACCGCGCCGTCGATGCCGCCACGGAACTCGACGAGCCTGCGGTAGGCGCCGACCTTGAACTTGGCGAGGTGGCCGAGCTCGGGCCGCGTGAGCTTGCGGTCGGGAACGGCGTCGAACGCGAGCTGCACGGCGTCGTAGCCGTCCTCCGCCGCGAACTTCACCTGCACGACCGGGCACGGACCGGCCTCGATCACGGTGACGGGCGTCACCGCGCCGGTCTCCGGATCGAAGACCTGCGTCATACCCAACTTCCGCCCGAGGATCCCCTTCGGCATCAGAGCTTGATCTCGATGTCGACGCCCGCCGGGAGATCGAGCCGCATCAACTGGTCGATCGTCTTCGGTGTCGGGCTGAGGATGTCGATCAGCCGCTTGTGCGTGCGGATCTCGAAGTGCTCGCGGGAGTCCTTGTCCTTGAACGGGCTGCGGATCACGCAGTAGACGTTCTTCTCTGTCGGCAGAGGGACCGGCCCAGTGATCGTCGCGCCGCTGCGCTGCGCGGTGTCGACGATCTGCTGGGCCGACCGGTCCAGCTGCTGGTGGTCGTAGCCCTTCAGGCGGATCCGGATTTTTCCCTGTGCCATGACGGTTTGCTCTCGCTCTCTACTCGACGAACTGCGTTACTTGACAATCTCTGTGACGACGCCGGCACCAACGGTGCGGCCGCCCTCGCGGATCGCGAAGCGAAGACCCTGATCCATGGCGATCGGCTGGATCAGCGTGATCTCCATGTTCGTGTTGTCGCCCGGCATGACCATCTCCTGGCCCTCCGGGAGGGAAACGGCGCCGGTCACGTCCGTCGTGCGGAAGTAGAACTGAGGGCGGTAGTTGTTGAAGAACGGCGTGTGACGGCCGCCTTCGTCCTTCGACAGCACGTAGACCTCGGCCTTGAAGTGGGTGTGCGGCGTGATCGAGCCAGGCTTCGCAAGCACCTGGCCGCGCTCGACCTCTTCGCGCTTGATGCCCCGGAGCAGTGCGCCCGCGTTGTCGCCTGCCTGCGCGAAGTCGAGCGACTTCTGGAACATCTCGAGGCCGGTGACGACCGTCTTCGCAACCTTCTCGTGGATGCCGACGATCTCGATCTCGTTGCCGACCTCGATCTTGCCCTGCTCGACGCGGCCCGTGACGACCGTGCCGCGACCGGTGATCGTGAAGACGTCCTCGATCGGCATCAGGAAAGGCCTGTCGACATCGCGGACGGGCTCCGGGATGTAGGAGTCGACGGCTTCCATCAACTCGACGATCTTGCTCTCCCACTCCTCGTCGCCCTCGAGCGCCTTCAGCGCCGAAACGCGGACGATCGGGATGTCGTCGCCGGGGAAGTCGTACTTGGTCAGAAGCTCCTGAACCTCGAGCTCGACGAGCTCGAGCAGCTCCTCGTCGTCGACCATGTCGGCCTTGTTCAGCGCAACGACGATGTACGGCACCCCGACCTGGCGGGCGAGGAGAATGTGCTCACGCGTCTGCGGCATCGGGCCGTCGGCCGCGGACACCACGAGAATCGCACCGTCCATCTGCGCGGCACCCGTGATCATGTTCTTGATGTAGTCCGCGTGGCCGGGGCAGTCGACGTGCGCATAGTGGCGGTTCGCCGTCTCGTACTCGACGTGCGACGTGTTGATGGTGATGCCGCGCTGGCGCTCCTCGGGAGCGTTGTCGATCTGTGCGAAGGACACCGCGACGCCGCCGCCTTTCTTCGCGAGCACGTTCGTGATCGCGGCTGTCAGCGTCGTCTTCCCGTGATCGATGTGCCCGATGGTGCCGACGTTGAGGTGCGGCTTCGTGCGCTCAAACTTCTGCTTGGCCATTGACTCGTTGCTCCTTCGTCGAAAAAAGTCTAGAAATCTACGCCCGCTACTGCGCGGCGCTCCCACTAGCCATGATTTCCTCGGCAATCGAGGCTGGCACTTCCTCGTACCGGTCGAACTGCATGGTGAAATTCGCGCGGCCCTGGGACATCGACCGCAGGTCGGTGGCGTAGCCGAACATCTCGCTCAGCGGGACGCTCGCGTTGACCACCTGCGCGTTCCCGACAGGCGCCATGTTCTCGACACGACCACGGCGGGACGCGAGGTTGCCCATCACATCGCCGACGTAGTCCTCGGGCGTGGTGATCTCGACGGCCATCATCGGCTCGAGGAGCTTCGGCTTCGCGCGCCTCATTGCTTCCTTGAAGGCAATCGAGCCGGCGATCTTGAAGGCGCGCTCGCTCGAGTCGACATCGTGGTAGGAGCCGTCGATCAGTTCGACCTTCACGTCGACCACCGGGTAGCCCGCGAGGATCCCGGAGCCCATGGCCTCGCGGATGCCCTCGTCGATCGGCTTGATGTACTCCTTGGGGATCTTGCCGCCGACGACCTTGTCGACGAACTCGTAGCCGGCGCCGGGCTCCTGCGGCAAGAGGTTGATCACCGCGTCGCCGTACTGGCCCGAGCCGCCCGTCTGGCGGACGAACTTGCCCTGAACCTTCTCGGCCGGCTTGGAAATGGTCTCGCGGTAGGCGACCTGCGGGCGGCCGACGTTCGCGTCGACGTTTAACTCGCGTTTCAGGCGATCGATGATGATCTCGAGATGCAGCTCGCCCATGCCGGCGATCAGCGTCTGACCCGTCTCTTCGTCCGAGGTGACGCGGAAGGTCGGATCCTCTTCGGCGAGCCGGGCAAGCCCGCTGCCGAGCTTGTCCTGGTCGGCCTTCGACTTCGGCTCGACTGCGACCGAGATCACCGGCTCCGGGAACGTCATCGACTCGAGCACGATCGGCGCGCTCGGGATCGCCAGCGTGTCACCCGTCGTCGTCGTCTTGAGGCCGACGCCGGCGGCGATGTCACCCGCGCCGATCTCGTCGCGCTCCTCACGATGATTCGCGTGCATCTGGAGGATGCGCGAGATCCGCTCCGTCTTGCCGGTCGTCGTGTTCAGCACGCGGTCGCCGGCCTTGATCTTCCCCGAGTAGACGCGGAAGTAGGTCAGCTTGCCGACGAACGGGTCGGACATCACCTTGAAGGCGAGGGCCGAGAACGGCTACTCGATCGACGGCTCGCGCGTGATCGTCTCGCCGGACTTCGGGTCGAGGCCCTCCATCGGCGGCACGTCGAGCGGGCTCGGCAGATAGTCGATGACAGCGTCGAGCAGCGGCTGCACGCCCTTGTTCTTGAAGGCGGAGCCGAGGATCACGGGCGTCAGCGCATCGGCGATCGTCGCGACGCGGAGCGCGCGCCTGATCATCTCCGGCGTCACGAGTGTCTCGTCGGTCAGGTAGGTGTCCGTCAGCTCGTCGTCGTGTTCGGCGACGGCGTCGATCAGCTGGTGGTGGTAGGCGTGGGCCTGCTCGGCGAGCTCCGCCGGGATGTCGGTCACGTCGAAGTCCTCGCCGAGGTCGTCCTTGTAGACGATTGCCTTCATCTCGACCAGGTCGATGACGCCGACGTGCTTGTCCTCCGACCCGATCGGCAGCTGAATCGGCACTGCCACCGCGCCGAGGCGGTCGACCATCGACTGAACGGCCTTGAAGAAGTCGGCGCCGGTGCGGTCCATCTTGTTGATGAACGCGATCCGCGGCACCCGGTACTTGTCGGCCTGGCGCCAGACGGTCTCGGACTGGGGCTGGACGCCGGCGACGGAGTCGAAGACGGCCACGGCGCCGTCGAGCACGCGGAGGCTCCGCTCGACCTCCGCAGTGAAGTCCACGTGCCCGGGCGTATCGATAATGTTGATCCGGTGGTCGCGCCAGGTCGCGGTCGTCGCAGCCGACGTGATCGTGATGCCGCGCTCCTGCTCCTGCGCCATCCAGTCCATTGTCGCGGCGCCCTCGTGCACCTCACCCATTTTGTGGGTGCGGCCGGTGTAGTATAGGATCCGCTCGGTCGTCGTGGTCTTGCCCGCGTCGATGTGGGCCATGATCCCGATGTTGCGGACGCGGTCCAGCGCCACTCGTGTCTCCGCTACAGCCAACTCTCTCCCTTACCAGCGGTAGTGCGCAAAGGCCTTGTTGGCCTGCGCCATCCGGTACATGTCGTCTTTGCGCTTGTACGCGTTCCCCTGCTGCTCGAGGGCGTCGAGGATCTCGCCGGCCAGCTTGTCCGCCATGTGCTTCTCGCGGCGAGCGCGGGAAAACGTGACGAGCCAGCGGAGGGCGAGCGTGCGCCCACGGCGCTGCGGCACCTCGATCGGAACCTGGTAGTTCGCACCACCGACGCGGCGCGAGCGAACCTCGAGTACCGGCGTGACGGTCTTGACGGCCTGCTCCAGCACCTCGACCGGCGGACGGCCGGTCTTCTCCCCGACCTTTTCGAGCGCCGTGTAGACGATCGCCTCGGCCGTCGACTTCTTGCCGTCGAGCATCACACGGTTCATCAGCTGCGTCACGAGCTGGCTGTCGTAGACCGGATCGGCGATCACCTGGCGCGGCGTGATCTCAGCGCGGCGCGGCATTACGAGGTGCTCTTCTTCGCGCCGTACTTGGAGCGGCCCTGCTTGCGGTCGGCGACGCCGGAGGCGTCGAGCGCGGCCCGGATCACCTTGTACCGGAAGCCCGGCAGGTCCTTGACGCGGCCGCCACGTATGAGCACGACCGAATGCTCCTGGAGGTTGTGGCCCTCACCGGGAATGTACGTGCCGACCTCGAGCCCGTTCGTGAGCCGGACGCGCGCGATCTTCCGCAGCGCCGAGTTCGGCTTCTTCGGGGTCGTCGTGGAGACGCGCGTGCAGACACCGCGCTTCTGCGGGGCTCCCGCGAGCGCAGTGGTCTTCGTCTTCGCGGCCTTCTTGACGCGGCCCTTGCGAACCAGCTGATTGACGGTCGGCATGCTGAGACTGGGTCTCCTATAGGTCGTGGTCAGACAGAAAGCCGGGGGAGCACGGGCGCCCTCGGGCGGCGAGGCATCGTACCGAAACCGGCAGAGAGCTGCAAAACGCCTCCAACCCGCTCCGTTCCTTGCCTCGCGGCAGGGTAGCGCATGTTGAGGGGGCCCCCGTCCCTCACCCTTTTGCGGTAGGCCGCGGCCGCCTTACCCGAGACCGAGGTAGGGCAGCCAGTTCGTCAGGTCGACCGTGGCGGGCTGCGGCGGCTGATCGTGCCGGCAGGTGAGGCTCGAGAGGGACTGGTTCTGGTGGCGGCGCGACCAGATCGCGAACGCCGCGTCCTTCTGCTGGGCGATGAACGCGGCGCGGATCGCGGGCGCGGCCTGGGCGAACGGGAACGAGCCGAGCGGCGCGACCTCGCCGTCGACGGTCAGCTTCACACCGAGGACGACGGTGCTCGCACCGTCGGCCAGGCCGAACAGGCGGCCGGGGGCCTGCTGGCTGAGCGCTATGCCGGAGCGCGCGTTCCCGAGCCAACGCACCGGTTCTGCCGCGCGGACGAACCGCGCGTTCGTCGACGAGTACGTGTCGTACCACTGCTGCAGCTGCAGTCCGCTCGGCGCGCTGACGCGCAGCGTGTCCTCGAGGGCGCGACGGCGGAGCTCGTCGGCGAGGATGACACGCGCAAGCGTCGGTGTCGCCTTCGCACGCGCGAGCGCGGCCAGGTACGCGGCGCGGCTGCCGCCGAAGTGATCGAGGATCACCCCGCGCTCCGCGGTCAACACCGCCTTCGGGTCGACGGACTTCGCCTCGACGAGCACCGCGTGCTGGAACTCGGCGGAGTAGGCGAGATCGCGGTCCCCCGTCAGGTGGAAAAGCACCGCGACGTCGCTTTCGAGCAGCCGCGTGTGGTCGAGCAGGCAGATCGTCCCGAGGGGCAGGGTGGCGCCGACGTCGAACGACGTGTCGAGGTCCTGGCCGGAGAGTGTGGGCGCGTCGCAGAGGGAGTGGTCACGCGTCCAGAGCCAGGTGCAGGCGGCCTGCGGCTTGTCGGGGTCGTTGCCGGCCGGGTTGAACGCCGCCCACCCCCACGACCAGACACTCGCGATGTGCAGCTCGGAGGAGACCTGTTTCGCCGCGATCCCCTCCCACTTGACGACGTCGAGCCATTTCGAGAGGGGCTGAAGGCCCTCGCGCCCGCCGGCCTTCGGCGTCGAGCTGAACGTGAGCATCATCCCGAGCCGGCTTGTCGGGACGCCGATTTCGATCAGGTTCTCGAGGCGTTTGCTCATCGTCGCGCGCAAGCGGCGGCTGCCATGGACGGCGCCCTGGTTCGAGACAGCGGGGCCGGAGAAATAGATTTCCGGCACGAGGTCCGCGACCTCGGCGACCTGCCGCCACCAGTCGTCCGCGGTCGTGTCATGGGTGTAGGGGTTACTGGAGAGGAGCAGGAACGGGCGCGCACCGCGTTCGGCGAGTCGCTGGAGGAACGCGAGCACGTTCGCGCGGTACTGGGCGGTCGTCGGCGTCCACGGCGTCGGCAGCTGCGCGCCGAAGAGCTCGTTCTCCGCCATCAGCGGGTGGTCGCAGCCGGACGAGGTGACGGCGGTTGCGAAGAGCTTGTCCGCCCGGGCCTGGATGGTCGACGGGTCGGCCGGCTTCGACGGGGTGCCGACGCGGTTGTTCAGGTAGAGGTCGAAGTAGACCGTTTGCGCGCCTTTGGCCCGCAGCTGGGGCGGGACCAGGAAGTTCGATGCCGCTCCGACAATGCCCGGCCGCGCGAAGATCGTCGACCAGAACGGGACGCCCCCGTCGGCGTAGTCGACCCAGAGCGGCTGCGCCTGGGGCAGCCCGCACGGCAGCGGAAGCGGCGCCGCGGCGCCGCCGCCGCGCGCGACACCTGCCGCGAGCGCGAGCAGCGCAACGCCGAGCACGAGGATCCGTCTCACGAGGGACGTTGTAGCCCACGGCCATGACGGAGTTGTGAGCTCCGGAACCAGGTTCACGAACCAACCTGGTTCCGGAGCCGCGAGGCCCGGCGTTGCCGGGCCTCGCGGTGGAGCGCGATTCGGTTCGACTCAGTCGTCGATCGGGCTGTCGACCTCGGGGATCTCCGTCGCCTCGCCGGCGTCGTGCGTGCTCGGCGAGTCCGCGCCGGGCTCGCCGCCAAAGGTGGCGTCGAGGCTACCGAAGTCGATCGCGCCCGAGTCCTGGCCGATCTCCTCGAGCGCCTGGAGCAGGGTGTCGCGCTCGTAGGCTTCGCGCACGATCGGCTCGGCCGGGGCGATCTCGATCGTCCGGTACCGCTTCAGGCCCGTGGCAGCCGGGATCAACTTCCCGATGATCACGTTCTCCTTCAGCCCGAGCAACCGGTCGATCTTGCCCTCGATCGCGGCGTCGGTCAGCACTTTCGTGGTCTCCTGGAAGGAGGCCGCCGAAAGGAACGACTCGGTTGCAAGCGACGCCTTGGTGATGCCGAGGATGAGCGGCTCGTACGTCGCCTTCTCCCCTTTCGCCTTCACCTTGCCGTTCTCACGCTCGAGGACGACGCGGTCGACGAGTTGGCCCGGGAGCAGTTCGGTGTCCCCGTTCGACTCGACCCGCACCTTCTTCAGCATCTGGCGAATGATCAGCTCGATGTGCTTGTCGTGGATCTCGACGCCCTGGCTCTTGTAGACCTTCTGTACCTCACCGACGAGGTACAGCTCGGTCGCCGTGGAGCCCGTCAGCGCCAGCTTGTCGGCCGGGTTCTGCGAGCCCTCGTTGAGCGCCTCGCCGACCTCGATCACCTGCCCATTCGTGACGAGGAGGCGGGTGCGGCGCGGCAACTGGTACTCGACCGGCTCCGCGAGCTCCCCGTCCTTGCCGACCTCGGTCGGGTGGATGGAGATCTTCGGCCCACGCTCGGTCGGCTCCACCTCGATGCGGCCCGCGACCTCCGCCAGAACGGCGGCGCCCTTCGGGTTGCGCGCCTCGAAGATCTCGACCACCCGCGGAAGGCCGTGCGTGATGTCCGCTCCGGCGACGCCGCCGGTGTGGAACGTCCGCATCGTCAGCTGCGTTCCCGGCTCGCCGATCGACTGGGCCGCGATGATGCCGACCGCGTCGCCGACCTCGCACATCTCGCCCGTTGCCGGGAAGATGCCGTAACAGACCTTGCACACGCCGGTCTCGGCGCGGCACTTCAGTACCGAGCGGACCGGGATGTCGAACTCGTTGCCCAGTTCCGCCTCGAGGTGCTCGAGCACCTCGAGCGTGATCGTGGTGCCCTTCTCCGCCAATACCGTCCTGCCCGGCTTGCCCGAGGCGAGCCGGTTGTGCACGGTGTTCGAGAGCACGCGGCCGAGCAGCGACTTGTTCAGCCCGTCCTGCGTGCGGATCGGAAGCTGGATGTGGTCCTCGGTTCCGCAGTCATGGTCACGGATGATCACGTCCTGCGAGACGTCGACGAGACGCCGCGTCAGGTAGCCCGAGTCGGCCGTACGGAGCGCCGTGTCAGCGAGGCCCTTGCGCGCACCGTGGGTCGAGATGAAGTACTCGAGCACCGTCAGGCCTTCCATGAAGTTGGCCTTGATCGGGCGCTCGATGATCTCGCCCTTCGGATTGGCCATCAGGCCGCGCATGCCGGCGAGCTGGCGGATCTGCTTGAACGAGCCGCGAGCACCCGAGTTGGCCATCATGAAGACCGGGTTCAGCTCGTCGAAGTTCTCCTCCATCGCCGCGGCGACCTCGTCGGTTGCCTCGGTCCAGATGTTGACGATCGTCTCGTGACGCTCGACCTCGGTGATCAGACCGCGGTCGTACTGGCCGTGAACCTCCTCGACCCGCTTCTCGTACGAAGCAAGGATCTTCTCCTTCTCCGGCGGGATGATGATGTCGTTCTTCGAGATCGACACCCCGGCGCGCGTGGCGTAGCGGAAGCCGAGCGTCTTGATCGTGT
>Ga0105854_1000777_pt1 | contig 13673 bp, 10 predicted proteins | sample OrgsoiDNA_201058_FD_89679 | JGI IMG/M metagenome (GOLD analysis project Ga0105854, IMG submission 89679) | Permafrost soil microbial communities from the Arctic, to analyse light accelerated degradation of dissolved organic matter (DOM) -... | ecosystem: Environmental > Terrestrial > Soil >... | reverse complement strand
CGTACTGGAACAAAGGCACACGTCATCAACTGCAAAACCTGGTCAGCGCGCTGCTGGTACTGACCGTTGTCGTTCAAACCCTCACCCTCCTGGCACCTATGCCTGAAGTCGGCGGCCACCCGGCTATCCTGCTCAGCCTGGTGATTGCTGTGGTCGCTATCGTTCTTCACCTGGCCATCAGCTTCTACCGTTCGTCCCCAGCGGCAGCCACGCAAAACTACGACATGACCAACCGGGATACCGGTACCGTGAAGTGGTTCAACACCTCCAAGGGCTTCGGCTTTATTTCCCGCGATTCGGGCGACGATATCTTCGTCCACTTCCGGGCCATCCGTGGCGAAGGTCACCGCGTTCTGGTCGAAGGCCAGCGCGTGGAGTTCTCCGTCATGAACCGTGACAAAGGCCTGCAAGCCGAAGACGTGATCGCGGCATTGCCGCGTCGCTGATACTTTCTCGGCGCAAAAAAAACCGCGATCCAGCCTGGCTGGGTCGCGGTTTTTTTATGGCGCACCTTAATAATGTGGCGGCGGCGCTTCTTCTTCGGATGATTCGAACTGGCCACCCATTTCTTCCTGACGCTTGAGCAGCGCCGTCATCTGCAGCTGCAGGCGCTCTACCGCCCGCTGCTGGGTGACCAGAATGTCATTGAGGGTCTCGATGGTGTCGTCCTGAAAGGCCAGGCGGCTTTCCAGGTCGGTGACGCGGTCTTGCAGATCCATAATTCAGTCCTGGCTAAAGATGAAGCCGGCAGGCAATAAAGCGCGCAGTCGGGTGCGTATCGCCGTTACTTGCTCTTCGGTGTACGGTCGGGCCGGATGTTTGCCCCACACCGGTGCAGGCCAGGCGGCGTCATCACGCTTGCGCACGATCACATGCACGTGCAACTGGCTGACAACGTTACCCAGCGCACCAATGTTCATCTTGTCGGCTGCCAACCCTTCGTTCAACAACGCCGCCAGGGCCGTGGTTTCCTGCCACAAGGTGTGCTGATCGGCGACATCCAGCTGAAACACTTCACTGATACCGTCAATGCGCGGCACCAGGATGAACCATGGGTAATTCGAGTCATTGGACAGCAGCAGGCGGCAGAGCGGGAAGTCCCCAATAGCCAGTGTGTCTTGTTGCAGGCGTTGGTCTAAGGCGAACACGCGGGCACTCCGTTTGGCAGGTCAATTTCAGGTGCCCAGCATACCTTTGAATGCGCAAAGCTTCACGGCGAATGCGGAAAGCCTGGATGCATGCGGATAAAAAACTTGCACCCTTTAGAGGCAGGCGAATATTTGAGCTAGGCTAAATCGGGCCTCGACGGGATGCACCAAAATGACCCACCTGTGCTTCAAAGGGATCCGCCGATTACCCACTCATGGGGGTCAACCGGTAACGTTTTTCTCTGGCACAGGATTTAGGTACCTCTTCACAGGTGTAACACCTGGACGTCAAGCCCAAACCAAACGGCGTAAAAAGCCCGTGCTTATGCGGTTTTTACACTCCCGTAACGTTTTTCACGAAAAAATGACATTCGGTTACCGCTTTGTGCACGCTTGTTGCATTCACCCCACTATCGTCGGCAACGACACCCGTTTGGAAGCAGGTGTTTCGCGATAAAAACACAAGCGATTCAGTGCGTATCACGGAAGATTTCAAACTTCGAAAGCGGTCTGAAAACAGCACTTAAGTTGTCAGCCTGGTGACAATCGGGCTGTGAATTTGCGACATGGAAATAGCAATTTACGACAGCCTCGTAAAGAAGCTGAAAGGATAGATGGGTAAGTATCGTCAATAGGGTCCGCGTGATATAACTTTGCGCCGACACAAAAAAGAAAGAGCCGCCCAGATAAAAATACAGGTGGGACGGCAGTACTCTTCCTAAAACCAAAGGAGCAAATCACGATGCGCGTGATGAAGTGGAGCATGATCGCCCTGGCTGTTTCAGCAGGCACCTCGCAGTTCGCAATGGCGTCCGCCCAGGACGATTCCAAGGGCTTTGTTGAAGACAGTACTTTCAGCATCAACACTCGTTTGCTGAACTTCAGCCGCGACTTCCGTAACAACGACACCGGCAAAAGCCGTGTAGACGAAACCGGCCTGGGCTTCAACGGCCTGTTCCAGTCGGGCTACACCCAAGGCACTATCGGCGTCGGTGTTGATGTCATCGGCCTGCTGGGCGTGAAACTCGACAGCGGCAAGGGTCGTTCGGGCACTGGCCTGTTCCCTACCGGTGCAGACGGCCGCGCGCAAGACGACTACTCCAAAGGCGGCGGCGCTGTTAAGTTCCGCATCTCCGACACCGTGCTCAAAGTCGGCGACCAGTACACCACCGCGCCGGTATTCGCCTCCGATGACAGCCGCTTGCTGCCAGAGCTGCCGCAAGGTATCTCGATCACCAGCAACGAGATCAAGGGCCTGAAACTTGAAGGTGGTCACTTCACCTCGAGCGTGGCACAAGCACAGACTTACCGTGACAGCCTGGGCCTGACCAAAACCGACTTCATCGGCGGTGTCTACGCCCTGACTCCAGAAGTCAGCGCCAGCCTCTACTACGCGAAGACTGAAGACTACTGGAAGAAAACCTACGCCAACCTGAACTGGACTCACGCGCTGAGCAACGAACAGTCCCTGGCCGTTGACTTCAACATCTACAGCACCAAGAGCGACGGCGCCGGCCTGCAACGCGCAGAAAAAGACGGCACCACCAAACTGGACAACCGTGCCTACAGCTTGCAAGGCGCGTACACCATCCAGGCTCACACGTTCACCCTGGCCTACCAGAAAGTCAGCGGTGACGGTGACTACGGCTACGGCGTAGACGGCGGCGGCACGATTTTCCTGGCCAACTCCATCGCCCGTTCCGACTTCAACGCAGAAGACGAAAAATCGTTCCAGGCTCGTTATGACCTGAACATGGCCACCTTCGGCGTGCCAGGCCTGAGCTTCATGACTCGCTACGTCAAAGGTACCGGCGCTAACACCGCAGAGACCTCCAACGGCAAAGAGTGGGAACGTGACATCGAAGCCAAGTACGTGATTCAGAGCGGTCCAGCAAAAGACCTGAGCCTGCGCGTGCGTCAAGCGACCTATCGTTCGTCTGATGGCGTGTACTACGGTTCGGCGTCTATCGACGAACTGCGTCTGATCGCGCAATACCCGCTGAACATCTTGTAATTGCCAGTTTGATTACAACGATGGCTTAAGGCCTCGGCCTTAAATAAAAAGCCGCTCCCCTGTTTGCAAGGGAGCGGCTTTTTTATTGCAGTTTTATTTCGCTGAAAAAAATAACTAGCAAGCTAACTAACGAGGTTAACGGCGCGCATTGAACCTGACCATTCGGCCAAGTTCGATACACTGCGCTTAGTTATTTCGCAGCCGGTTCCTGCATCACGCGGATAACGCGCTGTGGAAACGGAATATCAATGCCCGCGCCTTTCAAGCGATCACGCGACAGTTCATTAAGCATGAACACCACGTCCCAGTAATCGGAAGTCTTGGTCCAGCAACGCAAAGACACCGTGATCGAACTGTCGCCCAACGTCGACACCACCGCCACCGCTGCTGGGTCTGTCAGCACGCGCGGGTCTTTCGCCAGTTCCAGCAGCACTTCACGGGCTTTCTGCAAGTCGGCTTCGTAGTCGACACCCACGTCGAACACTACCTTGCGGGTAGGCTGGCGGTTGGTGTTGGTGATGATGCCGTTGGACAGGATGCCGTTAGGCACAATCACGGTTTTGTTGTCGCCGGTACGCAGCACGGTGTGGAAGATCTGAATACTGTCGACCGTCCCGGACGTGCCTTGAGCCTCGATCCAGTCGCCGATGCGAAACGGGCGAAACAGCAGAATCAGCACGCCGCCGGCGAAGTTGGCCAGGCTGCCTTGCAACGCCAGGCCGATGGCCAGGGTGGCCGCACCGATGGCGGCGACGAACGAGGTGGTTGCCACGCCGATCATCGAGGCCACGCTGACAATCAGCATGACTTTCAATGCGATGTTGGCAAGGCTGGTGATGAAGTGCTGCAGCGCCAGGTCCGCATTGCGAATGGCCAGCAAGCGCCCTACGCGGTGGGTAAATACGTTGATCAGCCACCAGCCAATGGCCAGGGTTATCACTGCCAGCAACACTCGGCTGCCGTATTCCATAATCATCGGGATCCAGGACTGCGAGGTCTTGATCAGGTGATCCACTTCAGCGTTCAAATCCATCTATCTTCTCCTGTTGCGCGGATGTGCGGCTTGATTGACTGCCATAAAACGCAAATGAGCCCCGTGGGGCTCAAGTGTAGGCACAGACTCTGGGGCGTGGGACGTCAAAAACACCCGCAGGTTCCGCAAAGTGCCATCAGTCGCGGAAGTTATTGAACTGCAGCGGCATGTCGAAAGTCTTGGCGCGCAGGGCCGCGATTGCCTCTTGCAGATCGTCACGCTTCTTGCCGGTCACGCGAACCTGTTCACCCTGGATGGCGGCCTGGACTTTCAGCTTGGCATCCTTGATATGCGCGACGATCTTCTTCGCCAGCTCTTTGTCGATGCCTTCCTTGAGCACGGCTTCCTGCTTCATCAGCTTGCCGGAGGCGTAGGCGTCCTTGACTTCAAGGCACTGCACGTCGATCTTGCGCTTGACCAGCGCCAGCTTGAGAATCTCGATCATCGCTTCCAGCTGGAAATCGGCTTCAGCGGTCAGGTTGACGGTCAGTTCCTTTTCCTTGAATTCGAAGCTGCCCTTGCCTTTCAAGTCATAGCGGCGGTCCAGCTCCTTGACGGCGTTCTCGACGGCGTTGGTGACTTCGTGTTTGTCCAGTTCGGATACCACGTCGAACGAAGGCATGTCATTTCTCCAATATAAGGGGCGGGCTCAGTAGAGATGGAGCGCGCCCAAGCTAAAATGCCGAGGCATTATAGCGGTTCTTTCGCGCTGTTCACTGTGAGCGACCCTACGGAGCAAAAACTCATGTCGACTACCTGGCACATTCTCGGCGCCGGCAGCCTGGGCACACTGTGGGCCACACGCCTGTCGCGCGCGGGCGTGCCCGTGCGGCTGATCCTGCGGGATGAGGCCCGCCTGTCCAGCTACCGGCAGGCAAAAGGCCTGACGCTGGTAGAGCATGGCGTAGCACACACCTACCCAGTGATCGGCGAAACGCCCCACAGCCAAGAACCCATTCATCGTCTGCTGGTGGCGTGCAAAGCCTACGACGCCGAAACCGCCATCGCACAGCTGCAACACCGGCTGGTACCGGACGCCGAACTGATCCTGTTGCAAAACGGCCTGGGCAGCCAGGATGCCGTGGCCGCGCAGCTGCCGCAGGCCCGCTGCATCTTCGCCTCCAGCACCGAAGGCGCATTCCGCGACGGCGATTGGCGCGTGGTCTTTGCCGGCCATGGCTACACCTGGCTGGGGGACGCGGGCCACCCGACGCCACCGCTGTGGCTGGACGACCTGCACGCCGCCGGCATTCCTCACGAGTGGAGCACCGATATTCTCACCCGCCTGTGGCGCAAGCTGGCGCTCAATTGCGCGATCAACCCGTTGACCGTGCTCTACCAGTGCCGCAATGGCGGCCTGCACGACCACCAATGCGAAGTGGCGACCTTGTGCGCCGAATTGACCGAGTTGCTCGAATGCTGCGGTCAACCGGCCGCCGCCGAGGCGTTACACAGCGAAGTAGAGCGGGTCATACACGCGACGGCGGCCAACTACTCCTCCATGTATCAAGACGTGGCCAACGCCCGGCGCACCGAAATCAGCTACCTGCTGGGCTACGCTTGCCAGGCGGCGGCCCGCCATCAGTTGGTCCTGCCGCATCTGCAACAGGTGCAAGCGCGGCTGATCGACCACTTACGCACACGCGGATTAGCCACCGACTGAGGCACGCGCTACCCTGCCTACCTGTCTATCACCTGGGAAAACCCTGATGCCATTGCGCCAGCGTCTTGAAAATCTACCGGTAGGGCAGAAACTGCTGGCCGCCCTGCTGGTGTTGTTGACCACCGTATTGTTGGTGGCCAACCTGACGTTTATCAGCGCCGCCTACTGGATCTCCCAGGAAAGCATGGCCCCGCAGGCGTTGCAGGCCATCGGTCGCCTGGTGTCCAACCCCGCCCTCGCCGCCGAAGCCCTCGAATCCCCGGCCAAGGCCGACGCCCTGCTCAGCGAGTTGACCAGTTACTCACCATTACGCGCCGCCGCGTTGTATGACGGCGAAGGCACCCGCCTGGCCCAAATGCAACATGGCAACCGCCTGCACCTGCCGGACAACTACCGGCATATCGAGGCCTGGCGAGTCACCGAATTTCGCAGCAACCAGGTCATCACCCTGCCCCGCGCCGGCCAGCCTCCGGGGCATTTACTGTTGGTCGCCAGCAGCGAGCTACCCGTGGCGTTCTACACCGGCACGCTGACAGCCAGCCTCGGCATCCTGATTTTCAGCGTATTGCTCTGGCTGGTCATCGCCCGGCAGATCAAACGCTTGATCACCCGCCCGATTCACGAACTCGAAGAACTGTCGCGCCAGGTGACCCGCGAAGAAAACTACGCCCTGCGTGCCGGGCGCGGCAACCATGATGAAATCGGCAGCCTGGCCGAAGCGTTCAACACCATGCTGTCGCGTATCGAAGCCCGCGAGCATCAGCTCAAGCGAGCGCGGGACGACTCCCAGGCCGCCTACGCCCAAGCCCAGGGCCTGGCCGAAGAGACGCGCCATACCAACCGCAAGCTGGAACTCGAGGTGCAGGTTCGCAGCAAGATCGAGAAAAAACTCACGGGCTTCCAGAATTACCTGAACAGCATTATCGACTCGATGCCTTCTGCGCTGATCGCCCTGGACGAACAACTCTACGTCACCCAGTGGAATCAGGAAGCCACTGCGCTTTCCGGCACGCGCCTGGACGAAGCGCTGAACCAGCCGATCTTCCTCGCGTTCCAGCCACTCAAGCCCTACCTGCCGCAAATCAAGGCCACGGTTGAGCAACACACGGTTGAACGCATTGAGCGCGTCACCTGGATAAAGGATGACGAGGCCAAGCATTACGCCCTGACCTTCTACCCCTTGATGGGCGGCGCCGGGCGCGGGGTGGTGATCCGTATCGACGACATCACCCAGCGCTTGTCGCTGGAAGAAATGATGGTGCAGTCGGAAAAAATGCTCTCCGTCGGCGGCCTGGCCGCGGGCATGGCCCACGAAATCAACAACCCGCTCGGGGCAATCCTGCACAACGTGCAGAACATCCGCCGCCGCCTGTCTCCCGACCTGCCGAAAAACCTGGAACACGCGGAACAGGCGGGCATCGAACTGGAGGTGGTCAACCGCTACCTGCAGGGCCGCGAAGTCCCGCAATTGCTCGATGGCATCCAGCAAGCCGGCGCACGCGCGGCGAAGATCGTCACGCATATGCTCAGCTTCAGCCGCCGCAGCAATCGCCAAATGGCGCCTTGCGATTTGCCGGCACTGATTGACCAGGCAGTGGAAATTGCCGGTAATGACTTCGACCTGACGATCGGCTTCGACTTCAAGGGCCAGGCAATCATCCGCCAGTTCGACCCGCAGCTAGGCCCGGTGCCCGGCACCGCCAACGAACTGGAACAGGTACTGCTCAACCTGTTGAAAAACGCCGCCCAGGCCATTCACCTGCGTGAAGACGACCGCGAGCCCGGGCGCATTATTTTGCGTACCCGCCTCAACCCGCCCTGGGCGGAGATCCAGGTGGAAGACAATGGCATCGGCATGAGCGAAAACGTGCGCAAACGCACTTTCGAGCCGTTCTTCACCACCAAGGAAATCGGCCAAGGCACCGGGCTGGGGCTGTCGGTGTCGTATTTCATCATCACCAATAACCACAAGGGCCAGATGGAAGTGCATTCCACCCTCGGCCAAGGTACCTGCTTCACCCTGCGCCTGCCGTTGGCCGGCAGCCAAATGCCAACCTTTGACCTGACTCAACTGGAGCAATAACCATGGGCTTTCGCCTGTCGAAGATCTACACCCGTACCGGCGACACAGGCGAGACCGGCCTGGGCGACGGCCGCCGCGTGCCCAAGGACCACCCGCGCGTGGAAGCCATCGGCGAGGTGGACACGCTCAACAGCCAGTTGGGTTTACTGCTGGCCAGCCTTGAAGAGCAGAGCGGCAAGCATCCGCAACTGGACGATGTGATTGAGGTGCTTACCCCTTGCCAGCATCGGTTGTTCGATTTGGGCGGTGAGCTGGCGATGCCGGTGTACAAGGCATTGAATGCGGCCGAAGTTGATCGGCTGGAAGCGGCGATTGATCGCTGGAACGAGGAAGTCGGGCCACTGGAAAACTTCATCTTGCCCGGTGGTTCAGCGCTGATCGCCCAAGCGCACGTGTGCCGCAGCCTGGCGCGCAGTGCGGAGCGGCGGTGTCAGCAGTTGAATGCGATTGAACCGTTGGAAGGCGTGGGGTTGGCGTACATCAATCGGTTGTCGGACTTGTTGTTTGTGGCGGCACGGGTGATTGCCAAGCGCCAGGGGGTTGCGGAGGTGTTGTGGCAGGCGGCGGCTAAGCCACACTGAGTTTTGCGGTGACTGATCTGGCCCCTTCGCGAGCAAGCCCGCTCCCACATTTGACTGCTTTCCAACGCTGGAACCCGGTCGACTGTGGGAGCGGGCTTGCCCGCGAACAGGCCCGTCAGAACACCATCAAACCTGCGGCCAAAACGCCCGAATACCTGCCACACCCTGAGCCCCAGCGGCCCAAGCCTGTTCCCGCTCAGCCGGCCCTACGCCGCCGAGCAAAAACACCGGCTTGCTGAACCCACGGATCAACTCGGCCGCCTGCTCCCAACCCAATGGCTGAGCATCCGGATGCGTCTGGGTCGGCTGCACCGGTGACAGCGTGACAAAATCCACGTCCATCATTTGCGCCAGCGCCAGTTCTTCAGCGTTATGGCAGGAAGCCGCCAACCAGCGATCCTTCGGCAGCGGGCGTCCCTTGCTCGCGTATTTACGCAACTGCGCCGACGTCATGTGCCAGCCGGCCGCCGGGAAATCCCCCAACCACTCAAACGGGCCCTTGAGCATCAATTGCGCCTTGCCGGCACACAGGCCAACGGCGTCCACCGCCAGGTCACGGTACTTAGGGTCGTAACCATTGGGCGCACGCAGCTGAACCAGCTTGATGCCCCCGGCAATCGCCTTCTGAATACCGCGCAGCAACGTCGGGGTTTCCAGCTCGCCCGGGGTAATCAGGTACTCAGCCGGCAGCCGCGCCGCCGCCACGATCGGGGCATTCGCTGCGGGGAACGCATAGTTGATCAAGTCTCGCGGGGCCGCCCATTCCAACGGCTGCCCTTCGGCACCATGGGGCTCGCCGGTAAAGGCCGAGACTTCCCAGACATCCAGCAACACCTGCTTGTCCGGGTAGTCATGCTGCACCTTGATCAGCGGGCGTGCCGTGGTGACCTGGATGCCCAGTTCTTCCTGCAATTCGCGGGACAAGGCGGCAGCAACCGACTCATCGGCCTCCACCTTGCCACCGGGAAATTCCCAGAGGCCGCCTTGATGCTGGGTATCGGCACGGCGCGCCAGCAGGATCCTGCCATCGACACCGCGGATCACCGCTGCTGCTACATGCACTCGTTTCACCGCGCTTATCCTCTTGGCTGTCAGGTGCGGTATTCCGCATTGATCTTCACGTACTCGTGGGACAGGTCAGTGGTCCAGATCGTTTCGCTGCACTCACCGCGACCCAGTTCGATGCGGATGGTGATTTCTTCCTGCTGCATCACTGCCGAGCCCTGGGCTTCGGTGTAGGTTGCGGCGCGGGCGCCACGGCTGGCAATGCACACCTCGCCAAGGAACACGTCGATCTTGCTCACGTCCAGGTCAGGCACGCCGGCACGGCCAACGGCGGCGAGGATGCGGCCCCAGTTCGGGTCAGAGGCAAACAAGGCAGTCTTGATCAGCGGCGAATGCGCTACGGTGTAGCCAACATCCAGGCATTCCTGGTGGTTGCCGCCGCCGTTGACTTCAACGGTCACGAACTTGGTCGCGCCTTCGCCGTCACGCACGATGGCCTGGGCCACGTCCATGCACACCTCGAAGACCGCCTGCTTCAACGCGGCGAACAGCGGGCCTTCGGTGGAGGTGATTTCCGGCAGGTTGGCCTGGCCGGTGGCGATCAACATGCAGCAGTCGTTGGTCGAGGTATCGCCATCGATGGTGATGCGGTTGAACGACTTGTTGGCGCCGTCCAGCATCAAGCGTTGCAGCACGTCGCGGGAGACTTTGGCGTCGGTGGCGATGTAGCCGAGCATGGTGGCCATGTTCGGGCGGATCATGCCCGCGCCTTTGCTGATGCCGGTCACGGTGATGGTCACGCCGTCGTGCACGAACTGACGGCTCGCGCCTTTTGGCAGTGTGTCGGTGGTCATGATGCCTGTGGCAGCGGCAGCCCAGTTATCCACAGACAAGTCATCCAGCGCGGCTTGCAGGGCGCCTTCGATTTTTTCTACCGGCAATGGCTCGCCGATTACGCCGGTGGAGTAAGGCAGCACTTGGCTGGCGTCCACGCCAGTCAACTGGGCCAGCTTGGCGCAGGTGCGGGCAGCGGCCACCAGGCCAGGCTCGCCTGTGCCGGCGTTGGCGTTACCGGTGTTGGTCAGCAGGTAGCGAATCGAACCGGCCACGCGTTGTTTGGCCAGGATTACCGGCGCGGCGCAGAAGGCATTAAGGGTGAACACACCGGCGACGGTCGAACCTTCGGCACAGCGCATCACCACCACATCCTTGCGCCCGGGGCGCTTGATGCCGGCCGAAGCGATACCGAGTTCAAAACCGGCAACCGGGTGCAATGTGGGCAAAGGACCAAGACCAACAGCCATGAATGCGCTCCTTAAAAATAGGTGATGTCTGTGCCGTCGCTATCGACGGTGGGAATTAATGGCAAAACGCCGCGACGGCTGATGCCGGTCGCGGCGCGGGGTGTTGCAGCGTCAGGCAAAAATCTTAGTTGATTTCGCCGTGGCAGTGTTTGAACTTCTTGCCCGAACCACACCAGCACAGTTCGTTGCGGCCCAGCTTCTGATCATTGCGAACCGGGGTTTGCGCCAAGGCCACATCGACCTCTTCGCCCAACACTTCAGGCGCTTCCAGACCCGGTGCTTCGTCGTGCTGGAACTGCATGCGCGCAGCCAATGCTTCGGCTTCCTGGCGCAGGCGAGCTTCTTCCTCGATCGGGTCTTCGCGACGCACCTGAACGTGGGACAGCACGCGAATCGAATCGCGCTTGATCGAATCCAGCAGCTCGGAGAACAGCGTGAACGACTCGCGCTTGTACTCTTGCTTCGGGTTCTTCTGGGCGTAACCACGCAAGTGGATACCGTGACGCAAGTGGTCCATGGTCGACAGGTGGTCTTTCCACAGGTCGTCCAGCACACGCAGTACGATTTGTTTCTCGAAGGTGCGCAGCGCTTCGGCGCTCGCTTGCTCTTCTTTCTCGTTGTACGCGGCCAGTAGCTCGGTCATCAGCTTCTCGCGCAGGGTTTCTTCATACAGGTGATCGTCTTCGTCCAGCCACTGCTGAACCGGCAGGTCGACACCGAAGTCGCTTTTCAACGCCGCTTCCAGACCGGCAACATCCCACTGCTCAGGCAGGGACTGTGGCGGGATATGCGCGCTGACGGTGGCGTTGAGCACGTCCTGACGGAAATCGGCAATGGTCTCGCCAATGTTGTCGGCGGCCAGCAACGTGTTACGCATGTGATAAATCACTTTACGCTGTTCGTTGTTGACGTCATCGAACTCGAGCAGTTGCTTACGAATGTCGAAGTTACGGCCTTCTACCTTGCGCTGAGCCTTCTCGATGGCGTTGGTCACCATGCGGTGCTCGATCGCTTCACCGGACTGCATGCCCAGGGCCTTCATGAAGTTCTTCACCCGATCGGAGGCGAAGATGCGCATCAGGCTGTCTTCCAGCGACAGGTAGAAACGGCTCGAACCGGCGTCACCCTGACGACCGGCACGACCACGCAGCTGGTTGTCGATACGGCGCGATTCGTGACGCTCGGAGGCGATCACCTGCAGGCCGCCTGATTCCAGCACGGCCTGGTGACGTTTTTGCCAGTCGGCCTTGATCTGAGCGATCTGCTCAGGGCTCGGGTTTTCCAGCGCCGCGACTTCCACTTCCCAGTTACCGCCCAACAGGATGTCGGTACCACGACCGGCCATGTTGGTGGCAATGGTCAGTGCGCCTGGGCGACCGGCCTGAGCGATGATCTCGGCTTCTTTTTCGTGGAACTTGGCGTTGAGAACCTTGTGCTCGATGCCTTCCTTGTTGAGCAGGTTGGAGACGTGCTCGGAAGTCTCGATGGTGGCAGTACCCACCAGGATCGGACGGCCCTGGGCCATGCCGTCCTTGATGTCGTTGATGATTGCCGCGTATTTCTCTTCGGCCGTCAGGAACACCAGGTCGTTGTAGTCTTTACGCGCCAGCGGCTTGTTCGGTGGAATCACCATCACGGCCAGGTTGTAGATCTGGTGGAACTCGAACGCTTCGGTGTCGGCCGTACCGGTCATGCCGGACAGCTTGTTGTACAGACGGAAGTAGTTCTGGAAAGTGGTAGACGCCAACGTCTGGCTTTCAGCCTGGATGTTGAGCCCTTCCTTGGCTTCGATGGCCTGGTGCAGGCCTTCGGACAGACGACGACCCGGCATGGTACGGCCGGTGTGTTCGTCAACCAGCACGACCTGGCCGTCCTGGACGATGTATTCGACGTTGCGATGGAACAGCTTGTGGGCGCGCAGGCCGGCATACACGTGGGTCAACAGGCCCAGGTTGTGGGCCGAGTACAGGCTTTCGCCCTCGGCCAGCTCGCCGATCTGGGTCAGCATCTCTTCGACAAACTGGTGACCGGCTTCGTTGAGCTCGACTTGACGAGTCTTCTCATCGATGGAGAAGTGACCTTCTTTGGTCACCACGCCTTCCACTTCTTCGATGTGCTGCTCCAGACGCGGGATCAACTTGTTGATCTCGGTGTACAGGCGCGAGCTGTCTTCGGCCTGGCCGGAGATGATCAGCGGGGTACGGGCTTCGTCGATGAGGATGGAGTCGACTTCGTCGATCACGGCAAAGTTGAGTTCGCGCTGGAATTTTTCTTCCATGCTGAACGCCATGTTGTCGCGCAGGTAGTCGAAACCGAATTCGTTGTTGGTGCCGTACGTGATGTCGGCAGCGTAAGCGGCGCGTTTCTCTTCCGGCGGCTGGAACGGCGTTACCACGCCGACGGTCAGGCCGAGGAATTCATACAGCGGGCGCATCCAGTTGGCATCCCGGCGAGCCAGGTAGTCGTTCACCGTCACAACGTGCACGCCCTTGCCGGACAGTGCGTTGAGGTAAACACCCAGGGTTGCCACCAGGGTCTTGCCTTCACCAGTGCGCATTTCGGCAATCATGCCTTCATGCAAGGTCATGCCGCCGATCAACTGCACGTCGAAGTGGCGCATGCCCATGACACGCTTGCCGGCTTCACGGGCGACCGCAAAGGCTTCGGGAAGCAGCTTGTCGAGGGTTTCACCTTTGGCTATGCGGGCCTTGAACTCTTGGGTCTTGGCGCGCAATTGCTCGTCCGAAAGGGCAACCATCTGCTCTTCGAAGGCATTGACCAGCTGCACCGTCTTGAGCATGCGTTTAACTTCGCGCTCATTCTTGCTTCCAAAAAGTTTCTT
>Ga0105854_1000774_pt1 | contig 13718 bp, 13 predicted proteins | sample OrgsoiDNA_201058_FD_89679 | JGI IMG/M metagenome (GOLD analysis project Ga0105854, IMG submission 89679) | Permafrost soil microbial communities from the Arctic, to analyse light accelerated degradation of dissolved organic matter (DOM) -... | ecosystem: Environmental > Terrestrial > Soil >... | reverse complement strand
GTGCCCGCGCCGATCTCGAGCACGCGGCCGCGTGCACCGCGCAGCAACTCACCCCGCGCGGCACCAAGCCCCTTCTGCTCCGCGCCGGCGCTCGCCCGGTCGTAGGTGGCCGCGAACACACGGTTCCAGAGCCCCATCAGCGCGCGATCGGCGGCAGCCCGACGGTCTCGCCTGCACTGCGTGGGCCCGGGACGTTTGGAAAGCGGAACGGCGCGGGCTCGCGGCCGGGCTGCACGAACCAGCATTCCCCGGTGCCCTCGCTCGTCGCCGCGAGCCACATCGCGTCGGCGACGTCCTCGGGGCGCAGCAACGGGAAGCCCGCTGTCGCGAAGGTTTCCCGTTGATCGTGTAGGTCGAGCATCGGCGTATCGGCGATCCCCGGGCAGACGGCGTTGATCTTGATCGGGTCGATCTGCGGCGCGATGCTGCGAACGAAACCGACGACCGCGTGCTTCGTGAGCGAGTAGATCGAGTCGAGCGGCATCCCGACGAGCCCCGCGAGTGACGCGGTCGCGATGATCGTGCCGCCGTCCATCACCTGGGCGAGACGGCGCACGCCGTAGACGACGCCGTCGACGTTGACGGAAACCGCGTGGCGGTACTGCTCGTCGGTGAGCTTCGTGATGTCGGTCTCCGCGGTGAGGACGCCGGCGTTCAGACAGGCGAGGTCGACGGCCTCGACGCGCTCCCACGCGGCAGGGTCCGAGACGTCGAACCCGTTTACGAGGTCGAGCGACCCGACCTCGTAGCCCTCGCGCTCGAGCTTCGTGCGCATCGCACGCCCAAGGCCGCCCTCGCCCCCGGTCACGATCGCCCTCACGGCTCGAGCACGACCTTCCCGACGTGCTTGCGCGACTCGATCAACGCGTGCGCGCCCGACGCATCGGCCAGCGGAAACGTCGCGCCAACTGCCGGCTCGATCTCACCCTTCGCCCACAGCTCGAGCAGCTCGTCGGCGCAGCCGCGCACGAACTGCGGATCGTGCTTCATCAACCGGCCGAGGAAGAGCCCCTGCACGCCGACGTTGCGGCCGACGAGCCACTGGACACTCGGGTCCTGCCAAAGACCGCCGGTGAACCCGATCGCGACGATGTTGCCGAGCGGTTTCAGAATCGCGAGCGACCGGGTGAAGACCTCGCCGCCGACAGGGTCGATCACGACGTCGACCGAGAGCGAGTCGATCTCGTCGTAGCCGACCGCCTCGTCGGCGCCCTGCTCGCGCGCGTAAGCGCGCTTCTCGTCGGAGCTCGCGGTCGCGACCACATGCGCTCCCAGCAGCTTTGCGAGCTGGATCGCGGCCGAGCCGACGCCGCCCGAGCCCGCGTGGACGAGCACGGTGGAGGCAGAGGTGACGCGGACCTGCCAGCGCAGCGGGATGTACGCCGTCAGATACGTCGTCAGGAACGCGGCGCCGCCTGCGTACGACGCGCCGACAGGCAGGTCGAAGGTCCATTTCGGATCAATGTCGACCAGCTCCGCGTAGCCGCCGGCGCTACGGGGCAGCGCGACCACGCGCCGGCCGCCGAGGTCGCCCGCCACTTCGTTGCCGAGCACGTGCGGCAGGTCGGGCATCTGCGGGTAGAGGCCGCGCCTGATCAGGATGTCTGCGAAGTTGACACCGGCCGCGCGCACATCGACGACGTTCTCGCCCTCGGCGTCGGGCACGTCCTCGAGCGTGAGATCGCCGCCCACCTCGCGGAGGACGACTGCCTTCATCTGCCGGTCCAGTTGGCCTGGCGCTTCTCCAGGAAGGCGGCGACGCCCTCCTGCCCGTCTTCCGACGTGAGGCACTCAGCGAACGCCTGCACCTCGCGTTCGTCGCTGCGGGCGTCGCGCGTCTCTTGCAGGAGCGCCTTGATCTTACCGATCGCGTGCGGGCTCTGGCGGTCGAGCGGCTCGACGTAGCGCGCGATCCCTTCCTCGAGGTCGTCGACGACGAACTCGACGAGCCCCCATGCCGCGGCGGTCTCGGCCGGGATGCGCTCCCCGGACATCGTCAGCCAGCGTGCGCGCCCAGGGCCGATCAGCCGCGGTGCGCGCTGCGTGCCGCCCCCGCCGGGCAAGAGGCCGAGGTTGACCTCGGGGAAGCCCAGTTGCGCATCGCGCGTCGCGATGCGGAAGTCGCACGCGAGCGCGATCTCGAGGCCGCCGCCGAGGCAGTAGCCGTGGATCGCCGCGACCACCGGGATCGGGGTCCGCTCGATCAGGTCGGCAACCGGTTGGATACCCGCCGGGCGCCCACCGTCGTCGGCGCCGCCCACGAAACCGGTGATGTCGGCGCCTGCCGAGAACGCACGCTCGCCCGTGCCGCGGAGGACAACGACGCGGATCTCGTCGTCGAGCGACTCGAGCTCGTTCCAGAGGGTCTCGATGATCCCTTTGCCGACGGCGTTGACCGGCGGGTTGTCGAGCCAGACGGTCTTGATCACGGAGACGTCACCGCCGAGGGCTCCGTCGCGAACATCTCGCGCAGCTCCGTCTTGCGGAACTTGCCGACGGTCGTCTTCGGGATCTCGGCGATGAATTCGTAACGATCGGGCAGCCACCACTTCGCGAAGTTCGGCGCCAGGAACGCGCGCAGCTCCTCCCCGGTCGCCGTGGCACCTGCGCGGAGCACGCAGGCCGCGAGCGGGCGCTCGTCCCACTTCGCGTCGGGGATCGCGATCACCGCTGCCTCCGCGATCGCCGGGTGCGCCATCAGCGCGTTCTCGAGCTCGACCGACGAGATCCACTCGCCACCCGACTTGATCACGTCCTTCGAGCGGTCCTTGATCTGGATGAAGCCGCGCGGGTGGATCGACACGACGTCGCCGGTCTTGAACCAGCCGTCGTCGGTCCAGCGCTCGGCCTGCTCAGGCGTGTTGTAGTAGCCGGCCGCGACCCACGGACCGCGGATCTCGAGCTCTCCCATCGATTCGCCGTCCCACGGCAGGATGTTCCCCTCGACGTCGCGGTTGCGCAGCTCGACGAGCGGCAGCGGCAAGCCCTGCATCGCCGTGTAGTCCAGCCGCGTTTCTTCGTCGGCGTGCGCGATATCTCCCGGCAGCTGAGACGTGGACGCGACCGGAGAGGTCTCGGTCATGCCCCAGCCGTGCACGACGTTGAGGCCGTGCCGTTGCTTGAAGCCGGCGATCATCGCGCGCGGGGCCGCCGATCCGCCGACGAGCATGCCTTTCATCGCCGAGAGATCCCACTTGCCCGGGTTCGCGTCGAGCAGGCCGAGGATGCCGAGCCAGATCGTGGGCACCCACGCTGTCCACGTCACGTGCTCCTGGGCGAGCGCGTCGAGCACGCTCTCGGGATCGAGGAACGGGCCCGGGTAGACGAGCTTCGCGCCGATCATCGTGCCGAGGTACGGGTATCCCCACGCGTTCGCGTGGAACATCGGCACCACCGGCAGGATCGTGTCCTGCTCGGAGATCCCGAGGTTCATCGGGTTCCCGGCGGCGACGCCGAGCGTGTGCAGCATCGTCGAGCGGTGCGAGTAGAGGACACCCTTGGGCATCCCGGTCGTGCCGCTCGTGTAGCACATGGCCGCGGCCTCGTTCTCGTTCAGCTCGGGGTCGCGCCAGGCGTCTGGATCCACGCCGGCGAGCAGCTCCTCGTAGGAATCCTCGACGACGAACACGTGCTCGATCTTCGTCTGCCCGACGAACGACTCGAGTAGCGGCACAAGGCTTCGGTCGACGATCACCGCGCGGTCGCCGGCGTGGTTTGCGATGTACGCGAGGTCGTTCGGGTGCAGGCGCAGGTTCAGCGTGTGCAGCACAAACCCGCCGCACGGGATGCCCAGGTACGCCTCGTGGTGGGCGTGGTGGTTCCAGCAGAGCGTCGCGACGCGGTCGCCGCGCTCGAGACCGAGACCCTGCAGGGCGACGCCAAGAGCGCGGGCCCTTCTGCACGCCTCGCCGTGGGTGGAGCGGTGGAAGCTCCGGTCGGGGAGGCGCGTGACGATCTCCTTGTCGCGGTAGTACGCCTCGGCGCGACGCAGCAGCGCCGGGAGCGTCAGCTGGAAGTCCATCATCAGCCCGTTCATTGAAGCTCCCCCTTTGAGATCGCCTCACGCTTGGCGAGATCCTCCGGGTTGACGAGCTGCCCGTCGCGCTCGATGTAGCCGTCTCTGCCGCCGACGATGAAGAGGGTCAGGTCCTCGCTGCTTCGGTTCGAGACCGACCGCGGCGTCGTCGACTCGACGTGGACGAGGCCGCCTTCGCCGACCTCGAGCTCCTCGCCGCCGATCAGGAACGTCGCCGTGCCGCGGTGGACGAAGTAGAGCTCATCCTGCTGGTCGTGATAGTGCGCCGGGCCGTCGTAGCCCGGCGGGAAGACGAGTGCGTTGACACCGAATGCCGTGATGCCGAGCGGCTTACGGATCTTGCGAAACCCGTAGCCCTCACCGAGTTCGTCGAGTGACGCAATGGAGTAGGCCATGCGCGTGATCCTAGGCTGGCGCGGCCCGGCTGTCACTTCCGGCCGTCACTGCGGTGTCGATGCCGGTCGACGCGCGCGTTACGCGCTGAGAAGGGACGTGGCCACCTCGGCCCGGTGCTCGCGGCCGTACCCGAGCGCGCCCTCGAGCCACAGGGCCCGCTTGTAGTAGCGGTGCAGCGGATGCTCCCAGGTGAACCCGATGCCGCCGTGCGCCTGGATCGACTTCTCACACGCGAGCACAGCCGCCTCGCCCGCCTGCGACTTCGCCGCCGCAACGGCGAGATCGACTTGAGCGTCGTCCTCGGCGACGCACCACGCGGCCCAGTAGGCGAGCGAGCGAGACAGCTCGACTGCGACGTAGCCGTCGACAAGCGAATGCGAGATCGCCTGGTAGCTGCCGATCTTCTTGCCGAACTGCTCGCGCTCCGAGACGTAGGCGAGCGCCAGCTCGTTCGCCTTCGAGCCGATGCCGACGGCCTCGAGCGCAAGCGCCGCGAGCAGGCGGCGACGGACGTCGGTCCAGTTGCCCTGCGCCGCATCGGCGCCGTTTGGCGACAGCTTGCCGAGACCGAGCGTCTCGTCGACGGTCGCGAGCGTCTCGCCATGAGCCTGCTCGGCCTTCATCGCCGGCGTCAACACGCGGCTGACCTTGTCGAGATGCGGAACAAAGCCGTCGATCTCGATCGACCAGACGTCGTCACCCGGTTGACCCGCCACCTCGTTCATGACGTACGGCCCGTCGTAGAGCGCATGGCCGAGCTCCTCGAAGAGCACCGCCGCATCGAGGAATGTGAAGTCCTCTCCCTTCAGGATCCCGACCCAGCCGAGCTCGGCGAGCTGCTCCATCGACGGCGACGGGGTCGCATCGAGGAACGCGCGGGCCTCGCGGCGGAGATCGTCCTGCTCCGATGTGAACGAAAAATCCATCAGCGACGCTCCATTTATCGACTGCGTGGAAGTCCGAGCACACGCTCGGCGACGATGTTGCGGAGGATCTCGCTCGTACCGGCCTCGATCGTGTTGCCGCGCGAGCGGAGCTGTTGGTACTGCCAGTACCCGTCGGCGTACCCGCCGCCGTCTGTCAGCTGCGCGTGCGACCCGAGGATCTCCAGCGCCAGCTTCGTCAGCCGCTGGTTCGACTCCGACCAGACGAGCTTGGACGCTGAGCCCTCAGGGCCGGGGATCCCGGTCTTCGTCAGCGCGGTCAGCGAGCGGTAGTTCGTGTACTTCAGCGCCTGGAGCTCGATCCACTCCCGCGCGATGCGGTCGCGGAGGATCGGGTCGGTGACGTTCCGCTCCTTGGCGAGGGCGATCAGCTTGCGAACAGCGACGTCGAGCGTTGCCGAGAGGGCGAAGCCGAGCGTGCCGCGCTCGTGCAGCAGCGTCGTCATGGCGACCTGCCAGCCGTCGCCGACCGTGCCGAGGATGTTCTCCTTCGGCACCTTTGCGTCGGTGAAGAAGATCTCGTTGAACTCGGGGTGCCCCGTGATCTGGACGAGCGGCCGCACCTCGACCCCGGGCGCGTGCATATCGACGATGACGTAGGTCAGGTTCTTGTAGCGCGGCGCGTCCGGGTCGCCCAGGCCGACGAGGATGCAGAAGTCGGCGATGTGCGCGAAGGACGACCACACCTTCTGGCCGTTCAGAAGGAAATGATCGCCCTTGTCCTCGATCCGCGTGCGCGAGGCGGCGAGGTCGCTGCCGGCGTCGGGCTCGGAAAAGCCCTGGCACCAGATCTCCTCGGCGCTCAGGATCTTCGAGAGATAGCGCTCCTTCTGCTCGGTCGAGCCCCAGGCCATGATCGTGGGGCCGGCCATGCCGAGACCGATCACGCCGAGGTGCGACGGTGCCTCTGCGCGCGCCAACTCCTCGAGGAAGATCGCCTGGTGGCTGTACGGGGCGCCTGCGCCGCCGTACTCCTTCGGCCAAGTCAGCCCGGCGTAGCCTGCCGCTCCGAGCTTCTGGCTCCACTCACGGTCTGCGTCCTGGAAACGTCTGGCGCCTCGAATCTTCGAGCTATCAGGGAGGTTCTGCGCGATGAACTCGCGCACCTCGGCGCGGAAGGCCGCTTCCTCTGGTGTGTCGCGGAGTTCCATGGGTCGATCCTAACTTTCTCGCAGCGTCATGCACGTGGACGTCGCATACGCGACGAGCGACCCCGACTCGTCGGTGATCCGGCAGGCCAACAGCGTGATCGTCGAACCCGCCTTGATCAGCTCGCCGACTGCCGTCAGGCGACCAGCCCAAACCGGCTTGAGGAAGTTGATCTTCAGCTCGACCGTCGCAAACGACTCGTCTTCCGCGAGCCGTGAGACGTTCGCGCAGCCCATCGCCGCGTCCGCGAGGTCGCAAAGGACACCACCGTGCAGCGTGCCCGGCGGGCTGGAGTGCTGGGGCCCCGCGTCGAGCTCGAACGTGACGAGCCCAACCTCGGCCGAGACGATCCGAAGCCCGATCAGATCCGCGACCGGGGCACCCGGAACCTCGCCGGAGATCATCCGCTGGAGCAGCTCGAGCGTCACGGCGTCAGGACGGTCCTGATCACGTCGCCACTCTTCATCGCCGCGAGCGCGTCGTCCCAAGCTTCGAGCGGCGCGGTGCGCGTGACCATCCCCGCCAGATCGAGCTTCCCCTCGAGCGCCCACTGCGCGAGCCGCGGGAAATCCTCCTGCGGCAGGTGGTCGCCGCCGTGCGAGACGAGGATCCGCGCGCGGCGCCCGAATAGCCGGGGCAAGTCGATCTCGGCTTTCTCGCCGGCCGGTGAGAGCCCGATCAGGACGACGGTGCCGCCCGTGCCGATCATGCCGAGTGCCTGCTCGAAGGTCGACCGGCGGCCGACGACGTCGAAGGCGAAGTCGACTGACCCGGGTTCCTGGTGCGTCGCGCCGAAGCGCATCGCCTGCTCGAGCTTGCGCTCGTCGAGGTCGATCGCCCGGATTTCGGATGCGCCGGCGATGCGCGCGCCCTGGATCACCGAGAGCCCGACGGCACCGCAGCCGATGACCGCTACGCGCGCTCCCGGCCACACCTTTGCCGTCTCGAGCACCGACATCACGCCGGTCGCGACAGCGCAGCCGATCAAGGAGGCCTGCTCGACCGGCAGCTCGCGCGGCACCCTCACGGCGGCGACGGCCGGAACGACCGTGTGCGTCGCGAACGTCCCCGTCCGGAGCACGGGCGTCAGGTCGGCGCCGCCCGAGCGATGCAGGCGGCCCACCGCCGCGGGCGGCTTCTTGCACTGCCGCGGCTCGCCGCGCTTGCACATCGAGCACTCCCCGCACGCCGTCTTCCAGCCGAGCACGACGCGGTCCCCCGCCGCCAGCCCGTCGACGCCGTCGCCGACTTCCTCGACGGTCCCGGCGCCCTCGTGACCGAGCAGGATCGGGTACGCGTGGTGCCAGCCGTCCTCTTCGATCACGTGCAGGTCGCTGTGGCAGACGCCGGTCGCCTCGATCCGGACGAGCACCTCGCCGGAGCCGGGCGGATCGACGCGGATCTCCTCGAGCGCGACCGAGCCGGGCTCGGCGAGGACTACGCCGCAGTCGATAGCCACGAGCGATCCAGGTCGCGGACGGAGTGAGCGCCGGCAAGCGCGAGGTTGAGGTCGATCTCGGCCATCAGGTTCTGGATCAGCTCCTCGACGCCGCGCTGCCCGCCGACTGCGAGCGCGTATGCGTAGGGGCGGCCAATGAGCACGGCGTCGGCGCCGAGCGCCATCGCCTTCAGCACATCGGCCGCCGAGCGGATGCCGCCGTCCATCAACACGACCGCCTCGGGCAGCGTGTCGCGAATCTCGACGAGCGCGTCCAGGGCAGCAACGGCGCCGTCGACCTGGCGGCCGCCGTGGTTCGAGACGACGATCCCGTCGACGCCGTGCTGGAAGGCAAGCTCGGCGTCGTCAGCAGTCAGCACGCCCTTCACGAGGATCGGAAGCGTTGTCTGCCCGCGGAGCCAGTCGAGGTCGTCCCACGCGAGGTCGAGATTCGGGAACGTCGCGAGCATCGTCGCTGCAGCGGTGAGCAGGTCCTCGGCAGGGGTCTTGTCGAGGCGCGAGAGAAATACCGGGTCGCTGAAGAACTGGCCGCAGCCCTCGCCCTTGATCATCGGCAGGTACGCCCGGCGGAGGTCGCGCGGCCGCCAGCCGAGGGTGAGCGTGTCGAGCGTGACGACGATTGCGCCGTAGCCCGCCGCCTCGGCGCGGCTGACGAAGCTCGCGCAGATCTCGCGGTCGTTTACCCAGTAGAGCTGGAACCAGCGGGGCGCGTTCGTCGCGGCGACCTCTTCGATCGAGTGCGTGGCCGCGCTCGAGAGGAGCAGCGGGACACCGGTCGACGCAGACGCTTTCGCAACGCCGATCTCGGCCTCGTCATGCGCGATCGAAAGGACACCGAGAGGGGCGAGAAGGAACGGCGCGGGCGACTGCAGACCGAGCACCTCGATCGAGATGTCTCGCACCGCATTGCCGGGGAGCATCCGCGGGCGGATCCGCCAGCGCTGGAACGCGTCGAGGTTCGCGCGCATCGTCGACTCGTCGCCCGCGCCACCGGCGATGTAGCCGAACGCACCGGGGTCGAGCCTCGCCTCGGCCGCCCGCTCCCAGTCACCGGCGGAGATGGGCCACTCGGGCGGCTGCCGGGCGAGGTAGATCGCGTTCTGGATGCTCGACCCGGAAAAGCCCACGCACCGATCCTAGTCCGACGCGACTTCTCGTCTCGCACCCTTGTCCCGAATAGACATGTCCTGGGGACGGTCCCCGGGACATGTCTTGTTGGGACGCGCCGGGGAAGCGATAGCCGACCGGTGTCGTTCAATCCGCGCATGGACGCGCCCGAGACCGCCCGGCTCGAGACCTTCAGCGACGGCGTCTTCGCGATCGCGGCGACGCTTCTGATCCTCGAGGTCAAACTCGACGGCCGCGGCAGCGTCGCGCACCAACTGCTCCACCTCTGGCCGTCGTATGCGGCCTATGCGATCTCGTTCCTGACGATCGGGATCATGTGGATCAACCACCACTCGCTCTACCGGCAGATCGGGAGGGTCGACCGGACGTTCCTCGCGATCAACGTCCTCTTCCTGATGGTGATCGCGTTCATCCCGTTCCCCACCCACGTCCTCGCGGCACACCTGCACCACGATGCGAGGACAGCCGCGCTGTTCTACGGACTGACGAACATCGCGATGGCGGTGATGTTCTCCGGCGTCTGGTTCTACGCGGCAACCGGCCGGCGACTGATCGCGGCGGAGGCCGACCAGCGGACGATCAGCGGCATCTCGCGCTCGTTCCTACCGGGCATCCCGCTCTACACACTGGCGACGCTGAGCTCGTTCGTCTCGGCGTGGCTGGCACTCGGGCTCTACGCGGCAATCGCGCTCTTCTACGTGCTCGAGAGCTCGCTCTTCGGCCACCGCGGCAGCTGATCGCGGCGCGAAACCCTGGCCGACGACCGAGATCAGTGCGACATGCTGCCTTCCGCCGAGCCGACGAGGATGGTGCCGATCTCGCCCTTCTCTGCGTTTGCGAACGAGTGGCTGACGAAGCCGTAGACGCCCTGGGTCTGGAAGTGGACATCGAAAATCGAGGCGCCGCCGGGCGGCACGTCGGTTGTCTGCACGTCGCGCAGCCAGTGCGTCATGTCGCCGTCCGGATACGCACGGTCGAAGATGCCGCCGACTATGTGGAACGGGAGGACGTTGTTCGGGCCGGCGTTCAGGACGTAGAAGCGAACGCGCTCGCCGGGCGCGACGTGCAGCGGCCTGTCGTTGTACTGGAACGCAGCGCCGTTGAAGGTCGCCCAGTCCGGTGTCATCGCAAGTGCCTTGGCGTAGTCGAGATGCGCCGGCGAGCCGCCGTCCGTGTACCACTCTGCGCCGACGAGCACGAAGGACCGGGCCGCCGGCAGTGGCTTCTTCGGATCGACGATCATCGCGCCGTACATCCCGTTCGCGATATGCGCAACCGCGGGCGCCGTGACGCAGTGGTAGAGGAAGACACCGGGTGTCTGCGCGACGAACGAGACGTGCATGGTGTGGCCGGGAAGCAGGTCCTTGAACGCCTGGTTCGCAGCCACGCGCGCCGCGTGGAAGTCGAGCGAGTGCGGCATCGAGCCGTTGTTTCTGAACGTGACGTCCACCCGCTGGCCCTGACGGACGTGGATCGTCGGGCCCGGAACGTGCCCGTTGAACGTCCAGGCGGCGTACCGGACGCCGGGCGCGATCTCGATCGTCCGGTCTTCGACCGTGATCGCCACGTGCGCGACCGGGCCGCGCGGCGCTTGCGGCATCGCGGCCGGCGCTGCACGCGCCAAGGCGAGTGCATGGTGGACAGCCGCATGCGGTCGCGACGCCAACACTCGGAGCGTTGCCTGCGGCGAGCGCGCGGCGCTGGCGCCCCGGGGGGCGTCCCAGATCCAGACGGCGCCCAGGCTCACTGCAGTGAGCGCCACGACGGCGAGGGCCCCGCGGCCCCGGTTCGGAGCCCAGAAGACGCTCGGCTCGCGCGCTGCGAGGCCCCGCCGCTCGCGCTCGGCGTCGGCCTCGAGCCTCAGCCCCCACGAGATGAGGGAGGCAACGACGAGGAGCACCGCCGCGGCGATGAGCCAGGCGACGTCGGATGCGGGGCCGGCGGCGATCACGTCTCAAACGTTCACAGACCGGCATTTGGCCGAGCTTTTGCCCGTCGCTCACGCGGCCTCAGATGAGCCGAAGTTGGAACGCCTTCGCAACCGCCTGCGCCCGGCTGTGCACGCCGAGCTTTCCGACGACGTGCTCGATGTGCTTGGCTGCGGTGCTCGGGGCGATGACGAGCCTCTCGGCGATCTCTGCGCCCGAGAGGCCCTCGCCCAGGAGCTGGATCACCTCCCGCTCCCGCGGCGTCAGGGAGATCGCGTCGAACGCTGCACGCTCGAGGAGGCGCCGGACGCGCGCGAGGAGCTCGTCGGCCGAGACCGGCTTCAACAGGTAGTCGTCGGCGCCGATGAGAATCCCGGCGGCACGGTCGTACGACTCGACGCGCGCGCCCGAGAGAAAGATGATCGGCAGCGCGCTCCCGTAGAGCTGACGCAACTCATGACACGTCTCGTAGCCGGAGATGCCAGGCATCGCGATATCGAGGAGCACCACTGAGGGCCGCTCCGCCGCGGCGAGCTCCAGCGCCTCGACACCGGAGGCCGCCTGGCGCGTCTCGATCCCGACCCGACCGAGAACGTCCGCGAGGAATTCCCTCGTCGCCGCATCGTCGTCCACCAACAAGACCGGAGCTCCGAACATGCCGCGACCTCTCTTTCCCAGCGTCTCACATACGGTACGTCTCACCCGGCCCGGACGCCAGCTACGGCGTTTGGCGTACTCGAGCTTCGCCGGCAGCCGTATTGAAAGTGGATGGTCTTTCCGTCAAAACCGTTCTACCAGCGGGGTTTTGGCGACGGTCTTTCTGCGGCAGCCGTAGCCTGGAGAGGGGATAATGCAAGACTTGAATGGCCGCAGCCCGGTGACCGGCGCCCCGGCAACGGGCACGGCGGCGTCGGGCGAACTCGTCGTCGCACGGATATTCGGCCCCCTCGAGGTCGCCGTTGGCGGACGACGCCTCGGCCCGCGTGACTTCGGCGGCATCAAGCCGCGGAAGATCCTCGAGATTCTCCTCGCCCATCGCGGTCGATCGGTGCCGAAGGACGCGCTGGCAGAGGCGCTCTGGACCGACGAGTTGCCCCAGAACATCGCGGCGACCCTCGAGACGTACGTTTCGGTCCTGCGCCGGCGGCTCGACCCGGGTGGCCGGCTCGGCCATGACCTGATCGTCACCGAGCACGAGGCATACCGGCTCGAGGCCTGCCTGGTCCGGACCGACCTCGACGAGTTCGACGCGCTGCTCGCCCGTGCGGCCGAGACGGAGACCGACAGCGGCGCGCGCGGGTACCTCGAACGGGCGCTGGCACTTGCCGAGGGAACGCTCTTCGAGGACGAGCCATACGCGGCGTGGGCCGAAGACGCGCGCGACGTCTTTCGCGACCGCCAGCGCAGGGCCCGCCTCCAAGCGGCCGAGGCTGCGCTGGCCGAAGGCGATTTCGAGGCGTCGCTCGCCCATGCGCTCGTCGCCGTCGAACAGGACGAATATGACGAGCGGGGCTATCGCGCAGCGATGGTGGCGCTCTACGGGCTGGGGCGGCAGAAAGAGGTGTTGGAGTTGTTTCATCGCTGCCGGACAAAGCTCGACGAGGAGCTCGGGATCGAGCCGACGCACGAGACGAAATCGCTCCACACATCGATCCTCCGCCAGGACGCAGTGCACACGCTCGTGCCGAGGCGCCGGCGCGACCACCAGGAGGGCTCAAATCGGGGCATCGCCCTGCCGCTGATCGCGCGCACACGTGAGCTCGCCTTTCTGGATCGCGTGCTTGCGACGGCAGCCGCCGGGAATTTCATGGTCACCCTGATCGCCGGCGAGGAGGGCATCGGGAAGAGCAGGATCCTCGACGAGGTACACGCCCGGGCTCTCGACATGCGGATCGGCCACGCGCGCTGCTCGGCCCACGACTGCGACCTTCCGTACGCGCCACTCGCACTTGCGCTCAGGCAGGCGCTTGTCGACGTCCCGTTCGATCCGACGTCGATGCCGGCGCTCTGCGAGATCCTGCCGGAGCTCGGGTTGGGCAACGTGGGTCCCGCGTTCTCCCAAATCGCCGGCCTCGAGTCACTTGTGCGCGTCCTCGAGGAGCACGCGCCGATCCTGTTCCTCCTCGACGACCTCCACTGGGCAGACCAGCAGACGATGGACGCGCTCGGCTACCTGCAGCGGCGCTGCGACCGGCTGCCGGTCGCCGTGGTCGCGACCTACCGCGCCGAGGAGGTTCCGCCGGGTCATGGCATTCGCCACCTCGCACGGAACGCGGCGGCCCTTGCTCTCGAGCCGCTCTCGCCGGTCGACGTGGCGTCATTCGGATTCGAAACGCTGTACGAGCTGACGGGAGGGAATCCGCGGTTCATCGTCGCCGCCCTGACCGAGGGCAACCTGACGCAACTTTCGCCGACGCTGACGGAGATGATCCTCGGTCGCTGTCGCGATCTCGGTCCCGCCACCTACAGAGTGCTCGTCACAGCGGCCGCGCTCCCTCAACCGTTCGGCGCAGAGGTGCTCGCGGACGTGCTCGCCGCGGACCTCGAGGAGCTGATCGTGGAGCTCGAACAGCTCTGCCTTTCCAACATGCTCGTCCCGGCCGCCGACCGCTTCGCGTTCCGGTACTCGCTCACGCGCGAGACGTTGCGGAAACGGCTCTCGCCGACGCGTCGACGCC
>Ga0105854_1000773_pt1 | contig 13723 bp, 12 predicted proteins | sample OrgsoiDNA_201058_FD_89679 | JGI IMG/M metagenome (GOLD analysis project Ga0105854, IMG submission 89679) | Permafrost soil microbial communities from the Arctic, to analyse light accelerated degradation of dissolved organic matter (DOM) -... | ecosystem: Environmental > Terrestrial > Soil >... | reverse complement strand
GCTATGGGTGCATTTTAAATGGCGGTGAGGCGGGGATTCGAACCCCGGATGCAGCTTTTGACCGCATACTCCCTTAGCAGGGGAGCGCCTTCAGCCTCTCGGCCACCTCACCATACGCCTCTTGCGAGTGTGCTGATTAACTTTGTTCAAGCTCATCGGCACTGCGTGGCGCACATATTACTTTCTGGCCCTTATAAGTCAAACCCTTTTTTCCTAACAATCACTCGATTGAACATTTCACGCGCAACCTGAGCAGTTTGAAGGCAATAAAGCGGGAAAAATGCAGAAAATTCACATTATTTTTTGTGCAAAGGGGATCAGAGCGCCGGGCTCAAAAGAAAAGAAAGCAGAAAAAACACAGAGAAATACAGGCAGGGAAATCGGTAATACGTAGAAAAGAGGTTCAGCGCCTCGCCGTCAGCGAGACGCCTCGTAAATCAGTAACTCGTCTGTTGAGATTTTTCAGCCTGGATGCGCTGGTAGATCTCTTCACGGTGGACGGAAACCTCTTTTGGCGCGTTCACACCAATACGTACCTGATTACCTTTAACACCTAAAACGGTAACAGTAACCTCATCGCCAATCATGAGGGTTTCACCAACTCGGCGAGTTAGAATCAGCATTCTTTGCTCCTTGAATAATTAAAAGAGTCGGGTCTCTCAGTTTCCCGGCCATTATCGATCATAAGCGGGTAAAACGTAAGCCATGACCCTTACATTAAATGTAAGCGGCCTGCAACTTCAGCCATGAGTACTTTTAGTTTAGCTGAAATCATCGTTGTCGCGACCCTGTCGCGAAGCCTACCCCACCATTAAGACTGAAAACGCCATATTGCACAATACATTATGGCGCTTTCCAGGTTTGCGATTTATTTCTTCTTACAGCTTGGATTCAACCCAGGCCTCTACGGTAGCCAGAGCCGCCGGTAAGGCCTGAACATCGCTTCCCCCTGCCTGTGCCATGTCAGGACGACCACCGCCTTTGCCGCCCACCTGCTGGGCAACAGAAGCGATCAACTCCCCTGCTTTGACACGGTCGGTCAGATCTTTTGTCACACCGGCAATCAGGCTGACTTTATCGTCCGCGATGGTCGCCAGCACAATGATCACTGACCCTAACTGATTTTTCAGGTCATCAACCATCGTACGCAGAATTTTAGGCTCTACGTTATCCAGCTGACGAACTAACAACTTAACGCCTTTCACTTCTTTAGTCTGACCCGACAAGGACGCACTTTCCTGCGCGGCTTGCTGGCCTTTCACTTGCTGAAGTTCTTTTTCCAGCACGCGTGAGCGTTCAATCAGGGAACGGATTTTATCGGTGATGCTGTTCACATCGCCTTTCACCAGATGCGCGACATCTTGCAGCAAATCGCTTTGCTGATGCAGTGCACTAATGGCGTTTTCACCGGTGATCCCTTCGATACGACGAATACCTGCAGCAGTGCCGGATTCGCTCTGAATACGGAACAGGCCGATATCGCCGGTACGGCTGGCGTGCGTACCCCCACAGAGTTCAGTGGAGAAATCGCCCATGCTCAGCACGCGAACGCTGTCTTCGTATTTTTCACCGAACAGCGCCATTGCACCTTTTTCTTTTGCTTCATCCAGATCCATAATGGTGGTCTGAATAGGCAGGTTACGACGAATTTGCGCGTTCACCAGATCTTCGACCTGACGAATTTCTTCTGGTTTCATCGCTTCGAAATGTGAGAAGTCGAAACGCAGGTAACTGTCGTTAACCAGAGAACCTTTCTGCGCGACGTGCTTGCCCAGTACCTGACGTAATGCCGCGTGCAGCAAGTGAGTCGCAGAGTGGTTAAGACGAATACGGTCCCGGCGTGCTGCATCCACTTGCGCTTCAACGCTGTCACCGACGCTCAGTTTACCCGCGCTGAGCGAGCCCTGATGGCCGATGGCTTTACCGTACTTCTGGGTATCGGATACATTGAAGATGCCAGCCGCAGTTTTCAGGATGCCTTTATCACCTACCTGTCCACCGGATTCGCCATAGAATGGCGTGTCATCCAGGACCACAATAGCGTTATCGCCTGCCTGAATTTCATTGACTGACTGACCGTCGATGAACAACGCGACCACTTTGGAATCGCGCTGCATATGTTCGTAGCCGGAGAACTGAGTGACGCCGTCCACACGAACCATGCTGTTGTAATCTGCACTGAAACCGCTGGACTCACGGGCACGACGACGCTGAACTTCCATCGCCTTTTCGAAACCGACTTCGTCAACTTTCAGATTGCGCTCACGGCACACGTCAGCGGTCAAATCCAGCGGGAAACCGAAGGTGTCATACAGACGGAAAGCAATTTCACCGTCCAGCGTGTCGCCTTTGAGTGAGGACAGCTCGTCGTCCAGCAAGGCCAGACCACGTTCCAGAGTGCGGGCAAACTGCTCTTCTTCGGTTTTCAGCAGTTGCTCAACCATCGCCTGCTGCTGTTTCAGTTCTTCTGCCGCCGGGCCCATTACGTCAATCAACGGAGCAACCAGTTTGTAGAAGAAGGTGTCTTTCGCGCCCAGCATGTTACCGTGACGGATCGCGCGACGAATGATACGACGCAGCACATAGCCACGGTTTTCATTCGATGGGATCACGCCGTCAGCAATCAGGAATGCGCAAGAACGGATATGGTCGGCAATAACGCGCAGAGATTTGCTGGTCAGATCGGTCGCGCCGGTGACTTCGGCCACAGCGGCGATCAGTTTCTGGAACAGGTCGATGTCGTAGTTTGAGTTCACATGTTGCATAACAGCGGTGATGCGCTCGAGCCCCATTCCGGTATCTACGGACGGTTTTGGCAGTGGCAGCATGGTGCCGTCAGACTGACGGTTGAACTGCATGAACACGATGTTCCAGATTTCGATGTAGCGATCGCCATCTTCTTCTGCAGAACCCGGAGGGCCGCCCCAGATGTGATCACCATGATCAAAGAAGATTTCGGTGCAAGGGCCGCAAGGACCGGTGTCACCCATCTGCCAGAAGTTATCAGAAGCGAACGCACCGCCTTTATTATCGCCGATGCGGATAATGCGTTCTTTTGGAACGCCGACTTCTTTTTCCCAGATTTCAAACGCTTCGTCATCAGTCTCATAGACAGTGACCCACAACTTTTCTTTCGGCAGATTGAACCAGTTTTCGCCGGTCAGTAATTCCCAGGCGTAGTTGATTGCATCATGCTTGAAGTAATCGCCGAAGCTGAAGTTGCCCAGCATTTCGAAGAAGGTGTGGTGACGTGCGGTGTAACCGACGTTTTCGAGATCGTTATGCTTACCACCCGCGCGTACGCAACGCTGAGACGTAGTGGCACGGCTGTAATCGCGTTTATCCAGACCGAGGAAAACGTCTTTGAATTGGTTCATCCCGGCATTGGTAAACAACAGTGTCGGATCGTTTGTCGGAACAAGCGAACTGCTTGAAACAACGTTGTGTCCCTTGCTCTGGAAGAAATCGAGAAACGCTTGACGGATCTCAGCGGTGCTCTTGCTCATAAATATCCCGGAATCATGCTGGAAGAACGGCTCTTGAGCCGGATAACGCTGCTTAGAGCAGCGATCTGTACAGCTCACGAACGAAAAAGTGCGGATAAGATAAAATTTCTGCGCGGGGAAGTAAAATACCGTATGCGGTCAATCGTCAAAATCGCGATAAATAGACTGTATTTCTTCCTGAAAGAAGCCGCGATAGAGCAAATAACGCAGAACTTTTGATTTTTCTTTCCAGTCAGTAGGCAAATCCTCACCAAATTTTCTGACTGCCAGTTCGCGCGCCAGAATACACCAGTCTACCTCGGTGTTTTCCAGTGCCGTCGTAATGATTTCTTTGTCGACACCTTTTTGCATTAATTCTGAACGGATGCGCTGCGCGCCATAGCCCTTGTTACTGCGCCCTGAAATATAGCGGTCAGCAAATTTGGCGTCATCCAGCCAGTGATGCTGATAGCAATAGTCGATCACCGCCTGCACATGTTCTTCAGGGATCTCTTCCGGCACCGGACGCGGTTCGGGCTTAGCTCTGACAATATTTTCCTCTGCGAATTCATTCTGCGCCGGTCGCTTGCGAGATGACCAGCTACTTTTCTTGTTCGCCGGTTTAACGAAAGGCACCGGTGGTGTGCGCAACTTCTTACGCAGTTCCATCTCACCGTGGTCGCGCTGTGAAAGCAGACGCATCGCACGGTTCATCAGCGAATTGATCTTCGCCGCATCCGCGTCTTTTTCCTGAGGGGCAAACAGCGAGGATGCGGCGCTTTCCTGTTCTACCTGCTCAAGCAACTTTTGCAGATCGATGGTGTTGCCATTGGACGATTTTTCATCGGACATGAGTGACTCCCCTGATGCGAAAAATGCCAGCCTGGAAACCAGGCTGGCATTTTTTCGACAACATTTTGTTTTTGAAAGTGAAGAGCAAAAGCCCTGCTTTCAGATACCGGCGAAATTAAAACTCTTCGCTGGTTTCCATATCGTCGTCAGCAAGTTCTGCTGTGGTTGCAGCGGCCAGTTCACCAGTGCCACTCAACAACATATCACGCAGTTTTTTATCCAGTTCAGCAGCGATTTTTGGGTTTTCTTTCAGATAGTTGCAGGAGTTAGATTTACCCTGACCAATCTTCTCGCCGTTGTAGCTGTACCATGCACCGGCTTTTTCGACCAGTTTGTGCTTAACGCCCAAATCGATCAGCTCACCGTTAATGTTGATGCCTTCGCCGTATAAGATCTGGAATTCAGCCTGTTTGAAAGGCGCAGCGATTTTGTTCTTCACAACTTTCACGCGCGTTTCACTGCCGATCACCACGTCGCCTTCTTTGATAGCGCCGATGCGGCGGATATCCAGACGCACAGAGGCGTAGAATTTCAAGGCGTTACCACCGGTGGTGGTTTCCGGGTTACCGAACATCACACCGATTTTCATACGAATCTGGTTGATGAAGATCAGCAAGGTGTTGGCGTTTTTCAGGTTACCGGCAAGCTTACGCATTGCCTGGCTCATCATACGTGCCGCAAGGCCCATGTGAGAGTCACCGATTTCGCCTTCGATTTCTGCTTTTGGCGTCAGTGCAGCAACGGAGTCGACGATGATAACGTCGACCGCGCCTGAACGGGTCAGCGCGTCACAGATTTCCAGAGCCTGTTCGCCGGTATCCGGCTGAGAACACAACAGGTTGTCGATATCTACGCCCAATTTCTTCGCGTAGATAGGGTCAAGTGCATGTTCCGCATCGATGAACGCACAGGTTTTGCCTTCGCGCTGTGCGGCAGCAATAACCTGAAGGGTCAGCGTAGTTTTACCGGAGGATTCCGGGCCATAAATCTCAACGATACGGCCCATCGGCAAACCACCGGCGCCTAACGCGATATCCAGAGACAAAGAGCCGGTAGAGATCGTTTCCACGTCCATAGAGCGATCTTCACCCAGACGCATGATGGAGCCTTTACCGAATTGCTTTTCAATCTGGCCCAGTGCTGCAGCTAACGCTTTTTGCTTGTTCTCATCAATAGCCATTTTTACTCCTCGTCTGATACAGGGGAACATCCCGCCTGCATCACTGAATATAATTTATGTACAGGTAATTGGCAGTAATTATACTGTATGCTCATACAGTATCAAGCCTAATTTTGCAGAAACTCAAACAATGCGGTTTGTATCGCAAAAACAGCAGCTTGCAAACGCACCGCTTCGCGATCGCCGGAAAACTGTTGTTTCGCGGTCACGATCCGCCCGTCTCTTCCGGCGAAACCAAACCATACGGTGCCGACCGGTTTTTCTGTCGAACCGCCGTCAGGCCCGGCAATGCCGCTGACCGACAAGCCGATGTCTGCTCCGGCAGCGTGCAGAACGCCCTGCGCCATTTCGCGAACAACCTGTTCGCTCACCGCGCCATACTGCTCAAGTGTTGCCTCGGAAACCCCGAGCAGCTCATGCTTGGCGGCATTACTGTACGTCACAAATCCGCGGTCAAACCACGCTGAGCTACCGGCAATATCGGTGATGGCTTTGGCAATTAACCCCCCGGTACAGGATTCCGCACAGGTGATCCACAGCCCTTGCGCTTTTAGCTCTGAACCGATTTCCACACTCAGTTCATGTAAACGTTGTTCGGTCATCTTCCCTCCTGACGGTTCAGCTGAAACTCTGCCGATGTTAGCATTTCTCTTTCAATCTGTGAGTCCCAACGCAGTTATTTGCGCGATGCCTTCAGAATTAGGATAAAAAGCAAAAATAAGGGCCGCACCAGGCGACCCTCAGAAGAAATCACGACCGGTTCATCGTGCAGCTTTCACTGCCTGCCCCAGTTGCCATACCGCCATTGCATAATGCACGCTATGGTTGTAACGAGTGATGGTGTAGAAGTTCGGCAGTCCATACCAGTACTGGTAATTCGTGCCCATATCAAGGCGCAGCAGGCTGGCTTCCTGATAATTTCCCAGTGAACCCAGCGGACTAAGCCCTGCAGATTTCAGCGTAAAGAGCGGATACTTGGTTTTGAAGCCATTCTCAAGCAACGGCGCCTGACCGGCTGCCGGTACTGCGATCGGAGCACCTTTAGTCCAGCCATGTGCTTTGAAATAATTGGCCACGCTGCCGATAGCATCAATCGGATCCCACAGGTTGGCGTGTCCGTCGCCGTTAAAGTCCACCGCATAATCACGATAAGACGACGGCATGAACTGGCCATACCCCATCGCACCAGCAAAAGAACCGCGCAGACTTAGCGGATCGTCACCTTCACGACGCGACATCAGCAGGAAGGTTTCCAGCTCGCCGGAAAAATATTCCGCCCGACGCGGATACGCAAAGGATAGGGTCGCCAGCGCATCAATAATGCGAGTTTTCCCCATCACGCGCCCCCAGCGGGTTTCCACGCCGATAATGCCGACAATGATTTCTGGCGGCACACCGTAAACCTGCTCGGCGCGTTGCAACGCATCCTGATACTGGTTCCAGAACACCACGCCATTCTGCACGTTGTCCGGCGTAATGAATTTACTGCGATAACGGTTCCATGCGCCGTTCGGCACAGTCGACGGGCCCCCTGACGGCGCCTGTTGATCCATCAATCTGAGCACAAAACCTAAACGTTTTGTCTGCGCCAGCACATCGTGCAACTGCTGGCGGTCGAATCCATGTTCGCGAACCATTTTATCGACAAACTGATTCATCGCCGGGTCATAGGCAAAGTCACCGTTCTGCACAGCACCGGTATGTTCGGCCTGCAACAAAAAACCGCCGCTGGGTGCCGCATTAGTGCTGGCATTTCTTCCATCAGAGAAAGGGTTGCGCGGGCCATCAGGCTGAGCCGGAGGCTTATTACTGCTACAAGCAGAAAGTGTTAAAACCAGGGGAAGAATGACAGCCAGGAGGCGCATCGGATATCCGTAACCATGCAATAAAAGAGGTGAGGGTATGTTAGTGCATTATCAGAGCCGAAAAAACTGAAAATCGTCGTCTTTACAAGGAGGCTGACGATGCAGGTTTACAGCCATTTGTGTGACGTTACGCATCTTCTGCAAGCAACGTGGTTTTTTACCTCTACTCACGTTAGGATCCGTTGTAAAGTCGTTGCATCAGGCGCTATGAGCCAACAGGATGAATAAAATTGAATGAAATCAATCAAAAGAAAAACAATATGAGCGGACTGGAAGCCCACACACCCATGATGCATTGGTGTGTTTACATTGATAAATAAAGTTTATTTTCATGAACGTGCTCAAAACTACAATTTAGCCTACACTTATTTAACCGACTGATTTTACGATCATTTTTGTCATACTCGTCTGGCGTTATACTCTCTCTGTTTTTTCATCCCTCGATTAACACAGAGCATCTACAGGAGCCGATACCATGTACCCAGTAGTGAAGGTCAGTATGAGAAAGACTCTGGCGAACAAGTTTTAGCTAACAAGCTAGGGATCGCGACTTCTGGTGACCTGCTCCCCGTTGATTAATACACCGCGATGTTAGTAATGTCTTCATAAGCCACATGAGCACATCCCCATTAAAAAGCGTTTTTCCGACGAAAAGATCATCAGTATTCTCTGCGAATCCTAAGCCGGAGTTTCCGTCCGGAAACTCTGTCGTAAGCATGCCATATCCTAGGCCACTTTTTACGTGTGGCGTAAACAGTTTAGTGGTATGGAAGTGCCAGAGGTTAATCGTCTGAAAGCTCTCGAAGAAGAAGAAAATGCCCGTCTGAATAAGCTTCTTGCGGAAGTCGTGCTGGATACGGAGGGGCTTCAGGTGGCTCTGGGCGAAAGTACTGACCACAGGACAGAAGCGGGTTGCAGCGCCTTTTCGGCTCGCGTTGCTACATCATTTTCGCCATGTTCTCGCAGAACCAGTAATAGCTGGTGAAGCTGCGCTGCCGTCAGGCCGACCCGCATGCTGGCTCGCGTATGCGATAACAGTTGGGCTTCAACGCCTGGTATGCCGCTAATGCGCCAACCGATGCCAGCTAGCGGCTTTGCCAGTCAAGGTTATCGCGGGCGAAAATGTCGCCGAAAAGATGCGCTTGCAGGAATTGGTTAATGACCAGGGCAAAGTCAAACAGCGGGCCCTGAACGGGAGTGCCTGAGATTTTCGTCTGGTTTGCGGTACCGACACGGCGAAGCTCATCCCCGACTGGGATAATTGCGCTACGCATCTATTATATTGGCTCACGGCGTCAATTCGCGGATTGATTTACCCTCTTCGAGGCACTGTCATTCATAAGCGACATTCCCTAGCGTTTTGGCCATCCCATTACGGATCCACGCCATTAAGTCGCGGTCGAATTTGAAAGCGGTCCCACACTGTTCAATCGTAAAGCGGCGAACATTCTGAGGTTTTCATTCACCGGAGTTGCGCTGATAATTGAAGCCCTGCGCCAGTTGAAGGTTTATCATGTGGGTACAGGTTTTAGCGTCATGAACATGCTATGTGGGTCTCTGAGTAAGGTCACCTCTCCGATATGAATATCATGGTTTCAGTATAAAACTCATACCACTTATTGCCTAAAGTCATAAAGAATTAAGAAAAATACAAATATTCTCTATGTAGAGTTTATTAAAAAAATAATTATCAATGTTTACTTATATATATTTCATTAAATAATTGTATGACTACCTGCATTGGGAAAATGGTTTCAATTTCGTTTAGGATGATAACGTTAACATTCTTGCTATGGATAATGTAGATTGGAGATGAACGATGACACAGTGTCGCATATGAAGAATATCGATATATTTACGTGACTGGGAAATATAAATATGGATACCTGAGAGAGTTTAAAATGATCAACATTGAAAGGATATGGGCTCCATAATGAACACATCATTTGTTTGTTTCAGCAGGAACGCATCCATTTTTGTATCTATTAATCATTCTAGATTGATTAGTTTTATCTATTGAGTATCGAAGATAGTTTCATCCTGAAATTTGTTACCATTTCGGCAAATGAACGAAAATTCCTATTGTTTAATGTTAAAAGGTCAAAGTAAGGCTGGGAAATCATAGTGTGTAATTATTCGCCCTTAGAAAGATCTTAGTAATGAGTGTGTAATATTTAAACTTCAGTTACGAGAATATTTTTTCTGGATAAAACTGAGCTGAATATATTTCAGAACTAGATTTTCTTCCCGCCTTGCTATTATGCCAAATGGTTGATAAAAATCACTCCTTGGCAGCAGCTAAATGCTAAAAAATGGATTAAAAGTATGCGGGCGTATGGAAATGTATTGTTCTCTTTTTATTGTAATGATCTATTTTTCAAAAAAGGATTATGTGAATTAATAGATGGGGTTTTTTCAGCATCAAACTCTAAAGATAACATTCAAAATAATCTTATACGTGGTAGCTTCGATGATTATTATTGGATAGATATCGTTGTATTATCATCAAAAAGTATTTTTGAGAAGTTACCAAAACGGGCAAGATCATTTGGCGATGAAAGTCATGGCGTGATTTTATTCTGCTCTGAGAACATGATGCACGTTGTTAAAGGGGTAAATGGCTATGAGAATGCGATATTTTTTACAGATAAATTAAATGTATTAGATGTTAAAAGAGCATTCGCCAATATTATCTTTGGTGGTAGCGCACGCCGGAGAGAAATTTTTGAAAATACCAAGCTCGCTCATTTGACGAATAGAGAACGATTGGTCTCAGAACTTTTGAGAAAAGGCATGAGCCAAAAGCAAATAAGCCAACTGACTGGCATTAATGTTAAAACCGTGAGTTCACACTTACGCTCAGCAATGTCTAAGTACAATGCCAGTAATCTACTAGAATATCGGATAAAACTCTTATACATTAATGAGGTGAGGTGAGGTGAGGTGTAGTTAGCCCAATACTTCTGTAGAGAATATCTTATTTCATAGCAAGTAATCACCACCTATCTACCAGGTGGTGATTGCTCTATGAGAAGCTCCACACAACATGTCAACATACCCTGTTAAACGCTGTTACAAGGTGATTTTCGACTCTGCTTCTGCTGTTAAGCAGTGCCGGAGACTCCTCATCCCCTGGCCTGTATCTGCAATCTTTAAAAGGTCAGCATCTCTTCTGTAAATATTCGCATTCCCCTGTCTGCCATTGAATAACATTATCTATGCACGTACGTACCCGTCGTTTACCTTAATGAAGTTACCGCTCCTGTGCCAAGATTATTCCTGCGTCAGCAGACGGACAAAGTCCGTCAATATCCCTTCAAAAAACCAAGAGTGGCGAGATTGCACATCTCGTTATCGATTCCACCGGCTTAAAAGTCTTAGGTGAAAACGAATGGAGGGTGAAAAAGTATGGTTAGGAAAAGCGCCGCGTCTGGCGAAAATAGCACCTTGCTTTGGGCACAGATAACCACGAGGTTATCTGTGCTGATTTATCCCTGAACATCGTGATGCAGAGGAAACTACCCGGGACTTATTCGTAAGACCCATCGGAAAGTTATGGTGGCTTCCGCTTATAGTGCTTATGACACAAAACTGTGCCATAACGAGCTGCGGCGTAAAAATCAATACGCTCATCCAGCCACGAGCTACGGGCGGGTTACTGGCCGGTGGAGCATGCGGACAGAAATCACGCCGGGCTTGGTAGAGGCTCATGGGGAGTGATGCTTCCTGGAAATAGAACACGGCTTATAACCGATGGTTGGCGGCTTAAACGGCGAGGTACCCGGTTAAACAACTCTTCTGCGGACACCTGACGTTGCGAGGTTACGATGCGCAGATCGGTGAGCCTATGGCCATGACCCATACATTGAAAAATACCGCATGCAGGTATGCTAGGAAGTGTACGGATTGCCGGAGAAACGAATGGGAGGATACAGTATTATCTGAACGCGATTTATACAACAATCGCGCTTAATCCAAAGCACCCTCCAGTCGAATATAACGCTTGTCTCAGTTATTTACAAAACTTTACGATAATATTTTATCTAAATACAGAGGAGTTTTCCTACTGCCATTTATTTCAGCACCAAGGATTTATCCTAATAATCATTATCACAGAAGACAGAGATACAAACATACTTCACTTCACCAACCTGGAAATGTCTTAAAAACGTTAATCCACACAGGCTTTATTACATAAGAACATCCTGACATTCCCTTCACTCTATCTCAAAACAGCTCTCTGGCACCTGATTGTCATCAATTATTACGTACGATATTATCTTTTCACTTTCACTATTTAACTGTATTAATTTTGTATTCCAGTCATGTTCTTTATGGATGTACATTTGAATACAATTGGAAATATTGAGAGTTAGCATTTATATGAAATTTGAATTTCAATGATTAATAAAGGGAAGTTTTCTATGTCTACTTTTATGTTTAAGACAGCACCGATTGCCTTGTTATTACTGGCAACTGCCGGCACAGCTCATGCTGCAAATAATGCCCAGATTACTATCACAGCAAATGTTGTTGCCGCAACCTGTGATGTTTCCCTCTCTACCAATAACTTAGATCTGGGTAACTTCACGCCTTCACAATTTACTACTGTCGCTGTACCGGTCACCGCCAGCGTGAAGAAGTTTACTGTGGGTATTAATAACTGTGAAACGCCAAAAGCGGCTTCTGACACTGCCAGCCTGGTGGTATCTGGTCAAACATTAGGTGGGAACACGAATATGTTCAACAGCACCGGGACTAACACAGGCATTATGCTCAGCCAGACGGCTACGCCAAGCACATATATTAAAAATGGCGACAAAATCCTGCTCGCTACCGCGGCAAGCAGTGAACCTTCAGCAGCAGATCTCAATGGTAAAACATTAAGCTTACAGGCAGGGTTGGCGTCAACATCCAGCACCGCAGATATTGGTACTGTAAATGCACCGGTCCTGTTCAGCTTTGCTTATAACTAATTACTGAGCATTTTTAAAATAATTAAAATGCCACCATATTGATATTCAAGCGGGTTGTAACGGCTCGCTTATTATTCTGGAGTTAGGTATGACACGCTCTATTTGCTACTACTCTGCGGTCGCGGTACTACTTTTATCGTCAACAGTAGCTCAAGCTGATGGATTTGGTATCAACGCAACGCGCCTTATCTATCCCGAGAATGAAAAAAGCATTAGCGTTACCCTGCGTAATACCATGAAAAATAGCCCCTATCTGGTACAGGCTAGCGTTAGTACCGAACAGAGCAAGGTTGTCGCAGCCCCTTTTGTTGTGACGCCCCCCTTATTTAGATTAGAGCCGCAAAGCACAAACCAGATTCGTATTGCTTTTAAGGGAAGCGCGCTCCCTCGGGATCGAGAATCCGTGTTCTATTTTAATGCCACCGGCATCCCAGCCAGCTCTTCATCCTGGAGTGAACAACAGACGGCGGGCGTACGCGGCTCGGCTCAGTTTGGTGTCGGCAACATCATTAAGCTATTTTTCCGTCCCAATGGCTTAAAGATGACATCAGACGAAGCACAGAAAAATCTCAGTTTTTCTAAAGTGGCTAATGGCCTGAAAATATCGAATACATCTCCCTACTTTGTCAGCTTTGCCAGTTTACAGGTTGCAGGAAAAAGGATAGCTCTTGATACCCCGGAACAAAAAATGATTGCTCCATTTAGCTGCCATATCTATCCGATATCAGCGAAAGCCGGAAATATATCCTGGCAGACGATTAATGATGTTGGAGGAATCGATGCGCATACTGGACGTTTTTAAAAAAACGGGGATATTTCTTTTCGTCTTTATCCCCTCGGCCTTCTGTATACCCTCGGCTTTAGCCATTACCTTAAACTTCTCAGCGATACTGGCAGATCCGACTTGTACAATCAGCCTTGATAAAAATGTCCTCTCATTAGGCGACGTTTCAGGTTCACAGTTAAAGGCGAATAAAATTGTTGCGGCCCAACCCTTTCAACTGAACATTCAGAATTGTATTTCGATCAGCGGGAGCGCCGCCTATTCTATTTTAGTGTCAGGCTCTGGGAGTCTTCAGGACGGGAAATGGTTATTTAAAAACAGCGATGGGACTGAAAATGGCACCGGGATCGTGCTGGTTCAGAGTAATACGCTACCCGATTATTCAAATTCAGAGCTCAGCGATGGGAGCGCTGTTGAGATGGGGGGGGCAGGAGTCACACCCGCGGATCAAAGCTTAGCGTTTTATGCAGGCCTGAGTTGTGGAAGTGATAATGGGTGCACAACGGTGACGCCTGGAACGGTATCCGCAACCGTCATGTTTGATCTCGTGTATCGATGAGCAGAGAAGTATGGCCAAAATT
>Ga0105854_1000769_pt1 | contig 13754 bp, 14 predicted proteins | sample OrgsoiDNA_201058_FD_89679 | JGI IMG/M metagenome (GOLD analysis project Ga0105854, IMG submission 89679) | Permafrost soil microbial communities from the Arctic, to analyse light accelerated degradation of dissolved organic matter (DOM) -... | ecosystem: Environmental > Terrestrial > Soil >... | reverse complement strand
GGCGGTTATGCCGGCACCCAGCAAGCGCTGAGCTTTGGCGTGCCGATGGTGCTGGCCGGCGAAACCGAAGACAAGATCGAAGGCAATGCGCGCACCGCCCACACGGGCGCGGCGATCAACCTGAAGACCCAGCGTCCGACAGTGGCCGCGATCCGGGAAGCCGTGCAGCAGATTCTGGCGACGACGAGCTACCGCCAGAACGCACGGCGGCTGCAGGCCGAATATGCCCAACTCGATCCATATGCCAGCATCGCCGACACCATCGTGCAATTTGACCGCAAGTAATCCGGCACGACGCCAGCCATACCATCGCTGACACCAATGGCGCGCATCGCGACGGTGCGCGCCCACAATAGGTGGGCTGATGGTGGGCTGATGCGTAACAAGCGTTAATCCTCATTATGGTCTTGGCGAACATCAGCTAGCCATCACATCTGGTTCAGACCACACTTTTACTTTATTAGGTAAGATATAAGCAAAGCATCCCTGACCATGCAGGTTTTCAGGGAAGCCGCAGACGTACTTCAGTCCCCACGTCACTCTTGAAAGGTCTTGCCATGCCATTAGTCAGGCTCAATATCAGCAAGGATGCCTCCTCGGAACAAGTCAGCGCTATCAGCGACGTCATCTACGACGCCCTGGTCAATATCGCCAATGTACCCGTGCACGACAAGTTCCAGATCATTACGCGCCATGCCGCCGATGAACTGGTGTACCCGCAGGCAGGCTATCTGGGCGTCGACTACACACCAGGCATCGTGTTTATCCAGATAACCTGGAATCTCGGCCGCACCATCGAAATCAAACGGGCCTTGTACAAGGCGATTGCAGAAGGCATTCATCTGAAGGCAGGGCTGCGCCTCCAGGACGTATGGATCAGCCTGGTTGAAGTGCGGCGCGAGAACTGGTCTTTCGGCAATGGGGATATGCAGTATGCGCCATTGCCCTGAGGGTGCGGCCGTGCACCCTGTGAAGACTGCTCTGGCCGTAAGCCGCATACCGCGCTAGGCAGCAACAGATCTACGGGGCAAGGAAATGGTGAAAATGCAGCCCACTTCAGGAACATTGTGAACGCTGAGATTGCCACCGCTTGCCACCACACTTTGCTTTGCAATGGTGAGCCCCAGGCCGGCGCCAGTCCTGTTTTTTCCGCTCTGGGAAAATGGCAAGAACATGGACTGCTCGGCTCCCGGCGGCAAGCCACCGCAATGATCCGTCACGTCTATCCGTATCCGATCAGCAGAAGCGTAGGCACTGAGCACAACCTCAGTATCCGCCTGGGTAAATTTGAACGCATTTTGTAAAATGTTCGCCAATGCAGCGAGCAGCAATGGCCGATTGCCGGAAATCTGCAGATCGGTATCGACGGCTTGCACTTTGAACTTGCAGCCTGATTTTTCAGCTGACAACTCTGCCGACGCCTGCGCTTCTTCAATAAATGCAGACAAGGAAAAAGAGAGTAGTTCGCCCTCCCTGCGCCCTATTTCCTTGATGTCGTCCAGGGAGGTGTCGATCAACTTGCTTAGATTAAAAATACTTTTCTCAAGTATTGTTCCCGTCGCTCCCGACAAATTCAAGTTGCCGACTTTTGCCGCAGTAAATGCCAATGCCGTCGTACCAAGCAGATTGCGCAGTTCATGAACAAAGTACCCCAGGCGTTCATTATTGTCTTTTGCCAGCTTGGCCGCCGCAACGGAATCGCGCTGATAGCTGAATTCTGTCACCGCGTCCGCAATCGCATTGTCCAGGCAGCGGTTCAAGGTACGGAACTCATCGATTTGAAAAGGCGCATCGCGCTCGATGGCAAGGTCCGTGATTGCCTGGCAAAGATCGCCATAATCATGGACGACCTGATCGACGGAAAATCCCAGCGCCAGCAGTTCCCGGCCATGTTCAGCGGCCGATATGCCCATTTCCGACAGCGCCAGGCCACCGCCCGCAGGGCCTGAGATACTGCGGCTTTCCATCGGGGTCGAGGTACGCTCGATTGCCAACGTCCTGATCAATTGATCCAGGAACATCGGCACGCCATTGCGTAGTTGCGCCTCGGAAGCGATACGCCCGGGGCGAAGGGCCACTTTTTCCCGGCAACGCACTGCTAAATCCGTGCGGTTATTAATCAAGAACTCGTACATCATGGTGTGATCCTATGGGCATCGGCTGATACCATCAGCCTGATGCTGGGGAAGCACCACAGCCCTGATTCATATTAGCACTCATTACAAAAAAGACATTTTCAGTTACAAATTGGGGTGTCTACGTCGTAAAGTGCCATGGCAAGCCAACACTTTCGTGGTCCCAAGATTTTCTGGATGAATCGAGAACAGAAGCGGATTCGATCACTGCCCCGCCAGAGTAGCGCCTTCGGTTTCCGCGACTTTATGGACGGCTGAACAAAGAATCCAGGCATAAGAAATGTTAGAAATGGATATCCCCGTTGTAATTTTTAAAGATGAGGCCATCACCAGCCACATCGAGACCTTGCTGGAGCTGGGCGAGCCTGTATAGATCGCTCAAAGCAAGATCGCAGCCCTTCAGGAGCAACCTGAATATGCCGGAGGTATTTGGGCCTTGGTCGAAATCGACCTTGATAAGATCGATAGCAAGCCTGAACGCATCAATATCAGCCTGCCACGCTTTATCCTGAACAGGATTGACCGCCATGCTGATGCACGCAATGAAACGCGCAGCGGTTTTATCGCGCACGCCACTGTGCAGCTCATTACGAGTGAATCCAAGCCTGTCGAGATGGCTGGCTGACAAGTGCGGGGCTATGCTGAACAGCATGCGCCCCGCAGGATACCTCTCACCGTCCTGGCAATCTCCTAGACAGCCATTACCGGATAATCCGTATAACCATGTTCCCCGGCGGAATAAAAGGTCGCCGGATCGACTGGATGCAGTGCCGCGCCCAGCGCAAATCTGCGCGGCAAGTCCGGGTTGGCGATGAAAGGACGGCCAAACGCGATCGCATCGACCTGCATATCCGCTAGCGTTGATGCAGCGCCTTCCCGGTCGAATTCTCCAGCGGCGATGATCTTGCCGCTGAAATGGCGCCGCAATTGACTCAAGGCGATACCATCGCCCGCGCCTTGCTGCCGGTCTTCCGGGCTGACCCGGGTCAAGTGAACATAGGACAGCGCGCGGCGGTCCAGTTCTTCCAGCAAGCGCCCGAAGGTGGCCAGACCATCCGGATCGGCCGCGCCATTGACGGGAGCGCTCGGCGACAAGCGGATACCCACCCTGCCCGGCCCCCACACGACGATCGCCGCATCGACAATCTCCAAGGTCAACCGCAAACGGTTCTCGATCGGGCCGCCATACTGATCGCTGCGGGCATTGCTGCCGGGCCGTAGAAAACGGTCCAGCAAAAAGCCATTGCCGTTATGAATTTCAACGCCATCAAAACCACAGGCCTTCGCCGCTGCCGCCGCCGTCGCAAAGGCAGTGATCATGGACTCGATATCTTGTAGGTCGAGGTCTTGCGGCGTCAAAGGCTTGCCCATGGCCCAGCCAAAAGGCAGCTTACCGTCCGTGTCAAAACGCGCCTTGCCGATGGTCGACAGTTGCGCCACGATACGCCCCTGCTCGCCATGCACTGCGGCCACCACCCTGGACCAGCCCTGCTGCTGTTCGGGCGTCCAGATCGCCGGCAAGGCGGGATAACCGTCGCCATATGGCGCCACCATGATCGATTCGCTGATGATCAGGCCGGCACTGGCGCGCTGCGCATAATAACGGGCCGTCAACTCACCTGGCGACAAATCCGCCCCCACGCGCAGGCGCGACATCGGCGCCATCACGATGCGGTTCGGCAGGCGCAGCGCGCCCAGTTCCAGCGGATCAAACAAGGCTTGCGACTTGCTGCTTGCTTCAGACATGGCTTCCCCTTAAAGGTATCAATAGAAAGTACATTATACTTTTAAATGAGACTTTCATTGATACAGTTATGACCGCAACCACTGGCCACCCCGAATACAGGTATCATCGCTGTTTTCAATAGGATAATGGCATGGTCGATCTCCGCTTTTCGAGCGCACTGCAAATCATGCTCAGCGTGGCGAATGCGGCACAGCTGGGGGTAGACATCGTCTCATCGGCCCAGCTGGCGGTCGGCCTGAACTCAAACCCCTCTTTCGTGCGCAAATTGCTGGTGCCATTGTCCCAGGCTGGATTGCTCATCTCGATAAAAGGCAAGTTTGGCGGCGTGACACTGGGCAAAGCGCCGGCGCAGATTACCCTGGCCGACATCTACGTCGCCATCAACCCCACCAGAAAGTTATTCGCCAGCCGCGACGATATTCCCCACCGCTGCTTCGTCACCGCCAATATGGACCGCATTTTTGAAGATGTCAGCACACGCTCGCAGGCGGCGGTGCTGGGAGTATTGGCAGAGCTGACCCTGGAGCGGTATTTACGGGAGTACGCGGTCAGGAGTTAGTTCAATGGATGCAAGCAAGGGCTTGTGTCTGATCGATGGCAGAGCCGCCCCCGATGTGCGGCTCTGATGATCCATGTAGCGTGCGGCGTTGTCAGTCGATCGCGGCAGTATCGTTGATGGCGACTTCGGCGCCATGCTGGAAGTAAAAATCGCCAGGCCGCAGCGATTCGGCGTAGGCATCGATTTCCTCTATCGAGATAGCCTCTGCATCGGCTTCCAGCAGGGCTGCCAAGGTAGCCATTGCCGGTGCAATGTCGGGGGCGGAATAGTCGGCCTTCCTGTACAAAAATCCAGGCACGCCGGCGACCGTCGTGACGTTATTAACCTTGTTGACGCAGTTTTGACCACATTCGATGCCAGGGATCAGCTGCGTCCATTTCGGGCCGCCCAGCATCACCGCCAGGTACATGGTTTTTGCCTTTGCCATGGAAACCCCTTGATCGATGAGCCCCTCGTAAAATACGTAGTGCGTCTGGCGCCAGGGCCGCACATGCCGGTCGCAATAGTGGTCGTGAATAATCGCCGCCTTGATAAAAGAAGGATCGAATGGCGCACCGATGATGGGCTGGAAGATACCTGGTATCGACGCGCCATCGGTGACCAGCCCGGCCTTGGCTTCCCATTCCACGTTACTGGCATCCTTGAAATGTAATTTATTCTTCAAGGTACATTGCCCGCTCGCTTCGCATCCGGCGGGCAAGAGTTCCAGATGGCCGGTAAACTGCGCAAACGAATACGGAGGAAGTGCGGAGATAATTACCAGGCACAGCGTTCTTAAATAACGATGCATGATCGAATCCTAATAAGAGAGTGGCTAATGGAGCGAAAGCGGGAGCGCAGTCACCGCAGAATCTGTCGGCTTCCTCCTGTTCACAAGCGCACGGTAGAAATTTTCAGCGAGGATGCTGAATGGTTATCTTTGCATTCGCTACAATAGCTAAAATTTCCTTGTCGATTTACGTATATTGTCACTATTGATTTTTCGAGAGATGCGCTGTGTGCGCTGAAGTTATCCCACGTGCGGCCAGCATGCATTAAGCGCAGGAGCAGAGCTTATTCCATTCGCTACCGCACTGGCGCCATCGGCCAGGACACGCTATCCGGGTCTATCATGGCGTGGGGCTGTGAATCAGCCAGTTATTTTTAAGGAAGAGCTTGTGACGGGATGTCAGAGCGGACCCTGGCTAGCAGGATTCAATGAGGAATTAAACGAAATAATGATCAAGTCAACAAGAAAAAGATCGAGATGATATCCGCAAGCGAGATTTTATCAAAAGTAAATGACGGTGTTTTTCTTGAGATTATTTTCAAGAAAAACACCGACTGGGATACGCAATTAGACTCAAGGGATTCTTTTGAGTTTGATAGCGCATGGAGCGTTAGCTATGAAAAAGTAACTTCATCTTGTCCGCCTGAAGACAGCACACTTAAGGAGATAAGAGAGACTACATTCAAAAATGTTTATTTAATGAGTAAAAACTCTGATCTTGCTGGCTATGTATCGGACGATATGGGGCTGATTGCGCAGGCATTCGAAAATAAAATTGATATCGACTTCATTAACAAACTTTGGAAAATCTATACGCAGGGAGAGTTTCCAATCCAGGTTCAGGGGACCTGTCAGGAATTTTGTGTGTGGCGAGGCCAGGATTTCTTAGTTAGTTAATCGCATTCGTGAAGCGCTCGCCGAACATGATGGCGAACTGGTTGGCCGCCTGCTTCCACGTCCGCTGCGGCATCTTCCAGTCTTTTTCGATATTACGCAAGGCCAGGTAAAGCAGCTTGCTGGCCGCGTCGTCGCTAGGGAAGTGTCCCCGGTTCTTGACGATCTTCCGAAGACGCATATGCAGGCTCTCAATGGCGTTTGTGGTGTAGATGATCGTCCTCACTTCCGGAGGATACGCGAAGAATGGAATGACCTGTTGCCACTGGCGCCGCCACATGGCCGCCACCGTCGGGAATTTGGTACCCCATGGTCCTTCGGCAAATGCATCGAGCGCAGCCGCCGCCAGCTCCGCATTGACGGCCTGGTAGACGGGCTTCAGCGAGGCTGCCAGTTCCTTGCGATCCTTCCAAGAAGCCAGCGTCGTGGAGTTTCGGATCAAGTGCACAATGCAGGTCTGGATCTGCGCCTGCGGATAGACCGCCTCGATGGCCTCGGGAAAGCCGCGCAAGCCGTCGACAACGGCGATCAGAACATCATCGAGGCCCCGGTTTTTCAGTTCGTTGAAGACCTTCAGCCAGAACTTGGCGCCCTCAGTCTGCTCGATCCAAAGCCCCAGAACCTCCTTGCGGCCATCGGCGCGGATGCCCAGTGCCAGGTACACCGCCTTGTTCTTGACGGTGCCCTCGTCCCGGATTTTGAGCCGCAGCGCATCGAAATAGACGATGGGGTACATCGGCTCGAGCGGCCGCTGCTGCCACTGCGCGACCTCGTCGAGGACTTCATCGGTGATGGTGGAAATGAGGTCAGGCGAAACCTGCGTGCCGTAAATCTCAAGCAAATGGGCCTGGATTTCGCGCACCGTCATGCCACGCGCGTACATGCCGATGACGTGGTCGTCGAAGCCGGGCATGCGACGCTGGTGCTTGCCTACCAGCTTAGGCTCAAAACTCGACAGCCGGTCGCGCGGCACATCCAACTGCAGCTCGCCGCCCGGCGTCAACACCTTCTTGGGGCTGCTGCCGTTACGGTGGTTCTTGCCGGCTTGATCCTCGCTCGCCAAGTGGTGGCTCAACTCGGCCGTCAGCATGCGCTCGGCCAGCATCTTCTTCAACTGCCCGGCTAGGCCGGATTCGCCAAGGATCGACTCAGCGTCCTTGTTCTCGACCTGGGCCAGCAACTGGTCGATCAGCTCAACCGGGAATGGGTACGGCGCTTTCTGCTTCTTGGGCTTTTTGGTGGTCATTACGTCGGTCATGGAATTTCCCTTTCGGTATTATTTCATGACCTCGCTTCACACAGAAAATCTGACAGGCTCGGTTCAGGCTGAAACATATCAATAGTATGCTGTTCCAAATAAGTCATCTAAAAATACCACTGATCGCGTTTGATATCGTTCTGCTCCAAGACCATCTTGTGAACCATCATCGATAGCGTTCGCCGCCCACAAAAAGTTGGCCTCGGAGTGTTACTGAAACGCGTTGAAATCGGTCCAGACGGTCCGCCATGCGCCGTGCGGAAGTTTTGCTTGCATAGAAATTGAAAGTCTTCCCACGCCCAAACTGTCGCCTGGCTGCCACTGCTCGTTTTCCAAAGAAAGCGCACGCGCTCTGCCCACGTCTACATTTTTCATTTCATCTGTGTCATAGCCGATTTCCACGATAGGATGCAGCACTTTTCCAATAGCTGATAAATATAAAGTATTGACGTGGACATTGGGTTTATCAAAACGTTCGTAAAGCCTCACTGCAGCTGATTTGAAGCCCTTGGCAATTGCAATACTGATGGTCGTTGGACCATTGCACCCCAGAAGCGAGGCAAGCGCCCAATAGTCATGATCAGAAATGATCAGCCTGCCCAAACAGCGTTCTATCCATACCGATTCATCAGTTCTGAACTCTTTCCAGTAGGGATACAAAGAGTTTTGAAGGTAGCCAACCTCATGCAGCGCCCCGACCAGGTTAATTTGCCTGTCCATGCAGTCGATATCTTCCAACAGATGGGTAGCGGCTGCAGCGATAACATACTCACCTTTGCCCATGGATTTATCTTTAAGCTTTTTCAGTTTGGCATTAATAGTCATTATTCTCCTGACGCGGGCGATGCCCCGCTCCTTGTAGTTGCTGGTGTCTTTCGGAATTGCAAAGCGTACCAGCAAAATGCCAGTTGCGATGTCAGCAGCGCAATCTGACGTTCCACCCATGTTGGCGAAGCATCAGAGGCGATCTCATACAAGGGCTATGAAGCGCATCAATGCCATGCCTGATGGCTATGCTATCTGCCGAAGCGAGTCCTGTCCCACCTGCCGATGCTGCCCGAGCAGTATCGGCGAATGGCTGCCGCATCACGGCATATCGGCAGACCATTCTTGTCCATCATGAAAAGGCCACTTCCAGACCGAGCATCCTGACAAGGTCGTAGGTGACGAATCCCAGGCCCACCAGCAATAACAAGAAGATGGCGACTGCCTTGCCGGTCGCGTGCAGCACCTCACGCCGCTCCTGCTGCCGCCCCTTCTTCCCTTGATCGTAATGCCACTTGATGGCAAAGAACATGCCCGTGCCGAGCACGAGCGCCTTGAACGTCACGAAGACTATAGGGATCCAGTCCATGATTTTGCGTATTTCCAGTTGATTACTTGACACTATCTATCGTGAGGAGCATTTCCTCAAAACGCTGCTTCAGCAGCGACATTTTTTGTTCCAGCTCCCTCCCCCTCCAGGCATGCTGCTTCAGTGTTTCATTATAGCTAGCCATGCAAGGAGGATGTTGCTGCAGGTTCTGAGGCATACTACTTGAAAACAATTTCCATACATTGAGACAAAATGTCCCAGTTAAAAACCATACAAGATGAAGATTTGCCACCCTGGCTGCCGCGCTTGGCGGCGAACAAGGGGCCACGTTTTTTGCAGATTGCCGATGCCTTGCAGGCGGCGGTGGCAGACGGATCCTTGACCCCGGGCGAGCGCCTGCCTCCGCAGCGCCATCTGGCAGCCCAACTCGGCGTCGACCTGACGACGATCACGCGCGCCTACGACGAAGCCAGGCGCCGCAACTTGCTGGAGGGGCGCGGCGCCCGGGGTACGTATATCGCGGCGCCGAAAGTCGAACTGAACGCCATCCTCGACCTGAGCATGAATACCCCGCCACCGCCAGCTGGCGTGGACTTCGACGACATGCTGAAACAAGGTTTATCCCAGGTATTGATGCGGGCCGATAATGAATTGCTGATGACTTACCACCTGGGCGGCGGAAGCGACTCCGACCGCAAGGCTGGCGCCACATGGCTGGCGCCGATGTTCGGGCAGCTCGATCCAGGGCAGCTGCTTGTCTGTCCCGGTGCGCAGGCGGCGATCGCCGCCTTGATCCTGGCGCTGACCCAGCCTGGCGACGTCATCCTGGCAGAGCCCATGAGTTACCCAGGCTTGCGTACCGCAGCGGCCCAGTTCGGCCGGCGTCTGATTGCAGTCGAAGCGGACCAGCACGGGATGCTGCCCGAGATGCTGGAGCAAGCCTGCCGCCAGCACCGGCCCGGGCTGGTCTATCTGAATCCGACATTGCAAAACCCAACCGTCATCACCATGCCGGAACGCCGGCGCAAGCAGCTCGCCAGCATCGCGCAGCGCTGCCATGTACGCATCGTCGAAGACGATCCCTACTGGCTGCTTGCCGACGCCCCGCCGCCACCGATAGCCACCTTTGCACCGCAACAAGTGACCTACATCTCCACCCTGTCAAAATGCCTGACACCAGGCTTGCGTATCGCCTTCGTGCTGATACGCGACCCGATGGAGCGCGAACGTTTCCTCGTCGCGCTCAGATCATTTGCACTGATGGCAGCTCCCCTGACGGCCGCACTGGCCACGCAGTGGATACTCGACGGTTCGGCTGGCGGCTTGATGGAAGGCATACGCAAGGAAGCGCGCCTGCGCCACCGCATGGCCCGCGATATCCTGGCGGGGCGCTATAGCGGTGCCGGAGATGGCCTGCATGTATGGCTAGCGTTGCCGGCATACTGGAACTCCTCCCAACTTGCACACGCCGCCGCCAGCTACGGCATCGCCGTCACGCCAGCGGAGGCGTTTGCTACTGGCAACTCCTCAGTGAGTGCGATTCGGATTTCTTTGGGCAGTATCAAGGACAGGGGGCGCTTGCGGGCGGGGTTGCAACGGGTGTCTGAGTTGCTTGGGCAGAGGCCGGAGGGGGTTGGGGGGGCGGTGGTTTAGGTGTTCAGAGACGGACTCAACTGGGCCCCCACCTGTTGAGTCGAATAACTGTCTGCGTAAGTATGCGAACGATAAAGTTAAGGAAGAGCTTGTGTCCGAATGGCAGAACTGACCCTGCTGTCCGACTGACCCTGCTGTCCCGCCGCAGGCGCGCAAAGCTGCCGCGCAGCGGCAGCAGGTGGGCGATTAGAACTCACGAACAGTTTAACCCGTCGCTATTTTTCAAGTCTTCGAAATACTTCATATATTTCAAACACTTACACGCAATTACGTTCCGCAAGTAGTGTTTTTCCACTACCTTGCAATGCACTGTTTTCACCTGCCCCACATGGACCATGCGGAAACGTTTTTTGCAAAAGAATGGTCTGTCCAGCCAGCTTTTTAGCCAGTGGATCGAGCAGATTTGCAAACTTCCACGTCCATGATGCATGGTTCGATTCCCGCCGTCTCCACCACCAAATAAATAAAGAGGGCATCCCGTTTTGGCGTAGATCCCTTTTTATGTGTTCCATCCGTGCAAAACGTGGGCAGCATATTCGCGTCTGGTACGGACGCGGGAGACGAGCACTGCTCGTCTGATAGCAGCAAAACCGGATTGCGCTTACACGCGCAATCTCCTCCGACTCCTTTGACTGGGTTTTACGCCGCCGGAAATTTTACCAACAGCAACATGTACAGCTCAGATCGTGTACGAATGGTTGACCTCACCTCACAAAAAAGGAACGCAGCATTAAGCTAGCGGCCTACGAAAAGAATCGGCCTATCGTGACAATGTGTGACATTTACCCTTTGGTAATCGCTTATGCTCTGATACCTCTATCCTATCGCTCAAAACTAGACTAATTAATTTGTATAGCGATCAATATCCAAGTTAGAATCCAAAGGCTCCTCGACTAAATTCCACTCTCCCACTAAGATAATATCCATGCAAAAATCACATAAATACGGATAGATTTTTTTCATAAAAATTTAAGATAAATACCATAGAAAAAATATAGAAATAATTTATTTTCAATTCATATTCACATTGACAGAGCAACCATTTAATTAAAACTGACAAAAAATTTAAATTTAAAAATATTATGAAAATATTAAAATTAGAAATTTCCGGATTGTTTGATAAAAACAATTCGATTACAAGCAACTTTAACGCAGATCTAAATATTTTAACTGGAAAAAATGGTGCCGGGAAAACAACAATATTGAAAATATTATGGTATGTAATTAGCGGGAACATATCCCTTGCACTTAGCGAAATTAATTTCAAGAGAGTGTTTGTGAAAACTGATGCTTATGAAATAGCAATTTATAAGATTAATCACAACACTTGCAAAATTGAATTTTCTATGGGCAATCAAAATTGGGAGTTCGAAGATGAATTCGATCATGAAAATGAAAGTTTTGTATCTGCTGAAGAGCGAGTAAATCATATTTTGGTTGAAAAGGGAAGTTCCGTATTTTTACCAACATTTAGACGAATTGAAGGTGGATTTAGTTTAAATCCTAGGAGAAACAATCTCAATAACTTAGCCACAAGAGCAAAAACTGATGTTGAGGATTCTTTGGTCGCACTTTCCTCGCGACTTTCCAATGGCAATCATAAATTTGTATCTGCCATGTCTACGGTTGATATAGTAAGCTTGGTTTTGCGTCAATATTCTGAGATGTCTGACGAATCCAATGTTCTGCAACAACTTACATCGCAAGAAATAATTAAAACTATTAAAGCTTACAAGTCGGATGTGGATGATCGAAGTGTTTACGAGGCCAACAATGTTTTAGATGGAATTCGATCTAGAATTGAAGGTATGGAGAAAGAACGCGAACAAATTATGACTCCAATTGAGGAAATGCGAAAACTTGTCGCCAAATTATTTACTCATGCAGGGATCTCAATAAATAGTAGATTGAGTTTTGGTGAGGCTGCAAGCGCCATTAACTCTGATTCACTTTCAGCCGGTGAAAAGCAAATGTTAAGTTTCATTTGCTATAACGCTTTTCATAGGGAAAGTGTAATTTTTATTGATGAACCGGAATTAAGCTTACATGTAGATTGGCAGAGACAATTGTTCCCTATTTTACAAAGACAGCAATCATCGAATCAATTCATAATCGCCACTCATTCGCCATTCATCTACGCAAAATTTCCAGATAAAGAAATATGCATTGATAGCAATCGTGGCGATTTGGATGGAGATTGAGAATGACCAAAGAACAGTCGTTGCCAACAGTCACTGAAGTAATAGCGTTACTCTCTAAAACAAGTCTTCCAACTATTATAATTGAAGGAAAAGATGACGTTATAGTTTATAGAAGAATGGAAGAGGAATTTTCTGATTTCGGCGTTTCTGTCCTGCCCGTGGGCGGACGAGCAAATGTATTGAAGATCTTTGACAGTCTTTCAGAAATATCTTCGCGCGATAAACTTATATTTATAGCGGATCTCGATCTTTGGGTTATTTCAAATGTTCCACAAAATTACGTTTCTGAAAATCTTATATTTACTGATGGCTACTCCATTGAAAACGATGTTTTTAGAGACTTGGATATTAAAAACGTAATGACAGATGCTGAAAAGAAAATTTTTTTACATGAGGTAGATAAGTTCTCATATTGGTATTCACTAGCTGTCAAACGCAACATCGAAGGAACTTTTAAAGCGGATCTTAGCTTATTTCCAGCAAGAATATTAGATAAATCTGAAGAATACAGTTCACAAACAAAATTATATGATCAGGAGATATACCCACAAGAAATACTATCAATTATCGAGAAAGATCATTTTAAATTTATTAGAGGAAAATCACTGATGCATCTTGCGCACAGGCAGCTTGGGCGTACCGGGAGGGATCAGCAGATCCCAATGGGAGCGTTCATGGGTATAGCTCCTTCGCGACGAGGGCCTCTCCTTAGTAAGATATTCAATAGAGTTCACAGCTTAATTCAGTAAAAATCCTTTTTAGTATTTTTAGTTTCATGAAAATCTATTAGCCATACATGCGAGGATAGATACGAGGATACGAGGAGGATACGAGGGTCAGTTCTGACTTTCGGACACGGGCTCATGCGTTGGGCGCCGTAGAAGCCAGCTCAGTCGAAACCCTAATGAGAACCACGAAGGGATTCGAGGGCCAGTTCTGCCACTCAGACACGGACTCATGCGTTGTGCGCCGTATAAGCCAGCTCAGTCGAAACCTGATTAGAACCACTAAGCGCGCCGCAGGCGCGCAAGGCTGCCGCGCAGCGGCAGCAGGTGGGCGATTCGGGGCGGGCTGGGCCGGTAGCCCCAGCCCTTCGAATCTCACACGCAGGGCGCGCAGGCGCCCTGCTCGCTTCCGACAGGCAATAAAAAACCGCCCGAAGGCGGTTTCTTTATTTCCTGGCGGAAGCGGTGTAATGCACATAGCTAGTATTCACCTCTCCT
>Ga0105854_1000767_pt1 | contig 13779 bp, 5 predicted proteins | sample OrgsoiDNA_201058_FD_89679 | JGI IMG/M metagenome (GOLD analysis project Ga0105854, IMG submission 89679) | Permafrost soil microbial communities from the Arctic, to analyse light accelerated degradation of dissolved organic matter (DOM) -... | ecosystem: Environmental > Terrestrial > Soil >... | reverse complement strand
TGATCGCTCCCGCGACAGTCAGATTCCCGGTCGAGGCCGACAGCGCCGTGCTTCCGTTCGAGCTGATCGACGACGCGGCGTTGAGGTTGCGTCCGGACGCAACCGTCAGTGCGCCCGAGCTTGTTACTGCACCCGTAAGGTTAGCGTCGCGCGCGGCCGTGATGCTCGTAGCCGCACCGGAAATCGTCGCGCCATTTACGGTTACATCACCGGGAGCGCTCTGACCTTTCGCTTGCAGCGCAAGCGTCGTACCGGCTTGCGCTGAGCCGACAGTAAGCCCGCCGCCCGCCGTGGCGTTCAACGCGCCGTTGGTGGCCACAGCACCCGCGACGTTGATCGATCCACCTGCATTGATGGTCGCTTGTTGGCCGGATGCGATCGAGCTTGCGGTGAGGTTCCCACCTGCGTTGATGCTACCGATGTCTTGTACGCCAACCGCCCCGAGCACCATGTTGCCGCCGGAGGTGAGCGTCGCATTGCCGCCCACGGTCGCACTTGCGAGCGACATCGCCTGACCGCCCGAGACGATCAAATTGCCCTGGGTGGTGAGGTTGGCCGCGCTTACGTTACCCGTCTGCGCGGAGAGCGTCAGATCACCGGTCGAGTTGATATCGCTGACTGTTGCGGTGCGTGTTGCCTGGACGGTCGTGACGCCGCCGCTGTTCAACGCTCCGGCTACACTCACATCGCGAGCGCCGTTCAGCGCGATCGCGCCAAGCGCCGTGCCACTACCGAGGAGGGAGATGTCGCCGCCACCGCTTTGTCCGCGCGCGGTCACGTTCAGCGCACCCGTGATCGCTTGCGCTGAGCCGAGTTGCGTGTTGTTTGCACCAGTGACATCGATGCTCGCGCCCTGCAAGGCCCCGCTCAATACCACGTTCTGGCCCGCGCTAATGTTCGCTGCCTGCGCGAACGCCATCGTGCCGGCGCCGCTCACATTACCTGCCGCGGACAGCGTCCCGTTCTGTTGGCCCGCGAGCGTACCTGCGACCGAGATATCACCGCCGGCCTGGAGGTTCATGTCGTTCACGGCCGAGGCTTGGCCGCCAATCGCGACATCCTGAGCCGCCGCAACGACGAACGCGCCGTTCGTGACAGCACTGCCGGCGATGGACGCATTGCCCGCCTGAGCCGTGACGCTCAAATCCCCAACCGACTGCACGGATCCGCTGATGGTCGCGTTGCGTTGTCCGCTGAGCGTAACCGTCTGCCCGCCCGTCATCGCACCCGACATGGAAACGTCCCGCGCCGCGTTGATCGTGACAACGCCCGGCGCACTTGCCGTGCCGGTAATCGATGCGTCGCCGCTGCCCGCCAGACCGTTGGCGTTCACCGTCAACGTGGTGGCGGATGCAACGTTGTTCAGAGTCGCATCGTTGCCGCCGGTCGCATTGACGGTGTTCGCCTGGAGCGACCCGGTGAGCGCGAGGTTACGCCCTGCGGTGAGTAACGAGTCTTGCGTGAAGGCTTGCGTGCCACCGCCCAGAACATCGCGTGTGGCCGCAATCGTGGCGCCCTCTTCGCCGACCGTCACGCCGTTTAGCGTTACGTCGCGGCCAGCGTTCAGCGTCAACGCGCCAACGGCGCTGGTGCTTGCACCAAGGATTAAATCCTGACCGGTGCTCGCGTTCAACGTCGCACCACTGTTGAGACCACCCGTCGCGTTAAGATTTCCTTGCGCCGCGAGCGTCATGGCGCCAGTGGATTGCATCGCCCCCGCTACGCCGATGTTGCCCTGCGCCGTCATGTTGAGCGTCGTGCCGCTTGCAAGTGTCCCGCCAACATTCGTGTCGCCGGCCGAGGTGATCGTCGTCGCGCCGTTGGACGTAGCGCTACCTCCTATCGATACATTGCCCGTCTGCGTACTGATGTTAAGGTCCGTGCCTGCGCCCACCTTGCCCGCAACCACAGCATCCTGAGCCGCCGATAACGTGGTCGCACCGTTTGACAGTGTGCTGCCACTGACCGACACATCTCCGGTCTGAGCTGTGACGCTCAAGTCACCTACCGACTGCACCGCACCGCCGATTGTCGCGTTGCGACCGGCGCTCAGTGTGACGTTCGGGCCGCCCGTCAGCGAACCGCTCACCGATACGTCGCGCGCAGCAGTCACGTTCACCGCACCCGGCGCGGCGGCCGTGCCGGTGATGCTTGCATCGCCTCCACCCGCCTGACCGTTCGCCGCAACGCTCAAGGTACTTCCCGAGGTCACCGTGTTGAGCGATGCGTCGTTGCCCGCAGTGGCAACAACTTGATTCGCCTGCATCGAACCCGTCAGACCGATATTGCGTCCCGCTGACAATCCTAAGTCTTGCGCTACGACCTGTGTGCCACTACCGAGCAGATCACGCGAGGCCGAGAGCGTCGCGCCCGCTTCACTGACGATTGCGCCGTTCAGGACAGCGTCGCGCCCAGCGTTAAGTGTCATGGCACCGACCGAACTGGTGGCGCCTCCCGCGTTCAGATCGAGACCCGTCGTCACGCTTAACGTGCTTCCGCTCGTGACAGCGCCCGTCGCATTGAGATTGCCCTGGGCTGTGAGATTCATCGCACCGGTCGATTCCACCGTGCCGCTCACACCGATGTCGCCTTGTGCGGCAATACCCACTGTTGCTCCGCTCGACAACTTGCCCGCGACGGTGGCATCACGCGCGGCAATGAGCGTGACCGCTCCGTTCGCCAGCGCGTTGCCGGCAATCGACACGTCGCCAACGGGCGTAGTACCTGTTGAGCCGGCAGGCACGCTACCGTCAGCCTGCAGGTTGATCGTGCCAGTCGAAGAGATGTTGTTGAACGACGCGCTGTTGCCCGCGTGCGCTTGTACAGACTGACCTTGGACCAGACCGCCCTGCGCGATGTCGCGCCCGGCGTCGAGCGTCGCCGCCTGCATAAACGTCAGCGTGCCCGCACCGCCAATATCACGCCCTGCCGTGACGATGCCCTGCCCTTGCCCGGCGAGCGAGCCGGTAACATTAACGTCGCGCGCCGCGTTGAGCGTGGTGTCAAGTGCGGTAGTTGTCGTACCGCCGAGGTTGACGTCCGAACCAGCCTGCACATTGAACGCACCATTGCTCGCGATCGTACCCGTCGATCCGGCGTTGCCGTTGAGCGCCGTGAGTGTCGTATCGCCTGCGGACTGGATCGAGCCGCTGATATTGATGTTCTGGCCAGCGTTGAGCGTTACTGCTGCGCCGCCCGTGACCGCACCGGTCACGTTCAGGTCATTGGTCGCTGAAAGCGCGAGGCTTGAGCCGGCTTGCACATCCTGCAGAGACGCCGAGCCGCCGGCACTCGTCTGCACAGTCCCGCCGCGTAGCGACCCCGTTAGGTTCGTATCGCCGCCGGAACTCACGTTTGCGGCAAGGCCGAAGGCACTTGCCGCTGCGCCAGCAATCGTGCCACCCGCAGTCAGTGTGCCGTTACCCTGCGCGACCACCGAACCGTTCATCGTCAGGTTCTGGCCCGCGTTCACGGTCAGGTCGCCAAGCGCCGACGTGCCTTGCGTGCCGAGATCCACCGATTGCGCCGCGTTGACGAGCAGGTTGCCGCCGGACTGGATGCCGCCGGTACTCGTCAACGATCCTGCCGCATTCAGTAACGTTACATCGCCGTTCGACTGCACCGTGCCGGCGATCGACGTATTCCCGCCGCTCGTGATGCCGAGCAGGCCGGCAGTTTGCAACGTGCCATTGACGGCGACGTCGCTGGCTGCGGTCAGTGAACCGGTCGACAGTGAGCTGACCGTGCCGTTGACCGTAATCTGACCACCGTTGGCCGCGACCTGCAGCGCCGCGTTCGCCTGCACGTTGTTGAGCGTCACCGACTGGCCCGCCGTTAGCGACACGCCAGCGCCCTGCAACGAACCGGTCACCGACAGGTTGTTCGTTGCGTTGACTGTAGCGTCCTTCACAAAGCCGCTGCTGCCGCCCGCGGTCACGTCGTGCCCCGCGGTGAGCGTCGCACCGCCCTGCCCAGCCAGCGTGCCGCCGATGCTCAGGTCATGTCCTGCGGTGAGCGTGGTATCGCCGACCACGCTCGTCGCACCTGTCAACGCCACATTCTGAGCGCCATTGACGACAAGGTTGCCCGCGCCATTGAGCGTACCGGCCGAGCTCACGCTGCCCGTCGCTGCGCCAATCGTCAAATCGCCGACGGCCTGCACCGTGCCCGTACTGGCGACCGCAACGTTGCGCTGTGCATTGAGCGTCACCTGCGAGCCGCCCGCCAACGTGCCGTTGACGAGCACATCGCGTGCAGCTTGCACGTTCGTGGCACCAACTACCGCCGCATTGCCGTTGAACGTCACATCGCCGCCGCCTGCCACACCGTTGGCCACGACGTTGAACGCGCCGCCCGCCTGCACGTCAGCAAGACTCACGTTGTTGCCGGCACTGACTCCCAGGCTATTGGCCAGCAGCTTGCCGGTGATGGCAACGTCCTGACCCGTCGTGAGCGAACCGCTCTGGCCGAACGCCAGCGAGCCGCTGCCTGTGAGATCGCCTTGTGCGCTGAATGCGCCATCCTGTTGGACGATCACGACTCCCGGCACATCGAGATTGCGGCCTGCCGCGACCTGGGCGTTGGTGCCCACCAGCAGCGACCCCGTCACCGAGGTGTCGCGTGTGGCGTTCGCCGTGAGCGTCGTACCGCTCGCCAGAGAACCGCTCACCGTGAAATCCCGCCCCGCTGTCACGGCAACGGCGTTCTGGGCGGTCGCCTGCGCGGCCACCACCGTGTCCTGTCCCGAGTTCAAGGTGAGATTACCGCCGCTCTTCACAGTCGAATTCGCTGCAATATTGCCTTGTGCCGCCGTCAGCGCGAGATCGCCCGAGCTCTGCAACGCAGCGTTCACATTGACGTTGCGTTGCGCGGTAGCCTGCAACGTGCTGCCGTTGGTCTGGCCATTGAAGTTGACATCTCGCGCGGCCTGCAGCGTCGTCGCTGCGCTGACGACGGAAGTGCCATTGAGATTGATATCGCCCGCACCGTCATTGCCTTGCGCAGTCACCGCCAGCGCGCCGCCGCTCTGCAGGTCGCCGATCGTGGCGTTCGCGCCGACGGCAATCGCCATATCGCCGTTCGACTGCGCGTTCGCCAGATTCACGTTACCGCCGGCTGTCACGGCGAGCTTGCCGCCCGACTGAATCGTGCCGGTCGAGGTGACGTCGCCGTTCGCATTGATCGCGTAGCCGCCGATGCCAATGTGCGAACCCGACATCGATACGTTGCCGCTTGACTGCAACGTCGCCTGCTGCTGCGCCGCGGACCCCGCTACTGAAATATCGCCGTTCGCCGACACCAGCAGTTCACCTGCGTTCGCTGCCAGTTGCGCGTCCGTGCGCACACCCATGCCGGCAGCAGTGCCGATCACCTGGATCTGTCCGGCGGTCATTGCACCGTACGCGGTGGCATCGATGGCGAGCCCGTTGTTCGCCTGACCATTGGCAAGATTGATCGCAGCGGCCGTGTTGGTCGCGCCGTTCGCAGACGTCGCGTAAGTCGTGCCGGCATCGGTTACCGACGAAGGCAACACGAACTGACGGCCAGCAATCACATTGATGCGCGAGCCTGCGTAAAGCGGCGCATTGACGCCAATGGTTTCTCCGATCAGGTCGATGGTGCCGACCGTACCTTCGATTCCGGCACCCGGGCCGTTCACCCCTGCATTGCCTTCGATCTGGATATGCCCACCGGTCACGCTGTAACCGACCGCTTGTGCATTGCTGAAGTCGCTAACGGTACCGTTGAGGTCGCTCAGAAACTGCGGTGTACCCGTCGACAGCGTGACGCCGATGGTATTCGTAAAGCCGGTACCACGCGTGGTGATGCCGTTCGGGTTGGTAATGATGACCGTCGCGGGCGCGCCGAACACTTCTAGCGGACCGTTCAGCAGACTCGCGTAGGCGGCACCGCTCGACGTCACCTGATTAACGATCACGCTCGCAGTGCGGCTCGACAGATTAGGATTTGCCTGGAGGTCTCCCCCTGTGAGCGAGGTACCGGACATCAGGCTGTTGTTGAGAATCAGCCCAACCGGGTCGATATTGAAGCTCTGGTACTGGTTCAGCGATATGCCGGCAGCGTTCGGCGCCGTGATGTTGACGACAGGCACACCGCCGCCCGCACCCGTGGTCTGCGTGATCTTTGGCTGGAACGAGATCGGCGCGGCGGGGTCGACGATCGGCGTGGCCCGTGCCTCCTGCATCATGAAGTGCACGCGCAACCCGGCCAGGTCGCGAATCTGCTGCCACGCTTCATCATCGAGACGCCTGCTGCCAGCCGCGAGCACGCCCGCCGCCGACCGGCTCTGCTCGAATGTCGCCGAAAGCGGTCCGGCGAACAGCGTCAACGCGACCAGCGCCGACACCGCGCGCTGCCACCACCGGTATGCACGCAACGGCGCGCGAACGGACCACCACGCTCGTGCCGGCTGGCGATCGAAGTCGAACAGTTCGTCCCGTAGCCGGCGACCTTGCTCAAGTCGCCTTAAAGCGTTGCGCGCTGACGTGTTCATATTGTTCTCTTTCTTCTTCGTTTTTTAAACGTGGTGCAGGCGGGTCTAACGCCATCCTGGTCGCGGCAGCATTTCCCCGGCTGCCGCTTCCTCGTCCAGATCAGGTTCCCGAAACCACGTTATTCCTGGGCGCACTCGGCAACAGATCCTCCGCACGCACCTTCGGATGACCGGGTTCGAATACCCATGCAATCGGTAGATTGGCAGGCGTCTTGCCGTTGCTGAGCGCAAACGGTCGAAGTTGTTCAGTCACTTCGACCGCGTCCCAACCTACGACCTTCATCGACATCACGGCGTCGTCGTTGAACATGCGAATGTCCGCCGAATCGGCGGGGTACCTGATACCGGTGCCTTGGCCGCTATAGATGATGATCGGCGCGACGTAATGCACCTTCTGCATCAGCCCGTGATCGAAGCCTTTGCTTCCGACGAGATTGCTGGTCGGCGAGAGCGAGCCTGACAAAGCGGCCGGAATAACCATGAAATACTTGAAACCGTGCTGCTGGGTCAGCTCCGCGCAGCGGTACATGAAGTACTTGTGCACCGTGTCGGGAGACGTGTACCCGTTGCCCCTGAATTCGACGTGCAGTGTCTGGTCATCGATCTGCCTGTCCTTGTAGCCACCCGTTGTGCCCCAAGGCTGGTATGACGTGACGCAGCCCACGAGCATTGCCGTCGCAGCCACCGCGGCACAGGCAAGAAGCGTCCGTTTGATGTTGAAGTTCATTTCCCCGATTCCCTAAGTAACGTAGTCGGCAAACCGATAGGTAAATTGCCGTGGCGACCACTACGCGTGAGCGTGTTGGTCACGATTACTGCTGCTGGATCTTTGCGTTCTTCATCAGATCGACCACCACCTGCGCCGTGGCCTTCTCCAGCGCGACCTGTTCGAGCTGCTTGCGCAATGCGTCCTTGCTCTGCTCGTACGGCGGGATCTGCGTCGGACGCTTTTCGTCGACGCGCAGGATCCAGAACGCGTCGCCGATCTGCACCGGCGCGCTCGATATGCCGCCTTGTGGCAGCTTGACCAGCGCTTCGGCGAGCGGCTGCGGCCAGTTCTGCGTGTTGCCCGGCTGGATAGGTGTCTTGAACGAAATCCAGTTCAATGCGCCGCCTTGCGCGGCACCCGGCCCCTGGCTGTACTGCTTGGCGAGCTGCGCGAAGTCGACGCCCTTTTTCAGTTGCGCCAGAACCGTCTGCGCGGTGTCGGCATCCTTGAGCGCAATCACACTCGGCTTGTATTCGTTATCGCCCAGCGTCGCGACGATCGCATCGTATTTGGCTTTCACGTCTTCGTCGGTGACGGGCGCCGTCTTTGTCTGATCGCGCAGATACGCAGCCGTCATCGCCGCCGTTTTCGCCTGTTCGACCGCGGCCACCACCTGCGGGCGCACGTCGTAGTGCTGCTTCTCGGCAGCCTGGCGGAACAGCTCGCGCGCGATCAACTGGTTCTTTAGCGACGCGCGCAGCGCCGGCGTATCCGGCGCACCCGACGCGCGGACCGCCTGATCGAGATCGGCTTGGGTGATCGTCACGTTGTTCACGCGCGCGACCGCGTTGGGCGGCAACGGTCCAGACGCGGCTTGCGGCGAAGCTGCCTCGGACGGCTGGGTCGAGGTGCTATGAGCTGCCTTGTCCGACGCCTTCAAAGAAGGTTTAGTGGCAGCGTGTGCATGCAGCGCGAATGCAAGCGTGACAGGGACGACGACACCCCACGTGATGATCGCCAGCGTCCGGCTTTTCGAATGACTTGCAGACCGAGCCGTATCGGCGCGACGCGTGGCTACGAATACGTGCTTCATGAGTTTCTCCATTAGATGGACCAGTTGAGCGTGGCAAGCAGCACAGTCGCTTTGCGACCGAGCGCGGCGGGTTGAAGCAGCGCCTGTCCGACCAGGACTTCGCTTGTAATCGTTTGAGTCTTGAAGCGCCATTGCAAGCGCGTGCCAACACCGGCGCCGACCAGCGTGGGCCAGCCGCCCTGAGCAATCAAATGAGATTTGCCGCCGTCCAGAAATATGTACGGTTCGATGCGCGCACCGCGCCACACTGGTACGTTCTGCCAGGCCGCTTCGTTGCGCACATAGAAGCCGCTGTCGCCTGCGATACCCCCCTCCGTGAAGCCGCGCACCGAACTCATGCCACCCAGAAAAATCTGCTCGTTGCCAAACAATGAGACTCGACTGAATTGCGCCCTCAGCGTTCCGCGATAGGTCCATGCACTGCCGGCCAGCGTGCCGAGCGAGAACTGCAGCGTGCTGGTGGAATCAAGCAGCGTGAACTGGCTATGCGCTTCCGCGCGACCGATCGAGCCGGCATCGTGACTCGCCGCGAGCCACGGCAATCCCTGCGATACACCCAGATCGAAGGTCGCGGCCGCCCCTTGATCGTTCATCACGAAACGACGCAACGTGCTTATACCCACGCGTGCCACAGTCAGGTCTTGCGGCGAGAGTTCGATGCCGTTGATCGAACGTTCCGTGCGCATCTTCGTGAGGGTCACATCCACACTCGTGCGACCGCTGCGGGAACGGCTCAGGACGTCGTTCCAGCCGAGGATCTGGCTGAACGTGCGGCCCTGCAATAACGCGACGTCACTGATCGTCTGCTGGTATTCGGAGAGGGATGTCGTGTAGCTGAAGGTTTGGTAGCCGTAAGGCACCGCGCCCGAAAACACCACGGCGTTGCTGTCCTGCGTGCCGACGTAGTTGAACGACAGCGACTCCTGCAGGCCGATCACGTTATCTGCTTCGACCCCTGCTCGATACCGCAGCGTGCCGGTTTGGGAACTGCCGTAGTTGTCCATCCCCAGGTCGTAGAACACGCGGTCGCCAGACGTGTTCTTGATTGCGACGATGGAGTCTCCCGGTGTCTCACCGGGCATGATCTGGATTTCCGCCTGGTTGCGGCGCAAGCGGTTGATCTGATCGACACCCTGCTCGAGATCGGGCAAACGCAAGACATCGCCACGACTGCTCCCGAAGGCCCAAGCGGTTCCCGCGTCCGTGAGCAAGCCTCCACCTTCGGTGTGGTACCACGGCACAGCCGGGTCGCCCGGACGCAACGGCTTGCCATTTAAAGTGAACGCCGACACCTTGCCCGCGACAACATTGATTTTTAACGTGCCTGTGCCGAGATTCTGTTGCCCCAGATACGCCCTCGTCGTGATCAGACCGTGCTCGATGAACGCTTCCGTGATGCGCCTGAGCAAGAGGTTGATACGGTCACGTCCCAGCTTCTTGCCGATGAACGGGTGCGTCACGGCATCAAGTTCAGCAGCAGGTAAGACGGTGTCGCCGAGAAACTCGATATGGTCGACCTGGAACACCGGTCCGGTTTCGGGCAGTGACTCGACGTCCGCATCCATCGGCAAGTTGGGCAACGCGGGCGAACTCGGCAGAGCAATCTGCGCGGGCGCTTGGCTCAATTCCTGCTGCCGCTGCTGGTCGCGCTGTTCCTGCAACAAGCGCTGTGCGGGATCTTGTTCTGTGCGCTGCGGAATCGGTGGAAGCGTAATCGGTGGCAGCGCCCCACCACCGGGTAGACCAGGGGCAAGCTGCGCCCACAAGTGAGTCGAGACCGCGCTCATGGCGCAAAGCGAAATGCCCTTCGCCAGACGGGAAGCGAGGGCCACCCTCATAGACCGAACCACGAGACAAGCCCGACATGGTTGTGATTGCCGATCGTGACGGGTGCGCGATACGGCGCGCGCAACGTGATGACCCCGCCGGAAGCCTGCACGCCTCCCGGCGCGCTGAACACGCCGCCGTCGATGTCGGCCTCGCCGGTAATAGTCACGTGACCGGATCCGGCTGAGAAAATGCCTCCCGTGTCCGACGCGTAGATGGCTGACCAGGTGTTGCCGAACCATGCCTTCAGGTCGCTTGAACGCGTGACCGCCGTGTAACCCATGACGCCCTGCGCGAGGGTCTTGGGTGCATCGAGCGACAGCGTGCCGACCGCTAGAACGGTGCCGCCGCGATTGGTGATCTGCGAGCTGCTTTTAAGGTCGATATCAGTCCCCGCCTCGATCACGCCCCCGAACGCCTGCACGGTACTGGAGGCGTGCGAGCGGCAAAAAATGAAGCACGATTGATCGTAGGCCGCCTGACCCGTGAAGCTCGCTTCGTTCGTCAGCGCCCCCCGTGCCACGACGCTTACCGAACCGCCGTTCGACAGGATCGAGCCGCCCGAATTGAGTACGTTGTTCGCGCTGATCTTGACGTTGCCGCTGTCCGCGGTGACGTAGGCCAGCTTCGCGGGATCAGCAAGCGACCCATAGTCGATGGCAAAACCGTTCGAGTGAGTTTCGAGGAAAATGAGCGCGCGGCCCCTGTTCGAATACCACGAGGGCACGCCGTCGCCCACTCCGTCGACATGGTCGACGACGTTGCTGAAATCCCCGGTCGCGGCAAGCGTGACGTTCGTGTTCGACAGGATGCGGGCGTTACGGTTAGTGATTGCGCCGCCCGCGCTCAACGATACGTCGTCGGCCTTACCGAAGAGAATCCCGAGTGGCGAGGTGAGCGTCGACTGATTCACGATGTCGCCGGCCGCAGTGAGCGTCACCGCGCCGCTTGAATCCGCATTGCCGGCGATGCGGCTCTGCCCCTGCACGAGGGAGCCGGTATTCACGATGTCGCCGCTACTCTTTAACGTTACTCCGCTGGTGCCTGAGGCCACCGTCGAGCCGTTGAGCCCATCGTTTAACAGCTCGATCCCGTTACCGCTCAGTTCAACGCCACCGCTTGCGATCAGGCTGCTCGCCGTAAAACTGATCGGGCCATCTGCAGTCAGGGTCGCTGTCCCGCCATTCGCCTTGATCTGCGTGTTCGACAAAGAGATGGAGTCGGAAACTTGCAGGCTTAGGTTTTGAGCGGCGGTGACCGATGTGTTCTCGATCTCGACGTTGCCGGCCGATGTGAGGGTAAAGTCGCCCAGCGTCGCATTCAGCGCCCCGGCGCTGCGTACACCGGGGCCCTTGTCTGTCACGATCAATTGCACCCGACCGCTGCTCAGGCTGCCCGCCGCGGTGATATCGACGGCGAACGACGCAGCGGTGTCGGGCGTGGCAGGTGGCGTGAGCGTCAACCAATCATTGGCATTATCTGTGGGCGACAGCGCTGTATTGAGCGCCACGTGACTGGTTCCGGCAATGGCACGAACGCTCGCTGTCGACGAGCTGAAGCCATTGCTCACAGGCCCCTGAATCAGGATGTTCTTGGCGATCAGATCAAGTCCGATCAACGCACTGGCGAGTCCGAGAGGACCGACCGTAACGGTGCCGGTGCGGGTGTCCAGGACAACATCGCGCTGGAACACACCCGGAGCAATCTGGAGATCGGAGAAACTCACAGTACCGGTCGATAAAGCGACGTGGCCGGTATTGACGAATGAGCCACCGTTGACCGTAATGCCGTTCGGATTAGCCAACACCACATTCGCACGCGGCCCCGCAACGGTTATTGCTCCCTCTATCAAACTCGGATTGGTACTCGTCACCTGATTGACGATCGTTCTCGCATTAATACCGACATTGTTCAGCGTCGCGCCGGCAGTGCTGACGTTAAAAGAACCGTAGGTATTCTGGGAAACGCCTGAGATAGCTGGCGCAATATTGACGGTTTGTCCGCCATTTGCAGCTGTCGAAACGGTGGTCGCCGTACCGCCGTCCGCGACAATACCTGCGGCTTTGGCAATAAGCGGCAAAGCCACGATCAAACAGCTACAAAGGTGAATGGCGCGCAAGCCTCCATGACTTGCACGCCGGAGTATGTGCCGGCTTGCCATACAACAATCCCGCCGCTTTCGCGTTTCACGGGGCTCTCAGGTAACGTTGCCTTTGCGCGAGCCGGCGAGACCGGTAATTCGCTTTCGTATTACGAATGACGGCCTACCCGAGAAAATCTTTAGTAAGTTATGAAAACATTTTTCTTTCTAAATCATTACATTTATCAAAAATAGCTTTCGCCCTCTTGGATCTATAGCTCGTGATCGCAAGATGAAATTCAATCGTTAAGAAAAAGGACCACCCACCTGCCTCGCCACGAGCGCTACTCGAATCCATAAAAGTCATCGCTGCGCGCGGTACACCCGAGTCGCGTAGTTCATTACATTGGAGCTTGCCGACCTACTTGAATTGCCCCGACGGAAACTGTTCTCTGGCGACTAGTTACAGCAGAGGCTATTGCAGCGACGTGTCACGCTTGATTCATCGTCCTAGATCCAACCTGCTAAAGGATTGCGATGACAACGGAACAAAGGACGCTGCGGAACTGGGAATCTCCGTCCCCCTTGAAAGCGTGCTGGCGGTGTGCTCAGTTCAGTTTTCCTGCATAAGCCGGAAGTCGGGACGCGGCGCCTCAGGAACGCCCCATGCTGAAGTGGTCATCGCAGTCCTTTTTTCCCTCGCGGCGAAATTGCCGCTTGTACGCCAGAGCATTTCGCCGCTCTGAGACCCGGGCGCCCAGGGTTGGGTGCGACGCGTTTTTTGCATCACGTTGCTGTCCGGAGCCATTCGCCACCTTCGTTCCGCTTTTTCATCGCGACCATTGCGCGTGGTTCTGCACGTCGGTTGCACGCTTAGAAAATTCCGAACGATTAACTATCGAAGGAGTACTACCTATGTTTGTTCATAACAAACGCCTGCAATACACCGTCCGCGTTGCTGCGCCGAATCCGGGTCTGGCCAACCTGCTGCTCGAGCAGTTTGGCGGCCCGCAAGGCGAGCTTGCCGCGGCCTGTCGCTACTTCACTCAAGCCGTGGGGGAGGACGATCCGGGCCGCAAGGACTTGCTGTTCGATATCGCCACGGAGGAACTGAGCCACCTGGAAATCATCGGTTCAATCGTCGCGATGCTAAACAAAGGCGCGAAGGGCCAACTGGCCGAAGCGGTCGAGCAGGAAGCGGAGTTGTATCGGTCGATGACGTCCGGCGGCAACGACTCGCACACGACCGCCCTTCTGTACGGCGGCGGTCCCGCGCTCACGAATTCGGCGGGCGTGCCGTGGTCGGCGGCGTATATCGACACCATTGGCGAGCCGACTGCCGATCTGCGCTCGAATATCGCGGCTGAAGCGCGCGCCAAGATCGTGTACGAACGCCTGATCAATGTCACCGATGACCCCGGCATCCAGGAAGCGCTCGGATTCCTCATGACGCGCGAGATTGCGCATCAGAAGTCCTTCGAGAAGGCGCTGCATTCCATCCAGCCGAATTTCCCGCAAGGCAAATTGCCGGGCGTGCCGGAATTTACAAGCGTCTA
>Ga0105854_1000766_pt1 | contig 13792 bp, 9 predicted proteins | sample OrgsoiDNA_201058_FD_89679 | JGI IMG/M metagenome (GOLD analysis project Ga0105854, IMG submission 89679) | Permafrost soil microbial communities from the Arctic, to analyse light accelerated degradation of dissolved organic matter (DOM) -... | ecosystem: Environmental > Terrestrial > Soil >... | reverse complement strand
GCCCGCGAGGTTGGCGGTGATGGTGTAGATATCTTCCAGGTACTCGGCGATCGGATCGTTTTTGTTGGCACCAATCTTCCAGGCCGGGTTCGGCGTGGTTGGGCCGAGGATGATGTCGACTTCAGTGAAAGCGGCCATGAAGTCGTTCTTCACCAAACGACGGATCTTCTGCGCCTTCAGGTAGTAGGCGTCGTAGTAACCAGCCGACAGCGCGTAGGCACCGACCATGATCCGGCGCTGCACTTCCGGGCCAAAACCTTCGCCACGGGAACGCTTGTACAGGTCTTCCAGGTTCTTCGGATCGGCGCAGCGGTGGCCGAAACGCACACCGTCGAAACGCGACAGGTTGGAGGAGGCTTCTGCCGGAGCGATCACGTAGTACGCCGGAATCGCGTGCTGCATGTTCGGCAGGCTGATTTCCTTGATCACGGCACCGAGCTTTTCCAGCTCCTTGACGCTGTTGTGGATCAGCTCGGCGATGCGAGGGTCGAGACCGGCGCTGAAGTATTCCTTCGGCACGCCGATGCGCAGGCCTTTGAGCGACGTATTGAGGCTGGCGCTGTAATCCGGCACAGGCTCGTCGATGCTGGTGGAGTCCTTGGTATCGAAACCGGCCATGCCTTGCAGCAGGATCGCGCAGTCTTCAGCCGTGCGCGCCAACGGGCCGCCTTGGTCGAGGCTAGAGGCATAAGCGATCATGCCCCAACGCGAAACACGACCGTAGGTCGGTTTCAGGCCAGTGAGGTTGGTGAACGCCGCCGGTTGGCGGATCGAGCCACCGGTGTCGGTAGCCGTCGCGGCTGGCAACAGACGAGCGGCAACCGCGGCAGCCGAACCACCGGACGAACCGCCCGGCACGTGTTCCAGGTTCCACGGGTTTTTCACCGCGCCGTAGTAACTCGACTCGTTGGCCGACCCCATGGCGAATTCGTCCATGTTGGTCTTGCCCAGCGTCACGGCGCCGGCAGCGGCCAGTTTGGCGACCACGGTGGCGTCGTACGGTGCTTTAAAGTTGTCGAGCATCTTCGAGCCACAGCTGGTGCGGATGCCTTGCGTGCAGAACAGGTCTTTGTGGGCTATCGGCGCGCCGAGCAGGGCGCCGCTCTCACCATTGGCGCGGCGTGCGTCAGCGGCTTTCGCCTGCTGGAGCGCCAGGTCTTCGGTGAGGCTGATGAAACTGTTGAGCTGTGGATCGAGCTGGGCGATACGCGCCAGCAGGACTTTGGTCAGCTCTTCGGAAGAAAACTTTTTATCGGCGAGTCCGCGGGCGATCTCGGCCAGAGTCATTTGATGCATTGCAGGCTCTTTCCCTTTAGTCGATGACTTTCGGAACCAGGTACAGGCCGTTTTCGACCGCTGGTGCGATGGACTGATAGGCCTCGCGATGATTGGTCTCGGTCACGACGTCTGCACGCAGGCGCTGGCTGGCTTCCAGTGGGTGGGCCAGCGGCTCGATACCATCGGTATTGACTGCCTGCATTTCGTCGACCAGCCCGAGAATGCTGTTCAGGGCCGAAGTGATGTGTGGAAGATCGGCATCATTCAGGCCAAGGCAGGCCAGATGTGCGATTTTTTCCACGTCGGAGCGTTCAAGCGCCATTGCGATTCTCCAGTGGAAAACAGAACGGACGGCGTCCGTGTGTTAGATTGTCGGAACACTACCGCATTTCTACGGTCATAAGGCCGCGATTGTGGGGGTTGGTGCACAGAAAAGCGGCCAATTTAACATATTGGCGCCTTGCCCAAAATCCCTGTCGTTGTTAGAGTTTGCCGCACTTTTTTACCCACGCGTTGCCTAGGGTCCCTTTCCCATGTTCAAGAAACTGCGTGGCATGTTTTCCAGCGATCTTTCCATTGACCTGGGCACTGCCAACACCCTTATTTACGTGCGCGAGCGCGGAATCGTCCTGAATGAGCCCTCCGTTGTGGCTATTCGGACACACGGTAACCAGAAAAGTGTCGTTGCTGTCGGCACCGAAGCGAAGCGCATGCTTGGTCGTACGCCGGGCAACATTGCTGCCATTCGTCCGATGAAAGACGGCGTCATTGCCGACTTCAGCGTCTGCGAAAAGATGCTGCAGTACTTTATCAACAAGGTTCACGAAAACAGCTTCCTGCAGCCTAGCCCTCGTGTGCTGATCTGCGTTCCGTGCAAATCCACCCAGGTGGAGCGTCGTGCCATCCGTGAATCGGCCCTTGGTGCCGGTGCACGTGAAGTGTTCCTGATCGAAGAGCCAATGGCTGCTGCGATCGGTGCCGGCCTGCCAGTTGAAGAAGCACGCGGTTCGATGGTTGTCGATATCGGTGGTGGTACCACTGAAATCGCGTTGATCTCCCTGAACGGTGTGGTTTACGCCGAATCCGTACGGGTTGGCGGCGACCGTTTCGACGAAGCGATCATCACCTATGTACGTCGCAACTACGGCAGCCTGATCGGCGAATCCACCGCCGAGCGCATCAAGCAGGAAATCGGTACTGCCTACCCGGGCGGCGAAGTGCGTGAAGTCGACGTTCGCGGCCGTAACCTGGCTGAAGGCGTTCCACGCGCATTCACCCTGAACTCCAATGAAGTGCTGGAAGCTCTGCAAGAGTCCCTGGCCACCATCGTTCAGGCTGTCAAAAGCGCGTTAGAGCAATCGCCTCCGGAACTGGCTTCCGATATCGCCGAGCGTGGCCTGGTACTGACCGGTGGTGGCGCCTTGCTGCGCGACCTCGACAAGTTGCTGGCCCAGGAAACCGGTCTGCCGGTAATCGTTGCCGAAGATCCGCTGACCTGTGTTGCTCGCGGCGGTGGCCGTGCATTGGAAATGATGGATAAACACACCATGGACCTGCTCTCCAGCGAATAAGTCGTTGGGTTGCATCTATGCTGTGAGCGCGCAGGCAGCACTTTGCAGTGCTGCCTGTTGGCGTTTATCTTCTGTCAGTCTGCATCCAGGCCGGTTTGATGCCGTATGAATAAAGAGAACATTTGCCTGGGAGGAGCGGCTTATTAAACCGCTTTTCGCCAAAGGCCCCTCACTGGGCGTGCGCTTATTGGTGCTGGTCGTGCTATCGGTCGCGCTGATGGTGGTCGATGCCCGCTTCACACTGCTCAAGCCAGTGCGTAGTCAGATGTCGCTGGTGCTGATGCAGTCTTACTGGATCACCGACCTGCCGCAGCGGCTATGGCAAGGTGTGGCCAGCCAATTTGGCAGCCGTACCGAACTGGTTGCCGAGAACGAAAAACTCAAGACTGAAAACCTGCTGCTGCAGGGTCGCATGCAAAAGCTTGCCGCCCTCACGGAGCAGAACGTTCGGCTGCGCGAGTTGCTCAATTCCTCCGCGCTGGTCAACGAGAAGGTCGAAGTGGCCGAGTTGATCGGCATGGACCCCAACCCCTTCACCCATCGCATCATCATCAATAAAGGTGAGCGCGACGGTGTGGTCCTCGGTCAGCCGGTGCTCGATGCCCGCGGCCTGATGGGCCAAGTGGTGGAGTTGATGCCGTACACCTCCCGCGTATTGTTGCTGACGGACACGACCCACAGCATCCCTGTGCAAGTGAACCGTAACGGCCTGCGGGCGATTGCCAGCGGCACGGGTAATCCGGAACGCCTGGAACTGCGTCATGTCGCCGACACTGCCGACATTAAAGAAGGCGACTTGTTGGTTAGCTCCGGCCTCGGTCAGCGTTTCCCGGCGGGTTACCCGGTAGCAACGGTCAAGGAAGTGATCCACGATTCCGGCCAGCCGTTTGCCATTGTGCGCGCCGTGCCGACCGCAGCCTTGAACCGTAGCCGTTATCTGCTGCTGGTGTTCAGCGATGGTCGCACCGCAGAAGAACGCGCCAACGACGCAGCCCAGGCCCAGGAGGCTCTGGATCAACACGGCGGCGGGCCGATCATCCCGGCAACCGTGCCGAAGCCGATTCCTGCGGTCGTGCCGACTCCAGCTGTTGCTGCGCCGGCCACAGCGCCAGTTGCCACAACGCCTGCCAAGCCTGCGGCAACCACCCGTCCGGCCAAGCCTGTCGCCAAGCCGCCTGCTGTGAAACCTGCTGCCAAACCGCCTGTCTCTGCACCGGCCACCACTGGGGGAAGAGAATAATGGCCGGTGCGACTGCATCCCGAAACGGCTGGATCGTCTGGCTGACCTTCGCCATCGGTCTGTTGCTCAGCGTTTCGCCGTTGCCACAATTCATGGAAATCCTGCGCCCGCTCTGGCTGGCGTTGCTACTGGCATTCTGGGCACTGGCCATGCCGCAAAAAGTCGGCATGGTGACCGCTTTTTGCCTGGGGCTGGCTGAAGACGTGCTCTACGGCACATTGCTTGGCCAGAATGCGTTGATCCTGACCCTCATCACTTTCCTGGTGCTGTCGCTGCAACAGCGTCTGCGGATGTTCCCGATGTGGCAGCAGTGCCTGGTGCTTCTGGTGATTTTCGGCCTGGCCCAACTGGTTCAACTGTGGCTCAGCGCCCTGACCGGCAACCGCCAACCCACCCTGGCGTTGGTACTTCCAGCCTTGGTGAGTGCGTTGCTCTGGCCGTGGATCAGCTTCGGTTTGCGTGGTTTGCGTCGACGTTACAAAATCAATTAAACGGTCAGGCATTAGCCCGTACTGGACAGGGAGATGTCTTGATGAGTAAGCCGCTGTACCTCGCCTCAGGCTCGCCGCGTCGGCGTGAACTGCTCACGCAGATCGGCGTGGCGTTTTCCGTCATCAGTGCAGACATCGATGAAACCCCTTTAAACGACGAAACCCCGTCGGCTTATGTCGAGCGTCTGGCGCGCGGCAAGGCCGAGGCCGGGCGCGGCACAGTCGTGTCCGATGCGTCGTTTTGCGTGTTGGGCGCCGACACGGCGGTGGTGCTGGATGGAAAAATTCTCGGCAAACCGGTGGACGAAGCCGATGCGTGCGCCATGCTTAAAATATTGTCCGGTCATGAGCATGAAGTCCTGACGGCCATCGCGGTGCTCGACGACGAGCGTTGCGAGTCTTTGGTGGTGCGCAGTCTGGTGCGTTTTCGCCCGATCAGCGCTCAGGAAGCGGCGGCCTACTGGGCCAGCGGCGAACCCCGGGACAAGGCCGGCGGCTATGGTATTCAAGGACTGGGCGCGGTGTTTGTCGCTGGGCTCGATGGCAGCTATTCAGCGGTGGTCGGACTGCCGCTGTGCGAAACCGCAGAACTACTCGGCCGTTTCGGCATACCCTGTTGGCAAACCCTTAACGCGCGCTAAGCGTCGTACTGACAAGATGCGGCCATTATCGTGAACATGCCTGAACGAGACCCTGCCATGAGTGAAGAGATTCTGATCAACATCACGCCGATGGAATCGCGCGTGGCGGTGGTCGAAAACGGTGTTCTGCAAGAGGTTCATGTCGAACGCACGCAAAAGCGCGGGATCGTCGGCAACATCTATAAAGGCAAAGTCGTACGTGTTTTGCCGGGCATGCAGGCGGCCTTCGTCGACATCGGCCTGGACCGTGCAGCGTTCATTCATGCCTCGGAAATTTCCCTGCGTGAAGGCCCTGCGGTAGAAAGCATCAGCAGTCTGGTGCACGAAGGCCAGAGCCTGGTGGTGCAAGTCACCAAGGACCCGATCGGCTCAAAGGGCGCGCGCCTGACCACGCAACTGTCGATTCCATCGCGTTATCTGGTGTACATGCCGCGCACGGCCCATGTCGGCATTTCCCTGAAGATTGAAGACGAAGCCGAGCGCGAACGCCTCAAGCAAGTGGTCACCGACTGCGTGGCCACAGAAGGCATCAAGGAAGCCGGCGGCTTCATCCTGCGTACTGCCGCCGAAGGCGCCGGGGCCGATGAAATCCTCATGGACATCCGCTACCTGCGCCGTCTGTGGGACCAGATCAACGCCCAGATCCAAACCATCGGCGCCCCGAGCGTGATCTACGAAGACCTCGGCCTGGCCCTGCGGACCTTGCGTGACCTGGTGAGCCCGAAGATCGAGAAGATCCGGATCGACTCCCGGGAAACCTTCCAGAAGACCACGCAATTCGTCGCCGAGCTGATGCCGGAAATCGCCGATCGCCTTGAGCATTACCCTGGCGAGCGGCCGATTTTCGACCTGTACGGTGTCGAAGATGAAATCCAGAAAGCCCTCGAGCGCAAGGTGCCGCTCAAGTCCGGTGGTTATCTGGTGGTGGACCCGGCGGAAGCCATGAGCACCATCGACGTCAATACCGGTGCGTTTGTCGGCCATCGCAACCTCGAAGAAACCATCTTCAAGACCAACCTCGAAGCCGCCACCGCTATTGCCCGTCAGCTGCGCCTGCGCAACCTGGGCGGGATCATCATCATCGACTTCATCGACATGGAAGACGAAGAGCACCAGCGCCAGGTGCTGCGCACGCTTGAGAAGCAACTGGAACGCGATCACGCCAAGACCAACATCATCGGCATCACCGAGTTGGGCCTGGTGCAGATGACCCGCAAGCGCACCCGCGAAAGTCTCGAACAGGTGCTGTGCGAACCGTGCAGCAGTTGCCAGGGTCGCGGCAAGCTCAAGACCCCGGAAACGGTCTGCTACGAAATTTTCCGCGAAATCCTCCGCGAAGCCCGCGCCTATCAGGCTGAAGGCTATCGTGTATTGGCGAACCAGAAAGTGGTGGACCGTTTGCTCGATGAAGAGTCAGGCAACGTCGCCGAGCTGGAAGGCTTTATCGGTCGCACCATACGATTTCAGGTAGAAACCATGTATTCCCAGGAACAATACGACGTGGTGCTGCTCTGAATCTCCAGGTTTCACCGCGACTAGAACGGCTGGCCTCAGCTTTTTGCAGTATTTATGCCATGGGAGCCAACTGACATGGACCGTCTGACACGCATTTTGGCTGCAATGACCCGCTGGGGGCTGGGCCTGTGTGCGTTGGTTCTGGTGCTGATGGCGTTGTACGTCAGCCTCGGTCGGGAACTGACGCCGCTGGTGGCCGAATACCGCGCCGACATCGAGACCAAGGCCAGTGACGCGTTGGGCATGCCCCTGCAAATCGGCAGGCTGGAAGGTAGCTGGAGCGGTTTTGCGCCGATTCTGCTGGCTCACGACGTGACGGTCGGCGAGGGCAGCAATGCCCTGCACCTGGATAACGTGCGCGCCGTGCCGGATCTCTGGGCCAGCCTGATGGCCCGGCAAGTACGCATTGCTCACCTGGAACTCAATGGTCTGAAGATCAGCCTCAAGGAAGGCGAGGACGGTCAATGGGCGCTGGAAGGTTTGCCGGTGCGGCAGGACCAGCCGCTCGACCCGGAACAACTGCTCAATAGCCTGCAAATGATCGAACAGCTGTCGGTACTCGATAGCCAGATCACCTTGCAGCCCATGGACCATGAGCCGTTGACGTTGACCTACGTCGGCCTGAACCTGAAAACCGGCGCCTCCCGCCAGCGCCTCGACGTGCGCCTGACCTTGCCCGATGGTCAGCCAGTGGCCATGAGCCTGCGTACTCGCGTGCGTGCCAGTGCGTGGAAGGACGGTGAAGCCGAGGCTTACCTGAGTCTGCCGCAAAGTGACTGGTCGAAATGGTTGCCCGGACGCCTGACCCGGCAATGGGGTTTTTCCGAGATCAAGGCCGGCGGCGAGCTTTGGCTGAGCTGGGGTGAGGGCGCGGTGCAAAGCGCGGCGATTCGCCTCAACGCCCCGCAACTCAAAGGCGCCTACGCCGAGCGCAAGCCAATCCAGATCAACAATCTGGCGCTGAACGGTTACTTCCAGCGTAGCAGCGAAGGCGCCGTGGTAACCCTCGATTCCCTGGCCATGAACCTGGGCGACACACGCTGGGAAAGCCACCTGCAACTCAAACAAAGCGAAGCCACCGACAAGACCGAAGAGCTTTGGCATCTGCAAGCCGACCGTCTGGACCTGGCGCCGCTCACGCCGCTGCTCAATGCCCTGGGGCCACTGCCTGAAGGTGTGGCCACCGCTGTCGAGAAGCTCAAGGTCACGGGTGCATTGCGCAACGTGTTGATCGACCTGCGGCCCAATGCCACGGACGACAGCAAATTCAGTTTCGCCGCCAATCTGGAGCAGGTCGGTTTCGACGCCTATCACGGCGCACCGGCAGCGCGGAATGTCAGCGGCAGCATCAGCGGTGACCTCGGTCACGGCGAGTTGCGCATGGACAGCAAGGATTTCGTCCTGCACCTGGACCCGATTTTCGCCAAGCCATGGCAGTACATCCAGGCCAATGCCCGGCTGACCTGGAAACTCGATAAAGAAGGCTTCACGCTGATCGCGCCATACCTGAAGGTGTTGGGCGAAGAGGGCAAGATCGCCGGCGACTTCCTGATCCGCCTGCATTTCGATCACACCCAGGAAGACTACATGGACCTGCGGGTCGGCCTGGTGGACGGCGATGGCAAATACACCGCCAAGTACTTGCCGCAAGTCCTCAGCCCGGCGCTGGACGAATGGCTGCGCACGGCGATTCTCAAAGGTGCCGTGGACCAGGGTTTCTTCCAGTACCAGGGTTCGCTGAACCATGGCGCCCCCGAAAACGCTCGCAGCATCAGCCTGTTCTTCAAGGTTCACGACGCCGAACTGGCATTCCAGCCGGGTTGGCCGCACGTCAGCAAGGTCAGTGGCGATGTGTTTATCGAAGACAGCGGTGTGCGGATTCTGGCCAGCAAGGGCCAGTTGCTCGACACTCAGGTCAGCGATGTCTACGTCAATATCCCGCATGTCCCTGCCGGGCAAAACGTCCATCTGTTCCTCGACGGTGCGTTTGCCGGAGGCTTGGGCGATGGCCTGAAAATTCTTCAGCAAGCACCGATCGGCACCGCCGACACCTTTGCCGGTTGGGAAGGCGATGGCGACCTGCAGGGCAAGCTGAAACTGGACATCCCGCTGGCCAAAGGTGATCTGCCGAAGATTATCGTCGACTTCAAGACCGCCAGGGCCCGGCTGAAACTGGCTGAGCCGACGCTGGAACTGACTCAGCTCAAAGGTGATTTCCGTTTCGACAGCAGCAAGGGTTTGAGCGGTCAGAACATCACCGCGAGAGCCTTCGACAAACCGGTGACCGCGCAGATTTTTGCCGATGGCAGCCCGGGCAAACTCAATACCCGGGTCAGCGCATCCGGTCAGGTCGAGGTCAAGAAACTCACGGACTGGCTCAACGTGACCCAGCCGTTGCCGGTTTCCGGCGTGGTCCCTTACCAACTGCAACTGAACCTCAATGGGCCGGACAGCCAATTGATGGTCAGCTCCAACCTTAAAGGCGTGGCCGTCGATTTGCCGGCGCCGTTCGGCATGGCCACTGATGTGGGGCGTGACACGGTGTTCCGCATGACCCTGCAAGGGCCGGAGCGGCGCTATTGGGTCAGCTATGGTGACCTGGCGAATTTCACTTTCGCGGCGCCGCCGGGTAATTTCGGCGACGGTCGCGGTGAGTTGTTCCTCGGTGGCGGCAATGCCGTGCTGCCGGCCACCAAGGGCTTGCGCGTCAGTGGGGTGCTGTCGGAACTGGACGTCGGCCCATGGAAAGACCTGGTGGACAAGTACGCCGGTCAGGACCCGGGCGGTAGCGCCAAGCAGTTGCTCAGCGGCGCGGACTTCAAAGTCGGCAAGCTCAGTGGTTTCGGTACGACACTGGATCAAGCATCAGTGCAGTTGACCCGCAAACCTTCTGTCTGGGCCTTGCAGCTCGACAGTCAACAGGCCAAGGGCAGCGTGACTATCCCGGACGCGAAAGCCACGCCGATTGGCATCAATCTGCAATACGTGAAATTGCCGGCTCCCGACCCGACCGTGCTGGCCGATGAAAACTCGCCGGACCCGCTGGTTTCCGTGGACCCGACGAAGATTCCCGCGCTGGATATCCTCATCAATCAGCTGTTCCAGGGCGATGACCTGGTCGGCGCATGGTCGCTGAAAGTCCGCCCGACAGCCAAAGGCATTGCGCTCAATACGCTGGACATGGGCCTCAAGGGCATCCTGTTGCAGGGCAACGGGGGCTGGGAAGGAACGCCGGGTGCCACCAGCAGTTGGTACAAGGGCCGAATCAGTGGCAAGAACCTGGCCGACTCGCTCAAGGGCTGGGGCTTTGCCCCGAGCGTCACCAGTCAGGACTTTCACATGGATGTCGATGGCCGATGGCCGGGCTCCCCGGCCTGGTTGGCTACCAAGCGGTTCTCCGGCAGCCTCGATGCATCGTTGAACAAAGGTCAGTTTGTCGAAGTCGAGGGCGGTGCCCAGGCATTGCGGGTATTTGGTCTGCTTAACTTCAACTCGATTGGTCGGCGCTTGCGCCTGGACTTCTCCGACCTGTTTGGCAAAGGTCTGAGCTACGACCGGGTCAAAGGCCTGTTGGTGGCGAGCAGCGGGGTTTATGTCACTCGCGAGCCGATTGTGCTGACCGGTCCGTCGAGCAATCTGGAGATCAACGGCACGCTGGATCTGGTGGGCGATAATGTCGACGCCAAGTTGCTGGTGACGCTGCCGCTGACGAACAACCTGCCGATTGCTGCGCTGATTGTCGGCGCGCCAGCCATTGGTGGTGCGCTGTTCCTGATCGACAAACTGATCGGCGACCGCGTGGCGCGATTCGCCAGCGTCAAATACACCGTCAAAGGCCCATGGAAAGAGCCGAAGATCACTCTGGATAAACCTTTTTGATGTTCTTTTTCAAAAGCCACTCTCCAAACCGATGGAGTAGCATGGCCGTAAGCCCCTTGTAGGAGCTGCCGCAGGCTGCGATCTTTTGATCTTGTGAAAATCAAAAGATCGCAGCCTGCGGCAGCTCCTACAGGTATGTGTTGATTCCAGATAAGGAAATGGCCATGTCTGTAGCGGTGATTCAAATGGTCAGCCAGAGCGATGTGCTGGCCAATCTGGCCCAGGCCCGTCGCTTGCTGGAGCAAGCGGCGAACGCTGGCGCTCGGCTGGCAGTGCTGCCGGAAAACTTCGCCGCCATGGGGCGTCGCGACATCGCCGATATCGGTCGCGCCGAAGCCTTGGGCGAAGGTCCGATCCTGCCGTGGTTGAAACAGACCGCCCGCGCCCTCAAGTTATGGATAGTAGCCGGCACCTTGCCGTTACCGCCGGCTGACCAGCCGATGGCGAAAGTGCATGCCTGCTCGCTGCTGGTGGATGATCAGGGCGAAACCGTTGCACGGTATGACAAGTTGCACTTGTTCGACGTCGATGTGGCGGACGATCGCGGGCGTTATCGCGAATCCGATGACTATGCTTATGGCAGTGGGGTGGTTGTGGCAGACACACCCGTCGGTCGAGTCGGCCTGACAGTGTGTTATGACCTGCGTTTCCCGGAGCTGTACAGCGAATTGCGGGCTGCCGGTGCAGAGTTGATCACCGCGCCATCGGCCTTCACCGCCGTGACTGGCGCGGCCCATTGGGATGTACTGATCCGCGCACGGGCCATCGAGACCCAATGCTACATACTCGCGGCCGCCCAGGGTGGCACCCATCCGGGACCGCGAGAGACTTATGGACATGCCGCCATCGTCGACCCATGGGGGCGCGTGCTGGCGCAACAGGATCAAGGCGAGGCCGTGTTGCTGGCCGAACGCGATAGCAGCGAACAGGCGTCCATCAGGGCGCGGATGCCGGTGTCCAGTCACCGGCGCTTTTTCTCGCAGGGCGCGCAGCGACCTGCCTCAGAACGATGAATTTAAGGCGTAAAGCATATGAGCGAGTTGTTGTCCTCAGTCAGTGACCACCTGTTAGCGCCCGGCGGCGTGACCATCGAGAGCCTGCAAAGTGTGCTCGGCGATCTGGCCGGCCCGGGCATCGATGCTGCCGATCTGTATTTTTAGGGCCAGATTTCCGAGTCCTGGGCGCTGGAAGACGGCATCGTCAAGGAAGGCAGCTTCAACCTCGACCAGGGCGTCGGCGTGCGGGCGCAATCGGGTGAGAAAACCGGTTTTGCCTATAGCAACGCCATCACCCTCGAAGCGCTCGGCGCGGCGGCTCGTGCCGCGCGTTCGATCTCCCGAGCCGGGCAGAACGGCACGGTGCAAGCGTTCACCACCCAGGATGTCGCCCAGTTGTACGGTCCGGACAACCCGCTGGAAGTGATGACCCGCGCCGAAAAAGTCGAACTGCTCAAGCGTATCGACGTCGCGACCCGTGCCCTCGACCCGCGTATCCAGCAAGTCACCGTGAGCATGGCCGGGGTTTGGGAGCGCATTCTCGTGGCTTCCACCGACGGCAGCCTGGCGGCGGATGTGCGGCCATTGGTGCGCTTCAACGTCAGCGTGATCGTTGAACAAAACGGCCGCCGCGAGCGCGGTGGTCATGGCGGCGGCGGTCGTACCGATTATCGTTATTTTCTCAGCGACGACCGTGCCATGGGCTACGCCCGTGAAGCGTTGCGTCAGGCGCTGGTGAACCTGGAAGCGATTCCGGCGCCGGCTGGTACGTTGCCGGTGGTGTTGGGTTCGGGTTGGTCCGGTGTGCTGTTGCACGAAGCGGTCGGCCACGGCCTGGAAGGCGACTTCAACCGCAAGGGCAGTTCGGCCTACAGCGGGCGCATGGGCGAGATGGTTGCGTCCAAGCTCTGCACCATCGTCGATGACGGCACCCTGGCGGGTCGTCGTGGCTCGTTGAGCGTCGATGACGAAGGCACCCCGACCGAGTGCACCACGCTGATCGAAAACGGCGTGCTCAAAGGCTACATGCAGGACAAGCTCAACGCGCGCCTGATGGGCGTGGCCCGCACCGGTAACGGTCGTCGTGAATCCTACGCGCACCTGCCGATGCCTCGGATGACCAACACCTACATGCTGGCGGGCGAAAGCGCCCCGGCAGAAATCATCGCCTCGGTGAAACGCGGCATCTACTGCGCCAACCTCGGCGGCGGTCAGGTGGACATCACCAGCGGCAAGTTCGTGTTCTCCACCAGCGAGGCGTACCTGATCGAAGACGGCAAGATTACCGCCCCGGTCAAAGGCGCGACGTTGATCGGCAACGGGCCGGAAGCCATGAGCAAAGTGTCGATGGTCGGTAACGATCTGGCGCTGGACAGTGGCGTGGGAACGTGCGGGAAGGATGGGCAGTCGGTGCCGGTGGGTGTCGGCCAGCCAACGCTGAAAATCGATGCGATCACTGTGGGTGGCACAGGGTCGTAAGGAGATGTAGGAGCTGCCGAAGGCTGCGATCTTTTGATCCTGATTTTGATTTTGCAAAACCAACGTCAAAAGATCGCAGCCTGCGGCAGCTCCTACAGGGGCCGCGATAACTTAACGCAGACCGCGTTGAGTCTCGTCCAGCTCACGGATGTACTTGAACATTTTACGGCTCGATGCCGGTGGCTTGTTGGTCGCCAGTTCGTGCTGGGCCTGACGGATCAGGGAGCGCAACTGTTGACGATCAGCCTCCGGGTAATCGACAACGAATTTCTCCAGGACCGCGTCGTCGCCTGCGATCAAGCGATCGCGCCAGCGTTCCAGGCCGTGGAAACGTTCGTTGTACTGCCGGGTGGAGGCATCGAGTTGATCGAGCAAGGTCAGAATGGCGTCAGTGTCCTGGTCGCGCATCAGTTTGCCGATGAACATAAGGTGCCGTTTACGCGCGATATTCGCGGTGTGCTTGGGCGCATCGGCCAGGGCCCGGCGCATAGCGTCGGTCAACGGCAGTTTTGCCAGCAAGTCAGGCTTGAGTGTTGTAAGGCGCTCGCCAAGGTCAACCAGAGCATGCAGCTCGCGTTTAACCTGGGATTTGCTTTTTTCTCCCGTATCGAGGGAGTCGTCGTAAGAATCAACCATGGTGGCCGTCCGCAAAGAAACGCCGCCATGATAACCAGTCGGGGGCCGCTTGTCCGGCCCGGTCGCT
>Ga0105854_1000758_pt1 | contig 13848 bp, 12 predicted proteins | sample OrgsoiDNA_201058_FD_89679 | JGI IMG/M metagenome (GOLD analysis project Ga0105854, IMG submission 89679) | Permafrost soil microbial communities from the Arctic, to analyse light accelerated degradation of dissolved organic matter (DOM) -... | ecosystem: Environmental > Terrestrial > Soil >... | reverse complement strand
TTACAATGGCTGCTCAATGCGCGCATCGATCGAGCGCGTGAATTACTTGAGGAGAGCGGGCTATCGATAGATCAGACAGCATTTCTTTCGGGGTTCGGTTCAGCTGTGACTTTCCGGTCACGGTTTCGGCGGGTTGTAGGTCTTACCCCGACAGAATACCGTCGTCGATTCAGCGCGGCAAACTAGATCTAATCATTAAGCCGAGCCGGAGATAAAGGGATGCCTATTGACTGCCTACTGGCAGATAAGGAAGGGGACATCAATGCGAGACGAATCTCGCGCTACGCGCCGCTCCCGTAGCGAACGGGAGCCAGGGAGCCAGGATCAGTTCTGCAATTCAGACATGAATTCAACTATGCATCGCTGTCATGAGACGCAGCATTAAACAAGGCATATCACCCCGCTGAAAGATAAATTACATATGGAGTGGTCGCGCCTGATCCTTCCGTACCCTGTCCAATTGGGCCGGACAAATACCTGGACTCGGTGACTGGTGGATTTCGCGCATTCGTTTGCCACTGCCTGCCAGGCACGGCTGCAATTCCACCAATCCATCTCTATTTTCACTAGAAATCCCCTGGTTTCGCTGGCACGCATTGTGCATATTCATGGCCATGCGCAGACGCAGGCTGGCCGTTTCGATGGGCTGGCCTGCTGTGCTGCACTTTCTCCGCGAACGATGCTGCTCTCTGTGGCGGCGCGTTGAAGCGGTTTCATGCGTGTCCAGGAGGTTATATGAGCAATATCGCTGTCGCAGCACAGGTGCAAGTCGATATTTTGAAATTCGTCCAGCAATTCGAGCGGGACTTTGAAGAGGCGCATCAGTTGCTGTTGAAAAGCAAGACGCTGTCCGTGACGGAGGCGGGCAACCTGAGCTTGCGGGTGCCAGGCGAAGACAAGCTGGTGATCGCCAGTTTTAACGGCGCCGGCCACGGCGTGGCGGGGGTGGTCGATTTCGACCTGCAAAGCCATATCGGCACCTTGACGCCCAGCCTGACGGAAGTGGCGGCGCTGCATATTGCGATCTTGCGCGAGCGCCCGCAAACGAATGCCGTGATCCACACGCATTCACCTTATCTGACGGCCTGGTCGATTGCCGGACGGCCGCTGCCGGTGCGCTATGCAACCTTGCTTGGCCACGGCACCGATGACGTACCGTTGGCGGCCTGGGGCGCGCGCTATGCGCCCGAGCCGGTGGTCGCCGCCTTGCAAGCCCATCCCAAGGCCTATGCCACCTTGCTGGCCAATCATGGTCCATTTACCTGGGCCGATAGCGTGCTTGGGGTGGCCCGGCAACTGGTGTTCCTGGAAGAGGCAGCTTACTTTACCTTCCTGGCGGAACAGCTGGGGGGCGCCACGCCCTTGCCGGAAGGCGCGTTCGAAGCGGTTCAGTTAGGCAAGAAGAAGTTTTACGCCGCCTGATGTTCCTCAAGGCGGCGCCTGGCGCCGCCTTCTCCGTATCTATTCTTTCAGCGATCGCAGCGCTTCGGCCAGATAGCTGCCGTCTGCCCATTGCTGCACCTCGAAATCGTTCTGGATATAACCGTGGGTCAGCAGGAAGTTTTTCTTGATCTCCAGTCCTTTCAGGTTTTGCGCCGGCAGCGCCGGCACGAAGTCGTGCTGTGCGATGGCGTGCGCCGCCACCTGCGCGTTGGGCAGAAAGCTGACGCGCGGGAAAATCTCCGCCGCCGCCGCGCGGTTGGCATTGATCCAGCGCCCGGCCCGTATCGATGCGCGTAAAAAGGCGATCACCACTTCCGGGTGCGCCTTGGCAAAAGCCGTATTGACGGCATTGGTGTAAGGCCCGTTGGCGATCTGTAATGTCCAGTCCGCTTGCGTGGACAAGTCCAGGATCACCTTGAATTGCCCGCTGGCGACCAGCTTGCGTGTGCGGGCCAGGCTGCTGTGGATGGCGTCGACCTTGCCATCGCGCAAGGCTTGCACTTCCGGATCGGCATGCTCGCGGCCCAGGGCCTTGAGCTGGCTCCACAGTTCCACCGGCCGCGCGGCCGGCTGGAGCTGCGGCGCATCGGCGGCTTGCTGCAGATCGACGATTTCGACGTCGGCCAGCGCCAGGCCGCCCAGTTTCAGGGCCTGCTGCAGGCCGAAATGGGCGCTGGCGCGTGAAAAGTCGATGCGTTCCGGATTGCTGGAGATGCCCAGGCCGATGCGCTTGCCGCGCAAGTCCTCGATACGGAACAAGTCGGCGTCAGAGCGCACCACGATCTGGCCGCCTGACTGGGTCGCCGTGGTGGCGATCAGGGTCGTGTCCGTCAAGTCCGCTTTGGCCCAGATGGTGGGAATCGCGCCGCCGTCGCGGAACAGGGGAGTGAGGGAGTGGCGGTAATGGGGCAGCCAGCCGGCATTGCCGGCCAGCGAGCGCAAATAAGTGGCGCTGGCGCCCGCGCGCTTGAATTCTTCGTCCAGCCAGCCGAATTCCACGGCGATATTGGAAGCCACCAGCACCGGGCAGATCGTATAAAAAACCTGCGTCGGTGTAGTGGAAGAGGAGGCAGCAAGCGCGCTGGCTGCGTCGGTCAGGATGGTCATGGCAGCAATCTTTCAGGTTAGGTGGCACTCGGGATCGGGTGTCAGTAGTCGATGGGGGTGCCGACCAGGCTGCCCCATTCCGTCCACGAGCCGTCATATACGCGTACCTTGTTAAAGCCCAGCAGTTCGGTCAGCACGAAGAAGGCCAGCGTGGAGCGGTGGCTCAGGCGGCAATACACCACCGTTTCGCGTTGGGCATCGAGGCCGGCCGCCTCCGCCAGGGCGCGCAAGCTTGCCACCGGCAGCAAGCGGCTGTGTTCATCGAGCAGCGCCGCAAAGGGGAACAGGCGGGCGCCCGGGATATGGCCGGCCCGCTCGGCGCCGTGGTTGCCGCCGTCGGGACCGACGCGCTGGCCATCGTATTCTTCCTGCGTGCGGATATCGAGTATCTGCAGGCTGTCGTCGCCCAGGCGCTGCAGTAACTGGTCGCGGCTGGCGCGGATATCGTCCTGCGCGCTGGCTGGCTGTTGCAGGTCGCCATCGGCCGGTGGCAGTGGCGTATGGACGGTGGACAAGGGCGTTACCGGCAGCTCGCCGGCGCGCCAGGCACGCAGGCCGCCATCGAGTACGCTCACCTTGCGCCAGCCTGCCCGCAGCAAGACCCAGCGCGCATAAAAACCGAACTGGCTATGGTCGCCGTACAGTACCAGATGGGTATCCGGGTCCACGCCTGCGGCGCGCAGGCGGCGCCGCAGCGTGTCGGCGCCGACGAACTGGCGCTGCCGCTCGTCCCACAGCATTTCTTTCCAGTAAAAGGCGTGGGCGCCTTCCACCGCGACCGTGGCGCCGCCGTCTTGCGGGTGCCGGCTGAGGATGGCGATCACGCTCAGTTGCGGATCATGCAGATGCTGCGCCAGCCATGCGGCCGGCAGCAGCGCTGGAATCGGGGTGTGTTCCGGGAGAATATTGCTCATTGCTTTCCTGTCGTGAGTGGTGGTCCTGCCGCTCATACAGCAAGGATGATGCCAGTCACGCAAAGGATAGCCGGATGGCGCGCCATGCAGGGAAGGCCGGCAGGCATGCAAGAAAAATAGGGTAGGGATGCAGTAGCGCTTTGCTGCAAATGCAACAGGCGGCCATGGATGGCGGTGAAAATCCACCGCCGGACGCTCGATTCAGGCCAGGCGCGCACTCCAGACCACGCTGCCGATGACCTGCAGGCTGGCCGCTTCCACGTCGTAGGAACGGTAGGCGGGATTGTCGCTGACCAGGCGGACTCTGCCACCAATTTCAATCTGTATGCGGCGCAGCAGCAGATTGCCGCTATCTTCCAGCAGATAGACTTTACCGTCGGCCAATTCTTTTTTTGTGATATCGATCAGCAGCGTGTCGCCCGGCTGGAAGTGGGGCGCCATGCAGTCGCCGGGCATGGTCATCGCTGTCAGGTGCGAGGCGTCAAGGCCGTTGCGCTTGAGCCAGAAGCGGCAAAATGCCAGCTCGCTCAAATGGGCTTTCTCGGTGGCCTGCGTGGAAGTGCTGCCGCTGTTGTCGGTGGCGCCGTGATACAGGGGCAGCTGGGTCAGGCTGGGCTTGGGCATGCCCGACGTCATCTCGCCTTGCCCCGTGGCCAGCCAAGCCAGGTCGACCTTGGCCGCCTGCGACAGGGCGACCAGCACCTTGCGCGAGGGATCGCCGCCGCCCAGGTAGCGCAGCAGCCCGCTGTGCGAAATGCCGGCTTTTTTTGCCAGTGCGCTGACCGAACCTGCGAGGGCAACGATGGCTTTCAGGCGCAGCGTAAAGTCATCCGGGATGTCGATCGCCAGTGCGCTGGCCGTTGTTTCCATCGCGAGGTGCAGCGCTGTCGCGGTTTCACTCATGGTCAGTAATATCTTTCTTTAATATAAGAATATGCAAATTTTTTCCTTAAATACCATGGCCTTGGCGTGCTATCGTGACAATGTCACACAAGAAATCGCGCGTTAGCGGCATATTTCGTACTTTAGCGCAGCTTTGCTGTTGGCGATAGTCGCAGCGCCTGCTTTTTCCGCTTCCTTCCATTTTTATTGAAAGTTGCTTATTGTGAGTGTCTTGCTGACCCTGCCCACCTCGAGTGGCGCCGCGCTGTCGATCAGAGCCAAGGCGCTGGTCTTTAATGATCCCCGTTCAGAAGCATTATTGTCGTTGGCAAACCATATCGCGCCCACCGACGCCACCGCCCTGATCATCGGCGAAACCGGCACCGGCAAGGAATTGCTGGCCCGTTATCTGCACACCCATAGCAAGCGGCAAGGCCCTTTTATTGCCGTCAACTGTGGCGCTTTCAGCGAAACCCTGATCGACGCCGAACTGTTCGGCCACGAAGCAGGTGCTTTTACGGGCGCCAGCCAGGCGCGTCAGGGATGGTTCGAAGCGGCCAATGGCGGCACCTTGTTCCTTGATGAAATCGGCGACTTGCCCTTGTCGATGCAGGTCAAGCTCTTGCGCGTGATACAGGAGCGGCAGATCGTGCGCCTTGGTTCGCGGCGCACCACGCCACTCGACGTGCGCCTGGTTGCGGCCACCAATGTGGACCTGTACGAAGCGGTGCGCGCCGGGCGCTTCCGGGCCGACCTGTATTACCGGCTCGGCGTGGCCACCTTGGAACTGCCGCCGCTGTATGCGCGCCAGGGCGACATCTTGCCGCTGGCGCAGCACTTCGTGAAATATTATGCCGAGCGCCTGAAGATCGCCGATATCACCATCGATGCGGAAGCGCGCCAGGTGCTGCTGGACTACGGCTGGCCCGGCAATATCCGCGAATTGGAAAACACCATACACTACGCGCTGATCGTCTGCCGCGATGGCGTGATGCGCGCCGAGGACTTGCGCCTTGGCCACCGGCCGATAGGCGCGCGGCCGCCGGCACCGGCCCAGCCGCCGCAGGCAGCCAGTGAAATGGCGCCGATAGCCGAGGCCGCGGTGGCCAGCCTTCAGGAGCAGATACGCTCCATGATCGAAGTGCTGCTCGATGCGGGAGAAGAGGCCGCCTTTGACAAGATAGAGGCGGCCGTGACCGGCGCGGCGCTGGCGATTGCGCAAAACAACCAAACCCAGACGGCGCGCTTGCTGGGCATTTCGCGCAATGTGCTGCGCACGCTGCTCAAGCGCCACCGCTTTTCCAGTGGCGACGTGGACGCCAGCGATGCGCAGCACGAGGCTTGCACCGCCTGAGGCGCCTGCTGCTGGCCTACAGTGCGGCCGCACGGCGAAAGGCGCCCAGCGCATGTTCAAGATCGCCGATCAGGTCATTGACCGATTCCAGGCCCACGTGCAGGCGGATGATCTGCCTGCACGGATCGAGCGGCTGGAAGGTGCGCGTGGCGTGCGGCAGCTTGACCAGGCTTTCGTAGCCGCCCCAGCTCGCGCCCATGGAAAACAGCTGCAAATGGTCGAGAAAGCTGTTCAGCACCTGCGGCGTAGTCGCCGGCAATTCAAACGAGAACAGACCCGATGAACCGCTGAAATCGCGTTTCCAGAAGGCATGGCCCGGATGCTGCTCAAAGGCCGGGTGGCGCACGCCCAGCACGCTATCCTGGCGCGACAGCCATTCGGCCACCGCGATGGCCGAGCGTTCATGCCGGTCCAGCCGCACCCCCAGCGTGCGCAAGCCGCGCAAGCCCAGGTAGGCGTCGTCGGGTCCGGCGATATAGCCGAGTCCGCGAACCGTCGAGCGCACGTCGGCATAAATCTCCTTGCGCGTGACGATCAGGCCCAGCATGGCGTCCGAATGCCCCACCAGGTATTTGGTCGCCGCGTGCAGGGAAATGTCCACGCCATGCTCGAAGGGCTGGAAAAAATACGGCGTGGCCCAGGTATTGTCGAACAGCACCAGTGCGCCATGCGCATGCGCAATCTGTGCGATGCGCGGCACATCCTGTACCTCGAAGGTATCGGAGCCGGGCGCTTCGAGATAGACCACGCGCGTGTTTTTCCGGATATGACCGGCCAGTGCATCGACCGCCAGCGGGTCAAAGAAACTGGTTGCTATGCCGTAGCGCGTCAGCACATTGAGAAAGACATTGCGCGCGCTGGGGTAGACATTGTCCGTCACCAGGATATGGTCGCCCGACTTGGCCACGCTCAGCACCGCGCCCACGATGGCCGCGAGGCCCGACGGCATGATCAGCCCCCGGAATCCGCCTTCCAGTTCCGCCACGGCGTCTTCGAACGCCACGGTGGTGGGGTTGCCCAGGCGGCCATACATGGTGCCGCGGTAAGCCGGATCACTGGCCAGTTTGCGCTGTGCTTCCTGGCTGGCGGTATCGGGCCAGATAAAGGTAGACGCGCGGTAGACGGGCGTATTGACCGTGCCGCCGTGCGCAGCCGGATCGCGGCCCACGTGGCCCAGGCGGGTGGCGAAGTCATAGGTGCTTCGTGCATGGTTTTTATGGAGCACGTCAGTCATTACAATACCCTCTCAAGAAATGCGCGCGTGCGGCTGTCCTCAGGCGCGCTGAAAATTTTGGCCGGCGGGCCCGATTCGACGATCCGCCCGCCATTTGTAAAATGGACGACGTCGGCGATTTCGCGCGCGAAGCGCATCTCGTGCGTGACGATCAGGCACGTCACGCCGCTGGCCGCCACGTCGCGGATGGTGGTCAGCACTTCCTTGACGGTTTCAGGGTCGAGCGCGGCCGTCACTTCGTCGAACATCATCACGCGCGGCTGCATGGCCAGGCTGCGCGCGATGGCCACGCGCTGCTGCTGGCCGCCCGATAACTGGCCCGGATACGCGTTTTCCTTGCCGGTCAGCTTGACCTTTTCCAGCAGGGCGCGGGCCCGCTCTTCGGCCGGGCCACGCTCTTCCTTGAGCACGCTCAACGGCGCCAGCGTAATGTTGTCGAGCACGCTCAAATGGGGAAACAGGTTGTAGCTCTGGAAGATCATGCCCACCTGGCGGCGCAATGTGAGCAGGTCTGGTTCCTGATCCGTCACGCGGATGCCGCAGACGTCGATGGTGCCGCTGTCGACGCTGGCCAGCGCGTTGATGGTGCGCAACAGCGTGGATTTGCCCGATCCCGAGGGGCCGATCAGGCAGGCGATTTCAGATTGCCGCACGTCCAGCGACATGCCGTTCAGGACGGCATGGCTGCCATAGGACTTGACCAGGTCGCGGATCACGATCTGGCGGCTATCTGCCGGAGTGGATAAACTCATTCTTTCAGGCTCCATTTTTTTTCCAGGCGCCGCGACAGGCGCGAAATCGGATAGATGTAGATAAAGAAAACGATGAAGGTATAGGCGTGTGCCGGCAGCAGCAGTTCGGGCCGCGGGTCGCCGGCCAGGTGCAGGCTGATCGAGGTCATCAGCTCTTCCACGCCAAGAATATTGGCCAGCGAGGTCGACAGGGTTACGATGCAGTACAAGCTCATCCAGGGCGGCGTCATGCTGCGCAAGGCTTGTGGCAGCACCACTTTGCGCAATATCTGCCGCCGGTCCAGGCCCAGCGCGCTGGCCGCCTCCCACTGCTGCAGGGGAATCGAGCGTATGCCGCCGCGCACGATCTCGGACATATAGCCCGAGGCTGGCACGCCGATGCCGATGGCTGCTTTCAGCCAGTCGGAGACGAACACATATTTGCCGAACACATGGATTTCATACGGCACCAGATACATCAGGTAGAACACGGCGACCAGCCACGGTGCATTGCGCAGCAGCAGCGTGACTTGCCGTGCCAGCGTGGCGCGGCGCCGGTGCGGCGAGCATTGCGCGATGCCCAGGGCCGTGCCACCCACAGTGGCTACGGCGATGGCGACCAGGCCCATGACGATATTGAGGACAAAGCTGGCCAGCAGGCCAGGGGTCCAGGCGATCAGCAGGTCGATCGGCTCCTTGTAGCGCGTGTAGATCCATGCGGCCAGGGCCAATAGCGCCAGCACGCCTGCCAGACGCCACCAGAAAGCCGCGCCGGCCACTGCAGGGCGGTGGGAGGAGATGGTATGCGTGCTCATGCTGCTTGCACCCCCGGCATCTGCAGTCGCCGCTCGATCGCGCGCATCAGCGCCGAGACGCCGCCGATCAGCAGCAGATAAGTGGCCAGCAAGATCTGTATCATCACCGGCACGTTGAAGCTGTCCGACCAGATGCGGTTGCAGGCATAGGTCAGTTCGGGCACTGCGATGGCGAACGCCACGGAGGTGGCCTTGATCGTCTGGGCGATGCTGTTGGACAGGGCCGGCAAACTGTTGCGCAAGGCCAGCGGTCCCACCACCTGGCGGAAGATCTGCAGCTGGCTCAGGCCCAGGGCCTGGGCTGCCTCGACGGTGGAGCGGGGCACGGCATCGATGCTCGCGCGCAAGGCTTCGATCTGGAAGGCGCCCGAATGCAGGCCCAGCACGATCACGGCCCAGCCGAAACCTCCCAGCAGCCTCACTTGTTCGCCTTGTTCGTTGACCACCATCGGCAGCAGCGAACCGATGCCGAAGAAAAAGAAATACATCTGCGCCAGCAAGGGCGTGTTGCGGAACACTTCGACATAGGCCGCCACGGCTTTCTGGACGGGGGCAAGGCGGGAGCCCTTGAGGGCGGCGCCTGCTACGCCGATCGCCAGCGACAGCACAATCGACAGGCTTGCCAGCGCCAGGGTCAGTAGCAAGCCCAGCATAAAGCGCCGCCCGTCCACCGGATCCCACAGTATCGTCAGGTTCAGGCCGTGTTCCACCATCCATTCCCGGACGGCGGCGCCAGCAGGAAAAAGCGCAGCGCTCATCGTGTGCCTACCTTTACGGCATAGCGTTCGGCCATGTTTTTGGCCCACAGATTGGGCGGTAACTGATATTTATGTTCGAGGCCGATGATGAAGCGTTCGCGGTGCCACTGCTCCACGATACTCCCCAGCATTTGCTTGAGTTCAGGTTCGTTCTTTTTCAGGGCGATACCCCAGGGCAGCCGTTCGTCACCGATCAGCTTGACCTCGAAATTGCTCCAGCTGCGGTCTTCTTCCTTGATCTTTGCGTAACCGGTGTCGTCGCCGATGGACGCCACGCAGCGCCCGTCGGCCACCGCCTGGTGTACTTCGGCAAAGCCGGGGAAGGCGGCAATCTTCAAGCCCTTGGCCTCGTAGGGGCGCACCCAGACCGACGAGGCGGGAGCGCACACGGTCTTGCCCTGCAGGTCGGCCCAGCTGTCGATACGCGTAGTTTTGGGAGCGAAGACGGCCGCCGCCGCGCTATAAAAGCCGGGCGAGGCGAAGTCGATCTCGCGCCGCCGCTCCGGCGTGTCAAGCAGGGAGGTGACCATGAAGTCGCAGCGGCCCTGCTTTACGAAGATGATGCGGTTGACCGCCGTGATGCGCACCAGGTTCAGCTTGAGCGGCTTGCCCAGTGCCGTGCTGAAGCGTTGGTGCAGGTCGACGATCAGGTCCCAGGTCAGGCCGGCCGGCTTGCCCGCCTTGTCCAGATAGGCGAAACCGGGCGATTCGAAGCCGCCGTAGCAGACCGACAGTTGCCCGCGGTCGCGGATCTTGTCCAGCGCCGTGTCGGCGTGGGCCGGCGCGGCGGCGCTGGACAGGATGACGGTCAGTGTAAAGAACAAAGCGTTGATCTTGCTCAGTGCTGCTTGCATGTCATGACTCCCAGGTGTGATTGAAGCATCAGAACGTCGTCGCCAGGCGCAGCGAGTAATACGTGCCGAAGGCGCCGACAGGCGCCTGGCTGGACGGATACACATAGCGTCCGCCGGCCTGGCGCAATTCCGGCCGGGTCTTGTCTGGATAGGAATCGAACAGATTGTTGACGCCCAGACTGAGGCTGGTGTTGCTGCTCAGCTTGTAGGCCAGGCTCAGGTCGGTGACCCATTGCGGTCCGAATATCTGGTCCAGCGCGGGGTTGTTGCCCGTATCGACCACCGTGAACCTGCCATAACCCGATTCGGTGACGCCCACGGTCCAGTTGCCCACTGCGTAGCGGCCCGTCAGGCGCAGCACCGAGCGGGGCGAGTACGATTCGATATTGCCGCGCGTGGTGCGGCCGACGAGCACCAGGCCGCTGCCGGCCAGCTGGCTGGGATTGTCCCTGACGCCGGTGATCCTGGTCACGCCGTAGTTGTAGCCCAGTCCCAGGTCGAGCTTGCCGTAATTGCCCAGCTCCAGGCGGTGATTGCCCACCACGTCCAGGCCGCGGGTACGCGTGTCGAGCGCGTTGACGAAGAAGGACGCGCCACTGACTCCCGGAAAGCCGGCGTTGCGCAGCAAACGCTCGACCAGCGGGCCGCTCAGGGTTTCGGACAGCGTGATGCGGTCGTGGATGGCGATCTGGTAGGCGTCGATGGTCAGCGAACTGCCTTTCCATGGCTGCAATACCAGCCCGGTTGAAAAGTTGATGGATTTTTCAGGCTTGAGGGCCGTCGCGCCCAGCGCTTGCGCGGCCGGATGATAGACCGGGAAATTGCGCACGTCGAAAGGTTCGCCCGCGCGGAAGGTGGTCTGGGTAGAGGACAGGTCGGCTTGCCCCAGCGACGGCGCGCGGTAGCCGTTGCTGGCCGTGGCGCGCAGGCCCACGGTGGGCGTGAAATCGTAGCGCAGCGACAGCTTGCCATTCCAGGTGTTGCCGAAGTCAGAATAATGTTCGGCGCGGGCGGTGGCGCCCCACTGGAATTTTTCCGTCAGCTGGTTTTCCAGCCCCGCATACACGCCCAATACGCTGCGCGTGAGCGTGCCGGCATCGTCGGGGCGGTAGCCCGGAAAGCCTTGCGCGCCGGCCGGTGCCGGCGAACCTGCGCTGGGGCCGTCGAGGATGCGCACGGGGCCGGCGATCCACGAGGCCTGGTCGCCCGCGTCGATGGAAAATTTCTCATGCCGGTAGGCCGCGCCAGCCGACACCACCAGCGGCTCGCTGGAAAAGCCGACTGCAGCGTTCCTGACATAATCGAGCGTCAGATTGGCCTGGGTGTTTTGCATGCCGCCGGCGTAAAAACTGCGCGGACTGGCCGTGCCCAGGCTGGCGTTGATGGAATCGGGGACATCGTATGCGATGCGGTTGCCGCCGTAATTGATGCCCAGGTCGAATAGGCCCGTCTTCTCGTTGCCGTAGCGCAGGCCCGCATTCAGGGCAGCATCCTTCGAGGTGGTATTGAGCAAGGGCAGGAAGCCGTCGGGAAAAATCGAGCGTACCGTGCCATTGTCGTTGGGGCGGCGGAACAGGCCTTGCGAGCGGCCTAGCCGGTAGCCGAGATTGCCAAAGACATAGGCCCTGAGCTCGGGGCTCAAACCCCATTCCGCATTGAGCACGCCGTTGTATTCTTTGATGGCGGGCTGGCCGACTGTCCATACGCGCTGCGCCGACCCCGATGTTTCGCGTGGATCGTTGGCAAAGTAGAACGGGCGCGAGTCGGCCCCTTCACGCAGCATGGTGCGCTGGGTGTTGATGGCTTCGCCGGCCAGTGTCAGGAAGCCGTCGCCGGGCAGGGTAAAACCTTTCCAGGCGCTGCCTGTCTTGTTGAAACCATCGCCTTCCGTGTATTTGCCCGCCTGGACGCTGGCGCCGCCGCCGCCATCCTGATTGCGCAGCACAATGTTGATGACGCCGGCAATCGCATCCGAGCCATATTGCGCCGCGGCGCCATCGCGCAAGACTTCAACGCGCTCGATGGCGGCCAGCGGTATGGTGGCCAGATCGAAGGCTTGTGCACCGCGGCCCAGCCCGCTTTTATTATTGACGAAGGCCGACAGGTGGGCGCGCTTGCCGTTGATCAGCACCAGCGTTTGCGAGGGAGACAAACCGCGCAAGGCGGCTGGCCGTATGGTGGCGACGCCATCCGAGCCGGCCGTCACATTGTATTGAAACGAGGGCGCCAACTCCTGCAGCGCCTGGTTCAGATTCAGCGCGCCAGTCTCGGCCAGTTGCCGGCTGGAATACACATCGACCGGCGCGGGGCTGCTCAGTTCAGTGGTATTGGCCCTGCGGGTACCGATCACCACCACATTGCCGGCGGTCGCGCCGGCGGCGGATTCTGCATCAGAAGAAACGCCATCCTGCGCCTGGGCGGGCGCCAGGAATGCGGTCAGCAGGGGAACGAAAAAGAAAGTGCGCGGCGAGGGGGAAGGCATGGCTGAGCTGTTCCTGATAATGAAGGTCTCTCCCTATCAGCACGATGCATGCCAGGCGTTTTTCGGCAAAACAACCCCGTTTTCAACAAAAAACTGGTCAAAATTCACCGGCAGGCGCACTGCATCCACCGGTAGCGGTGCCGATTTCAACGGCCCGTCACCAGCCTGGCAGGCGCTGGACACATGATCAGATTGTAATTAAACGCCGATGCGGTTTTGTTATAGTCGATTTTCTCTTTGCCAAGCTGGAGCGCCGCGTCAGCGGGCCTTGTTCTGCCATTCACAAAAAATAACAAGGTAATGCATGACCCGCTATTCATTCCCACGTTTGCTTTCCCTTACCCTGGCTTTCTTCCCCGTCGCCGCTTTCGCACAAAGCCCCAACCCCTGCGATACACAAAACGGCACAATGGAAATAAATGCCTGCGCTCAACAGACGTTTGAGGTGAAAGACAAGGAACTGAACCGTGTTTATCAGACGGTGCTGAAGCAGCTCGATACCTACCAGGATAATGGGCCGGCCACCAAAAAATTACTGATACTGGCGCAGCGCAAATGGGTGGAGTTCAGGAATGCGGATTGTGCGGCAGAAGGGCGGCTTTATCAGGGCGGTTCGGCGGCGGCTGCGATTTATCTCGACTGCATGGTGCACCATACAGAACAGCGTATCAAGGAGCTGCAGCCCACCGCCTGGCAGGCTGGCTGAGTAACACCGGCTTCAGTAACGCCAGCTGCCGATGGGCTTTCTGTCCTGCTGGCCTAGAAATACACGGTTGCCGTAATCGTCGATTTGTAGGTGTCTGGTGCTGGCGTATTTTGTGCCGGGACGTTGCCGTAGACGGTGATCGCTTGCGCGGTGCCGCTGCCGATGCCGGCGACGGTGTCGGTGCCCTGGGTGTTGCCCCAGTTGGTGGCGCCCGAGGTCTGGTACAGGTTGAATTGCACGGTACCCGTATTGCCGCTGGTGGTGCCGCTCATGTAGCGGGTGGTGATGGTGGAGCCGGTGCCGGTGCCAGCGTTCAAGCCCACATTGTAGGGGGTGGTGTTGGTGCAGGTGACGTTGACCGTGGTGTTGACGTTGAGGGGTGTGGAAAGCAAGCCCTGGGCTTCGCCAAAGTCCAGCGGGGCCGCTGAAATCGTGCAATTGGCGATGATTTTCAAGGTGACGTCAAATGGTCCGGTACTGTTGTTGAGATACACGGCGGCGCCGACGGGGATGGTGGCGCTGGCGCCCAGCAGAGACAGCGCAGCGACGGCGGACAAGCGGGAGAGTT
>Ga0105854_1000756_pt1 | contig 13859 bp, 12 predicted proteins | sample OrgsoiDNA_201058_FD_89679 | JGI IMG/M metagenome (GOLD analysis project Ga0105854, IMG submission 89679) | Permafrost soil microbial communities from the Arctic, to analyse light accelerated degradation of dissolved organic matter (DOM) -... | ecosystem: Environmental > Terrestrial > Soil >... | reverse complement strand
GGCGATGACGCCACCAGTACGTGCATAACCCGAGCAGCGACAGGCTGAACGTCAGGAACACGTTGATGCTGTACAGCACGACGAGGATGTCCACATTGCCTTTCGTCCACATCAGTATCACGAGGCTTGCTATCCCCATGACCACGATGCCGTTCTGCCTGACGAGGCGCGTAGACAAGTCACGGAAATGGCGGGGAACCCATGAATCGGACGCCATGTTCGACAGCACCGCCGGGCCATCGAGAAAACCCGTTTGCGCACCGACCAGCAATAATCCCGCTTCGAGCGCCAGCACGGCCGCCAGCAAGGCATGACGGGCGAATGCCGACCCAAGTCCCAGATGCTCGATCACACTGCCAAACACCACTGCGTTGAGCGTCTGGCCTTCGACCGGCTGGGCATGCCACAACATGTAAAGCAGGATGATGCCGCCCGCCGTGAACGCTAACGAGGTGGCCATGTAGAACATGGTTACCTTGCCGTTCGGCACGCGTGGCTCGGCCAGCATGTTGACGTTGTTCGACACGGCTTCCAGCCCCGTGTAAGTGCCGCCGCCCAGCGAGAACGCACGCATCAGCAGCGCTACGACCACGAGCGGCCCGAGCGAATGCGACATGCTGTGCGCTTCCGCCACGGCACCCGGCACGACGGCCGCCAGATGATCGCCGTGAACGGCTACGCCATAGATGATCAGTCCAAGATGGAGCACGACAAAACCGAGGAAGATCGGCAATAGCACGAGGATGGATTCCTTCATGCCGCGGAAATTCAGGCCGGTCATCAGGACGATCAACGTCAGCTCGGTAGCGAGTTTGAATGCCTGCGCGCTGACCGGCAATAAACTGAAAAACGCATCGACACCGCTGGCGAGCGATGTCGCGATTGTCAGCACATAGTCGACCAGCAGCGCTGCCCCCGAGACAAGCCCCGGGCTCGATCCCAGCAACGCGGTCGCCACGCGATAACCGCCTCCGCCAGTAGGAAACAGCTCGATGACCTGGTTGTAGCCGAGCGCGATGATAAAGACGGTCGCTGCGGTCGCCAACGCGAGAATCAGGGCAAGCTGTGTGTGCTGACCCAACGCCAGGAATGCTTCTTCGGGACCGTAGCAGGAGGAAGACAGGCCGTCGGCGCCGAGGCCGACCCACGCGAGTATTGGCGTGACGGCAATTGCATGGCGCGTGCGCGGATCGAGAGGATCAAGCGGTTTGCCTACCAGCACACCCCAGATCTTTTGAACGGCTGTCATGGCGTCTCCCGGTTGATCGAGAAGCGGCAATACCATGTGGATGAGAACGTTGAGGCCCGATTCCCTTTCGCTTTTCTTACTTGTTGAGCGGACGCACACGCTGACTCATGTGCTTAACAAGAAAGATGTGGGGCCGGTTCATATGGTACCCCTGCCGAAATTGGCGGCACGCAGAATTTAACGCCAAAGACTCCGCTAGCTTAGCCGTGCCTTGATGAAATCGATGAACAAGCGGGTTCTGGCCGGTAAGAGTCGCGTGTCGGTAATCGCGTGTACCGGGACCGGTGCAAGACTCCACTTCGGCAGCACCCGCCGCAGCCGTCCCGACGCCACGTCCTCACGCGCGAGGTCCGTATCGAGCACGGCGATGCCCACACCCGACACCGCCAGCGCACGGCTCAGGCCAACGCTGTTCATCCTGAAGCGCGATGCGATCATCACATTGACCCTCTCTTCCCCGCGATGAAAGGTTCTCCAAACCTCCTCCTGGTTAGTCGCCCCTTGTCCGATGCATAACACGTGTTTCGTCAGGTCGTCGGGATGAGTGAGCGATGCAGCAGCCTTGAGATAGTCGGGCGATGCATAGAGATAGCGTGGCAACAGCGCGATCTGCCGTGCGACCAGCGTTGATGGAGTCGTCGGCGGTGGTCCAATGCGAATGGCGAGATCGAACGGATCGCTCTGCAAGTCCACGCGGCGCGGCGTCACGTCGAATTCGAAACTGATCAGCGGATAAGCCTTGGCGAACTCGCGCAGGATTGGCGCGAGATGACCGGTCGCCAGATCAACCGGCATCGATACCCGCAGTGTGCCGCTGGGCCGTTCCACCACATCGAGCAGGGATTCGTGCGCAATGCGCGCTTCTTCGACAATGCTCTGGCACCGCTTGAAATACACCTCGCCCGCACCGGTGAGTTCGACCTTGCGCGTCGAGCGATGAAGCAACTGGAGGCCAATCTTCTTTTCCAGCTCCGATATATGGCGCGAGAGCGTTGAATTGGGCATATCCAGCGCTTCGGCCGCGCCCCTGAAGCTTTTGGTCCGGGCGACTTCGACGAACAAACGCATATAGCTCAACAGTTCCACGACGATTGCTCCACTGGTGGATCACTGTTTCCAATTATAGCTATTTATCCCTTCGATGGATCAATGCAACATGTCAATACACCTCTTCAACCAAGGAATCGACATGAACACGCTCTTCAGCAATACGCGGATTGGCCGCTATACGCTTCGCAATCGCCTCGTCATGGCGCCGATGACCCGCTCACGCGCCGATGACACCACGGGCGTGCCCTCGCCCTTAGCGGTGGACTACTACAGCCAGCGCGCCGGCGCCGGCCTGATCATCACGGAAGGAACCTATCCCGAGTCGATGGGCAAAGGCTACGTGCGCACGCCGGGCATCCATTCCGAGGCGCAGATCGAGGCCTGGAAGCCTGTCACCGACGCAGTGCACGCCAAAGGCGGCCTTATCTTCTTGCAGCTCATGCATACGGGTCGCATCTCTCATCCGAGCCTCTTGCCGAACGGCGCAACGCCGGTTGCACCTTCGGCCATCAAACCCGCCGGCACGGTATTCACTGCTACGGGGCCGCAGGAGTTTGTGCAACCGCGTGCTCTTGAGACCGACGAGATAGCGGAGATCGTCCTGGAATATCGGCTTGCTACACGCAACGCGTTGCTGGCCGGCTTCGACGGCGTTGAATTGCATGCAGCCTCCGGGTATCTGCCCGCGCAGTTCTTGTCATCGGGGACGAATCAGCGCACTGACCTCTACGGCGGTTCGCTTGCAAACCGCGCGCGCTTCATTTTGGAAGTACTGGGTGCAATGACTCAGGAAGCGGGCAGCGACCGGGTAGGTATCAAGATCGCGCCTGAAATGGGCTTCAACGATGTAAGCGACGCAACACCTCAGGATACCTATCGTTATCTCGTGGAGAAACTCTCCGCCCTCAAGCTCGCGTATCTGCATGTGGCGAAGACACAGAGCGAATTCGATTACCGCACGCTCCTTCGCCCGTTGTTCGATGGTCCCTATCTGGCAGGCGGTGGGCTGACGAGCGATTCGGCGCAAACGCTGATCGAGCAGGGCAAAGCGGATGCAACCGTGTTCGGCAGTCTGTACCTTGCCAACCCGGATTTGCCACAACGATTCCTCGCCGACGCACCGTTCAACACACCTGACCGCAACACGTTCTATTCGCCCGGCCCGACCGGGTATATCGATTATCCCGCTCTGGAGAAAGCACAATGAACCGCGCTCTTCGTATCCACGCTTATGGCGGTCCCGACGCCCTGACGATTGAGAGCATCGCGATGCCGATCGCCGCTTCAGGCCAGGTGATTGTTCGGGTCGGGGCCGCGGGAGTCAACGCTCTCGACTGGAAGATTCGCGACGGCTGGTTGCAGAACGATTTCCCGCTGCCGCTCCCCGCGACGCTGGGCGTTGAGCTCGCCGGTGAAGTGATTGAAGTTGGTCAAGACGTGAGCGGGTTCGCTGTCGGCGATCGGGTCATGGGGCCCGTGGGCGGACTCGGCGCCTATGCCGATTTTGTGGCTATCGCCTCGAACTCACTGGTGAGGATACCTGCCAGTTTGACCGACGAGCGTGCTGCGGCCATCCCGGTCGGGGCGCTGACCGCGTGGCAGGCGTTGTTCGAAGCGGGAGAACTGAAACCCGGCCAAACCGTATTGATTCATGGCGCAGCCGGCGGCGTGGGAAGTTTCGCCGTCCAGTTCGCACGGCGTGCCAGGGCGCGTGTCATAGCGACCGCTCAGGGCATCAACGCGGGTTATCTGCGTGGATTGGGCGCGGATGAGGTCATCGACTATCGGACTTCCTCATTCTGGGACCGGACCAAGGACGTCGATCTGGTGCTTGATCTGGTGGGCGGCGCGGCGCTGGCCAACTCATGGCAAGTGATCGCCGATACGGGAAGAATCGTGAGCACGGCGGCGCCTGATATTGCAGCGCATACGCCAGCGGGCAAACGCGGTGTCTGGTTTCAGATGCGACCCGATGCGGCACAACTTGCGGAGATTGTGAGCATGGTCGATCAAGGCGTAGTGAAGGTAGAAGTATCGGAAGTAGCTGGATTGAGCGACGCTACCGCTGCAATCGAGCGCAACAAGACGGGACATGGACCGGGGAAAGCAGTGATCACGTTCCGATAAATAATGACTTCGATGTGGTTACCCGCAGCGAAGTCATGAACACCTGGCGTTATCCGGAAGACGGCGAACCCAATTGAACGGCCTAGCGTGTCGGGTTCGCCATCCTGGTTCGGCTCCGCGCTTATTTAGCGGCAGCCGCCGCCAACACCGGCACATCAGCCGGCGCAGCCCAGCTCTTGCGGCGCACATGATGGATGATCAGCGGGACGCCGCCAAACACCACAATGCCAAGCGTCACCAGCCCGATGTACATAGCGGGCGAACCCACCGGCAACTGGTCGGGCGGGAAAAACGACACCACGAAGCTGAACACCACACCCGCGAGGCCCACGCCTGCGAAAATCCACATCCCCACAATCCCGCCTGGCACCGTGAACGGACGCTTGAGATCCGGCGCCGAATAGCGCAGTTTTATCGCTGCTGCATACATCAGCATGTAAGCGATCAAATACAGCGCGATAGTCATTGCCGAGATCAGAAAAAACGCGACCGATACGTCCTTGATGACGAAGTAGAAGCAAGACATCAGGGTAACAATCACCCCTTGCACGAGCAGGATATGCGTGGGCATTCCTTTTTTGTTCTTGGCCTGCAGCACTGGAGGCAGTTCGCCTTCATGGGCCGTTTCAAGCAGTCCGCGTGAAGGGCTGCCGAGCCACGCGAGCACACCGCTTATGGCACCCACGCCCACCAGCAGCGACAACACCGATACCAGCCACTGCATGTGCCAGATGTCGGTGATGACCGCGGCGAAGGTATCGAATACGCCGGACTGCAGCGAGATCTTTTCGTACGGAAGAATGCCGGCGATCGGCAGCGCGCCAAGCGCAAAAATCAGGATCGAGATAATGGCGCCCAGACCGATTGCTGCAGGGTAACCGCGGCTCGGGCTGCGCATGTCCATCACATGCACGGCCTGGACCTCGACGCCGGCGAACAGCAACACAATACCGGCGAGAAACGCAATGGTGCCGAAACCATGGATCGCGGGCCAATAACGCGCATGGCCAGCTTCCGAAAGCGCCGGGTCCTTAATATGCTGCCAGCCGAGTGCGTGCCCCGTATAGATCCAGTACGCCAGCAACGCGAGCAATACGAACCCAGGAACAATCGTGCCGATAATAAATGTCCAATTGGCGATCCGCGCGAACACTTCCACGCCTTGCAGCACCACCCAGGTAGCAAGCCAATAGGCAACGATGCAAAACAGGCCGACGTACACGCCATTGGTCGCCAGCTCCGGACGGCCGATCGTATAGGCGATAGCCGCTGCGCCGAACGTCAGCGCGACCGGATACCACACCACGTTTTGAATCCATTGCAGCCAGATCGCGAGGAAGCCCCATCGATTGCCGAATGCCTCACCCACCCACGTATAGATTCCGCCACGCCGGTCGGCGAAAGCACCGCCAAGTTCCGCGGAAATCAGAGACGCCGGGATCAGGTAGAAGATCACGGTGAACGCGAGATAGACGAACATCGTCATCTCTTCCTTCGCGAGCAGCGGCAAGCCGCGCAAGCTGGTCACCACGGCGGCCGCCGTCATCAGGCCGATGGAAGTGGCACTCAGGTAAGTGCCTTTCTTTGCTGTCGCAGTCATATCAGACCTTTGGTCGTTAAGCCGTCAACTAAGTCGCCAACTAAGCCGTCAATGTCAGTCATGGTGAAAGCCCGGTCCCGCCTTTGAATTAGGCATTGGGTTTTCCAGCAGATGCGCGATGGCGGTCTTGATGTCGTTCAGCAGCAGTACGGCCATGTCTCGCGTGATACCGCGGCGAATCAGGATGCGCTGAACGATCGTTTCCTCACGGTCAGCGGGAAGCTTGTAAGAGGCGATTTGCCAGCCGCGCATGCGAACACGATCCGACAAGTCGAACAGCGAAAAGCCGGCGGTATCGGGGTGGCGTAGCTTGTAGCAAACCGCAGGCAGCGCACCGCGGCCGTCGTACACCATTTCTATGGCGCTAAGCTTGGCGAGACCGTCGGCCAGGAATTGCGCTGTGTCTGCACATTCCTGCTGGATACGCCGGTACCCCTCGTGGCCCAGCCGGAGCAACAAGTAATACTGCGCGATGATCTGCCCCGCCGGCCGCGAAAAATTGAGCGCGAACGTGGGCATGTTGCCGCCAAGATAGTCGACCATGAAGATCAGGTCGTCAGGCAGGTCCTTTACGCTACGCCATACCACCCAACCTACTCCGAGCGGCGCGAGACCATATTTATGGCCTGAGCTGTTAATGGATTTCACTCGTTCTATGCTGAAGTCCCATTCCAGGTCGGGTTGGATGAAAGGCGCGACAAATCCGCCGCTGGCGGCATCCACGTGAATGGGGATGTCCAGGCCGACATCTCGTTGCAAAGCATCCAGCGCGCCGGCGAGGGCCTTGACGGGCTCATAAACGCACGTGAAGGTGATGCCGAGCGTGGCGACCACGCCGATAGTGTTTTCATCGCAATAGGCAGCAAGCTGCTCTGGTTGCAGACCAAGCGAGTCTCCGCTTAGAGGGACCTGGCGAAGCTCGACATCGAAGTAACGGGCGAACTTGTCCCAACACACTTGCACAGGTCCGCACACAATATTGGGCTTGTCGACCGATTTGCCTTCAGCCAGGCGGCGCTTTTTCCATTGCCATTTAAGAGCGAGCCCACCCAGCATGCAGGCTTCACTCGAACCCGTTGTCGAGCATCCCGTGGTCTCCCACGAACGCGGCGCATGCCACAGGTCGGCAAGCATATGAACGCAGCGTTTTTCAATCTCGGCAGTCTGCGGATATTCGTCTTTGTCGATCATGTTCTTGTCGATCGACAGATCCATTAAACGGCGCACTTCATCGTCTGCATAGGTCGTGCAGAAGGTCGCTACGTTCTGACGCGAATTGCCATCCATGAAAAGTTCGTCGCGAACCAGATCGAACACCGCATGAGGCTCCGATGGCAATTTCGGAATGCGATATTTCGGTAATGACGCGCCAGAGATAGTGGTCGAATACTCGTCATTGTTCGCTTCGGCGCTGCTGAGCGCGGGCTTAAGAAATGTCATTGACCATTCCGATAGGAAGATTGAGCGGAGATGCCAAGCGTGCGGTGCTTAAAGCTAAGTGGCTTCGTCGCGAAGCCCTGCGGTTGATTGCGACCACATAAAGAATGGGTGCGTTCTGGATGTTTCAATAGCCGGCAGGGGGTCAGGAAAAGCGGTTCAGCTAACAGACGTACCGCGTGGCTTGATACTGTTATATGCCGCTGACTAATATGATCGTTGACCTGTGTCATTCACACTACGTGCAGGCCTTTAATCCCCGAAGCCGGCTTTGGTTATCAGATACACGCGCCTTTCGAGTGCTCTTATGCCGGGGGGGTAGTCGCTCTGGCACCGCTTGAGTTTGGGTAGCGGCGCCAGAGTTGGTCGACGACTACATTGCAGGAATCATCATGGGCGCATCGGTATGGTCTTCCACGCCCTTGACGCCGGGAACCTGTTCCGCGGCAATGCACATGGCACGCGCTTGCTCGGACGACGTGACAACACCCCATAGATGAACCGTGCCGTCATTCACAATAACGTTCTCCGCCGCCACGGCCCACCGGTGACCGCCAAGTTCCCGGATAACCGAGTCGCGCAGGGTCTGGTCGGGGTTCAGCGTGGTCACGCCTGCGTCCTTAGGAACGCTTGCCAGCGCCTTCACCAGATTCGCCCGGCTGACAATTCCCAGCAGCTCTCCGTCGTACAACACCGGAACGCGTTTGATCCGGTGCCGCTCCAGAAGATCGGCTATTTCACTAACCGGCGTGGTCTCCTTGACGGTAATCACCTTGGGCGTCATGACGTCCTTAACCAGGCGCGCGTTTTCCTTGATATACGTTGCGGCAAGATTCTGCGTCGACGCGAAAAATTCAAGCCACCATGAACGTCGCCGGGCTTGTGTGCCGATCTCGGCTCTATGGATGAGGTCGCCCTCGGTGAGCATGCCAAGCAAGCGGCCCTCGTCGTCCACTACCGGCGCGCCGCTGATGTGATTGTCGGCAAACAGGCGCGCGGCCTCTCGCACGGTCGTGCCGGGTCCCACGGTAATGACTTTCCTGGTCATGACATCGACGGCTCGCATGGTATTCCCCTAAATGTGATCGGGCGAGCGCCTGAACAAGGGTCGAACCTCCCTTATCAGGACTTGCCTGCGCAGGATTTGCCTGCGCAGGAATCGCCTACATTAAGAATGTTAGTGAAGGATCGCGCCGCGGACTTGACTCAGATCAAGCGTGCCGCCATCAAAACCGCATGCCTACGCCAACGCCGACTACCAGAGGGTCGATCTTGAGCGACCCAAGCGAGGTGCCGTCCGCCGACGCGCTGGTGCGCATCCAGATTTTCTTGATGTCGAAGTTGACGAACAGATTGTGGGCGACCTGCACGTCGACACCCGCTTGCAGCGCGGGCCCGAAGCTTGAGTTCTTGATCGATACGGGCGTATCGCCGGCGTGGAGCCCGTTGTTATAGAACAGCGTGTAGTTCACGCCCGCGCCAACGTAGGGACGAACCTTGCCCGCCGCGTTGAAATAGTACTGAAGCAAGAGCGTGGGCGGCAGGACGTTCACGCCACCAAGCGCCCCGGCGTTCGACGTTACCTGATGACGCGACGTGGCAAGAATCAACTCGACGCCAATACTCTGGCGCACCATATAAACAAAATCGAGCTCGGGAACGATGCTGTTGTTCACGCCCGTCCCAATGCTTCCCAGTGTGCCGCCCGCTGAGACACTGGGCTGGATGCTGATCGCCCTGACGCGCGCGAGAATGTCGCCCTGATCAGCCTGTGCCGGCAGGCATACCGCCGATAAAGCCGCGCTCAACAGCGCCGCTGCGAATAGTGAATGCTTTCCCATGGATTTTCCCCTGTTTTTTCCGGTCGCGAACGCGTTTTGCCGTATTGGGATTTTCCGAATGCAGCCGGTGCTGCGCCATGATGTGGATCAGCGAACCGGCGTAACAAGGGTGCGGCGTAGTGCGCTTTGCGCGTTCACTGCACCGTCCAGTTCAATACCCGTATGCCGGGCCCATTCCGTGCTATCCAACCGGCATACCCCGCCGTATACAATCGATCCCAGGCAAACACGCTCTCCGTCAGCCGCACGCATAAGCGCGCAGCTGGCGGAGAATACGAACGACCCGAGCGACACGAGTAATTCGAGCCGGAGAACCACGTGCCAAGCGACCGACACTCTTTACCCGTGCCCAGCGGCACATCAGCGAGCGACGAACTCGCCAGCAACGCATTTCCTCATTCCCTGGGCGATATCCACTTCAGGCTGCTCGTCGACGCGGTACAGGACTACGCCATCTTCATGCTTGATCCGGACGGCCATGTCGTGAGCTGGAACCAAGGAGCGCAAAGCATCAAGGGCTACGCGGCCCGGGAAATCATCGGGCAGCACTTTTCCGTTTTCTATACGCCCGACGATGTTGCGACGGGTAAGCCGCGCACGGAACTGGCGCTTGCTGCATCGGAAGGCCGCATTGAAGACGAAGGCTGGCGTGTGCGCCGAGACGGTTCGCGCTTTTGGGCAAACGTAACCATCACCGCGATCCGCGCGCCCGACGGTGCGCTTCGCGGCTTTGCCAAAGTGACGCGGGACATGACGGATCGCCTGCGACTGTTAGAGCTTCAGCATGCGAGCGCGTTGTCGTCCCACGTGCAGAGCGCACGCGAGGAAGAAAGGACCCGGATCGCACGCGAGCTTCACGACGACCTCGGCCAGCAACTGGTCGCACTCAAGATGGATGTCGCCGTGCTGGATCAGGCCGCGACGGAAGACGGCAAAACCGCGCGTCATACCATTGCGCAGACGATTGCGTTGCAAGTGCAAATTGATTCGATCATCGCCTCGGCCCGGCGCATTGCGGGCGGTCTGCGTCCACCCATGCTCGATGACCTGGGCCTGGGGGCTGCACTCGAATGGCTTGCGGCGGAATTTCGCAATCGTTACGGACTCGCCGTCACCTTGCAAAACGCGGCCGATCAACTGGCGTTATCGCCAACGGCTGCGACCGCCATTTTTCGCATGGTGCAGGAAGCGCTGACCAACGTTACGCGTCATGCCGAAGCTACCCGGGTGCGCGTTCAGATGCGTGTCATGCAAGATGAATTCCGGCTGCACATTGAGGATAATGGCAAAGGGACAACGCTCGATCGCAATCGCCGAAATGATAACTTCGGGTTACTAAGCATGCAGGAACGAGTCCGCCAGTTACACGGCTGCATAACATTCGACAGCGCACCGGGCGACGGATTTCGAATCGACATCCGTTTGCCCGTCGATGCTGTCACGGCAACCCATGACGGCGACTAAGCCATTGTGCACTGCCCTACATATGAATTGTGTCCGCGCGCTTCAGGCCGATCCACACCACGCCCTCGCGCAAGCCGTCGAGCACCGTCTCCCATTCGCGGGCAAAGATTTTCGAGTGACGGAACTGATGCTTGAATTCACCTGCCACGCCGCCATGGGCAACGTGTACTTCACAGCAAAAGCCGCCGTCGACCGGGATGCTATTGGTGGAAACGCTCCAATCGTCCCCCGTCACTTGACCTGTCAACGCCATGTCATGTCTCCCTTACCGCCCCATCCAAACCTGCATCGGCGGAACGCCTCCCGCTTCGTTATGCTTCGATAATCACTTTAAGCGCGTGCGTATCGGCGGCCTGGGAGAAGGTCTCGTAGGCTTTCAGGACGTCGTTCAGCGCAAAGTGGTGAGTGATGAGCTTGCCCGCTTCCAGACGACCGGAACGTACGGTCTTCAGCAGCATGGGCGTGCTGACGGTGTCGACCAGTCGCGTCGTAATCGTGATGTTGCGGTCCCACAGGGCTTCCATGTGCAGATCAACCTTCACGCCATGTACGCCCACATTGGCGATGGTGCCACCAGGCGCAATGATCGATTCGCATAGTTCGAAGCTGGCTGGCACACCCACCGCTTCGATCGCGCAATCCACGCCAATGCCACCGGTCAGCTTCATGATTTCAGCGACCGGGTCGCCACTTGCATTGTTCACGCACGCGGTCGCACCGAAGGTTCGCGCCACTTCCAGCCGGTTCGCATCGCGGTCGATCATGATGATCTGCGCCGGTGCGTAGAACTGCGCCGTGAGCAACGCGGCGAGGCCAATGGGACCCGAGCCGACAATGGCAACCGTGCTACCCGGCTGCACTTTTCCGTTCAGCACGCCGCACTCGAAACCGGTCGGAAGAATGTCCGAGAGCATGACCAACGCGTCTTCGTCGGCACCGTCGGGAATTGGATACAAGCTCGTTTCTGCATGCGGGATACGCACATATTCGGCTTGCGTGCCGTCGATCTTGTTGCCGAGAATCCAGCCACCTGTCGTGCAATGGGAGTACATGCCGCGGCGGCAATAGTCACACTTGCCGCACGACGTGATGCAGGAAATAAGGACGTGGTCACCCGGCTTGAACGTCGAAACCGCCGCCCCAACCTCCTCGATGACACCAACGCCCTCATGTCCCAGGATGCGGCCCGGTTCACAGGTTGAGACGTCACCTTTCAGAATATGCAGGTCCGTACCGCAAATGGTCGTGCGCGTGAGCTTGACGATTGCGTCCGTCGCCGAAAGGAGCTTCGGCTTCGGTCGGTCGTCGAGGGATTTGCTGCCGGGTCCGTGATACACGAGTGCCTTCATCGTCAATCTCCTTTTGCCTGGACATGCTTGGAAACGGGGCTTCCACGACAAAACTCTAGGCTTGTGAACGCGGGCGCGGTTGACCTGTATCAACCGACAAGAACATGGATGCCGAAGTTTCCGCCGTGACCATGACCGTGCATGACGGCGGCCGCGCGTCGTTCAAGACGCGCCGGGATGCGGCTCCTTGATCTGCATCAACGGAAAAAAAGCGCGAACTCATAGACTTTTTGTAAGCGTCCGAGATTTGGAACGATTCCGGGACCGATTCCGGAGCAACGCCACCCACTCACTGCGTCACTCAAGCCAACGACCCACTAACGGAGCATCTGCGATGAGCTACAAAAGCATCGTCGTTCAACTCGACATGAGCGCGCGCGCCCATCCACGCCTCGAATACGCCCTGCGTCTCGCCAGGCAATTCGACGCGCACCTGACCGGCGTGTTCTCGGCGTTCACGCCCGATCCGCGTTCTTTCTATGTGATGGCCGGAGCGGCGGACTACTACGAAGAGCACCGTAAAACCCGTCAGGAGCGCCACGGCGCGCTCGAACGGATCTTTCACGCGGAATTGCTGCGCGCAGGCGTGAGGGGGCAGTGGGTCGACTGCCCTGACTCCGCTGGCGACGCGATTCCTCGCTATGCCCGTCACGCGGATCTGGTCGTGGCAGGGCAGGATGATCCGGACGATCCGGAGTCATTTATCGCCGATCACTTCCCTGAAACGCTCGTCATGACCTCGGGCCGCCCTGTGCTGTTCATTCCCTACATCGGCGTGTTTCCGACGCTTGGCGCGAACATCATGGTTGCGTGGAACGGCAGCCGCGAGTCGGCCCGCGCTGTCTACGACGCGATGCCGCTGCTGCAGCGCGCCGAAAAGGTCACCGTCGTCAGGCTCAACGAGTCGAAAGGCGAACCCGGCGCCCAACGCGCCAACCGCATTCCAGGCGCCGACATCGCGCTCCTGCTGGCACGGCACGACGTCAAGGCAGAGGTGGCGGCAATCGACGGTGTCAACGGCATACCCATGGGCGACATGCTGATGTCGCGCGCATCGGACCTGGGTGCCGACCTCGTCGTGATGGGCGCGTACGGCCACTCGCGCTGGCAGGAACTCGTGATGGGCGGTGCGACGCGCACCATGCTGGAGTCCATGCCCATACCCGTATTGATGTCGCATTGATGTTGCTTTAGAACCAAGGAGATTCTTCATGTACACCCGCATTCTCGTTCCTATCGACGGCAGCGAAACCTCAGCGCACGCCCTCGACGCCGCCCTGGAACTCGCTCGCGAACACGACGCGGAAGTCAAGCCAGTTTATGTGGTGGACGTGCCGCAATTGATGTATTCAGGGCCGGCCTGCGATCCGTCGCTCGTACGCGAAGCGTTTGTCAAAGAGGGGGCGCTAGTGCTGGCCGGCGCTGCCGCCAAGATGCTGCGCGCGGGTGTCAAAGGCTCGACGCTTGTCGTTGAAGTCGATCCTTTGGGTGACGATATCGCCCAAAGGATCACGGCCGCCGCGAAAGATTTCAGCGCTGATCTCGTGGTCATGGGCACGCACGGGCGGCGCGGCTGGCGGAGACTCGTGCTGGGCAGCGTGGCCGAGCGTTTCTTGCGGATTTCGACCCGGCCAGTGCTACTGGTGCCGCTGCATTCCGCGGAAAAAAATGAGCCACGCAAAGTGAGCACGCCGGACGTTGCCGGCGCTTCTTTATAAGTGGCAGGGTGGTCCCGATCCGTT